>Ga0310913_10001800_pt1 | contig 11212 bp, 9 predicted proteins | sample GREbulkMGOX082_FD_203447 | JGI IMG/M metagenome (GOLD analysis project Ga0310913, IMG submission 203447) | Lab enrichment of tropical soil microbial communities from Luquillo Experimental Forest, Puerto Rico - GRE.bulkMG.OX082 | ecosystem: Environmental > Terrestrial > Soil > Tropical forest >...
AGCGCAAATAATTCGTCGAGTGAATGGAGAGTTCCCGCGGGCTCAGCCCCTAGCAGCGACGTTCGCAAAAGCGGCATGATCCACCTGTCATTGTTTGATCTAGCGCAAGGGCCAGCTCGCCTGCCATGACTAGATAAACCGCCTTACGGCAAGTTAATTTGCGTTGGCTCAATCCGTGACTTGGGGCTGTCAGCGGCGACAACCCGGCATCCGCATTCAATCCCGATGGAATGCGCGCTCTCACCGGCGTAACATTCCCCACTGAGGTGCTCCATGGTCTGGAGTCCTTTCGCCGCCCGCTGCCGAAGCGTAGCCCCGTTTGTGCTGGCTGCCGTGCTTTTGATGTGCGCGACGTTGTGGGCGCAAGCGGCATATGCCGCGAGCGAGCTCGCCACCTATTTGCCGAAGGTTGCGCCGGCCGACATGTTTGCAGGAGCCGACCGCTTCGGCGCACCGCAGGGTGATCCACCAATCGTTCCTGTCTATCGCGGCGATCAGCTGCAGGGATTCGTCTACCTCAATTCCGATTTCGCCAACGCGGTCGGATATTCCGGAAAGCCGATTCAAATTCTCGTCGGAATCGATCCGAAGGGTGTCATTACCGGACTGAAGCTTGTCGACCACAAGGAGCCGATTGTTCTCGTCGGAATCCCGGTGGCGCGCATCGTCGCCGCGGTCAACACTCTCATCGGCAAGGACATGAAGCCCATCGCGAGCGGCGCCGAGCACCCACCCCAGGTCGATATCGTCAGCGGGGCGACCGTGACCGTGCTGGTCATGAACGACAGCATCGTGCGCTCGGCGGTGAAGCTGATCCGCACGGGGCGCGTTGGTGGAGGTGAAACCGCGGCCGCCGCGTCTGCGCTGCCGCCTGTTACCAAGACGCTTGACCTCGAACACAGCGAGATTCGCGATTGGGCGAGCCTCGTCGGCGACGGTTCGATCCGGCGGCTGCGTCTGACCATCGGGGACGTCAACGAAGCGTTTGCCAAGTCGGGCAACGTCGCCGCCGCGCAGAACCCGGAACCGGGCGATGCGGGCGATACCTTCATCGATCTCTACGTCGCGCTCGTCACCGCGCCGACCATCGGCCGCAGCCTGCTGGGCGAGGAGGGCTACCAAAGGCTGAAGGAGAACCTGAAGCCGGGACAGCAGGCAATCGTTGTCGCAGGCAACGGCATCTATTCCTTCAAGGGTTCGGCTTACGTACGAGGCGGCATTTTTGACCGCATCGAAATTCTGCAGGAGGGTTCGAGCACGCGCTTTCGCGACCGGAACCACACCCGCCTAGGCGCGCTTGCCGCCGCCGGCGCGCCGGACTTTCGTGAAATCGGCCTGTTCGTCACCCCGCCCGAGTTCACGCTCGACCCGACGCAACCATGGCAACTCCAGTTGCTTGTGCAGCGAGGTGTCGGCGCCCGCGATAAGGCATTTCTGACCTTCGATCTCGATTACTCTTTGCCGGAGCAATATTTGCGACGCGAGCAGCGCGCTGTGACCGTGCCGGCGAGCGCGACGGCCCCGTCACAAGCTTCCAGTGCGGTGGCGCAGGCTTTCCCTAATGCGACCGACAACGAGGAACCGCTATGGATGCGGATCTGGCGCTCGCAAACGATTTCCATTGGTATTACCGCGCTTGCGCTTGCCGCGCTGACTGCGATCTTCTTCTTTCAGAATATCCTGGTCCGGCGGCCGACTTTGTACACCTGGGTTCGCCGCGCCTATCTCGTCTTCATCTTGTTTTGGCTGGGGTGGTACGCCAACGCTCAGCTCTCAGTCGTCAACGTTGTGACCTTCACCAACGCGCTGGTGACCGGCTTCCGTTGGGAATTTTTCCTCGCCGCGCCGTTGATCTTCATTCTTTGGTCGGCCACTGCACCGGGCCTCTTGTTCTGGGGCCGCGGCCCATTCTGCGGATGGCTCTGTCCATTCGGCGCGCTGCAGGAGCTCACCAACACCGTTGCCAAATGGCTGAAGGTGCCGCAGATCACGGTGCCCTGGGGCCTGCATGAACGACTTTGGCCGGTCAAGTACGTGATCTTCCTCGGGCTGTTTGGCCTGTCGCTGTACTCCGTCTCGCTTGCAGAGCAGTTCGCCGAGGTCGAGCCTTTCAAGACCGCGATCATCCTGAAGTTCGCGCGGAGCTGGCCTTTCGTTCTCTATGCGGTTGCGCTGCTCGTCATCGGCCTGTTCATCGAGCGCTTCTTCTGCCGCTATCTTTGCCCGCTCGGCGCGGCGCTCGCGATTCCTGGTCGCATCAGGACGTTCGAGTGGCTGCGCCGCTGGAAGGAGTGCGGATCGCCCTGCCAGCGCTGCGCCAAGGAATGCCCTGTGCAATCAATCCATCCCGAGGGGCACATCAACGTCAACGAGTGCATCTACTGCATGCATTGCCAGGAACTCTACTACGATGACCAGCGCTGCCCGCACATGATTCAGGTGCGGCTCAAGCGAGAAAAGTTTGCGGCTATGTCGTCGCCGTCCATGCGACCAGGCAGCAAGGGGCCCAAGACAGTCATTACCCACGCCGGCAAACCCGTTCGCGTGCCGGCAAAATCCGAAGATCCAATCATCGATCCACCTTCATAAGAGGAGGCCAACATGGCGCGAGACGACGACAAAACTACCATCAGCCGACGACAGGTTGTCGGCACGGCCGCACTTGGTGCGGCAGGCATCGCTGGAGGATTCGGTCTTGGCAAGACCGGTGAGCCGACGCCAGCGGCAGCCCAAACCCGGCCTGCCGCACGGACCGGCGCCCAGAAGATCGAGGTCGCGCCAGGCGAGCTCGACGAATACTACGTCTTCTTCTCCAGCGGCCAGACCGGCGAAGTTCGCATCATCGGCATGCCTTCGATGCGCGAGCTGATGCGCATTCCCGTGTTCAACCGGTGCAGCGCCACCGGATGGGGACAGACCAACGAGTCGCTGAAAGTATTGACCGAAGGGCTGACGCCCGAGACCCGCGAACGCCTCAAGGGACACTTGAATGGGGCTTGGCAAAACGGCGACTGCCATCACCCGCATATGTCGTTCACCGACGGCACCTATGACGGGCGCTATGTTTTCATCAATGACAAGGCGAACACGCGCCTGGCCCGTATCCGCACCGACATCATGAAGTGCGACAAGATCATCGAAATTCCCAATCAGTACACGATCCACGGCATGCGACCACAGAAATATCCGCGCACCGGATATTTGTTCTGCAACGGCGAATACGAAATCCCGATCCCCAATGACGGCAAGGTGCTGGACGACCCGAAGAAGTACTGGTCGATCTTCTCCGCCGTCGACGGCGACACCATGAAAGTTGCCTGGCAGGTGATGGTCGACGGCAATCTCGACAATACCGACGCTGACTACCAAGGCAAATATGCGTTCTCGACCTGCTACAATTCGGAGAAGGGCGTGACGCTCGCCGAAATGACCGCGAGCGAACAGGACTGGGTCACCATCTTCAACATCAAGCGTATCGAAGAAGCAGTGAAGAAAGGCGACTTCAAGGAAATCAACGGCGTGCCCGTCATCGACGGCCGGCACGGCTCGCCCTACACGCGCTACGTTCCGGTGTCGAACAGCCCGCACGGCATGAACACTGCGCCAGACGGCATCCATATCGTGGCCAACGGCAAGCTCGCGCCGACGGTGACCGTCATGGATGTGCGCCTGTTTGACCAATTGTTTGATGACAAGATCAAGCCGCGCGACGTCGTCGTCGCCGAACCGGAGCTCGGTTTGGGTCCGCTGCACACGGGGTTCGACAACAGGGGGAACGCTTACACGACGCTCTTCCTCGACAGCCAAGTCTGCAAGTGGAACATCGATCTCGCCAAGCGAGCATTCAAAGGCGAGAAGGTGAATCCCATCATCCAGAAGATCGACGTGCAATACCAGCCCGGCCACAATCATGCCTCGATGGGAGAAACCAAGGAGGCGGACGGCAAATGGCTGCTCTCGCTGAACAAGTTCTCCAAGGACCGCTTCCTCAATGTCGGCCCCCTGAAGCCAGAGAACGATCAGCTCATCGACATTTCCGGTGACAAGATGGAAATCGTCCACGACGGCCCGAGCTTCGCCGAACCCCATGATGCCGTGATCGTCCATCGCTCCAAACTGGACGGCAAAGTAGTCAGCATCTGGAAGCGCGACGACCCGTTCTTCGAGGACGCCCGAAAGCAAGCCGCCGCCGACGGCGTCAAGCTGGAGAGCGATGGCAAGGTCATCCGCGACGGCAACAAAGTACGGGTCTACATGTATTCCAGCGCGCCCGCCTTTGCGCTCGAGAAGTTCCAGGTCAAGCAGGGCGATGAGGTGACCATCTACGAAACCAACATCGACGACGTCGAGGACCTGACCCACGGCTTCTGCATCGTCAACTACGGCATCAACATGGAGATCGGCCCACAACAGACCTCCTCGGTGACGTTCATCGCCGACAAGCCCGGCGTCTATTGGTACTTCTGCACCTGGTTCTGCCACGCCATGCACATGGAAATGCGCGGCCGCATGCTGGTGGAACCGCAGAACGTCTGACGATGCGGCTCGTGAGCCATATCGGGCAAATCGGACTGGCGGCGCTCGTCGCCGCCAGCTTCGCCGTCCATGCATGGGCGGCGCAGCTCGCGGTTACGCCTGATGTCAACGACCTGCAGGCAATCCTGGATCGAGCGGCGGATGGCGATGAAGTGCGGCTCGCGGGTGGAACCTATCGTGGTCCGTTGCGGATCGACCATCGTGTCACGCTCGCAGGCGATGCCGGAGCGATCATTGTTGGTAGCGGCAACGGGAACGTCATCACGGTGTCGGCTCCAGGTGCCGTGGTGCGCGGCCTCGGAATTCGCGGCTCTGGCCGCTCGCTCGAGACGATGGATTCCGGCGTGTTTGTCGAACAGAGCGCAACGGCGGCTGTCGTCGAGGACAACAAGATTGAGGATAATCTGTTCGGCATTTATCTGCATGGCGCCCGCGATGCCGTCGCGCGCAGCAACCGGATCATCGGATTGAGCCAGCCTCGCATCAGCGAGACCGGCAATGGCGTTTCGGTGTGGAATGCGCCCGGCGCCAAGGTGATAGGCAACGATTTCCGCTATGGGCGCGACGGGATCTTCGCGATATCGAGCCGCGACAACCTGTTCAGTGGAAACCGCTTCCGCGACCTGCGATTCGCTGTCCACAACATGTACAGCAATGACGGCGTGATCACGAACAACGTTTCACGCGGCAACATCATCGGTTACGCCATGATGTTCTCCAAGCATTTCATCTTGCGCGATAATGTCTCCGATCATGATCGCGATCGCGGCATCCTGTTCAATGCGGCCAATGGATCAGAAATCACCGGCAACACCGTGATTGGCGGGCTACAGCCTGCGGCGAGGTGGGCGACGGCGGAAAACCGCGGCGCGGATGAGGGCGTTCCCCCTTTGGAGCCTGCTCTGGCCCCGGTGGCCGGCGGGCGCATCGGCCCGGAGCGATGCGTGTTCATCTACAACACCAACAAGAACCGGATCGACGACAACTGGTTCGAGGGTTGCGAGATCGGCGTTCAGTTCACCGCAGGTTCCGAGGGCAATGACATCACCGGCAACGCGTTCGTCAATAATGCCAATCAAGTCAAATATGTGGGCACCCGTCACCTCGACTGGTCGAAGAATGGGCGCGGCAACTACTGGAGCGGCAATCCAGCCTTTGACCTCAATGGCGACGGCATCGCCGACACGGCGTACCGGCCCAACGATCTCATCGACCGCGTGCTGTGGACTGCGCCGGCGGCGAAAGTGTTGATCAATAGCCCGGCCGTGCAGGTAATCCGCTGGGCTCAGGCGCAGTTCCCCGCGTTGCTGCCGGGTGGCGTCGTCGACAGCCATCCGCTGATGTCGCCGCCGGTGCGGCGCAACCTCGGCGAGGCTGCGCCATGACTTTGACCGTGCGTGTCGCCGGCGTCACGAAACATTATGGTCGCATCGCGGCCGTGACCGATGTTTCCTTTGACCTTGCCAAGAGCGAGATGGTCGCGCTGATCGGTCACAACGGCGCCGGCAAGACCACGCTGATGAAGCTGATGCTGGGATTGATCCGTTGCACACGCGGCTCGATCGAGGTGCTCGGCGATAATCCCGCCGCCGGCCAGTTCGCGGGACGGCGTCATCTGGGTTATTTACCAGAAAACGTCTCCTTTGATGCCGCCTTGACCGGCCGCGAAACGCAGGCCTTCTATGCCAGGCTCAAACGGGAGCCGGTTGCGAAGGCGCTGGAGCTGTTGGACATGGTCGGGCTCGGCCCGGCCGCGGCGCGGCGCGTCGGCACCTATTCGAAGGGCATGCGTCAGCGTCTTGGACTCGCGCAGGCGCTGATCGGCCGGCCCTGGGTCTTGCTGCTCGATGAGCCAACCACCGGACTCGATCCAGAATTGCGCCAGACCTTCTATGAAGTGATTCAACGATTAGCCGCCGAAGGCACCAGCGTTCTGTTGTCGTCGCACGCCTTGACAGAACTGGAGGAGCGCGCCGGGCGGGTGATCATCATGAACCACGGAATCAAGGTCGCGGACGGATCGATCGAAGAGCTGCGCCGCTTGGCGCGGTTGCCGACCAAAATCCGGCTCAAGGTTTCCGGCCTGGAATCCGACGAGATGCCGGCATGGCTGCCGTCCGGCGCGCCCTGCCGACGGTTGAACGGCCACATCGTCGAGATCGACGCAGCGCCCGAACAGAAGATCGATCTCTTGCACCGCGCGACCGCGGAGGGATCATCCGTCGAGGATCTCGACGTGGTGCCGCCGAGTCTCGACGAACTCTATGCGCATTTTCTCAAGTCGACGGAGATGCCGCGATGAGCGCCATTATCGTCGCCCTCAAGGAAATCCATCAGGCAGTGCGCAATCGCTGGGTGCTCGCGGCGACGCTCCTGCTCGCCGGGCTCGCTTTGTCGCTCACTTTTCTCGGCAGCGCGCCGACTGGCAGCGTCGGCGTGCGGGCGCTTGACGTAGTGGTCGTGAGCCTCTCGAGTCTCACAATCTTGCTCATTCCACTGATCGCGCTTCTGATCTCGCACGATTCCATCGTCGGAGACATGGAGCGAGGAACGATGCTGCTGCTCCTCAGCTATCCCGTCGCGCGCTGGCAGGTACTGCTCGGTAAATTCCTAGGGCATCTTGCCGTGCTCGCCTTTGCCACATGTCTCGGCTATGGATTGGCCGCTGCGGCGCTGATGGTCACCGGAAGCCGTGTCGATAACGATAGTTTGGTGGCATTCGCCGCAATGATCGGTTCCTCGGTGCTCCTCGGTGCAGTATTCGTTGCGATCGGCTATCTCATCAGTGCCCTGGCGCGTGACCGAGGTACGGCTGCCGGCGTGTGCATCGGCCTGTGGCTGTTGCTGGTGTTGATCTACGACATGGCGCTTCTCGGTTTGCTCGCGCTGGACCAGGGCCGCAATATTTCCGCCGGCGTCCTCAATGCTATGCTTCTGTTCAATCCCACTGACGTCTATCGGCTCTTCAATCTGACCGGTTTCGCCAATGTGAGCATGTTTGCGGGCATGGCTGGCCTCGCCCAGAGCACATCTTTGTCCGCGCCCGCGTTACTGGCGGCACTGATGCTTTGGACATTCGTTCCACTGGGGTTGGCCGCCTTGGCATTTTCGCGGAGGGAGCTATGAGGCGCCTTGCTCTCGCTGCCACACTTGTTGCCTTCGCGCTTGCCGGCTGCGACCAGAAAGAAGCCGCGCTGCCTCCGCGACCGGTCGCCATGACCAAAGACGTGATCGGTCATTACTGCGGTATGAATTTGCTCGAGCATCCCGGTCCCAAGGGCCAGATCATCGCCAAGAGTCTCATCGAGCCGGTCTGGTTCTCTTCGGCGCGCGATGCGATCGCTTTCACCATGCTGCCCGACGAGCCGAAGGACATCCAGGCCATTTACGTCTCGGACATGGGCAAGGCGCCGAGTTGGGAGAATCCTGGTGCCGAAAATTGGGTCGAGGCCCGCAAGGCGTTCTTCGTCATCGGAAGCAATGTGAAGGGGGGGATGGGCAGCGAAGAGGTTGTGCCGTTCTCCGAGCGCGCCGCCGCGGAAAAGTTCGCAAGTAAAAATGGTGGACGGATCGTCTCATTTGCCGAAGTGCCACAGGAATACGTGCTGGGCTCAGGCGAGCAGACGACGAAAGCTGGCCATGGGCCGACCGAATGAGGAGAGCACGATGACACGACCGATATCACGTCGACGTTTCATCCGCATCAGCGCCGCGGCAGCGGGCCTCGCGGTCGTGCCGGGCGGCCCCCCGGTCCAGGCAGGTTCCAGCCTCGTCACCTGGCACGGCACAATGCTCGGCGCAGTCGCGACCGTGCAGATCCACCACGAGGATCGCAAGGCGGCAAAGCGCCTGATCTCGGCAGCATGCACCGAGGCACGCCGACTGGAGCGGCTCTTCAGCCTCTATCTGGAGGATTCCGCGCTCGTCGAATTGAACCGGTCCGGCATCTTGGTCGATCCTGCCGTCGAGTTCGTGGACCTCATGTCGATTTCGCAACGCTACGCCGAACTGACGAACGGTATGTTCGATCCTACTGTGCAGCCGCTATGGGATGTCTACGCCGATCACTTCTCTCGAACCAATGCGGACCCGGTTGGGCCGCCGCAGTCCGCAGTGCGGACGGCGCTTGCACATGTCGGTTATGATCGCTTGACGATTGGTCGCGACCGCGTCGTGATGCCACGCGGCACTGCCGTGACGCTGAACGGAATCGCACAAGGCTACGTAACTGACAAGATCGTCGATCTCTTGCGCTCGCAGGGAATCGTGAACAGCCTCGTCGACATGGGAGAGACGCGCGCGATCGGATCGCGCCCGGACGGCCAGCCGTGGGAGGTTGGGATCGCCGACCCCGACGTCGCCGGCCGAATCGAAACGATCGTGCCGATTGTCGACCGCGCGGTGTCGACGTCCGGCGCTTACGGGTTTCGTTTCGATCCCCAAGGCCACTTCAACCATCTCTTCGATCCCGCGACTGGCGGGTGTGCTGATCGTTATCGCAGCATGACGACCGTTTCCGGGAGTGCGACCGCGGCGGATGCGCTATCCACGGCGTTCAGTTTCATGAACGAGAATCGCATTCGCGGATTGATGCCAAGTGTGGGCATTGAGCAGGTTCATCTCATCAATTCGGCGGGAGCTCTTTCTGAAATCGTCGGCTGATGCGCATCGCCTCTAATGGAATGCAACTTCACACGGAGGACCAAATGAACCGAATGCTGTTAGCCGCGATGCTTGTTACCATCGGTGTGGGTCAGGTTCACGCTCAGGATGCCGCCGCGGGCGAAAAGGTCTTTCTTGTCTGCAAGGCCTGTCACCAGGTTGGCGACAACGCCAAGAATGCCGTCGGGCCGGTCCTCAACGGGCTGTTCGGACGGAAGGCGGGTTCGGTCGACGGCTACAAATACTCGGACGGCAACGAGCATTCGGGAATCGTATGGGACGAAGCAACGTTCTCAGAATACATCAAGGACCCCAAGGCAAAGGTGCCGGGCACCAAGATGGCTTTCGCCGGAATCAAGGACGAGCAGAAGATCAAGGATCTAATCGCTTATCTCCACACATACGACAAGGCGCCCGTCAAGCTCGCGCAGTAGATCGCGGCCTTCGCGCGCCAAAGCTTGCGCGGTCTCTGCTCACGAACTTGCGGCACATAATCCGATTTTTTGCGCCTTGTCTTCGCGTTGAAAATTCCCGTTCCCGACTCCGATTTAGAGACGAGTTCGATGACTGCGTGGTGGGCAGCCAGTTCGATATCTGCTGCCTCCATCACCCAGTCTTCCGAAACCCGCAACTGATAGCTCGCGAGCAGAAAGGCCGCTTTGCAGCCATTTCTTGCGCGTGCCGGTCTCCGATTTCCGGTCTCTGTGCAGGGCTATCGTTTTCAGGTCGCTTTTGAGGGGCCTGTCTCCGGCGGCGAAAATCCCGTTCCAAACGCCGCTCGCGTCGCTATGGCTCGCTCCCTCTCCGTGGTGCTCTCAGTTCTTTGGCCCGCTAATAGTGTTTATCGTTTGAGCCCTAGCGTTTCCGCCAGGACATAGTGGGTCGCGTGTTTTTCGAGACGCCGAACTTCCCCGCCACTGACTTTGCGTAGTTCGAACGCATCATGGCTGTTGTGCTTTCTGTTGTACCAAGCTTGGAAATGGTTCGCGATTTCGATGGCTTCATCTTCAGGGGCGGTGAACGACACCGAGGCGCCACCGATCTGCACCGCGTAATATCGGCTCTTGGCCAGATCGTTTTTAGGCACGAGCGTCCTCCGTTGCGTTTTTGGTTCGCAATGTGCGGGATTATTTTTCCCCGCTGGAGCGCCGGACGAAATTAGAACTACTTACGGACCTACAAGTTCCGTCGGAACGGGTCACTGACCCGACTTCTTGCCGTCATCGATCAGTTCCCGCGGTTCCTTGCTCAGCACGGCGACCATGCGCTCGAACGCGGCGGCGGTTTTTCATGCCAAATGTTTCAGCCGGAAAACGCACGCCCGGATTTTCAAATCCGTCGCCGCCTCACGCACCTGTTCGGCGCGCGTCACCGCGCCGTCCCCAATGTCGGCCGGTCAACCACGCTACCTTGCGTCTGCGCGTCTTCGAGCTAAACCTTGAGCCGGATGTTCTCGATCTACAGCTCGGATGCGTTCAGATGAACGGGACCTGCTGCTAGATACAGCCGAGTGCTGCTTCAATTCCGTCGAAAATCTTGCTTCTCCACAACGCATAACCAGCCGGGTTTAAGTGAACGCCGTCCGTCGTAAAGTTTGCTTCTGACAGGGGAGCGTTGAGGTCAATGACGGCTTTTATGCTCGGTGTTGCCAAGATCGTCCGATTAAGAGCTGGAACGATTTGCGGGTCGTAGCCAAACTTCGAAACAAAATACCCTTCTTTTATCGGCGTGACTGTGGCCACCACAACGGGAGCTATGCTTGCGAGAGAGGCAACGACTCGTTCATAGCGGTTTTGGAAATCGACTTCCCTGCCTTCTTTGGCCGCTGCGTTGTTGATGCCGACCGCGAGCACAATCAACTTGGGACGTGAGGAGCCCAGCAATTGAGTTGAATGCCGCAAGAAGTACCCAATTCCAGCGCCGCGTACTCCGGCATTGACCAGTGGTAGACCGCACACCCTGGACGGCAGCGCAGCTCCCTGCACGATGCTATCACCAAAGATGATGACAGGGT
>Ga0310913_10001801_pt1 | contig 11211 bp, 10 predicted proteins | sample GREbulkMGOX082_FD_203447 | JGI IMG/M metagenome (GOLD analysis project Ga0310913, IMG submission 203447) | Lab enrichment of tropical soil microbial communities from Luquillo Experimental Forest, Puerto Rico - GRE.bulkMG.OX082 | ecosystem: Environmental > Terrestrial > Soil > Tropical forest >...
GAAGCTGTGAAAAAACCCGCACGGCCTTTGGCGATGGGCTGGCGCGGCTTCACAGCCGTTTTTTCACAGCTAGTCAGCCGTCACTCACGACAAAACTCTCCGACTCGCGAAGGCCACTGACTGCGGACGAATCTACTTTTTCGGCACCTGAGGCGGAGCCGGCGCGGTTGCCTTGGGTGCAGGTGCTTTAGAAGCCGGCGTGGTTTGCTTAGGTGCGTTCTCCAAGATCGACCCCGAGGTTTGCCGGCTGGCCCAAACCGACAGGGTGACCGAAGTCGCTATAAAGATGGCTCCCAGCCCCCAGGTAATCTTCGCCATGGTGGAGACCGCCCCCCGCGGTCCAAACGCCGCCTGGCTGACGCCGCCGAAGGCGGCGGTGATATCCACGTTCTCGCCGCCTTGGATCAGCACCAGCAAGATGAGCAGGATGCTGACCAGGATGTGAAGCGCTGTCACAGCTACAATCATTCAACCTCTTTCGGTTCGGTTGTCTGTGTCACGAAGTGCTAGCTCCCGCGCCGCCCGGATAATTCACAATAGCGGCGAAGGGGTCCACTTTCAGGCTAGCCCCGCCCACCAGCGCTCCGTCAATTTCTTCCTGGGCCATGAGAGCGCCGATGTTCTCCGGCTTCACGCTGCCGCCATAAAGAATTCTCAACCCGCCGGCCACAACGTCACCGAAGTACTCGGAGGCCATTTGGCGCAGGCACGCGTGGCTTTGGCTCGCCATTTCTGGGGTCGCCGTGCGTCCAGTGCCGATAGCCCAAACTGGCTCGTAACCCACTATGATACGGGAAAACTCCGGCGCGGTCAATCCGGCGAAGCTGCCGCGAAACTGGCGTTGCAGCACGTCGTGGGTCTTGCCGCCTTCGCGCTCAGCCAGCGTCTCTCCTACGCAGACGATGGGGACAAGGCCGGCGGCAAGGGCTGCCTTCAGCTTGCGGTTCACCTGTTCGTCCGTTTCACCATGGTCATGGCGACGCTCGGAGTGGCCGATAATGACATGGGAACAGCCAGCATCCACGACCATCTGCGGCGAAACGTCGCCGGTGTGAGCGCCTTCCTTATCCCAGTGACAGTCTTGCGCCGACACGGCAATGTTGCTGCCCCGCGCTGCAGCGCTCACCGCCGCCAGCGCCGTGAAGGGTGGAGCCACCACCGCGTCGCAGTGGAGGGACTGCGCCACCAGCGGCCGGAGTTGCTCAACAAACTCCACCGCCTCCCGAATGGCCTTGTACATTTTCCAGTTACCCGCAATCACAGGGCGACGCATTCTCACCTCACTCCACACAAGTAGGCAGTCGGCAGCAGGCAGCGGGCAGTAAGCATAACATGCTTGCCATGTAGTCTCGACAGTTTTGGTAGGACAACACACTTACTACCGTTCAGCCGGCTTCGCTTCAGGGCATCCCCAATTGCGTTTTGCATCCCGGAGAGTCGCGACTATACTCGTCACGTCGTTCTTTTGCAGGATCGTGGCATAACCCCGTTGTCGCAGAGGAGGGCCGGTGGCAGATCGAGCAGAGATGCTGGAACGGATACGGGAGGCGCTGGGCAGATCGCCGCAGGCGCCTCCGCGTTGTATCCAATTCCCGCCCCTGGGTCAAGTCATGCCGCCCATCGATCCGGGGAACCTGGTGTCCAAGTTTGAGGCAGAGCTTCGGAATGTAGCCGGGAGCCCCCACCGGGTGGCGAAGCGCGAGGAACTCGATCGGTTCTTTCGGGCCACACTGAAGGGTTCTTCTCCCCTCGTTCTATCGCGGAGCCCCTTAGTCTCCCAGCTGGGTCTGGAAGACATGTTTCGCGCATGGGGCCTGGAGGTGGCGGTTTGGCCCTCGCTACGAGCGAGTGAGGCTGCCATCCGAGGCTTTCGCGACCGTTGTTTTGAGGCCAGGTTTGGAATAACCGGCGTGGACTTTGTCATGGCCGAGACGGGGAGTCTGGTCCTGAGCAGCATCACCGAGGGCAGTCAACTGGCCTCCCTGGCTCCGCCAGTTCACATCGCCCTCTACCGACGCCACCAGGTTCTTGCATCACTCGAGGGCGTCCTCGAGCAGGCCTCGGTAGCTCGTTTCGAAAAGTCGGGGCGCTCGATCGTATTCATCACTGGTCCCAGCCGCTCCGCCGATATCGAGCAAATCCTGATCCGCGGCGTGCACGGTCCCCGTGAGGTTTATGCCATCCTGGTTGAGGAGACCTGTTTGGATTGCGGTTGACCGCTTTTTTGCTTTTGCCTGTTAACTGTCGACTGTGGACTGTCGACTGACTTTCCGAAGAGGAGAGCGATTATGGGTGTTTCGGCCCCGAAAATCGCGCTTGGACAATGTCCCCGATGATCTCCGAGGTTTCCCAGCAGCCTACTGTGCTTGCCGGAGTGCGCAAATATTACGCCAGCCTGGGCGCCATTCCCATCAAGACCATTCACCGATTGGTGACCCACTGGCCACCCACCGTGGTGTTCACCGGAATGGGCTCCTCTCTTTTTGCCGCCTACCCCGCCCAGGCTTTTCTCACCTCGACCGGGGTCCGGGCGATCGTTTGGGAGACGGCGGATCTGGTTCACCACCACATGAAGATTCTGGGACCCGATACCTTGCTCGTTGCGGTGTCGCAATCGGGCGAGACGGTGGAGATCACCAATCTGCTGGCGCGCCTGCCCGCCAAGGCGGGCGTAGTGGCGGTTTCCAACGTCGAAGCTAGCACCCTAGCTCGACGGAGCAGCTTGCTTCTACCGCTGATGGCCGGACGCCAGGAGAGCGTCAGTACCAAAACGTACATGTGCGCGGTCTCTGTGCTCATGTACTTGGCGTTTGCCCTCGCCCGTAAGTCGGAACGCCCCCTCGCGAGCGCCCTGAGCCTGGCTATTGATGCGCAGGAGGAGATCCTGGAACGCCGCGACGTCCTCATCCCACCTCTGGTGGAGTTCTTTGACTACCCCATCTACGCCGCCCTGCTGGCCCGTGGAGCTGATCAGGCTTCTGCTCACCAGGGCGCGTTGATGTTGAAGGAAGTGCCGCGGGTGGCGGCGGAGTCCATCAGCGCCGCCCAGTTTCGCCACGGGCCCATAGAAATCATCCATCCGGCGCACCGTTACATCGTTTTCGCCCGCCGCGTCCAGCGCAGGAAGACGGGGGAGTTGCTCCTGAAGCTGGCCAAGGACATCCACACCCACGGCGGCCGCGTGATACTGTTGACCGACATGCCCTTTGCGGACCTTCCCAACGTGCAGATTGTCCAGGTGGACAGCGTCCCTTTGGGACTGGGTACTTTGGTAGACAGCCTCTATCTCCAGCTACTGGCCCACGATCTGGCGCTGCGCGCAGGCCTCGAGCCCGGAAAGTTCTGGATCTGCGCCGACGTGACCCGGGATGAGTGAGGTTACAGGTTACAGGGATCGGCAGGCAGGTCACAGGTGCGGTGCCCGCTGTCCCTGGTAGCCTATAACCTGAACCCCGGCAATCGGCAGTCTCTGACGCCGCTCTCCGGGTATAATACATATGAATAGGTCCAGAATCGCAGAGTGAGATTGCGGGGAACAGGCTACACGCGCCTGATCCCTGTAACCTGAATCATGCCTCTTCACATCCAGCAACTCGAAAAACTCGACGACTACCGCTGGCTTGTGCCTCGCAGCCTTAAGCCAGGGATGCTGACGGATGCCTTGGTTTACTCCGACGAGCGTCTATTGCAGGATCTGCTCAAGGACCTGTCGCTGGAACAAGCCATGAACGTAGCGATGCTGCCTGGAATCGTAGGCCGGTCGCTCGCCATGCCTGATATCCATCAAGGCTACGGGTTTCCAATTGGTGGAGTGGCGGCCACGGCGCCGGATGAGGGTGGGGTGATCTCGCCTGGGGGCGTCGGGTTCGACATCAACTGCGGGGTGCGCTTGCTGGCGAGTTCGCTGACCCTGGACCAAGTGCAGCCCAAGATCCGCGAGTTGGTGAACCAGCTCTTCCGCGACGTCCCTTGTGGTGCGGGTCAACGTGGCAACATAAACCTCTCCCCCAAGGAGCTGGACCGCGTGCTCGAAGATGGCGCGGCCTCAATGGTGGAGCACGGCTACGGTTGCCCGGAGGACTTGCACACCTGCGAGGAGAGTGGAGCCATGGACGGCGGCGACGGCTCGGCAGTCAGTGACCGGGCCAAAAAGCGCGGGTCGCCGCAGATCGGAACGCTCGGCTCCGGCAATCACTTCCTGGAAGTGCAGTACGTCGAGCGCGTCTACGAGCCGGAAATCGCCCAGACGTTGGGCCTGTACGAAAACGAGATCGTAGTACTCATCCATTCGGGATCGCGTGGCCTCGGTCATCAGGTCTGCACCGACTACCTGCGCGACATGGAAGAGGGCATGCGGCGCCATAGCATCAGCCTGCCGGACCGCCAACTGGCGTGCGTGCCCGTGCACTCCCGCGAGGGCCAATCCTATTTGGGTGCCATGCGCGCGGCGGCCAACTTCGCCTGGGCCAACCGCCAGGGGATCACGCACTTCGCACGCGGAGCCTTCCAGCGGATTTTTGGGGAGAAGGAAAAGTTGCGGGTAGTTTACGACGTCTGTCATAACATCGCCAAGCTGGAGCGGCATAAAGTGAATGGCCGCGAACGCAAAGTGATGGTGCACCGTAAAGGCGCTACGCGCGCCTTTCCAGCGGGAAGGCCGGAGGTGCCGCAGGCCTACCAATCATGCGGCCAGCCTGTACTTATCCCCGGCTCCATGGGCACCGCGTCGTACGTTCTGGTGGGTGCGGAAGGCGCCATGCGGGAGACCTTCGGCACCACCTGCCACGGGGCTGGCCGCGTGCTGAGCCGGACGGCAGCCAAGAAGTCGGCCTACTCTTCCGGCGCCAGGGAGCGGCTGGAAGCGCAAGGCATCATCGTACGCTCGGAAACCCGTGACGGCATCAGCGAGGAGATCCCCGAGGCTTACAAGGACGTAGACGCTGTGATTAACGTCGTTTACAAGGCGGGGCTGGCCAAGCGCGTGGCGCGGTTGAAGCCGATCGGGGTCATCAAAGGCTAGGCCTAGCGCAGGGGGTTCAGAGCATTGCCGAGTCCAAGGAGGGAATGATCAGCTGTCGACTCCTGGGCCGGTTATTTCTCAGTCTGCTCGAGCAGATAATTCTCGATGCCCACGTCCTTGATCACGCCGAGCTGCGTCTCCAGGAAGTCGACGTGCTCCTCTTCGTCCTTAAGGATCACTTTCAGCAAGTCTTCCGTGCCGCCGTCGCCCGCCTTCCGGCAGGTGGCGATAGCCTTGTTGTAAGCAGCCACCGCGCTGAGTTCCAGGTCCAAGTCGTTCTGCAACTGCTGCTTCACCTCTTTGCCGATATTGAGCTTCGGTAGCTCGGCCATGTTGGGCATGCCTTCCAGAAACAGGATACGTTCAATCAGGACCTCGGCGTGCTTCATCTCGCCGATGGCCTGTTTCTTGATCAGATCGCTCAAGCGTTCATAGCCCCAGTTTTCGCACATCTCACTGTGCACAAAATACTGGCTGATAGCGCCGAGTTCCTCCTTGAGCATCTCTGCCAAGACTTCCAGAACTTCGGTTTTACCCTTCATTCGCGGCGGTCTCCTTTATGGATATTCAATACAAGAAATCAACGGCTTCACCACAAAGGCACAGAGGGACTGAAAAGAAAAAGAGATGGACAGGACAGAACAAAAGTGTGCGCGAAGCTCGCGGCTTGTCCTAAGCGTCGCCGGTCTGTGGCTGGTGGCCAATGGTCCTTTTTTCACTTGCTCCCTTCTCTGTGCCTCGGTGTCTAGATGGTGAAGGAAGTTGCCCTAGTCTTTTCCAACGTGCTGCGCTTGGGGTCGGGTTGTCACCTCACCGTTCCTTTTCTCGCGCACGTGGGAGATGAGTTCGCGGACGCTGTTGGCAAGCTGGACCACCTCGCCGTCACCCTGCAAATCGAACTCGATTTCGTAGTTCCCGGCGGCGGCGTGATCGACGGCAGCCGTCAGGTCGGCAAGGGGCCTAACGACCTCGCGGGGCAGAATGAAGCTGACGAAAACGCTCAGGATCAGAGTAAGGGAAGAAACGATCAGTAGCACGACTTCCGCTCGCACCTTCAGGTTGCGGGCTTCCTGATGGTCAAGTTGCACCCTCCCCCAACTGCGCCTCTCCAGCTCGTTGGCCAGTCCTAGGACTTCGCTGCTGGAAGCCTGCAAGTCGATCGATGACTGGCGCAAGGCTGGATCATCCGCCAGAGTGGCGCTGATTTGGGCGTCAAAGGAGCCCACCTGGTTGCGCAGGTCATCGATCAGGCGCGTATGGCTCTCGTGCCGGGCGCGCCTCAGAAGTTCATTCGTCTGCTTCTGGTAAGCTCGAACCACCTCCTCGATGCGCGCGAGTGGGGCTTCGTGGGGTTCTCCCATGTGCGATACGAGCGCTTCCAGTCGGCCCTGGTAGAGGTTGACTTGATCCAGCATCTTGCGTGTCGTCACTTCCTCTTGGGGCTGCAGGTCCCGGCAGGTGTTGATGATCTGGATGAGAGCGGCGAGCGATTCGTGGTTGTGCTGTAGGTCCACTGGGTCGTGCAACAGAACGTAGTTCCTTTCCGAGCGACGTGCATCCATCATCTCGATGGAGGCTCGTTCGGCAAGCGTGGCCACGGGCGCATCCACACTGACGATACGGTCGACGATCGAGCTCATGGCAAAAAGGTAGTAGATCGCCAGTAAAATGACGGGAACGAGGATGAGGCGGACAACGGCCAAGCTGTAAGCGACCCGCCGACGCAGGGAGGCGCCCCGCGCGAAGACCCGCATGGGCTTCACAGCCAAGCGGCTTACCCGTCGGACTCCCCCGAGAATCGACTGGAACTCTATACTAGGCATACCACGTGCTCAAACAAACCAGTGGGGCGAATCTTACCTCAAAACAGCCTCGAACGCACAATATTCCTCTGCCGTGTGTCGGTACCCGCGCCAGGGGGTGTGCCGTCAACAGCAGTCTGAAAGCTGACGCCCACGCGCCCCCCCAGCAATGGAACTTTTCGGCGGCTAAATCGTATTATATGACAGGAAGTAAGAACAGCGCGTGGGAGGAGGAAAGCATGTTTTGTCCTCAATGCGGAATACAGTATACCGAGCCAGTAAACTACTGCTGCCAGTGTGGCGCGTCCCTGAAGCTGAAGGCTTCCAACCGTCCCCCGAAGAAGCTCGCGCTTTCCAGGACCGACAAGAAGATCGCCGGTGTGTGCGGTGGCTTCGCGGAATACCTGGACATGGACCCAACTTTGGTGCGTCTGATTTGGGTCATCATGGCCCTTTTTGTCGGCTGGGGCGTAGTGGGTTATCTGGTCGCCTGGATTGTTATGCCGGAGGCGTCGCTTCAGGAACCGGCGTCGGTGGCCCTTTCCTCGGTACCACAACACTAGCGCATCTTGCGAGGAGGCCTGGAAACTGCTCAACTGATGAGCGGCGTTATTGCGGCAGGCCCGGGGAGTCCGTCCGCACACGCAAAGCGATCGTCCCGATTGGCTGCCCGTTGGCTTCAGCTTTCCAGCTTAGCGTTTGCCACTCTGGCTCGTGCGTGGACGGGGTCACGTACACGGTTTGAGCCGGGTAAACCTCGTGGGGTCGGACGGGATAACGTGCGGTACCGTTGATCTCCCGCCAGCCCGGCGGGAAGGTAGAGGAGACGGTCACCTCCACGGGGCCGTCAGTGTTGTTGTGAATCAGAATTGGGACGTGCAGCTGCCCGCCGTTCGAAACTGCAACCTCCGGAGTGGTGATCAGACCGGGCAGCGTGTCCAGATTGTGAGCCTTCCAGAACTCGCGATAAAAAACCCAAGGCCCACCCAACTCGATTGAGATCCCTTGGCGAGCTTCGAACCGGTAACCGCGTGCGGGTGCGCACGGAATAGGCTTGGGTGTGACACCCTCAAAGACGTCACCGATCTTACTGCCCCCCACCAGCGATTTCCCGAGGACCATCCGCTCAGGTTGCTTGAAGTACGTAAAGTCGCCGGTCTCGAGCGCCTTCTTCGCCATCTGGCCGGAGTCGTCTTGAGTCAGGTGATAGGCCATCTCCTCCGCCGCAAGTTTGTAGTAGGGCTCGTGCTTGCTGGGCGAGACGTCCGTCGTGCTGTACTCCGGCCCCTTTCCCTTCAGAAAATCCGTACTCGCGGCATCACTGAAGAAGTATATTTTCTTAACCTGCCAGGGTTCGAGGCCCTCCGTCAGGTTGGCGATGCTCGAGCGATTGCGCGGCGCGGAAACTTGCTCCGGAAATGCAGTGGGGTCGCCCGCCAAGTCGAATGCTTCCGTAGCGATAACCGCCGCGGCTTGATGGTCATCGTGATTTTCACCCGCCACGTAGTCCGGCAACCATGTGAGGATAACTTCCGGCCGCGTCAAACGCACAAGGCGGACGGCTTCCCAAAGCGCATTGCCGTGGTTCCAGGTTTCGAGCGAACGTAGCACGTCCTGGCCCGGCGTGTCGGGTCCGCCCAGAAACCAGACGTGTAAGACTCCGAAAAAAGCCAGCGCTTCGCGAGCCTCGGTGGCGCGGATATCCCCGAGCGCTGCGGCCTGGGCGTTGCTGACTGCGTCGCCCCCACCATTACCCGAAGTGCCGAAGATCGCCGCGACGCGCCTGTGTTCGTCGAAAATCGCACGCGCTAGATAGCCGGTGATCTCCGTTTCGTCGTCGGGATGCGCCACGACCACCAGAATGTCGGCTTTGAAGCGTTCGTCCGTTGGCGGGTTCGGTGGCGCCTCCTTGATCTCGCCGCCGCTCGCCGTTCGGGCCGCGGTCAATTGTCGTGAGGGCTCAAGCCGTGGTGCTAGAAGAAGGACTCCACCCACAATCATGAAGGCAATGATTAAGATGCCCTGACGCAAGCTCCCGATCGTCATTGCATTCGCACCTCCCGCTGACCTATTGATCTTTACCCATATTTTCTGCTCGACACCATGCGTTGAGCCCCCAAGGGGCGATCTAGCAAAGCCCAGGCCAACGGCCCATAGGCGCTAGGACAAGCGTGCTCGTGGCGCCTGAGTCCGCCTTGGCGGGCTCAGCGTGGCGGATACGAGCCGCGGACACCAAATAAAGCTTACCTTAGCGCTTGTGGGCCTATGGCCTGGACTGCGTGGCCCACCCCTTCGGGGCTTGTTTTCAGTCTTGACCAAGCGTTTTGCTCAGCCATTCTAGCATCCGGCTCTTATAGAACATCCATTCTGGATGGCCCTCCCAGTTTTCCATGCCGTGCGGCGCTTTATCCAGCAGAATCACGTCGTCGCGGGCCTGCACCTCGCCCAGGCGTTTGATGTACTCTTGAGTTCCCGCGTAGAGCTCATCCGCCGTGCCTTGGATAATGAGCATCGGAGGCAGGCTGGCGCTCGCGTGATACAACGGCGAGTAGTCCCGTAATACGGCCGGAGACGTGTCTGCGAACAGACGCCCGAGCATACCGCCGAATTCGGCATCGTTTTTCCAGCGCTCGAAATTGTAGACGCCATAAAATGAGACTGCAGCCTGGACCTCGCATCCCGGACAGCGCATCGACACCAACTGGGCCACAAGGTGCCCGCTAGCGGACTCCCCAAGGAGCGCGATGCGATTGGGGTTAACATGGAACCACGCGGCGTGCTGTCGGACAAAGCGTACGGCGTTGCGCACGTCCTCCAGTTGCTCAGGAACGTGAACGTAGGGCGTTAGCCGATAGTCGATGGAGAACCACGCGAATCCGGCTTGGGCCAGGGGGGCGAAGACAGGTGAAACGTAGGTGATTCTGTCGCCGGCCTCCCAGCCGCCACCGTGAACGATGATTACCGCCGGAAATGGACCCTTGCCTTGCGGAATGTAAGCATCCAGCAGCAGGTCTCGGCCGTCGGGACGCGAATAAGGAATGTCCTTCCACAGCCCCCGCCGGTCTCCGCGCAACCAGGCCGTAAGCTCTTCCTTCCAGTACCACTGGTCCGGGTGCCAGTTCTCGAAATCATGAATCGCTCCGGCAACCGGAAGGTAAGTACAATCTGGAAGATGCTTACAAAAGCTCGCGACCTCGCCGGCCTTCACCTGGTCATCTTTAGTACCTTGGATCATCAGGACCTTGGTGGACGCTGGAAGATCCGCCAGTTGGGCCGCGTTCAACTTGGCGCCAAGCGCAACCACTCCGTCAAAGATCCCGCGCCCCGCTAACTCCAGGGCGATAGCGGCTCCACTGTCGCTGCCAATCAGGACCATATCGCCCGTGATGTTGAAGCGGCCCGGACAGCGAATGTATTCGATCGCGGCCCTCACGTCGTCCGCCGATCCGTAATCGACGGAGAACCACGCGTAGCCGGCTTTGTCCAGGAGGGGGAAGAGCTGATCGACGTGCGTGCTCTTGCTGCCGGAGCTGCCGTGGATGATCACTGCCGCCGGCCGAGGTTCGCCGGCCGGGGCGTAGGCATCCAGCGAGTAGGCGGTTTCATAGGCAAGATTGCTGCGCGCCCCCGGCAGGATGAAATTCCCCTCCGGTCCTCGCGCCACGGGGAACGCGCACGTGCTCGGTCCGATTAACAGCGCAGTGGCAAGGACAACAAAGGCAAGCATCAGGCTCCTAGTCTAGTACGCTGCGGGACACCCTCAGGAGGTCGTGGAAGTCCTCAAGCTGTCGCTTCGCTCTACATGACACATGCCCTTTTTTCGGCAGTCTGCTAGACTAGAACCGAAAGTGCAATCCGAACTGCATTTGCCGCATGGGGAACAGCGTCGACGTAATCTGACCGCCGCCTGCGACGTCAATTGTCGTGTTGGGTAGGTTCAGGTTATCGATGTTGAAAGCGTTATAGTTTTCCCAGCGGAACTCCAGGGTCTTGCCTTCCTTGATCACGAATTGCTTGTCGAGGGCGAGATCAAACAGGTATTCCGCCGGACCGCGCAGTGAGTCCCTGGACGCTGTGCCCTGACGGTACGGCTGCTGCGGATCGACGTATGCCGCCACGTTAAACCACTCCGCCGGGCTCGGATTCGACACGTGCGGATTCCCGATCTTGTCCGGCCGGATGGTGGGAAAATCCGCGTTCACAATGGCTCCGGCGTTGGCCGTGGTGGGTGAGAAAGCGAGGCCCGACCCCACGGTGATGAGACCGTTCAGGTTCCAGCCGCCGATCACCGCGTTCAGCCACTTGTTGGCACCTGAGCCCCAGCGCCTGCCCCGCCCAACCGGAAGTTGGTAGGTGCCAGCATACGTTACGAAGTTGGCCCGATCCCAG
>Ga0310913_10001806_pt1 | contig 11197 bp, 8 predicted proteins | sample GREbulkMGOX082_FD_203447 | JGI IMG/M metagenome (GOLD analysis project Ga0310913, IMG submission 203447) | Lab enrichment of tropical soil microbial communities from Luquillo Experimental Forest, Puerto Rico - GRE.bulkMG.OX082 | ecosystem: Environmental > Terrestrial > Soil > Tropical forest >...
AAACGATATCAGTCGCAGGTCTGATACATCGCCGTGAGTTCGCGGCCGCTGAGATACATCATGCGCGGGGACAGCCCGCCGCGCCGCGCGATCCAGCTCCGCACGTTCTCCGGGTAGATGTCCATCAGCAGCTGCGTCGCCTCGCGGCTCGTCACCTGCTGGCCATTCCCGCCGGGATGCCATGCCGCATGGAAGCCGAGCCGCGCGCGCGGCGTGACGCAGATGCGGTTGTGCGGGATCACGCCGAGCAGCATGGTGCACGCCGACAGGCAGGGCCCATCGATGATGACCCGCTCGCCCGAGCCGCGCAGCGCCACCAGATTTTCGAGGTAAGGGCCGATTTGGCCCCCGGGATCCGCTTTGATTCTGATCGTCGCATGCGCAGTTGACACCGCCAGCGCCGCCGCGACGGCGCCTGCCAGAACAGCGATTTTCATGCTTACCCTCTCCGTGCTCTCGGCGCCGGCCCGGCAGAGGTGGCGCCGCCCTCGCCCAAACCTTGAAAATCAAATGTGGGGATAATGTGAACAGCCGCGCCGATCGGATGGAACCCGCCTCACTTTATTAACCATGGATGGACAGCGCGGCGGACGGATCCAGCGGTTCTCAATCGACCTTGATGCCGGTCTCGTTCGCAATCGCCGTCCAGCGCGGCGCTTCGGCGGCGATGAAGGCCGCAAAATCATGCGGCGACCCGATTTTCGCTTCGGCGCCCAGGCGCGCAAAGCCCGCTTGCGCGTCCTTGGATCCGAGGATCTCGTTGATCGCGCCGTTGAGCTTCGCGACGATGGGAGAGGGCGTGCCCGCCGGCGCCAGCAGCCCGGACCAGAACGAGGCGACGAGCTTGGGATATCCGCTCTCGGCCGTGGTCGGCACGCCCGGCAGCAGCGGCGAGCGCGCCTCGGTCGCCACCGCCAGCGCCCGCAATCGTCCGCCTTGGACGTGGGGCAGAAGAATGGCGGTGGTCTCGAAGATCATCTGCACCTGGCCCGCCAGCAGGTCGGTGACGGACTGGCCCGCGCCGCGATAGGGCACGTGGATGATGTTGATGTCGGCTGTGCGCTTCAACATTTCTCCGAGCATGTGCGGCTGCGTGCCGTAGCCGGACGATCCGAAGGTGATTTTCCCCGGATTGCGCTTGGCATAAGCAACGAGCTCCGGGAGCGACTCCGCCGGAACCGAGGGGTGAACGACCAGCATTTGCGGAGCGTAGATGACCATGGCGATGGGCGCGAAACTCTTGATCGGGTCGTAGTCGAGATTTCGGTAGACCGCGGCAGCGGTGACGAGCGGTCCCGGCGAGCTGAAGAGCAGCGTGTAGCCGTCCGCCTCCGCGCTCGCGACTGACTTCGCGCCGACGGTGCCGCCCGCCCCGCCCGGACGATTTTCGATGACGAAGGCTTGCCCGAGCGTGGCCGTCAACCGATCCGCAAGGAGGCGGATGATGAATTCCGTGGGCCCGCCGGGCACGAACGGCACGACGATCTTGACCGGGCGGTTCGGATAGACTTGCGCCGCCGCCGGCGCGGCGATCGCCCCGAGGCCCGCCGCAAGGCAAACCGCCAGCAGGATTTTGCGAGCCGAGAAAAATTGCTGGCCGCTCACGGCGCCCCTTCCTTGGTTTCCTCGTCCGGTTGCAGGACGGCTTCTTCGGCCGCCTGTGTGAAGTCTAACTCTGCGCCCGCGCGGGCAGAAGGCTGCTCCCGCTTCATCCCCACAGCGCCGGCGTCGGCGGGTGAACGCGGCTGCCGTCGTAGCGAAGCCCGTCCGGCCGGTCGCGCGCCAGCAGGAGCGCCCCGTCGAGATCAACGACGCGCGCGCGCTGGGCAACAAGCATCGCCGGCGCCAGCGCCAGCGAGGTCGCGACCATGCAGCCGACCATGAGCGTAAATCCAAGCCGCTCGGCTTCGCCGGCCATGGCGAGCGCCTCGGTCAAGCCGCCGGTCTTGTCGAGCTTGATGTTGACGGCGTCGTACTTGCCCACGAGCGAGGGCAGCGAGGCGCGAGCGTGCACGCTCTCGTCCGCGCAGATCGCAATCGGTCGCGTCATGCGCGCGAGCGCATCATCGCGATCGGCCGGCAACGGCTGCTCGACCAGCGTGACGCCGGCTTGCGCGCAAGCGGCGAGGTTTGCCGCGAGATCGTCCGCCGTCCAGCCCTCATTAGCGTCGGCGATCAGCTCCGCCCGCGGCGCGGCGCGCCGCACCGCGGCAATGCGCGCGGGGTCGCCCGACGCTCCGAGCTTGACCTTGAGCAGCGCGCGCGCGGCGGCCGCGGCCGCGGCCTGCGCCATCGCGTCCGGCGTTGCGAGCGAGATCGTGTAGGCGGTGGTGACGGCTTTTGGCACGGCGAGCCCGACGAGCTCGTGCACCGGCCGTCCGGCGCGCTTGGCGGCCAAATCCCAGAACGCGCAGTCGAGCGCGTTGCGCGCCGCGCCCGCCGCCACGGCGGATTGCAGGCGCTCGCGATCAAGCCCGCCGGCAATGTCCGCGGCCATCGCCGCGATCGCCGCCGCCACGCCCTCGACCGTCTCGCCGTAGCGCGCATAGGGCACGCATTCGCCGCGGCCGCGATGGGTGCCGTCGGAGAGTTCGGCGACCACGACGGCGGCTTCGGTCTTGGCGCCGCGGCTGATGGCGAATGAGCCGGCGATCGGCCAGCGCTCCACCCGGACGGAAAGGGCGAGAGGAGTCATCGGCGCCCTATCATGCGTCATCGCGAAGCTTGGCGGGCAGGACTGTGTGATGGCACCGCATTGCTTCGGCGGCGCCGGTGAGGCTAAAAGCAATCGGCCGTCGAGCAGGAGCCGCAACGATGTCGCGCGTTCGCATGTGCACGAAGGGTCCCGCGCCGCGCATGGTTAGTTTTTGCCTGACGGTTGCACTTTGCATGACCGTAGCGTTTGGCATAACGCGTGCTCGCGCGCAAACGGGCGGCGCCGACAATTCCGCGATCTACCTCTACCAGGGCGCCGACCGCGGCGAGCGGCTGATCGCCAAGGCGCGCGAGGAGGGCACGCTCACCTTCTATACCTCGATGGCGACGACGGAATCAGGGCCGCTTGCGCACGCCTTCGAGAAGAAATACGGCGTCAAGGTCCAGCTCTGGCGCGCGCTCAGCGAGAACGTGTTGCAACGCGCGCTCACCGAGGCGCGCGGCGGCCGCCGCAGCATGGACGTGGTCGAGACCAACGCGCCCGAGGTCGAGGCGCTGGCGCGCGAACAGGTGGTGGGCGAGTTCAATAGTCCCTCCCTCGCCGATCTGCCGCCCTGGGCGGTCCCGCCGCATCGGCGCTGGTTCGGCGACCGCGTCAATCTCTGGGTCGTGGGTTACAGCACGGACAAGATCAAGCGCGAGGAATTGCCCGTGACGCTCGAGGGCTTCGCCGATCCGCGCTGGAAAGGCCGCCTCTCGCTCGAGGCGACCGACAGCGACTGGATGTACGGCGTCGTCAGCTTCATGGGCGAGGCGCGCGGACTTGATTTCTTCCGCAAGCTCGCCGCCTTGAAGCCGGAGATGCGCAAGGGCCACGTCCTGGTGGCGCAGCTCGTGGCCGCGGGCGAATTGCCGCTGTGCCTGACGATCTACAGCGGCAACGCGGACTCAATCAAAGCGAAGGGCGGACCGATCGATTGGGCCGTGGTCGAGCCGCTGGTCGGGCGCCCGCAGGCGATCGCGGTGGCGGCGAACGCGCCGCATCCCCACGCGGCGCTGCTCTTCGCCGACTTCGTGCTCTCGCCGGAAGGCCAGAAGCTCCTCGGCGACATGGGCCGCGTGCCCTCGAGCCGGACGCAGAAGACGCTGCTCGATGCCCACAAGCACGTCATGGTCGATCCGATCAAATCGCTCGCCGAGGCGCCGAAGTGGGAGGGGCTGTGGAACGAGCTGTTCTTGAAATAGCTTGAGTCGAGCGTAGGTGGGCAAAGGCGCGTCTTCGCGCCGTGTCCACGCGTGTCTTTGCCAGCATGAGGATTTACGCGTGGGCACGCTTCGCTTTGCCCACCCTACATGCCTGCATCACCGTAGTGCGCGACGGATTTTGGAGGGTGCTCCGGATATCGCTTCGCTCATGCGGGCTACTACTGCCCCGAAACAAAACGGGCGCGCTCATCGCGCGCCCGCTCGCGTTGACGGCGCGCGCTCGTCAGTCGAAACGGCCGGCGGCGTGGGCGAGCATGGTGTAGACCTTGCCCGTCTCCGAGGTGAGATAGCTGCGCGCCAGCATCTGGCCGCGGTCGTCGCGCGAGACCTCCTCGAGCAGCCGCTCGAACTCGCCGACATAGCGGTCGACGGTGCGCTTGAAATCGGCATCGGCGCGGTAGCGCTTGCGGATTTCCTCGAACGCCTTCTGGCCCTGCATGGTGTAGAGCTTGCGCGTGAACACGTTGCGTTCGCCGCGCTTGTAGCGATCCCACAGCTCGGCCGCCGCGTCGTGGTCGATCATGCGGGCGATGTCGACGGCGAGCGAATCGAGCGAGTCGACAGTATGGCGCTCGGGGCGCGCGGCCTCGGGCGGCGCCTCGCGTGGCGGAGCCTCGCGCGGTGCCTCGCGCGCGGGCGCCTCGGCCTCGTGCGAGGCGCGCGTGAGCAGCTCGGAGAGCCAGCCCGTGCGCCCGCCGCCGGCCTGGGCGGGACTGAGCGAGGGCGCCTCGGCCCGCCGCGCCGGCATGACCGGCGGCGCGGCCACGCCGGTGATGTCCGCGCGCTGGCGCGCAGGCTCCGGCCGCGGGCTGCCATTGGTGCGCGGCGGCTCCTCGCGCGCGGCGCCACGACGGGCAGCCGCCTCTACCGGCTCCGCGCGGCGCATCACGGCCTCGACCGGCTCCATTCGGCGCGCGGGCGGCTCGACCGCGTCGAGGCTGCGGCTGTGGCGGGCCACGATACGGTTGAGCTCGGCCAGCGCCTCGATCTGATCGACGATGACGCGCCGCATGTGCGAGGCGGTGTCCGCCGTCTCCTGCGGCAGCTCGAGAATGCCCTTGCGCATCTCAGCGCGCGTGCCCTCCAGCTCGCGGCGCATCTCGGCGGCCATCTGCTTCAACTCGTCGAGCACGTCGGCGAAACGCTGCGCCGCCTGCGAGAGCATGGCATGCGACTCTTCGCTCGCCTGCTCGTAGATGCTGTGCATGGCATCGCCCAGGCGCGTCCGCTCCTCCTCGGCGCCGCTGCGGATCGCTTCGAAATTCTCGGTGATCGTCTGCGCCCCCGTGCTCGCCGATTCCGCGGTCAGGCGGGCGATGTCGCGCGCGCGTTCGCCCGCGGCTTCGAGCGATTGGTCGAGCACGCCGGCAAAGCGCGTGAGCCGCTCTTCCAGATCGCCGGCCTTGCCGTCGAGCGCGGCGGAGAGCTGTTCCATCGAGGCGCGGCGCTCGGCCAGCGCGCCCTCGGTGCGCTGATTGCTGGCATCGATGAGCGCGACCGCTTCCGCGAGCGAGCGCGCATGGGCGTCGAAATGGCCGGCGACCTGGCTCAGATCGGTGAGCGTCTGAGCGGACATGGCCTGGAAGCTCGCGATGTTGCGCTCCACGTCGCTGTTCGCCGTGCCGGCCTTCTGCGCCACGTCGTTCATGGCCGCGACGAACTCGGAGACGCGCGTGACCAGCGTGCTCTCGATGTCGCTCATGTTTTCGTGCGCGCCGCTGAGCACCTCCTGCAGGAGAATGTTGGCCTCGCGCAGGCGCTCGTAGAGTGCGGTCGTATCTGACCGCAGCATGCTTTGCGTCTCCTGGATCTCGGTGACGGCGCTTGAGGCCGTCTGCTTGGACTGCTCGACCGCCGCGTAGGTGGTCTCCTGCAGCTCCTTGAGCGTGCGGGCAATGGTTTTCGCCGCGCTTTCGGTGGCCATTTCGGCGGTTTCGCGCAGTTCCTTGATCGAACGGCTGACGGCTTCGCCGGTCGTTTCGGTCGCCGCGATGTGGCTCGTCTGCAAGTCCTTGAGCGATTGATTGACGGCGCCGGTCGCGTTCTCGCTCGCCTCGCTGATGAGCCGCGCGATCTGCTCGCTGTTGTCCATCATGGTCTGGGTGAAGTTGAAGCCCTTGGCCTCGATCGCCTTGACCGCATGCTCGGTGACGCGGCTGACTTCGCTCACGAACTCCTGGCTCTTGTTGGTGAGCGCGGCGAGCAGCCCGCTCGATTTCTCGTCGACGATACGCGTCATTTCGGCGGCGCGCTGGCCCACCGCGGTCGAAATCTCCTCGGCCTTGCCGACGAAATTGCGCGCCACCTCGGCGCTGACCGAAAGCAAGGTGCGTTCGACCTCGCCGGCGTTCTGCTTGAGCACGTTGCTCACGCCGGTCGACATGCCGCTGATCACGCGCTCGGCGTCGTGCGCGCTCGAGCGGATCGCGGCCGTGGTGCTGGCCGCGAGCTGGGTGAGCGAACGCTCCGCCTCGGCACTGTTGGCCCTGACCGCCTCGCTGAGTTGCTGGATGCCCGTGTTGATGGCAGTGGAGGCGGAGGCCGAGAGACTGCCGAGCGAACGCTCCGCCTCGCTGGTGCTGGCCCGGATCGCGTCGGTCAATTGCTCCGTGCGCGCGCCGATCGCCTCGACCGAGGCCGCGAGCGTCTTCGCGGCGTCGCCGGCATTGGTCCGGATCGTGTTGCTCAGATGCTCGGTGCGCGTGCTGAGCAACTCGGCGGCCGACTGGCTGCGCGCGTCGATTTCCCTGGTCAGGCTGTCGGTACGGGCGGTGAGCAACTCGGCAGCCGATTGGCTGCGGGCGTCGATTTCCTTGCTCAAGCTCTCGGTGCGGGTGGTGAGCAAGTCGGCGGCCGATTGGCTGCGCGCCTCGATCTCCTTGGTCAAGCTCTCGGTGCGCGCGGCGAGCAAATCGACGGCGGATTGGCTGCGCGCCTCGATCTCCCTGGTCATGCTCTCGGCGCGACCGCTCAGAAGGTCTTCGAAGCGGCTGATGCGTGTATCCAGATTGTCGGCCACCTCCATCGCCTTGACGCCCAGCGTCCGGTCGATGTCCTCGATCTTGGCGCCGATGTTTTGGGTGAGCTGGGCGCCGCGCGCGTTGATGACGCCGGTGACGTCGGCGATGCGCTTGTCGAGCGCGCCGATCACTTCGTTGCCACCCTCGGTCATCTTCCTGGTGACGTCCATGACGCGCGAGGAGAGCGTCTCGCCGAGCGTCTGGGTCCGCCCGTCGAGCGCGTCGCGGAAACGATTGAATTGCTGGTCGAGGCTCGCCGTGATCTCGGCCGACTTGACGGTGACGCGGGTGTCGAAATTGTCGAGATAGTCGCGCATCGCGCCCGAAATGTCCTGCGTGCGCTCGCCCAGACGTTCGACCATTTCGCCGCCGTAGGTCTTCACGGTGCGGTCGAACTCGGCAAGATGGCGGGTGATGAGATTGCCGAGTGTGGTGGAGTCGCGCGCGATCCGTTCGGCGAGCTCGGTGCCGCCGTGATTGAACATCTCCTCGAACGATTGCAGCCGTGTCGCGAGCAATTCGCGCACCGAGTCGCCGCGGATGGCGATCACGTTGGCGAGCTCGCTGCTGCCCTGATTGAACATGTCCTCGAACGCTTGCAGCCGCGCCGCCAGCAATTCGCGCACCGCGTCCCCGCGGCTGGTAATCACGTCGGCTAGCTCGCCGCTGCCCTGATTGAACATGTCCTCGAACGCTTGCAGCCGCGCCGCCAGCTGCTGGCGTACCGTGTCCCCGCGCGTAGCGATCATGTCGGCAAGCTCGCTGCCGCCCTGATTGAACATGGTCTCGAAGGCTTGCAGCCGCGCGACGAGCATATCGCGCGCCGCCTCGCCGCGGCTGGCGATCACTTCGGCAAGCGCCTCGGCGCTCTCGTGGAATTGATCGGTCACCCGATCGCCGCGCTGCACGATGGTATCGGTGATGCGCGCGCCGGTCTGCTCGAGCTTGGATACCACGTCTCCGCCGCGCAGGCTCAGATCGAGGACGAGCGAATCGCCGGTGTTCTTGAGCGTGGTGTTGACCTCCTCGACGCGCCCGGAAATCGTCTCGGCGAGCTGGTTGCCGGTCTCGATCACGAGGTCGGTCAGCTCCTGCGAACGGTGGCTCATCAGATCGAGAATCTCGGCGGACTTTTGCGCGAAGCTCTCGGTCACATGATCGAGCCGCTCCGACATCGTGCGCTGGACGTTGTTGGTGATCTCGGTGAACTCGTCGCCGATGTGATCGGTCTTGAAATTAAGCGTCGTGCTCAGGCGGTCGCTGGCGGCGGAGATCGCCTGCGCGGTGTCATGGCTGGTGCTTTCGAGGCGGGCGAGCAGGTCGCCGCCACGTTCCCCGAGCGTCTGGATCATGGTGTCGCCGGCGTTGCCGAGCGCGCGCGTGATGTGCTCGGCCTTTTCGGAAAGCGCGTGGGTGATCCGCCGCGAAGCGTCGTCGACCTGCTCGGCAACGAGCTCGCTGACTTGGGAAATATCGTGGCTCAGATCGAGGTGGACGCTGTTGATGGCGTCGCGGATTTGTCCGGCCTGGCCGACGAGGGTATCGCGCTGGCTGCCCAAATCCTGCAGCAGCGCCCGGATGCGCACTTCGTTGTCGTTGTAGGCATGTTCGAGGGCCGACACTTCGTTCGCCACCAGCGTCTCGAGCTCGGCGGCGCGCGCGAGCGCGCGCTCGACGCCGTCGCCCATGGCGGCCACTTCCCGGCGGATCGCCTGGCCGACGGTGACGATCGACTCGCGCGCGACCGTTTCGGGCTCGGCCAGCCGCATGGCGACCTCGGCCATGGACTGGGTGATCAGCCTCAGCTCCTGCGAGCGCCACGCCATGTGCGCCAGCACGTAGAAGAAGATGATCGGCACGAAGAAAACGACGCCGAGCATGGCCAAGACCGGCGCGGTGAGGCCGGTCGGTCCGAGCGCGGACTGCAGTTCGGGCAGATACATCCAGCCGAGCACGAGCCCGGCCAACACCCACAAGCCGGCGAAGACGGTCGCGGTGACGTAGGAGGTGTGCGCCGGCCGACGCTGCAGGGTCCGCAAGATCTGGCCGATGGACTCGCGGTCGTCGTTGGCCGCGCGGCGCAACAAGCTCTGCTCTTCCGGTTGGCGGGGCTCTTCGTCGGGCGTGGCAGAGGGCACGGCGCGCCACGACGGCTCGGAGGTGGACTCTTCGAGCGGCACCGCCTGCGCGGGAAGCGGACTGGCGGCCTCCGCCTCCGCGGCGTCGCGCGCCGAGAGCGCGTCCTGGATCGCCGAAAGTGCCGCTTCCGTCGGATCCTTGATCTTCTTCGGAGTGTTTGCCATGTCCGTCGTCGCCTCGTATTACGCTGGACTACAGCAGCGGCAGGAACGGAATCCCGACCGCGCTACGAGCGCGTTTAGCCTTGAGATCCCCTCCGGAACCCCCTCGGGCAGCCGGCAGTAACGCGCCGCACAGACAATTCACCGCCGTTGGGCTATCCTATCGGCTTGGCATACCGAAGGAAACTGCTTGTTAAGGCGTCTTTAATCATCGTTAACGGCAGGCTGACCATGGGTCGGGCATCGCAGGGCAAGGAGAGCGCCCACGTCTCCGCGCCGGGCGAGATTTTGTCGGGTCATAACGCGATCGGCATACGGCCGACCGAGGCGCAGCGGCGCTATCTCGAGCGCGGACTGACGCAAGCCGGCGGAAAGCTCCCGCTGTTCGACCGGGACGGCCGCGAAGTATCGAAGAAGACCATTGAATCGTGCGTGGCCCACGGTTGGGCCACGCCCTGGGTGCACAACCCCATCAAGCCGGACTGGCTGGTCTGCCGGCTCACCGCGGCGGGATATCGCGTGCTTGGCGGCGAGCCGCCGTCCGAGCCCGCGGCGGCGGGCAACGCTCGACGGCCGTAGCCGTCCGCGACCATGGCCCATCGAGGCGGGCCGCCGCCACTCTCGACGCGGTCGACGACGCGATCGCCACATGGCTAGCGGCCGTCAGCGAGGGCGCGTGCCCGTCGATCGATGTCGGACGTCATCTGGCGTGCGCGCGTGTGAGCGGCTATAGGACGCCAGCGCTGCCGCGTATCTTGAATTGTCCCGCCGATCGTATGCCGAAAATCACCTATATCGATCATGAAGGCACCGCCCGCACGGTCGAGGGCGAGCTCGGCTCGACCGTGATGGAGACGGCGATCAAGAACGGCATTCCCGGCATCGAGGCGGAATGCGGCGGCGCCTGCGCCTGCGCCACCTGCCATGTGCATGTCGACCAAGCGTGGCGTGCGACGGTGGGCGAGCCTTCGCCGATGGAGGAGGACATGCTCGACTTCGGCTACGACGTGCAGCCGGACTCGCGCTTGTCCTGCCAGATCAAGGTGACGGCCGAGCTCGACGGCTTGGTGGTGCGCACGCCCGAGCGGCAGGCCTAGTGTGGCGGATTTGAAGTTCCTAAAAGTATTCAGCGAGCACTAGCGGCTATGCGGCGTGGCCGCTACACATTCGCGCAACATCACCCATATCAGGACTTAAGCCGCTAACGAGGCGCCGCGAAAACGTATGAGTGAACCGATCAAGACCGACGTGCTGATCATCGGCGCCGGACCGTGCGGGCTGTTCGCGGTGTTCGAGCTTGGCCTGCTCGACATGAAGGCGCACGTGATCGACATCCTCGACAAGATCGGCGGTCAGTGCGCAGAGCTCTATCCGGAGAAGCCGATCTACGACATTCCGGGCGTGCCTTACGTCACCGGACAAGGCCTTTGCGACGCACTGCTGGCGCAGATCAAACCTTTCGGGGCGACGTTTCATCTTCAGGAAATGGTGCAGACGATCGAGAAGGTCGGCGATCCGCTGTTTCGCGTGCAGACCGATCGCGACAAGGTCTTCGAAGTCAAGGTCATCGTGATCGCGGCGGGAGGCGGCTCGTTCCAGCCCAAACGACCGCCGATCCCGGGTATCGAGGCCTATGAGGGCGGCTCGGTCTTCTATTCCATCCGGCAGATGGAAGCGCTGCGCGACCAGCGCATCGTGATCGCGGGCGGCGGGGATTCGGCGCTCGATTGGACGCTCAACCTCGCGCCGATGGCGAGTCACCTCACGCTCGTGCATCGGCGCAGCGAATTCCGCGCCGCGCCCGATAGCGTCAACAAGATGATGAAACTCGTGGGCGAGGGCAAAATCGATTTCGTGCTCGGTCAGATCTCGGCGCTGGAAGGGGAGGGCGGACGGATCGCCAAGGCGATCGTGAAGCGCAACGATGGTTCGAATTTTGAAATCGCCTGTGACGCG
>Ga0310913_10001816_pt1 | contig 11180 bp, 10 predicted proteins | sample GREbulkMGOX082_FD_203447 | JGI IMG/M metagenome (GOLD analysis project Ga0310913, IMG submission 203447) | Lab enrichment of tropical soil microbial communities from Luquillo Experimental Forest, Puerto Rico - GRE.bulkMG.OX082 | ecosystem: Environmental > Terrestrial > Soil > Tropical forest >...
CCGATGGCTACACGAAATCGCAACGTCGCCTGTCTAGCGTTAAACTCCGGCCTCAAGTGAATCGCTTTGTCGGGAGGAGCACCCTAATGTGCGTACGCCCGCTCTCGTTGGTCGTCATTTCCGCGAACATGCTCACGCTGGCGTCTGCGAGCTCGGCCCAGGAAACCGCGCCGGCGACTCTGCAAGCCGCCCTGCACGAGCAGTTCGAAGCGGGAATGCGCCAGACGGCACGGCGTCTGGATGGCGTGGCAGGCTACTCCATCAAGGACCTGACCACGGGCGAGAGTTTCTACCTTAATGCGGACCTCGTCTTCCCCACCGCGAGTTCTATAAAACTGGCCGTGCTGCTCGAACTGATGCGCCAAGCACAAGAGGGGAAGCTTTCGCTGGATGAGAAGCACACCGTCCGACACACCGAGACTACGGTTGGAGATGATGAGCCCATCCTCGCGATGCTGGGCGACGGGACCGTAACCATGTCCCTGCGGGACATTGCCACCTTTATGGTCGTGCTGAGTGACAATTCGGCCACCAACATTCTGATCGACCGCGTGGGCTTGGACAATGTGAATTCGGAGATTGCGCGGCTGGGACTCCGAGAGACGCACCTTCGGCGCAAGATGATTGATATTGAGGCGGCGCGGCAGGGCAAGGAAAACGTCTCCACTCCGCGTGAGATGATGACCCTGGTTGAGAAGGTCCATGCCGGCGAGGTGCTGGACCCCGCCCACACTAAGGACTACTTTTCGCTTTTGGCACTGCCGAAAGACAGCTTGTTTCGCAAAGCCCTGCCGTCCAGTGTCACAATCGAGGATAAACCAGGAGCCCTGGACGCGGTGCGATGCGACACCGGCGTTATTGAGGTCCAGGGGCATCCTTTCGCCATCAGCGTCATGACCACGTATGATTCTGACAACGCCGAAGGTGAGCGTTCTGTGAGGGAGATTGCTCGCTTGGCCTACGCCTATTTTTCCCGCCTTGCGGGCTCGAGCGCCTACGGCCGGGTGATCTCAGAGAAGTGAGAACGTAGCTCACCTCAGGTCTTCGAAGGTGTGAACAATCGGCCTTGTGAGACAGCGGGCAGCCTGCTGCGGCTCTGCCGTCCGGAAAGCCTACGGCTTTCCGACAAGCTCCGGAGCCCAAAGAGTTAATCTTTAAGCCTGAGGACCGGACGGGCTGAGCCCTTCCGCACAGCAGGCGGCAGAGCCGCGATTTTTTCACACTTTCTTCCGTACTAAGGGAAGACCCGCGTTCGAAACGTTCAATGCATTTCGCCCGCCGTTCTCACCCTCGACTCGCCGGTCTCAGGTAGGAAGGTGAATTTCCTCTCGACCGCTTCGTAAGGCCGGCCATTGACTTCCACGTAGGGGTAAATGAAGTAGTTCAACGGCGGGCCGTCTTGTTTCGGCTCCAACGTCAAGTCACGGCCGGTTGTGAACTGCACGCGGTTGGCATCTATACTGCCAAAGAAATAGTCGTGCTTGGATGGGTCCTTCCAGGCTTCCGAGATATCAACAGGAACCCACCCCAGCCGGTTAAGATAGAACTCAGCCCAACAGTGGTAGCCGGCAATCACAGACTGACCGGCAGGGGAGCCCGCCGGCAGCGGGAATCCGATCTCAAACCGTGCCGGGATGTGCTCCGCTCGCATCAGGGAGATGAAGAGCGAATGAAAATCTGTGCAGTTACCGTGCTTGGAATCGCAGGCCCACAGGGAGTCGCCTCGGCCCCAGCCGGTGCCGGACTTGTCGTAACGCAGTGTGTGGAACACGAAATCGTAGAGTGCATAAGCCTTCTCGACCGGACCCTGCTTGCCTTGGGTGTTCTGCTCCGCCAGCGCTTTCATCCTCCCGTCGATCGGCACCAGACGGTCTGCCGACAGGAATCGACCTACGGCCTCGGGCGGCCTCGGTGATTCCTGGTTGAAGCGCATGAGCTCGGAGGAGTCTCCGCGTGAAAACTCCCGCCGGGTAACTTTGTAATCGACGCTAATGGTGGCGGAAGCTGAGTCCGGATGACGAAATTCGGCGTAGATCATCGGGTTTCCGTATTCTGCATCCTGGGTCGTCCGAGTGGGGACAGGACTCGACACCTTTATGACGGTGACACTCTGGTTGAAGTCGCTGGGTGCAAGCGGGAGCCACACCCGCACCATAGCATCGGAAAGGGAGAGGTTCTTGACCGTCGCCTCGTAAGTGAATCGAAATGAGCGGGTCCTCGGCGCCTCAGGCACGCTGCCTGTGGTCCGGGCTGAAAAACCAAGGCTGTGTGTCATGGCCTGCTCTACGAACAGAGCCGTAAGCGGCACAACCAAGATGACGAACGCACTCTTCGTTCTCATTCATGAGCCTCCTGGATTGGCTTGCAATGTTTGGCACGAATCGGCCCGCGATGCACGGGGTCAGCCCTAGGTGAACCCCGTGGAGGTCAGCTGTTGGTTGACGTCCATGCGCAGAAGTCTATACATCGTCGATGCTCAAGTCAAGCATCGTAGCGTGGGGCGTGGAGGCATGGACAAGTTGCCAGCTGTACGGCGGGGCGGTTCTGGGTTACTATGCCAATCGAACCGGGCGCGGAATGTCTGGCCTCGCTTGCCTCTGCCCAGAAGGAAAAGGGTCAGATGAATAACTGTCTACGAGTTTCCCTCGCCTTTAGCATTGGAACCGCGGCCATTGCCGGCTGGGCGCAAGAGATGCAGCCAGCCGAGTTTGTGAGTTCCACACCTGGGCAGAACGTTGCAGGCGTGTTTCAGGCGAGCTTTCCGGCATATCGTGTGCGGCTGCTCGAGAAAACCGAGCTGGGGGCGGTGCCGGCCTTGGATGTTTATGGCAACGGGCAGCTCATTTTTCGGCTTCCACTGATTTCGGGACTCGATTCGGCAACCGAACGAGAGCATTTGTCCGGGATTCAATTCAGGGTTCATGCACTCGGAACAAGCAAATCAAGCGCGCTCTACGAGATTAAGGCGACAGCAGCCAGCTCATTGTGGACAGGGCGAGAGTTTCATTGGCGCTTCTATGTGGATCATCTGGAGTTTGACCAGACAGCGTGGGGCGAGGGCAAGCTCGGGCGTTGCTACTTCTTCTCAAACGGACGGCCGGGGCGCTGGGAGAAGGGGATGAGCGACGGAGCAGCCTGGAATTCAACCCTGATGGTGGACCGCTACTGGAGCCCCTCGCCGAACCACGCCAACCAGTGGGAGTTTTCGATTGCTGAGCCGCAGACTCTCGGATTCGGCTCGGAGGCACGCAAAGGTTCGGAAGAAGACTTTCGCCCTGCACAGATGGCCGACCTCTTCAGCCCGCCGCCGTTGATGCTGGCTTTGCATCGCCACGGCGTGTGGGCCAGCGTAGGTATAGGCACTCAGCCGGGACATTATCGCTTTCCAGCGCTGGAGTATTCGGGATCGCGGTATGCCGGAGCGGCGTGGTGGGTGGACTACCTGGGCTATCCAACCATGAAGAACGTGCCGGGTGGCGAATTCCACTCACCTGTCGCGGCAATTCACTTTGCCTATAGCGCGCTGGACACGCTGGCGCATTACACAGATTGGCTGGTGCAGAGTGGATTCGGGACCGAGCCGCGCTATCCGGATGTTGCCTGGCACCATCTGCCGGTTTTTTGCGGATGGGCAGAGCAGACCACGCGCGCCACGCCCTATGCTCGCACGCCGAACGCTGAATCGACCCAGAAAAACTATGAGGCGTGGGTGACGGAGCTGGAGGGGCACAAGTTACCGGTAGGCACCATCGTTATCGACGACAAATGGCAGAAGGGGTACGGCTCGTTCGACATTGACCAGGAGAAATGGCCTGACCTGAAGGGCTTTGTGGCAGCTCAGCATGCGCACGGACGGCATGTGCTGCTGTGGGTTCCCGTGGCGCATACGGATGGACTGCCGGATGCGCTTTGCGTGCACGACGAACACGGCAAATGCATCGCGCCGGACCTGGGAAATTCCGCGTACGAGGCGTTTCTACGGGCGCGGATTCGCTACCTCGTGGAGGCGGTGGGAGTGGACGGCTTCAAGGAGGATTGGGTGTGGGCGCCCGATGCGGCTGGGTTGCCTGTGCCACCGGAGCTTGCCGGAATCGAGGCCGTCCGGCGCTTTCAACAGATTCTTTATACAGAGGCACATCGCTTGAAGCCCGACGCTATGGTCGAAACGCAGACGCCGAACGCGGCCTTTCGGGATTCCTCCGACGTCCTACGTTTGAACGACCTTTGGTATGCAACGCGCGACGTGGTGGGAACAATGCGGGAGCGCGCACAGATTGCCCACATCTCGGGCTGGGACCTGGTGGATACGGACAATGCCAGTTCAACCACACTCGAAACCTGGTGGGAATACATGGAGGCGCAGCCATCGATCGGAATTCCGGCACTCTATTTCCTCCACCGGACCGAATCGACTCTTGAGGAACCGCCGGAATGGAACTGGGTAGCCTTGGCGGGTATCTGGCGCACGTATATCGCCGGCCTTCCCGGACAGGCGACACAGGCGAAGAACGAATGAGGCTTGGATGACGCTTAAAGACCGGTTCGCGCAAGACCATGTTTATGTCTATCCGAGCGAGCCTACCCACGAGAGACTGTCACTTCTCTCCGTCCGAAGCTGGGGCTTTGTGGGTAAAATGTTGTCCGCAAGAAAGGAGGTCCAGAGGAATACCCATGATTGGACGCCCACAGGAAGTCGAAGCCGCGCCGTACTACTTCACGTACATCAACCAGGTGACCGGCGATGATGTCATCGCGATTCTCGAGAGGCAACTGGAGGACTCGCTGGCATTCTTCAGCGGGATCTCCGAAGAGAAATCGCGGTATCGGTATGCGCCGGAAAAATGGAACGTTCGGCAGGTGCTGAATCACGTTACCGATGCCGAGAGGGTTTTTGCTTTTCGAGCGCTGTGGTTCGCTCGCGGTTTCGAGATCCCGCTGCCCAGCTTCGATCAGAACATCGCTGCATCTGGCGCGGAGGCGGACGAGATTTCCTGGGCCGCTCATGTGGAGGAGTTCCGACGTGCGCGCCTCTTGACGATATCACTTTTCCGGAATATGCCGAGCAAGTCATGGATGAAAAGCGGGATCGCCAGTGATAATCGGTTCACCGTGCGGGCTGTGGCCTATATTATCGCCGGGCATCTTACGCACCATCTCGCAGGGCTACGCCAACGATATCTCTAACGACTAGGGCGCCGCGCTCTCGCTGGCTCGCTCGACAGCAAGAATTTGAAAGACAGGGGGGCGATCTGGCGTTATGTTCGACGTGTAGTAAGACTCGGAAGCTTCTTGAGGTTGTCGTCGGGTACGCCTGCTCTATGTTGTAAGCGGCCCTACGGAAGAATGGCATGAACGAGAGAACTACAGACCCCACCCCCAGCCATCGCGACCAGTGGTTGGCACTCCTGGAAAACCAGGGTGTAGGCCGGCCAAGGGCTCTGCACGTGATAGAAGTGCCCGGGGGGCTGGTGCAGCTGACGATCGGAGAGCCTCCTGGCCGGATAAGTCTCGAAGGCGTACCAGCGAACGTGCTGATGTTCAACCTGTCTCCCGTGCAAGCCCTGCGGCAGACTCGCGAGGGACGTTCTTTCGTGAGTCATATGCTGCACGGAGATATGACGATCATGGCGTCTGGCATACCGAGCCAGTGGTCGTGGAACAGCACCTGTGACCGGCTGGACGTGATCATCTCCCCTGATGTGTTTGGCGACGCCAACAAACTCACCGTGGCGGATCGCTTCCTCTTCCGGGATCGCGAAATGGAGGTGATATGCCATCGTCTCTCGCAGGCAGTCAGCCTCGGCGGCATGGCCGATCGCCTCTATGTGGAGTCGCTGGTGGCACAGTTGGCTGTTTTGATGGGTTGCCGTCACTCTGGTGCTTCAGCGGCAACTGGTATTCCGCCATCAAGCGGATTAACCCGCCACCAAGCGCGACTCGTACTCGATTACATCGAATGCCACCTGAGCCGTGAGGTGACACTCAGCGAGTTGGCGAGGATCGCAGGCCTGAGCTTGCACCACTTCGCGCGAATGTTCAAACGGACCGTAGGTGCGGCGCCGCACCGGTACGTGCTGGAGCGCCGAGTGGAACGCGCCAAAGGGATGTTGCGCAACGCGCGCATCAGCCTGGTGGACATCAGCCTGTCCACGGGCTTCTCGAGCCAGAGCCACTTCACCAGCACTTTCCGTCGCCTGGTGGGCGCAACACCTACCGAATTCCAAGCAGGTAGTCGCAACAGCCTTTCCTGACAACGGCGCTAGACCAATAGAAAAACGGAGGAACCCATGCGGTCAAGTGTCTTTGTGTGTTTGTGCGTTTCGATGCTCCTGTCGCCGGTGTGCACACCGGGCCAGCGTCAAGAACCAGCCGCCCCAACCGCTCCCCAGCCCTCTCCCGTTGGCCTTTGGAAGACCCTCGACGACGCCACGGGCAAGGCCACGTCTGTGGTGAGCATCTGGGAAGAGAACGGCAAAATGTACGGGCGAATCGAGAAACTCATCAACTCCGATCCTAAAGATCCGGACCCACGGTGCGACCGTTGTGAGGGCGCGCTGAAGGGCAAGCCCTTGATCGGACTTCGCATTCTTTGGGATCTCAGGAATGAGGGCGACGCGTGGTCCGGCGGAAAGATCTTGGACCCAGACAATGGCAAGGTCTATAAGTGCACCATCACTGTGGAGCAAGACGGGAAGAAGCTAAAAGTGCGTGGGTTTATCGGCTTCTCCCTGCTTGGCCGCACGGAGTATTGGCTGCGCCAGGAGTAGCCCGTAGCCGCCTGACTGCAAAGAGAGGTTCCACCTTGCCACCGCTCGCCCAACGCAACCTGTTTCACGACAAGGTCCGGCTGGCTGTAACCCTGACGGGCATTATCTTCGCGGTGGTGCTGATCATAGTGCAGATCGGTCTCTTCATCGGATTCACCGCCACCACGTCAGGCATCATCGACCACGCTGGCGCCGACATTTGGGTTGGCTCGAAGCGCGTGCCTTACCTTGAGCAGGCGACGCCCTTCTCGGAACGTAAGCTGTACCAGGTGCTCGCGATTCCCGGCGTTGCCGAGGCGCAAAAGTACATCGTGCGGTTCAGCGACTGGCAGCGGGGGGATGGCCGGCACGAGGGGATCCTGATAGTCGGTTTCGATCTCGCCTTGCGGTACGGCGGGCCGTGGAACGTGGTGGCTGGCCGGATGATGGACCTCAAACAGCCGGACGCGGTAATGATCGACACACTTTACGCTGCCAAGCTTGGGGTGGCGCGTCCCGGTCAGACCTTCGAGATCCAGGGCCGGCGCGCGCGAGTTGTGGGCTTCACCGAGGGCATCCGGGCCTTCACCACCACGCCGTACGTGTTCACCACTTTTAAGAATGCGCTAGGCTACACGCAGCTTCGCGAGGACCAGACGCTCTACATTCTGGTGAAGGCCAAGCCGGGCGCCGGTCTCCAGGAGCTCAAGCGCCGGATTGCAGAGCGCGTGCCCGGCGTGGATGTGTTCACTGCGGCCGAATTCAGCCACCTCACTCGGTCGTACTGGATGTTCTCGACCGGCGCCGGCATCGCGGTGTTGTTGGCCGCGGTGCTGGGCTTGGTCGTGGGCATTGTCGTGGTAGCTCAGACAATCTACGCCACCACTGTGGATCATCTGCGCGAGTACGGCACGCTCAAAGCCATAGGCGCGCCCAACGCCTTCGTGTATCGAGTCATTCTCAAACAGGCACTGATCAGTGCTTGCATCGGATACGTGGCCGGCATGATCGTGAGCCTGTTTGTGGTCCACGGCAGCCAGAAAGGCGGCGCCTCGATCCTGCTGCCCTGGCCCCTGGGGGTCGGCATGTTTGGGCTGACGCTGCTGATGTGTATCATCGCGGCCGTCGTCTCGATCAACAAGGCGACGCGCCTCGATCCGGCGATGGTGTTTAAGGAATGAAGGTCTCCGCCGGAAGTGGGCGCTTGGCCGGCGTTGGGTGAAGGCTGACAGCCCGGGAGGGAGCACACGGAGATGAAAGCAGCTATTGCAGTTCGTAACCTGACCAAAATCTACTCCGAAGGCCCAGTCTCCGTCAAAGCGTTGTCGAACGTGAACCTCGACGTGCAGGGCGGCGAGGTGACGCTCCTAATGGGACCCTCGGGGAGCGGCAAGACCACGCTGATCTCGATCATGGGATGCATCCTGCGTCCCACATCAGGCAGCGTGTGCATTCGAGGCCGCCTAGTGAGCGACTGCGGTGAGAAGGAACTGCCGCGCGTGCGCCTCGATCACATTGGATTCATCTTCCAGGGCTTCAACCTGTTTTCCACCCTCACGGCGGGCGAAAACGTAGAGCTGACGCTTGACTTGAAGAACATCCGCGGTCAGGCGGCCAAAAGGCGCGCCGAGGAATTGCTGACTCAGGTAGGGCTCAACGAGAAGTACCACACCTTTCCCGCCGACCTGAGCGGCGGCCAGAAGCAGCGCGTGGCGATCGCCCGCGCTCTGGCCGGCGAGCCCGATGTCATTCTCGCCGACGAGCCCACGGCAGCGCTTGACTCCACGAGCGGGCGTGCGGTGATCGAGATGCTACGCACTCTGGCGCGCGAGCAGGGGCGAGCCGTGGTGATCGTTACGCACGACATCCGTATCCTGCCTTTCGCCGATCGACTCGTGCACATCGAGGACGGCGCGATTAAGGAAGACACCGCCACCCTGCATGAAATAACCAGACTACAGCCCTCGCCCCCTTTGGGGGAGAGGGTGTCCCGCGAAGCGGGACGGGTGAGGGGAGGGGTCCACCCGGCTGCTTTCGAAGCAGCATTGCGGCACAGCCGCTAGTTTTCAGACAGTCTCTTTTTCAACCTGGACGGTGCCATGAAGAAAGACTTGATCCTGATCTCGCTTGTAGCAACCGGAGTTTTCAACGTCCTTCTCTTGATGAACCGCAGCCGTGGGGGCGAGTCCGTGAAAGCTGCGACTGATCGCGTCGAGTCTGTGGCCGGCTCGAATGGAGAGGTGGTTGCGGGACCTGGCCGGGTCGAGCCGGTCTCGGAGGGTATCGCGGTGGGCGCCGAGCTGGACGGCAAGCTGAGGTCGGTCCTGGTCGAAGACGGCGATCATGTGCGTTGTGGCCAGCTGCTGGCAGTGCTCTCGAACGATGACTACCGTGCCCAGGTGGAATCGGCGGAAGCGCAGCTTTCGGAGAGAGAAGCGGACCTGCGAAAAATCGTCAACGGGACCCGCACTGAAGAGCGCGAGGAAGCTCGGGCCTCGGTAAACGAGGCCAGCGCCGTGCTCGAGAACGCGCGTATCGAAATGGAGCGGCGCCAGCAGCTCAACCAAGAAGGCGTGGTCTCGCGTGAACAAGCCGAGACTTACGAGCGCGAGTACAAGGTGGCCAAGGCGCGCTACGACGCGGCGGAACAGCACTACGCCCTGCTCAGCGATCCCTCACGAGAGGAAGACGTCGCTCACGCCCAGGCTGAAGCCGCGCTTGCCAAAGCCAATGTGAACGAGGCTCGCGCTCGCTACCAGAAGACCTTCGTGTTCTCGCCCATCGACGGCGTGGTGCTACGCAAACACCATCGCTCCGGCGAGAATGTTACCCTTTCGGCGAGCTCACCCGATCCGATTGTCACCCTGGGCGACACCACGGCCCTGCGCGTGCGCGTAGACGTTGATGAGGACGATGTGGCCCGGATTCGCGTCGGTGACCTGGGCTATGTAACCGCCGACGCGTTCGGCGGCCGGAGGTTCGGAGGGCGCGTGGTCCGCATTGGCGAGGAGCTGGGGCCGAAGAATGTGCGTACCGACGAGCCGGCCGAGCGCGTGGATAAGAAGATTCTCGAAACCCTCATCCAGCTGGATGACGGGCACGAACTGCCCGTTGGCCTGCGCGTGGACTCGTTCATCATGGTCTCTCAACCATCAGCGGCCTCGGCGCGACGGAGCGGACTTTGAAAGAAGTGAACGCAGCGAAGCTGCGATAAAGTACGATTTGTCAGGCTGTTGCACGGACTAGTCCCCGCCATAAGCGTGTTGCTCGTGCCTCGCGGTGAGCCTTCGTTGCCGCCTTCGCCATGCGTTCGATAAGCAAGGAATCGCCGAATTCGTGGGTCCGATATCCACCGGACTCGAGTTCTATGTTCACCCGGCGCAAGGTGGCATCGTCAGCAAAGGCACGCAGCAGTTCGTAATGGCTGCTGCCGGGCTCATGGGTTCCCGTAAGAATCGCGTCAACGACCCGCAACCGCGTTCCAGAACCGATTCGTTGTGTCGCCAAGCTCTCGCCCGGCCGGATGTATCCTCGACGTCCAGCGTGTTCCAGTGCACGCACCACCGTCGTGCCCACCGCGACGATGCGTCCTCTGTTGGCCCGAGCGCGCCGGAGTGCGAGGATGGTCGTTTCGGGTATGTGATAAGGTTCATCGAACGGCAGGCGAAGATCAAGTTCTGCGCTCCCTGTGGATGAGATGCCCGCAGCGTGGGTTATCGTGGCAAAGTCAACCCCTTTGGCTCGCATTTCTGCCAGCGTCTGCCAGTCGAGAATGAAGCCAGCGGATGGTGGTTCGAATGCCGCCGGACGGCCAGCAATTGGAGCCCAAACGTCCCACAGCGCGAGTGGAGAAGAGATGTGGGCATATTGAATGGGGCGGCCGTGGCGCGCAAGGCCGGCCCAGATCTCGTCCGGCGAGCCATCGAAGTGTAAAGAAACGAGACGCTTGTGACCCAGGAACCGTACGATCGTCGCTGAAAGTGGTCCCAACGCCAGTCGATCTCCTACGGCCATGAGCGGCGGAGGTGCTCGGGTCTCCGTGCGTGTATGAAAGTCCCCTGCACCGAAAACGAGAGCGGAGAACTCCCGAATATCGTCAACGTGAAGCGAGCGCCGGCCGGCGAGCCGCACCTCGATAGCACCGCCGCTTGGCAAGTGCACGCCCTGCAGGCTGGCCGGTAGGGTCGCCGCGTCGTTGGCGACTACTAGATCACCAGGCCGCAGAAGCTTGGTGAAGGCTGACCGGAGGGTATGATGGATGCATCCACCCACGTCAACCACCAAAAGCTTTGCGCCCGGCGGGCGTTGTGTCGGCTGAGAGGCTGCAATCATGAGGTCCCCCAGTGGTCGCGGTGTTGTCCATCTCCGCCTTTACATTGCCGGGCGCACAGGCAGTACCGCTCGGATGGCATCAGTCACTTCGCGGGCTGTAAC
>Ga0310913_10001821_pt1 | contig 11158 bp, 10 predicted proteins | sample GREbulkMGOX082_FD_203447 | JGI IMG/M metagenome (GOLD analysis project Ga0310913, IMG submission 203447) | Lab enrichment of tropical soil microbial communities from Luquillo Experimental Forest, Puerto Rico - GRE.bulkMG.OX082 | ecosystem: Environmental > Terrestrial > Soil > Tropical forest >...
TGCTCAAGCAGCAGGGTTTCACCATCCTCCTGGTCGAGCAGAATTTTCGCTTCGCTTCGACGGTTGCGGATCGCTACTACGTGATGGAAAATGGTCGCATCATCGACCGGTTCGCCAATGCCGAGCTGGAAGCCAATCTCGACAAACTTCACGACTATCTGGGCGTGTGATTCTTAAGCTGCGACTTCTTAAGCTGCGACTACGGCTGCCGGGGTGCAAAACATCAAGAGCCCTTAACAGGAGGATGCCTAATGAAGCGACTGTTCAGTCTCACGGCGCTCGCGGTCGTGTTCGGGTGCGGCTGCGCCCAGGCGCAATATAGCGACGGAACCATCAAGATCGGCGTCATGAACGACATGTCTGGGACGTATTCCGATCTCAGCGGCCAAGGCTCCGTCATCGCGGCGCGGATGGCGGTCGAGGATTTCGGCGCCGCCGCCAAAGGCATGAAAGTCGAAATCGTCGGTGCCGATCATCAGAACAAGCCGGACGTCGGCTCGAACGTCGTGCGCACCTGGATCGACGTCGATAAGGTCGATGTCATCGTCGACGTGCCGACGTCCTCGGTTGCGCTCGCAGTGAACGAGATCGTACGCGACAAGAACAAGGTATTTCTCGTCTCCGGCGCGGCGGCCTCGGATCTGACCGGCCCCAAATGCACTCCCAATACGATCCACTGGACCTATGACACCTGGGCGCTCGCCAACGGCACCGGCAAAGCGATCGTGAAGACCGGCGGCGACACGTGGTTCTTCCTGACCGCAGATTATGCATTCGGTCACGCGCTCGAACGCGACACTGCTGCCGTGGTGGAGAAGAACGGCGGCAAAGTCTTGGGCAAGGTCCGCCACCCCTTCCCCGGCACGGACTTCTCGTCCTTCCTGCTGCAGGCGCAGGCTTCGAAGGCGAAAATCATCGGGCTCGCGAATGCCGGCAGCGATACGATCAACTCCATCAAGCAGGCGTCCGAGTTCGGCATCACCCAGGGCGGTCAGAACCTCGCCGCCTTGCTGGCGTTCATCACCGACGTGCACGCACTCGGGTTACAGACCGCTCAGGGTCTGATCATGACGGAAGCCTGGTACTGGGACTTGAACGACGCCAATCGCGAATTCGCGAAGAAATTTGCGCCTCAGTTCAAGGGTGTGCATCCGACCATGGTCCATGCCGGCGTCTACTCGGCGGTCACGCACTATCTCAAGGCGGTCGAGGCGCTCAAGAGCGATGCCGACGGCAAGGCGATCGTCGCGAAGATGAAGGAGATGCCGACCGACGACAAGCTCTTCGGCAAGGGCACGGTGCGCGCCGACGGCCGCAAGATCCACCCGATGTATCTGTTCGAGGTCAAGAAGCCGGCGGAATCGAAGGCCCCGTGGGATTATTACAAACTCCGTGCCACCATCCCGGCCGACGAAGCCTTCCGCCCCCTGGCCGATGGCGGCTGTCCGCTGGTGAAGAGCTGAAGTCCTCATACGAGGCCGGGGAGCGGAAGTCTTCCATTCCCCGGCCAACGATGTGATCAGCCATGTTCGAACTGCTCGGCATCAGCTCGCAGGCCCTGTTCGGGCAGTTGCTGATCGGACTCATCAACGGCTCATTTTACGCGCTGCTCAGTCTGGGGCTCGCCGTCATCTTCGGCATGCTCAACATCATCAACTTCACGCACGGCGCGCAGTACATGCTGGGCGCGTTCGCCGCATACTTTCTCTTGCTCTATGCCGGACTGGGCTATTGGTGGGCGATAATCATCGCCCCTATCCTGGTGGGGATCACCGGGATCATTATCGAGCGGCTGTTTCTGCAATGGCTCTATAAGCTCGATCACCTCTACGGACTGTTGCTCACCTTTGGTCTCGCGCTCATTTTCGAGGGCACGTTCCGCAACTTTTTCGGCTCCTCGGGGCTGCCCTATTCCGTGCCGCCGACGCTGCAAGGCGGCCAGAATCTCGGGTTCATGTTTTTACCGAACTACCGCGCCTGGGTGGTGGTGTTTTCGCTCGCGGTGTGCCTGACGACCTGGTTCGTGATCGAGCGCACGAAGCTCGGCTCCTATCTGCGCGCCGCGACCGAGAATCCGACGCTGGTGCGCGCCTTCGGCATCAACGTGCCGCGTATGATCACACTCACCTACGGTTTCGGCGTGGCGCTGGCGGCGCTTGCGGGCGTGATGGCGGCGCCGATCTACAACGTAAGCCCCCAGATGGGTGCGAATCTCATCATCGTGGTATTCGCCGTGGTGGTGATCGGCGGCATGGGCTCGATCATGGGCGCGATCGTGACTGGGTTCGGATTGGGCATCATCGAGGGTCTCACCAAGGTGTTCTTTCCCGAGGCTTCGAACACGGTGATCTTCATCATTATGGCGATCGTGCTGTTGATCAGGCCCGCCGGTCTGTTTGGAAGGGCCACATAGCATGCAGCGCGTTGCGCAGGCGACTGGGGACCACGCCGTGCGCGCGCGCAGCGAGGCGATTGCATTCGTCATTATGGCCTGCGCGCTCGTTATCGCGCCGATGTTTGCCTATCCCGTATTCCTGATGAAGGCGCTGTGCTTCGCGCTGTTCGCTTGCGCGTTCAATCTGCTGATCGGCTACGTCGGCCTGTTATCGTTCGGCCACGCGCTATTCTTCGGCTGGGCGAGCTATGTCGGCGCGCATGCGGCCAAGGTTTGGGGCTTTCCGCCGGAGCTCGCGATCCTGTCGGGAACCGCAACCGGCGCCGGCCTCGGCGCGATCGTGGGTGCGCTCGCGATCCGCCGGCAGGGCATCTATTTTGCCATGATCACGCTCGCGCTGGCGCAGATGATGTATTTCTTCGCCATCCAAGCGCCGTTCACGCATGGCGAGGACGGCATCCAGGCGGTGCCGCGCGGAAAGCTGTTTGGGTTGATCGACCTCGCCAACCAGACCAACATGTACGTCACCGTGCTAGTCATCTTCCTCGGCTGCTTCCTGCTGATCTATCGCATCATCAATTCGCCCTTCGGCGAAGTGCTCAAGGCGATACGAGAGAACGAGCCCCGCGCGGTCTCACTCGGCTATAGGACCGAGCGTTACAAACTCGTCGCTTTCGTATTGTCGGCGACGTTCGCGGGGGTGGCAGGGGCGACCAAGGCGCTGGTCTTTCAACTTGCCTCCCTGACCGACGTCGATTGGCCGATGTCGGGGGAAGTCATTCTCATGACGCTGGTCGGCGGCCTTGGCACCCTGTTCGGGCCGGTCGTCGGCGCGTTTTTCATGGTCACGCTGGAAAACTACCTGACCACGATCGGCCAATGGGTGTTCGTCGTCCAGGGCGTGATTTTCGTCGTCTGCGTGCTGCTGTTCCGCCGCGGCATCATCGGCGAGCTTGCGCAAATCCTGCGCGTCAAGCTGTAAAGCTTCAACCGCGAGCGCCAGTAAGCCGCAGTTGCACCGGTTTGCGCACCTTGCTAGTCGTCAGCCGTCAACAACCGACCGGCAACCGCGTGCGCCGAGTCTGCCCACGACGGGAGCGGGTTCGCTGTTCCCCGACGTGCTGGATCTTGGCAGGCACACGCAACGGCGTGCCTGAGAGGAAAAACCATGCGAATTGACTCGCTCCTGACCCGTTGCGCCTACGCAACGATGACCGCGATCATGCTGCTGGGGCTGGGCCCGGCGGCCCAAGCCCAAGACCCGCCGTCGTTCATGGCGCCCATCGCCGGCCGAACGGCTTCGAGCCCGGCCGAGACGGCGACGAAGAACGTGCTGGCGCTCAATAGCATGATGTTCGAACTCTACGACGACGCCGCTAGGGTCTTCCAGGCGAACATCCTGAGCAAGCACCCAGTGATCCTCGGCTTGTTCACGGGAGCGGGTGGACGCTTCATCCTTTATCGGCCCGGCAAGGAGCCGCTCGAGGCGCCCTCGGTGCCCATCGTCTATCAATTGCTCAAATCGGTCGGCCACAGCACAATGGCGCTGACCGAGGTGGTGGGTCCCTATCTCGACAATGCGGAGAATCAATCCTGGCGCAGCTCGATGGCGGCCTATCGCGCGCGCATGAAGGCCGCCCTCGACGGCCTCGACGCCACGGCCATGCCGCCCGACTGGCGCGGCAACAACCGCACCATCCTCGAGAATAACATTGCCTTCATGGACGATTGTCTGGCGAAAGGCACGATCACGCTCGCCGCCCTGCAGGAATTTGCCAAGAAGCAGGGCCCTTATCTCAAGCACAACATCCACTGGGCGGCGCAAACGCAAGTCGGGCACTGGATGTCGGTGATCGGCGAGTGGAAGACGATGCTCGGCGCCGACTGGGATAAGACCTACGCCGCCAGCAACACCATCTACGTGGCGCGGCAGAACAACATCCTGTTCAGCGTGCTGGCGCAGTACTTCGGGCCGGAAGCCATTAACGAGCGGCTGATGCTGATCGAGACGATCTCGTTCACCTCAACGCCGGACGACATGCTGACGTCGCTCACCCGCATCATCGCGGATCGCTCGGTCGGCGCGCTGTACTTCGGCAACTACTACCTCATGGACTACGAGCTGATGGGCGGCGACGCGCGCGCAGCCATCATTGCCGAGACCGAGAAGCGCGGCATGAAGCCGTTCCTTCCTCCGGCGGTGCCGTTCGGCTCGAAGCAGTGGCCGACGCTGATCACGCCCGGGCCAGGACCCACCTCGCTGGCCGACGTTCAGTGAGGAGCTAAACGATCGAGCCGGTATACCCGGCAAAGACCGCCGCAGGTTCGCGGAATGGTTTTAGTTCGGACACCCTGCCCCGGTTTTCACCCATGCTTCAGCGAGCGCGCCCGCTTCCTGCTGGGTGCCGGGAGCAGGCTTGCGGCCAAAGCCGGGCGCCCAAGCCCAGCCAACCAGCGTGTCAGTGCCGATATGATGCACCAGCTCCTCCAGAGAGCGACCGCCGTTGCGCTTGGGATCTTTAATCTGGGCGCAGATCTCGGCGAGCGTTTTGCCTTCCCATGCCATCTCGCGCGGCGCGAGATGCCACTCCGGGTGGCCCGGCACGCCGGCGGGATCGAAGTTGGCCTGTTGGTGGCAGATCGAACAGTGCATGGCTGGTAGGCCATGACCGTCGGCACCGCGCTCCACCGGAGGCTGGTGAAGCCGACCTTGTTCGCCCTGGCGCGGGCGGTCGCCGGCTGGATGGCAGTTCACGCAGCGCGGATTCGTCAACACTTTTCCGAGCTCGACGAACATTGCCGCTGATCGCGCCGCCGGGTCGGCGATCGCCGCGAAGCTCTCGGGTCTTGCGAGGCTATCCGGTTGTTCGGAAACGGCATCCGCCGTCGGCGTGCCGGTCAGCAGGGCCGCGAGCGCAGCGAGGACCGTGATCCGCATTTCTTCACCCCATCACAACATCGCCAGCATCGCGGGGAAGCGGCCAATCATCATGCTGGTCGCGACCCGAGCTTCGCTCAAGCCCGCGAGAGATAACGTCCTGGATCGGCCACAATCACGGCGCGCACGGCCTCGTGATATTTGATGTAGCCGGTGCAACGGCACAGGTGTCCGTCAAGCGCCTCGGCAATGGTCTTCTCGAGGTCGGCCCGCGCCACCGGATTGCGCTCCAGACGTTCGAGCAGCACTTGGCTTTCGTTCAAAAAACCCGCGGTACAGTAGCCGCACTGGAAGGCAAAATGCGTGATAAACGCCTTCTGCAAAGGCGACAGTTCGCCGTTCTTGGCATGGCCTTCCACCGTGCGGATCGACTTGCCGTTGAAGCTCACCGCCGGAACGATGCAGGTGGGGCTGGTGTAGCTCGTCCCGTCGGGATTATCGATGATGACCGCGCAGCTCAGGCACTGCGCGGCGCCGCAGCCGAACTTGGTGCCGGTCATCCCGAGATACTCGCGCAGAAAATCGTTCATCGACAATTCGTCGCGCACCTCGCGCGGGCCGTAAGCGCGTCCATTGATCGTGACGGTCAGCATCGTCACTTGAGCACTCCCTTGATCATGGTTTGGGTCACCGGCAAGGATCGGAAGCGGTGACCGGTGGCATCGTAGATGGCGTTGAGCAGCGCAGGCGCCACCGGGACCATCACGACTTCCGCTATGCCTTTGGGCCTTTCGTTCTCATCCACTGGCGGCAGCACCTCAACCTGAAGGTCGCGCAGCGGCAGGTCCGACCCGCGGGCGACGACGTATTGCCCGAGATTCCATGTCCCGTTGCCGGGTCCGTCCTCGTAAGGCGGCAGCGTCTCGAGCAGCGTATAGCCAACGCTCATTGCGAAGCCGCCCTGCGCCTGTCCGATCACGAGCTCCGAGACCAACGCCTGGCCGCATTCCAGCACGCTGTATGCCTTTGCGATCCGCAATGCGCCGGTCGCGCGATCGATCTCGATGCGCATCACGTGCCCGCACTGCGACGTGTAGCTTTGTCCGATCCGATTGAAGTCGGTGGGCGGAAACTTCACGTTGGAACGATCGATGCGAACATATTTGCCCGCGCCCCGGCGCACGGCCAGCGCATCGATGTCGGCCGTCCACGTCTGTCCGCTCACCACGAAGGTCGCCTGCGACCATGCCCAGCGATTGAAGCCATGCGCCATCGCCCCGGTCACGCCATTGCGCGCATGCGCTTTTGCGGCGACCGCCGGCAACGCGAGTGGGGGGAGTCCCGGCATGACCAACTGCCCGTCTTTCCACCGCGCGGTCTTCCATTCGTTGACCCTAGGATCGTCCGGCGCGATGCCCCACAATTCGAGCGCCGCCGGCCATAGACCGAAGCGGAAGATGATGCGCGCGGCCTCGGCCGCCGCGTGTGTGCCGACATGGGCGCCGATCGAGGCAGTGCTGGCTGTACTGATTGCAGGCACCCAGCGTGGATTGCGCGCCGCCGCGTCCTGCGTCTTCTGACTCATCGTGTAGGAGTCGCCGGAGGTCACGAGCGCCAGCGGACCGAATGTGTCCACCTGCGCGAGCGCGATTTCGTCAGCAACGCGACCAAGGTGCGCTGCGATCCGATTGGCGACCGCTGTTCCAATGCCGGTGCCCATCTCGACGTAATCACAATGGATGGTGATCCGGCCTTCGGGGTCGATCTCGACGGACCCAAGAACACCATCGCCTCCGGTGCCGTAGTCCTTGGTCGCGCAAGCGATTCCGGTACCGACGAGAATTCCCGCCTGCTGTCCGCGCGCCTTGTGCTCGGCGCGCTCCTTCCAGATCGGATGCTGCTCCAGCTTATCCAGGATCTCCGGCGTGCGGATCGACACGATGTAGGGGTTTCCCGCCATGGTGCGGCCGCCGGGCTTGAGCGCATTGCGGCGCCGGAACTCGATCGGGTCGAGCGGCAGCGCCGTGCAGATCTCATCGACCAGCACTTCGAGCGCGGTCATCGTCTGCAAGGTTCCATAACCGCGCATCGAGCCGGCGGTCACGCCGCGCGAGTGGAACGCATACGTCGTCACATCGACTTTTGGGACGTAGTAAATACCAAGCGCGGCGTTGGCGCCGACGGTCGCCACCTGGCCCGAGAAATTGGCGAGACCTCCACCATCCAATGCATGGTCGGCGGCAAATCCGACCATCTTGCCGGTCGCACGATCGACGCCGATGCGCGTGCGGATTTTGAACGCGTGCCGCTTGATGCCCAATTGAAACTGCTCGAAGCGGTTGTTCGCGAGCCGCACCGGACGGTTCGGGAAAAACACCGCAGCAAGTGCGACGTAGAGTGGGAACGGCGTATGGTCGCGACCGCCGAAACCGCCACCGCAATAGGCGAAATTGTTGTTGATGCGTGCCGGCTTGAAAGCCGCCTGCGCATTGCCGAGCAGATAGGCGACGGATTCCGCGGCCTCGTAGGGCGACTGCACGCCGACGACGAGCTCGAGGTTCTTGCGGCTGGCGTCATACCAGGCAAGGCCGCTTTCCGGTTCGAGAAACATCGGGTCGACCGACTGCGTCTCGAATTCGCGCTCCAGCACCAAGAGCGCCGGATTGTTGTCTGCGAGTTCCGCGCGGATCTTTTCGCCATAGCTCGCGGCTTCGGCATAGTCTTGCCCGCTCGGAATCGGGAGGCGCGCCCAGACCGGGCGTCCCGAGCTCTCGAAGACTCCCGGACTGACCCAGCCGTTCTTGACCGGAGAGTAGATATCGGGCGCGTCGGGGGTCGGGCCGCCCACGCGCGTGAAACGAAACGCGCCGTAGTTCGGCATCTTAACCGGGCCGGTTTCTTTACCGAACTTCAGGACAGCTGCGTCGCGCAGCGCCAGCCGCGCCTGATCGAAGGTGTCGAAATCCTCGAAGATCAACAGCGCCACCGGCTGCCCGAGATAGAGCGGCGTCTTGCCCACCGGGCAAAGGAGGTCGCCGGCATAGAATTGGGGAACGCGCACGCCGATGCGCGCGAGGTCGCCGGCGGTCACCACCACCGCAGGCTTCAACGCACCGCTCAGGCGCGAAAGGTCGAGCCCGTCGTAAACGTGCGTCGCGTCCGCTGCTCGAATGAGCATGGCATGCGACGTATTCGCCGGCCAGCCGGGCAGATCGGCAGCACGAAAATCGGACGCGTAAAGCTTCGCTCCCGTAACCTTGGCGACGCCGTCGATGCGGCCCACGCCCGTTGCAGCGGGGTTCCAGGCTTGTCTTCCGGGAAGCGTCTCGCGCGCCGCAAATGCAGGTTCCTCAGCCAAAGCCAAACGCGACAGGCTGAGCGCGATGCCACTCGCCGCAGCCCCTTTTACGAACTCGCGTCGAGACGTCCGCATTGGTCCACCTCTCTATCGCATGGCACGATAATGGCAAGGCTTGCCTACGTGCTGCGTTTCGGCTCCCTCGCAACCGGGCATTTTTCCGCCCGTAAACCCGTGCGATGGTGGCGCACCGGCTCGGCGCCACGCAAACAGGGATGATCGCAATGGATCGCAAATTCATGGAAGAGGCAACGCGGCTGGCGATCGAGTCGGTCGAGAAGGGCTGGGGCGGGCCGTTCGGGGCCGTGATCGTCAAGGACGGAGAAGTCATCGGCCGTGGCCAGAACCGCGTGCTGCTTACCGGATGCCCGGTATTCCACGCCGAGATTACTGCGATCATCGACGCGTCGAGCCGGCTCAATCCGAAGGCGCTGCTCGGCAGCGACTATCACGCGGGCACCATGCTCGAGATGATCGCGCGCCCGCCCGGCTCGCCCGATTTGGTGCCACAGCGCGCACGCATGCTCAAAGGGTGCGAGATCTACACCAACGGCGCCCCGTGCCCGATGTGCATGAGCGCGATCTACTGGTCGCGCATCGATCATCTCTATTTCGGGGCCAGCCTGGAGGACACGAATCACATCGGCTTCTCCGACGCCTTCCAGTACGAAGACTTCGCGCAGCCCTGGGAGAAGCGGCGAGGCATCAAGGTAACGCCGAACTTCGAACGCGAGGTCGGCCTGCGGGCCTATCGCGCTTGGGAGAAAAAGCAGGATCGCCACCCGTACTGATGCGATCTGCTCGCCGCCGCGGCTGCAACGCGACTAAATGCGTGGCCGTTAACCCACCATTAACTACGGAGCGCGCTAATCTGATGAGCCAGCCGGCAAAATCCTCGAGGCCCCGTGGTGACGACTGCGATTGCCGTTCGACCGCAAGGAGCGATGCGCCTGCATGGCCGCTCGCTCATGGCGTTCGTGCTCACCCCGACTGCGCCGATCGTTGATTGGCTTACTGAGCTCAAGAAATGGAGTGCAACGTCCCCCGCTTTTTTCGCGGGCCGACCTATCATTCTCGACCTCGCGGCGGTCGATCTAACTGAACCCCAAATCGGGGAGCTGATCGCAGGATTGGGCGATCGCGGGATCCGCGTCATGGCGCTGGAGGGCACCAAGGCGGACCAGCTCAGCCCCTCGTTACCACCTGTGCTCAAGCGGGAACGCCCGGCCGCCGGCAGCGAGACGGCGTTGGCTTCGTCCTCCGGCAAGCGCCCACCCGCCGCGAAACCGCCCCGACGTCAGGAGCCAAGCTCACTGCTGATCGAAAGCCCGATCCGCTCCGGTCAATCCGTCATTTTCCCCAACGGCGACGTCACCGTGCTCGGCTCGGTGGCTTCGGGCGCGGAGGTCGTCGCCGGCGGATCGATCCACGTTTACGGGACGCTGCGCGGCCGGGCCATGGCGGGGTCGATGGGCAACGCGCGGGCGCGAATCTTTTGCAACAAAAACGAGGCCGAACTGGTCTCGATCGACGGCTATTACCGGACGGCCGAGGAAATGGACGCAAACCTCCGCAGCCGCCCGGCGCAATGTTGGCTCGAAAACCGCGTCCTTGCGATAGCAGCGTTGGATTGAAAGATGGCGGAGATAGCAAGCATGGCCAAGGTCCTTGTGGTCACGTCCGGCAAGGGCGGGGTGGGCAAGACGACCTCCACTGCCGCGCTCGGCGCAGCGCTGGCGCAAGCCGGGCAGAAGGTCGCGGTGGTCGACTTCGACGTCGGGCTGCGCAACCTCGATCTGGTGATGGGGGCGGAGCGGCGTGTGGTCTTCGATCTCGTCAATGTGATCCAAGGGGTCGCGAAGCTTTCGCAAGCACTCATCCGCGACAAACGGCTCGAGACGCTATGGCTGCTGCCGGCGTCGCAGACGCGCGACAAGGATGCTCTGACCGAGGACGGCGTGGCGGGCGTCATCAAGGAGTTGCAGGGCAAATTCGACTGGATCATCTGCGACAGCCCCGCCGGCATCGAGCGCGGTGCAACGCTCGCGATGCGATTTGCCGACGCAGCGGTCATCGTGACCAATCCGGAAGTGTCGTCGGTGCGCGATTCCGACCGCATCATCGGGCTCCTCGATTCCAAGACCGAGAAGGCCGAGAAGGGTCAACGCATCGACAAACATGTCCTGATCACACGCTACGACGCGCAACGCGCGGCGCGCGGCGAGATGCTCAACATCGAGGACGTGCTCGACATCCTCTCCACGCCGCTGCTGGGCATCATTCCGGAAAGCGAGGAGGTGCTGCGCGCATCCAACCTCGGCTCGCCGGTCACGCTCAACAATGCAGCCAGCGCCGCGGCACGCGCCTATGTCGATGCCGCTCGCAGGCTCAAGGGCGACGACGTGCCGATGTCGATCCCCAGCGACCGCAAGGGTCTGCTCGACAAGCTGTTCGGACGGAGAGCGGCATGAACGTCTTCAACCTGTTCCGGCGTCGCGGCTCCGCCCCGGTCGCGCGCGAACGGCTT
>Ga0310913_10001824_pt1 | contig 11150 bp, 10 predicted proteins | sample GREbulkMGOX082_FD_203447 | JGI IMG/M metagenome (GOLD analysis project Ga0310913, IMG submission 203447) | Lab enrichment of tropical soil microbial communities from Luquillo Experimental Forest, Puerto Rico - GRE.bulkMG.OX082 | ecosystem: Environmental > Terrestrial > Soil > Tropical forest >...
CATCGCGCGCGTGCGCGGCGACGGCGTTGCCCGCGATCAATCCTCCTCCGCCGATGGGAATGACCAGCATGTCGAGAGCCGGCATCTCTTCCAGCATCTCGAGCGCAATGGTGCCCTGGCCGGCAATCACCAGCGGATCGTCATAGGGATGCACCCAGGTGAGGCCGCGTTGCTGCGCGAGCGCTTCAGCACGCGTCTGCGCCGCAGCAACGGTTTCCCCCTCGAGCACAACCTCGGCATTATAGGCGGCGGTTGCCTCGACCTTCACGAACGGGGTGGTCACCGGCATCACGATGGTGGCCGGGATACCCAGGCGCGCGGCATGGTAGGCAACCGCCTGCGCATGGTTGCCCGCCGACATCGCGATCACTCCCTGCGCCCGCTCCAATTCGCCAAGCGACGCCAGCTTGTTGAAGGCGCCGCGTTCCTTGAATGAGTGCGTGACCTGCAGATTTTCGTATTTCACGAATACTTCGGCGCCAGTCAGAGCAGAAAGCTTGGGCGCCGGAAGCATGGGCGTGCGAAGCACCTGCCCCGCGATGGTGCGGCGTGCAAGCTCGACGTCTGCAATTGTCACGCTCATGCCTTTGCTCTTCCCCGTGTGCGATTCCCATGCTGCGCCGGTAATAGTACCGTGCCTCTTGCGACGGGACCATTTACACGCCATGTGCTTCTGGACTTGAACGAAGGGTGCATCCGCCATGACCGACAGCGGACCGAGAAAGATCGGCGTGTCGATCGACGTCAAGCCGCATGCCTACGATCCGGTGGCCAACCCGGAGCTGTTCGAAGGCGTGCTCGCGCGCCGCTGCGTCGCATTTCTCATCGACCTCACGATCATCACCATACCTGTCCTGCTCGCGGCGGTCTTCATCTTCATTTTCGGCGTTGTGACGCTTGGCCTCGGGTTTGCCCTCTATGCGCTGCTTTCGCCGGCAGCGGTGATTTGGGCGATTGCCTATTACGGCCTTACCTTCGGCAGCCCGGCTTCCGCGACCATAGGCATGCGGGTCGTGGACCTCGAAATGCGCACTTGGTACGGAGCGCCGGCTTATTTTGTCCTGGGTGCGGTACACGCAATAGTCTACTGGATCTCGATATCATTCCTGACACCCTTTGTGCTGCTGGTCGCCTTTTTCAACGAGAGAAAGCGGCTTCTGCATGATATGCTGGTCGGCACCATCGTGATAAATAATTCGGCGCGCGCCGGCGCGCTGCGCGGTCTGCAGTGGACGCCCTGACAGAACAATAGGGTTTGACGGAACGCAGCCGGCGGGCAATTCTTGGGGGGCGAGCAAGTCGAGTCCGCCCGCTTTGAGACCGCCGTGACCCAACACTCCCGCAATACTCCCCAATTCTATCTCACCGCTCCCTCCCCCTGCCCCTATCTCCCGGGCCAGGAAGAGCGCAAGGTGTTCACGCACCTGGTCGGTGAGCGGGCCGCGGAGCTCAACGACCTGCTCACGCATGGGGGCTTCCGCCGCAGCCAATCCATCGCTTATCGGCCGGCTTGCGAGACCTGCCGTGCCTGCATCTCGGTGCGGGTGGTGGCGGAAGACTTTCGGCCCACGCGCAGCATGCGGCGCAACCTCGAACGCAACAATGATCTCGTCGGCGAGATGCGGGTCGCAGTACCGACATCCGAGCAATATGCGGTGTTCCGCTCCTATCTGGATGCCCGCCACCGCGATGGCGGCATGGCGGATATGAGCGTGCTCGACTATGCCATGATGGTTGAGGACAGCCACGTGGAGACCCGCATGGTTGAGTATCGGCAACGCGGGCCCGACAGCGCCATCAACGGGCGCGGCACCGGCAAGCTGCTCGCGGTCGCGCTCACCGATGTGCTCAGCGATGGTCTGTCGATGGTCTATTCGTGCTTCGATGCGGAGGAAGCATCGCGATCGCTCGGCACTTTCATGATCCTCGATCACATCGCACGCTGCCGCCGCATGGGCCTCTCCTACGTGTATCTGGGCTACTGGGTGCAAGGCTCGCGCAAGATGGATTACAAGGGTCGCTTCCTACCGCAACAACGGCTCTCGCCTGACGGCTGGAAGCTCGTGCAGGCTTGAGCTTCATCCGATAAACGGGTGAAGCGCCCTCGCATCAGTGCGGCCGCACGCGGAGCCAGCGGGAGGCAGCAAATGCAACGCCCTGGACTGATTGTCGCGCCGCTTACGCCATTCGACCATGAATTGAATGTCGATGAAGCAAGCTTACGGCGCCAGATCGATTACGTGGTCGAGGACTGCCGCGCCGACATGGTGGTCGCAGCCGGCGTGGAGACGCAGGAATACACCTATCTGAGCCTGGAGGAGCGAAAGGCGCTCATTGCGCGAACCATCGACCTCGTCGGCGGCCGCGTGCCGGTCATGGTCGGGGTGTCCCACCCCGCGCTGAAGACGGCAATCGCGCTCGCGCATGACGCCGCAAGACTGGGTGCGGCCGCGCTGCAGCTGCTCGCGCCGTTGCGTCCTTTCGCCGGACCGCCGACGCGGAATGATCTGGTTTCCTATTTCGAGACTATTTCGCGCGAGACCAGCCTTCCGATTACGCTCTATCTCAATCCGGGGCCGGGCGCCGAGGTCTCCATCGCCGATACGATCGCGCTTGCCAAGCTGCCGGGCGTGCAATTCATCAAGGAAAGCTCACGCGATCTCGCACGGGTCTCCCGCCTGATTGCCGAGATCGACGCAGCCGGGCATGCCCGCTATTTCACAACCATGCAGATGCTGCTCATCAGCCTGATGCTGGGGGGATCCGGTGCCACCATGCCGCCTCCCGCCTGCGAGATCGCGCGGCATATCGTTGATGCCTTCGTCGCCAGGGACTATGAGCGCGCCGCGCAGGTGCAGCGGCAATTCGCGCTGTTCCCGGCAAAATGGATGCATCGCGGGCTTGCACCGGTGATGAAGGCGGCAATGAATCAAATCGGCATCCCGGTCGGCGCGCCTTATCCGCCCTATGCGGCGCTTACGCGCGAAGAGATGGACGAGCTTGCCGCATGCCTGAAGACCACCGTGCTGACGCGGCGTCAGCTTGTGGTGGCGGCTGAGTAGGCCCAAGACCCCCCCTTCCCCGGCATTACTAGCCTCGGAATTTGTTGCTGCGGGGAAAGCCCTTCGGCGCCAATCTGCCGGCGTCGGCGCGATTGCCGCGCCAATCGGCAAGCTCCTTGAGCGTCAAGGAGAAGGCGCGACCGGCCGCATCCGTCCATGAGAGCCCTTCCTGCGCCTTGAAAGTCTTGATGTCGCTCAACCCGCCATCCTTGTAGCGTTGCAGCCGCACACCGCGCCCGCGAGACATTTCGGGTACCTGGTCGATTGGAAAGATGACCAGCTTGCGGTTTTCGCCGATTGTTGCGACGAGCTCGCCCTCAACCACGGCGAGGGCCCGCGCCCCGTCGGGCGGCGCCACATTGAGCACCTGCTTGCCTTTGCGGGTGTTGGCGACGCATTCGTCCTCCGACACCACGAAGCCGCGGCCGTGCGCACTTGCAAGAAGCAGCTTGCGCGCGCCTTGATAGGAAAAGACGCGCACGAGATCTGCTTCCTGCTCCAGGTCAATGAACAGACGGATCGGCTCCCCGTGTCCGCGACCGCCGGGAAGCTTCGCCGCTTCCAAGGTGTAGAAGCGGCCGTTGGTGGCCAGCACCAGGCACTTCGAGGTCGTTTCCGCCTGAAAAGCAAACTTCAGACCGTCATCGGCCTTGAATGCAATGCCGGAGAGGTCCGTGACGATGCCGCGCAGCGCGCGAATCCAGCCCTTGTCCGAAACCACCACGGTGATCGGCTCGCGCTCGACCAGCGCCTGCTCGATCGCGGATTCGTCGTGCTCGGGCGCCTCGGAGAAGCTCGTACGGCGTTTGCCGAGCGCGGTCTTGGGCCCGACCTTCGCGCGCACTTGCCTGATCTCGTCCGCAATCCTGCTCCACTGCTCCTTGTCGGAAGCGAGCAGGTCTTTCAGGGCCTTGCGTTCTGCGCGTAGCTCCTTGTCTTCCTGCCTGATCTGCATTTCCTCGAGCTTGCGCAGGTTGCGCAGGCGCATGTTGAGCACCGCGTCGGTCTGCACCTCGGACAGCTTGAAGGCTTTCATCAAAACCGGCTTCGGCTCGTCCTCGCTGCGAATGATCCTGATCACCCGGTCGAGGTTGAGATAGACGACGAGATAGCCGCCGAGCACTTCAAGGCGATGCTCGATCTGGTTGAGGCGGAACTTCGAGCGCCGCTGCAATACTTCGCGGCGGTGAGCGAGCCATTCCGTCAGCGCTTCGGCGAGGCCGACGACCTTGGGAACGCGGCCCCTCACCAGCACGTTCATGTTGAGGGGAATGCGGCTCTCGAGCTCGGTGAGCTTGAACAGCGATTCCATCAGCAGCGCGGCGTCGACGGTACGCGAGCGGGGCTCGATCACGAGCCTGATGTCCTCTGCGGATTCGTCACGCGCATCGGCCACCAGCGGCAGCTTCTTCTCGTTGATCAGCTCGGCGAGCCGCTCAACGAGCCGTCCCTTCTGCACCAGCCACGGGACCTCGGTCACGACGATGAGATAGGTTCCCCGGCCGGTATCTTCCTTGTGCCACCGCGCCCGCACCCGAAAGGACCCGCGCCCGGTGGTATAGGCCTCGGCGATCAGCTCGGGCGGGTCGACGATCACGCCGCCGGTGGGAAAGTCGGGGCCCGGGACGTATTTGAGAAGCGTACGGCTTCTGGCATTGGGCGTCGCGATGAGGTGGAGGGCCGCGTCGCAAAGCTCGGCCGCGTTATGCGGCGGTATCGAGGTCGCCATTCCCACGGCGATGCCCTGCGAACCATTCGCCAGCAGATTGGGGAATGCGCCGGGCAGAACGACCGGCTCGTTCTCCGAGCCGTCATAGGTCGGCTTGAAGTCGATTGCGTCCTCGTCGATGCCGTCCAGCAGGAGATGCGCAATCTCGGTCAGGCGGGCCTCGGTGTAGCGCATGGCGGCCGGATTGTCGCCGTCCACATTTCCGAAGTTACCCTGCCCGTCGATCAGCGGATAGCGCTGGGCAAAATCCTGCGCCAGCCGTACCAGCGCATCGTATACCGCCTGGTCGCCGTGCGGATGGAACTTGCCGATCACGTCGCCCACGACCCGCGCACATTTCTTGAAGGCGGCGCCCGGATCAAGGCGCAACTGCTGCATGGCATACAAGAGCCGCCGATGCACCGGCTTGAGCCCGTCGCGGGCGTCCGGCAGGGCACGATTGACGATGGTCGAGAGCGCATAGGCAAGATAGCGCTCTTCGAGCGCTTCATGCAGCGCGATCTCTTCCGCGCCCTCATTTCGGGAGGGAATCAGTTGCTTGACCATGATGAGGGCTTAATGCCGGGCGTTTTCCCGAACAAGTCTCATGATGAGGGAGCGAGCGCGGATCTGCCGCGAAACTTCGCAGCCTATCGGCTCGGACCCCTCGACAGCGAGCCCGTCAGGCCACGTTTTTCTCGGCGTTCCGGATCGCGGCAATGAAGCTCGAACGCGCATCGCCAAGCTTGAGCCCGCGCGGCTCGAGCACGTGACGCGCGAGAAAAAAGCCGGTGAGCGAAAACCCGGCGATGATGTCGTCGCAGGATGCCTGATCCTGACATGGCTGCAGGAGAAATTGCGGCAGGGTCAATAGCCTGTCCTTCCAGGGCTCGCCCGCCTGCCGCGACACAGCCCGTCCCGATTTTGGCGAGACATAGGCCAGATCGGATTCCACTCCGCTTGCCGCACAGCTTGCCAGATCGAGCCCGAAGCCCAGCTCGGTCAGAAGCTGCAGCTCGAAGCGCGCCAGGCCCGCTCCCGCACGCCGCGAATCGGGCAGCACATCGAGCAGATCCGCAAGCGCGGCGTGAACGTGTGGATAGGGATCGCGTTCCGGCAGCAGGCGGCAGAGCACGGCGAGATGCGTTACCCCGTAAAGCGCGTGCGGGATCGCAAGCAACGAGGCTGCGCGCGCGTCAAGACCCTCGATTGTGTAATAGCCGAGATGCTCGTCCAGGCGCGCCTGCCACAGCGCACTCACGCGATTGCCGGGTTGCAGCACCGGCCGCAGCCGCGCGCCGGTCCCGCCCCGCACCAACCCCAGATGGCGGCCGTGCTCGCGGGTCATCAGCTCCAGGATGGCATTGGTTTCCCCAAGCCGCTTGCTTGCGAGAACAATACCCTCATCGGCCCATCGCATTCTCTATTCCCTGGGAAATTCCAGTCCCATGGCACGATAGTGATCGCGGTCTTCGCTCCAGCGTTCCCGCACCTTGACGAACAGAAACAGGTGCACGGGAGCCTCAATCATGTCGGCAATCTCGCGCCGCGCATCTGCTCCGATGGCCTTGATGCTCCGGCCGCCCTTTCCGAGCACGATCTTTCGCTGACTGTCGCGCTCAACATAAATCGTCTGCTCGATCCGGATGGAGCCGTCCCCGAGCTTTCGCCATTGCTCGGTCTCGACCATGGACTGATATGGCAATTCCTGATGAAGGCGCAAATAGAGCTTCTCGCGGGTAATCTCGGCAGCGAGCTGGCGCAGCGGCGCATCGGTAATCTGATCCGGCGGATAATGCCAAGGTCCCTCGGGCACATGTTCGGCGAGCCAGCTTTTGACGTCGGGCACGCCATTACCGGTGAGCGCGGAAACCATGAACGTGGCGGCGAACTCCATGCGGTCATTGGCGTGACGCGCAATTTCCAGCAACCGGGTCTTCTCCACCAGGTCGATCTTGTTGATCAGCAGAATCCGGGGGCGCCGGATAGCGGTAAGCTTGTCAAGCACGTCGCCTGTCTCGGCATCGACGCCGCGCGACGCCTCCACCATCATTCCGACCACATCGGCATCGGCAGCGCCGGCCCAGGCGCTGGTCACCATGGCGCGATCAAGCCGGCGCCTGGGAGCAAAGATACCCGGTGTATCGACGAAAATGAGCTGCGCACTCCCGGCGGTCGCAATGCCGCGCAACAGCGAGCGCGTCGTCTGCACCTTGTGCGAGACAATGGCGACCTTGCTGCCGACGAGCGCGTTCACCAGTGTGGATTTGCCGACATTGGGGGCGCCGATCAGCGCAATGAAGCCGCAGCGGCGTGCGCTTTCCTTGCCGGCGCGACCCGGCCTTGGGTCCTGCGGGCACGCAGGGCCGACAAGGCTGCCGCCAGGCATCGGAATGGAGGTGCTCGACTCGGGCCTAGCGGGCGCCTTCTCTTCGCGACGAGACCGCCTAGCGTCAGCCATCGAGTCGATCCAGCCGGATGCCGGCGTGGCTGAGCATCGCTGCTGCGGCGGCCTGCTCGGCGGCGCGCTTCGAGCGGCCGAACCCCTCGGCGGGGGTGAGGTCGGGAAGCTCGACCATGACGCGGAACTCCGGGTCATGATCGGGACCGGTACGCTCGACCTCGCGGTAGGCGGGTGTCGGCAGGCCGCGCGCCTGCGCCCATTCCTGCAATGCCGTCTTCGAGTCGCGCAGCGGGCGTGCCGGCGTTCGCATGCGCGCGCTCCAAAGGCGCTCGATGAGGGCGGACGCCGCAGGATAGCCGCCATCCACAAAGATCGCTCCGATCAGCGCCTCGCAAACGTCGGCGAGGATGGCGGTTCTGCTGCGCCCGCCGGCGTTCGCTTCCGACGCCCCGAGCCTGATCGCCTCACCAAGCTCGATCGCGCGCGCCACGTCTGCACAAGCCTCCTTGCGCACGAGATCCGCCAGCCGGCGCGACATTTCCCCTTCGTCGGCCTTCGGAAAAGCACGGAACAGCATGTCGGAAACGACAAGACCGAGGACATGATCGCCCAGAAACTCCAAGCGCTGGTAGGAGCCGGCTCGATTGCGTACGCCGCTCAGCGCAGAAATGTGCGTAAGCGCCTGCTCGAGCAGCGCCGGGTCACGGAAGCGGTACCCGATAAGCTCTTCAAACGGGATGCTCCCGCTCCGCCGCCCCGTGTCGTTTGCCGCAGAGGGACGGTTGCGAACAGCCCGTGTCGAACCGGCGGGCTTTTCGCCGATGGCGGGATTGAATGGTTGCTCAGGCTGCGGTTCTTCTTTTCGCCTGCGACTCATCGGACAATCGTAAACAGCCGGCTCCATCGAACCGACCATGGCCAGCGCCAAACCATCCAAGCGTGCTCATCTTCGCGAATCGAGAAAAAAATGACTTGCGCGCGACCAACAATGTTTTCGAATGGAACGTAGCCGACTCCGCTGCCCCTGGGTGGAGGCGGCACCCGGCTGTCGGTCGAATTGTCGCGATTGTCGCCCATCATGAAATATTTGCCCTCGGGCACCACATAGACGTCCGTGTTGTCCCAGGCTCCCTGGTCCACAAGATCCAGGGTCGTGTAGGTGACACCGTTGGGCAGCGTTTCCCGCCAGCGCTTGACGCGTGAGCTGCCAAAGCCTCCGTCGTTGTCGACAAAGTCCTCCACACGCTCGCGCTTGACCGGCTGGCCGTTGATGTGGAGCACGCCTCCAATCATCTGTATGCGATCGCCCGGAAGACCGATAACGCGCTTTATGTAGTCGGTTGAATCTTCCCACGGCAGCCGGAACACGACCACGTCGCCACGCTGCGGCAGCGACGACCAGATTCGACCGGAGAACAAGGGCGGCGAGAACGGCAGCGAGTAGTGGCTGTAACCGTATGAGTATTTCGACACAAAGAGATAATCGCCGACCAGCAGCGTCGCTTTCATCGAGCCCGACGGAATGTTGAACGGCTGAAACAGAAAAGTGCGGATCACCAGGGCAATGATGAGCGCGTGAAAGATCACGCGGCCGGTTTCTGCAATGCCGCCCTGTTGCGGCGCGCCTGTCGTGGCGCCTGCATTCCCCGCTTCCGGTCCCGGTGCGTCCGGCTTCCTGCCTGGTCTTGCTCCTGAGGTCACACTCATTGGCCTCTCGTGCGTCAGATTCACACCCCGAGCCGTTCTACCCGCTGGGGCGGCGGCGTGCAACGAACGGAGGGCCAAATTCGCCGGGCCCGCCGGATCCTGTCCCCGGGAAAATTTAGTTTATCATTTCAATAGTTTAAGCACTGGATTGGTGCCGCACCGGCGCCAGCCATTACACGCAATTAATCCCGATCGCTGGCGCGCACCGCACTGATGATAACCACCGCCTGCGCCATCGGGCCCTCGTCGGTAATGGTGACGTCGATGCGCGCCTCGCAGCCGGCCGGAGTGATCGACAGTAGCCGCATGAGCGCGCCGCCGGTAAGCTTCATGGTGGGCCGGCCCGAGGGCAGATTGACCACCCCCATATCCCGCCAGAAAACACCGGCGCGCAGGCCGGTGCCGAGCGCCTTGGCGCACGCCTCCTTGGCGGCAAACCGCTTGGCATAGGTCTCGCACCGCTTCACCCGGGCATCCGCGGTTGCACGCTCGGCGGCAGTGAAGATGCGCGCCAAAAAGCGCTCGCCGTGTCGCTCCATCGTGCGTGCGATGCGGCGCACATCAATGAGATCGGACCCAACCCCGAGGATCATGTCCGGCCTCTGTCCATTGCTGCGCGCATTCTTTTGACCGCGCCGGGAAGGCCTTCATAGATCGCCTCCCCGATCAGGAAGTGGCCAATGTTGAGCTCGACGACTTCGGCGAGCGCGGCAATGGTTTCGGCCGTCCCGAAATCAAGCCCGTGGCCGGCATGCACTTCGAGGCCTTCTCGCCGCGCAAGCTTTGCTGCCTCCGCAATGCGCAGCCAGTGCGCCTGTGCTTCGCCCGTGCGATGCTCGGCAAGCGCGTCACACCAAGCGCCGGTGTGTATCTCGACCACGGGCGCGCCGAGCCGCGCGGCCGCCTCGATCTGCGCCGGCTCCGCCGCGATGAACAGCGAGACGCGAATCCCCGCCTGCCTGAGCTCGGCGATGCCGGGCGCGAGTGCAGCCTGTTGTCCGGCGGCATCGAGCCCGCCTTCGGTCGTGCGCTCCTGGCGTCGCTCCGGCACCAGGCATACCGCGTACGGGCGCGTTGCAAGCGCGACACGAATCATTTCGCCCGTCATCGCCATTTCCAGGTTGAGCGGGCTCGCAATCTCGGCTTTGAGGCGGGCGATATCGTCGTCGCGGATGTGCCGGCGGTCCTCGCGCAAATGGGCGGTGATCCCGTCGGCCCCGGCCTCGATCGCGATCCTTGCCGCGCGGACCGGGTCGGGGTGGCGGCCGCCGCGCGCGTTGCGTACGGTTGCGACATGATCGACATTGACGCCGAGGCGCAGCCGCGAGGATGGCATCTCAGGCTGTCCGCACGCTCACGCATTCACCCGTTCGGCGCCTGCTACCACGTCCTTCGCCCGCAGCTGCGCAATAATGGAGTTGAGATGCTTGATGTCGAACACTTCGAGATCAATGGTGATCGAGGTGAAATCGGGGGCGGATCGCTCCATGTGGATATTGTCGATATTTCCATCGTGCTCGGCGATCACCTGCGTGACCTGCGCGAGCGAGCCCGGCTCATTCACCGTCTGCAATGCGATGCGGGCAGGAAACCGCTGCGGCGTCCTCTCCTCCACGTCCCAGCGCAGGTCGAGCCAACGTTCCGGCTTATCCTCGAAGTCCCTCAACGCCGCAGACTGGATCGGGTAGATGGTAATACCCTCGCCGGGGGTGAGAATTCCGACAATGCGGTCGCCCGGCACGGCGCCGCCGTTGGGCGCGAATCGCACCGGTAGATCGGTGTTGATGCCGCGGATCGGAATCGCCGCGCCGGCTTCGCCGGGGACCTTGACCTTCACCGCCTTCGCCTTCTTGAGCCCGAACCATCCGCTCTCGAGCTTGGGCTGGTGCCCGATGGTGGCGGCGCGCTCCTCCTTGTAATCCGGGTACATAGCACGCACCACGTCAGCGGCGCGCATCTCGCCGCGGCCGACCGCCGACATCACCTCCTCAACCGAAGCACGCGCGAGCCGCGGCAGGGCGCCCTGCAGCTTCTCGTCGGAGTAGAGCATCTTGGCGCGCTGGCACAGCCGCTCGACAATCCGGCGGCCAAGCCCGCCATATTGATAGCGCACCGCCGCGCGCGTCGCACGCCTGATTGCCGCGCGCGCCTTGCCGGTGAGGACGAGCGATTCCCAGGCGGCGGGAGGTGCTGTCTGTGCTTTCGAAGTGATGATTTCCACCTCATCGCCGTTCATGAGCTCGGAAACCAGCGGAGCGATCTTGCCGTT
>Ga0310913_10001826_pt1 | contig 11150 bp, 9 predicted proteins | sample GREbulkMGOX082_FD_203447 | JGI IMG/M metagenome (GOLD analysis project Ga0310913, IMG submission 203447) | Lab enrichment of tropical soil microbial communities from Luquillo Experimental Forest, Puerto Rico - GRE.bulkMG.OX082 | ecosystem: Environmental > Terrestrial > Soil > Tropical forest >...
ATCAGGGCGATGCTGTTCCGGGAAGTCTTGCGAAAGCCGAGAGAATCATTCCGTCGATGCCAGGCGGCGTGGTGCCCGTCTCACTAACAGGTGCTCTGCTTCGCACGCTCGCGGTAGCCGGACTTATTTGGGCGATCGCAAACCTAGCGCCGCGGAGATCGCTTCGCGCATTTCTCTATGCCGTCATCATTCTTTGCGGCATCGTGTTGGGAGCGGCAGTTTTCTGGGTGACAGGCATGCAGATTCTGGCAAGGGGAAGTTGGGGACACGACGGCATACAAGGATTTGCTCTGCTGGCGTTTCTATTCGGCTTCGTTGGAATGCTGTATTTAGCTGTGCGGCAGTGGTGGATCGATGTGGAGAACCGGTGTCCGTATTGTTTGCGGCTGCCGGGAATGCCGGAAACGCGCGGCAACCCACACCATGTGTTGCTGGACCCACTGGAGATCGAGTCGATCTGTTTTCGTGGGCATGGCATATTGCTCGAAAGCCGATGGCGCCGGCGCTTTCAGGCTACGCAAGAAGGAGTTCTGTGATCGCAAGATGCGCATTCTTATTCCCGCTCCTTACCGGCTCGAGCAGCGATCAGGTAGCACCTGGCTCCCGCCGCGCGGTCGATATGGCGGCGATAGAGCAATTACCAAGCGCGACGGCGCAGCTGCGAACAAACGGCGACGTCGCGACGTTGGCGGGACCGTGGACAGACGACGTGGTGGCGCTGCCAGGTGATCGGCATCGAGGCTATTAGAACATGGCTGGCGAAGAGCCAAACAGAAATATCGGCGGTAGACATCATTGATTATGTCTTGGATTTCAAGGAAGTGAAGATCCTCGGCGACGAAGCGATCGAATGGGGACGTGCCAGTATTACGCTCCAACCCGGTAGGTCGCGAGGCAGAATCGGCCCCGACACCGCCTTTCAGGACAGAGGTGCGAACGGACTTCACTAAAGTGAGAGTTTGCTCCTCCGAACTCGACTTTGAGGTGGGGACCCCGGTGCCACAGAACTGGTGACAGTGTAACTAGTCGTTGGGGGCAGCACTACCACAATTACCCGGAAAAGGCTCAAGGGCGGAAAGAATGCTAGGCAGGCAAGACCGGCAAGGTTGGCCGGGCGCCAAAAGCACTCGCGGCAAGAAACAAACGGTTCCTCATCCACTCATTGATTCATCACCTCATCTGCCAGTACACTTGTGCAGATGGCGAAACAAAGAGTGCCCGTCTCGGCGAGGGCGATCCTTCAGCGGATCAATCGAAAGCTAAAGCCGGATTGGAAGCAGTTGAAGACCGGCCGCGGCTTGCTGCTGGAGCGGACCGTTGGCCGGTATTATGTTATTGATATTCGCCGCAACTGCGTCACGCAGCAATATGTTGATGTGGAAGACTTGGCGCGGGAACTCAAGGTCCTCCTTCGCCGCCAAATGCGGTCGCCGGACTTATCTCGACCTCCTCTGGCCCCCAACCAGTCTTGGGAGGAATTGCGAGCGGAGTCGGGGGTGGCCGGTGCCGGAAAAAGACAGGGAAGCCAAAGGAAGGTTGCGACCCGCACAAGATTGCGTCAGAATCCTAACGACGTGAGTGACTCTATCGGCTACATCCTCAAAAGAGCCCGACACTCCCAAGTATTTTTGGACGTTCTATTTCTTACCAGTAATTAGCATCACAGTACTCTTTCGAGGGGCGGACAAACTGTTTTTGCTTCGCCGTGGAGGAAAAACAAGCTTCGTGAAAGGGGCGCGTAAGGCATTCTCCGACTATTACTGAAAATGTCCTGCGGGGATGGCGGGCTCGGTGGCAATCGTTTTGCTATAACCTTGAGTCTCGCCGCGCGCTTTGTATGGAAACTGGCATCAGCGAACGAATCAAACGATACCTTGGAGACGATATCGGTCGGATGAGACTCCTGGGCATCACCAACTACGCCGTTGTTACATACGTTCTCCGCGTGCAAGGCGGTTGGTCGAAAGAATCGGCTATACAAGCTCTACTCCAAGGCAGGACGCTTGATTCCGATGAGGTACGATTCGTTCGTTCGGTGCTGGATCGGCTTCCCAGTGCGGCCGCAAAGGGAGCTGAAACCTGATCACGGACGCGGAGTTCGGTGTGAAAACGAACGGCCACTCTCCGCATAGCGGTTCCGTCCCTGTTCGCCCTTTGGAAGATTTTGCACCTGAGAAGTCCTTTTTTGGACCCCATTGCCACTTCGGCGGCGTCCTCTAGTCAGGGATCGGCACACCTACTACTGGATCGCGTTCAAGGCATTAACGACATCGAGTTCCCCGTGCCCCAAATCGCCGCCAATAGGGTCAGCATTCGCGATGGCCGAGGAAGCCGACCGCTCGTTCAAGAGTCGAAGGTTCGTAAGCAGCCCCACTGTTCCAGTGACGAACGGCGCGCTAAATGACGTGCCCCAGCCAGCGGCGTAGGTCCCACACGGGTACGTGGAAATAATGCCTTCGCCGGGGGCAGCCACCCACACGACGCTGCCGTAATTGGAGAATGTGGATCGCGTTCCGTAGAGGCTGGTGGAGCCGACACCCATCACGTCGTTCTGGAAGCCGGCCGGGTACACCACCGTCGCTGTGCCGTCATTGCCGGCGGCGGCTACGCTTACAACCGACTGCGCAGCGGCATAATCCAGCGCGTTTTTAAGCTCCGGGGATGGCTGTGGCATGCTGAAACTCATATTGAGCGCGTTGACTTGGGGAACCGCGAAGTATACAGCGCGGATGATATCGGAAGTAAATCCGGTTCCGTCAGGCGCGAAGGCCTTGAGCGGCATGATATACGAAGTCGGCGCCACCAGATGAACGATGCCGGCAACCATTGTTCCGTGTCCGAAAGCTGAGTGACCGTCGAGCACCGCTACGGTGGACTGGTCCAGGACCGCCATCGTCGACCCGTTCACCACGACGGGCGAGGCGCCTCCATCCAAAACCGCAACTGTCGATTGGTTCAGATCGGCGATTTCAGAGGCAGAGCCTGCCTGGTTCCGCGTAAAATCGTACCCTGGAACAAGGACTGGAACCAGCGCGGGGTGGTCCGGGTCAACGCCGGTATCAATAATCCCAATGGTTCCGGCGCCCCCGACGTTGTACCGGTTTCGGGCCTCATTGGCGCGAATGACGTCGGCCGCCGGCTGCGACGCATATCCGTTCCAGACGGTTGAAGCGTAGAACTGGACGGGGTTCGTGTCCGACAGTCCGCTCGGCGGTTGTGTCGCGTTCGAGATCAGGGGTGCTGCCGGCAGAAGACTGACGAGGAGATCGGGCTCGATGTGGGTGATCCCAAGGCTCAGCAACAAGTTGTTCAGCAGAGCAGTCGACGACGTACTGATTACAAACACCTGCGAGCCCGGGTCACCCAGACTCTCAAGCAGACCGCATCCGATCAAACCGCAAAGCGTCTGGACCACTCCTATGCCGCCGGGCGCGCGCAAGATAAATCGTTGCGGCGTGCCACCGCCGGGACCGGGGAGAATGGGAGGCAACAACTGCGCTCTTGCCGGAGCGACGCATGACACCAGAACCATTGTGGTCAGAATCAGCCGGTAACGCATATCGTGTCTTCTGTTCGTCATCACTTCCCTTGCCTGCGTAGTCACTTCCGATTCCTCCATGTTCAGAATCACTTTCGGGCTTTCTACCGACGACCGTTGGCGCCGGGCCTAGCCGCGTTGGGAAGCGTCACCTCAATGAACGTTTCGTCTGAAATTCCCAGGCAGATCTTCAGGTTGTCGAAATGCTCACAGTCCAACTGAAATTCTCCGATCGAATTGGCGACGGTCTGCCCAACGATGGCATTCTGCCGTACCACAACCACTCCGGTGCCGCGTGTCGCTCCTTCCGTCCAGGCATGCACTACCTGGCCCGTGAGGGTACTTAGGCCGTCTGTGCCTTGTTCGAGTCGCACATCGATCAGGTAGCCTCCGGCCTCATAGACCAGCTGCCGTGGGGCGGCAGCGCTACCACGAATGCCCACCGGCAATGGATCCTGGAAGCTGTCGAAAACTCTTTCGGCGAGCAATGCCAGCCCGGCGCGAAACGGGATTCTTCGGCGCAGTGCGAACACGGCCTTCGCTACGCCATCCGGGGAATCGGCTGCATCCCGGCCGGCTGCTTCCACAAAGCGTTTCCAAATCAAATGAGCTCGTTGGCACTCAGCGCAGCCGTGATCGAGGTGCGCACGCATGGCTTGCTCGTGGGATGCTGGCAGAATCCCACGGGCGAAATGGAGCCAGGTAACGTCGTCAAAATGCGTGGTAAGGTCGGTCATAGTTCTTCCTACCGGGGCCGGGCTCATCGCTGCGCCTCTGGCAGATAAGAGTCATCAAGAGAGACATGAGACATTGAGCACTCTACGACGCCTTACCCATGAGGATAAAAGGCGCCCAGTGAAATGGGTGCGGATAGCGCTCGCGCGCGGCCAACATCGCGGCCTTAAGTGCCAACGCTCGGTTTTCAGCAGCATCACGAAAATGATCGTAAAAGGATCGCATGACCTCTGCCGTGCTCTGGTCGTGCACGTCCCAGAGCGTAAGAAGCAGGCTTTTGGCGCCCGCATAGAGAAGGCCCCGCGAGAGACCCAGAATTTCATCGCCGGCAGCCACAACACTCAGTCCGGTGGCACAACCGCTCAGAGTCAATAAGTCGACGGGTAGGCGCATTCTGTAAAGATCGTACAGACTCAGGTACGCATCGCCCAAGCGGATGGAGGAGAACATCGGGTTGTCGCTGCGAAAAACGCCGTGAGTTGCGATGTGGATAGGGCTGCTCGATGGGCCCAGTTCGCGGAGAGCTTGTCCGGTGGCTTCGGCGCCCAGCAACAGCCGGGATTTTGGAAGTGCTGCCGCGACCTCCTGCGCTTCGCGTAAAATCCAGGGAGCGTTGCCATCGCTGACGCCAAGGACCAGAGCACCTTTGCAAGGGTTTGTACTGGGTTCGCGGCACAAGGCCAGAATGCTCGAACTGGGCGCGTAGGAAACAGTGAATCGATCGATGAGATAGTCGGTTCCGTCGAACAGAGCGTGCATCGGCACATAGTGCAGCACGCCGTGAGGCACGAAAATAACGTGGTTTCCGGTCAAACGGGAGCGCACCGGCGCCACGATTTCATCGTAAAGTTCCTGTAAGTGCCGGTTGGCCGCTGTCACCAACGGCTCTTCCCGCCTGCCCGGACGCGTCATGCCCAGACGGAACTTCGCGATCTGAAATTGAAGCATCTGCACACGCCTTCGCACGCTTGATTCCGTTGTGAGAGGAACGATCTCCACGCTGGTCCGGGTCACAATAGCAGCCAAATATCGTTCCCCTATCTGGAAGTATTCGACCAGAACCGTGCCGATCTCGAGAGCGGACTGAATTTCGGCGTTCGTGACTGCGCCTTTGCACTCGGAACGAGCCTCGGCGGCAGCTACGGGCATTTCACGAAGAATTCGCAGAAGATTTTCTTCGCATGCACGCGCACGCGCCCACAAGGCGGAGACCCGTTCCGCCGAGATTCCATCCCGTTGAAGCTGCTCCCGTTCGATCCGGTGGTAGTACCAGTTCAGTTCGCCACGCAAGGATCGAATTTCCGATTCGAATCGATCCTCTCCCGCAGTGCGCGCCGGTAGGGGTGTCGCTCGGCCCAAGAGGGCATCCACGAGGCTTCGACACTTCGCCTGTTCGATATAGCCAAATGCTTCTTCGGCGGCAGGTCCGGTGAGCCCGCGCAGCAAGCACAGTTCGGTCAGGCGCTCATAAACCTCCAGGCGATTGTTCATAAAGGTGATTCGCAATTCTTCGCCTTGAAGGCTGCTGCGCAGCATCTCCAATTCCTGGTGAGCGGTGCAATAGGCTGAATGGGCCTTCAGTGAATCACCTGCAACCTCCGAAAGCCGGCCTAACTGAAGGTAAGTGTAATGCCTGAGAACAGGTGCATCCAGGCCCTGTAGCGTTTGGAGGGCCGCCTGGCAGCGGTCTTCGGCCGTATCGAGATCACCCTGCGCCAGCGCGATCCGGGAGAGGAGCAGATCGCAGAGCACTGCCCGACGCAACAGCCCTGAAGAATTAAAGAACGCGCTGGACTGCCGGCATAGATCCCTGGCCGAGGCGAAATCACCCGTTTCGAACAGTAGAATCGCCTGATAGAGATCGACCAGGGCCCCGCCCGCCTGGTGCGTCTCCCGCGCAAACATCTGCTTGGCGCGCGCGAAGCGTTCGAGCGCACTCCTGGTGTCGCCCATGCGGCTGACAGCGATTGCCGTGTTGGCCAGGGACCGCGCGGCTTCGTAACCCATGCCGAGTTGTTCGAAATGTTCGGTCGCTTCCTGGGCCGTTTGTTCCGCTTCACCGTCTAAATTCAGCTCCAGGTAGACATCCGAAAGATCCAAGTCGCAGAGTGCAACATGGTAGGTGTCTCCGTTTCGGGAAGCAATCTCTCGAGACGAGCGCAGACTCTCCATCGCTAGCTCGTAATTTCCGCGGAGATAGTACAGGTAGGCAATGTTATATTCGGCCTGCGATTTGAGCAGGGGCATACGGTTGCGTTCGAAGAACGCATGTGCCTGCTGGTAAATGGCTAGCGCACGATCGAAATCATTCAAACTGATCAGGCAAACGGCCATATTGTGCAACGCGGCCCCAACACCTTCGGCGTCCCCAATCTCCCTCAGTTCCAGATATGCGCGCTCGTAAGCGGCTAGAGCGGCGGCAAACTGCTCCTGACGGTGATGGATGTTGGCGATATTAATCTGCAGACGCGCTAACCGCAGCCTATCCTTGTGGCTGGCAAAAATTCTGCGCGCCCGCCCAGCACACCGGTGTGCGCGTCTGTATTGGCCAAGTAGAATCAACGGTTGAATCGAAGTGCTCAGGGTGCGGCCCAACTCCTCGGTCTTCCCCGCTTCGGCAAACAGAACTGCCGCCCGATCCAGGAGGTCGACGGCGGGCCGGCATTGACCTTTGAGCCAGAGGGCGTTGGCCCTCGCCCTCAGAGCGCGAGCCAAGCATTCGCCGGCGTCGACTAGCTCTGCGATCGTGACGGCGGCCGCGGACTCTCGCAACGCCTCCTCCAAGTCGGTCCGCGCGAGTTGCCGGACATTGTCGGCCAGTTGTTCTACAAGTTCCACGCTCACCAGTTCGGGGTGCAACGCCACGTACCGCTGCCGCTTCTCGGTATTCTCGATTTCAAACAATGCAGCCAACTGCGGCTTCAGGGAGTCTTCCATGGTTGCGGTGGTCATCGGGGAACTCCGTTGAGGCGCGAGGGCCGAGTTGAACTCGATATTGCACTTTGATGTTTCCCTGGGTCGTACCGGGTTCGCCCACAACGAGCTGTCACTGTTTCACCTCGCGCAGATCGGCTCGACCAAAGGAACTTTTTCCGACTGTCAGCCACCCTGTCTCTCGCCGATTGTCTGCGCACCCCTGTGCAAACCGCATGCCAAAAATTACACGCGAGAAAGACGCGGATCGCACCTTGCCAAGTTGTTCTCGCACTCGGCGTTTGTGGCACATCGAGGCGATGGCCTCAAAGTTCCACTCTTCCGCTGTATGCTAAATTACAAAATATCGGCGTTGTCAGGTTTTCGCTTCGCAACTCGATCCAGCAGGGCGTATGGACGTGTCAAAATTTTGACCTGTGGATGCAAGAATTGACAACCCGGCTTGGAGTCAGCGGCATACTTTGTGACCGACCCGGACGGCGGCGGGTTTCCAGCCGGACGTCTTTCGGTCGTACCGAAATGCGGACTGACCCAGAGCCCAGCCGCCAAATCTCAATAATCCCCGAATAGAACATGTTTTTGACCAAAGCCGATGTGTGCCGGCCGGTGCCGATCGAGGAATCGAGACGCCGTCAAACTGAGAAATTCACGTCGGTCCTGACATGCGTACGAAACCGCGATGAGTCCCCAGACGCCCTCACCATACGGCGGAGTCGAATTCACTTCGCAGCTTTGGACCTCTTGAAGGCCTGCCGCGACCCGCGGTCCGCCAGAAACGATAGCAGCGCCAGTTGGCCCGAAGGCGATGACAACCTGCGAGATAGTTCACGAAGCAGCACCACAGAGACGCCATGGGCGATTTCGGGGCCAAAGGCCTCAAATGGGCGCACCGAGCCCCTTCGGCGGTCTCGCGTGGTCGGTGAAGAATGCGACCTTAGCCGGGCACGCGGCTCGTAACGACGATAAAAGTCCGACCGACCTGAGCGATGGTCACTCGCCCCAAATCCGGCGACTGAGCTGGCCGCGGCTCCGGTGAACCCTTCACTAACGAGAGATGCGGCCGGGTCGTCAGAGCGGCCTTACCCGTCCAGGCAAGGCAACCAGGCGGAAGGGGAAGGAGCGGCCGCCTGGCAGCCCTTCGCGGAATTGTGGCAAGACCCACTCGGTGGTCGGATGGCCTGTTACACCGTAGGGGAGGATCTGCCGGCCGAGTTCCAGGACGACGATTGCACAGAGGATGCGGAAACGAGCCGCGACTACGCTGAAAAAAACGCTGGCACGATCACTGGAAAGTTACGAACGAAGGCCAATCACCGCGAGGCGGATGCTGAGCTCACGCCTTGGCGCATGGCCACCATCCCAACCAGCCGCGACGATCGATGCGATGATGTGACGCAACACCCCTACCCTTTCACAACGGTTTCCGGCATCGGCGCCACTAACCGGCTGCTCCGCCGCCGGGACGTCAGCTCGCGGAACCGTTCCATGTAAATGTAGAACACCGGAGTGATGTAAAGTGTGAGCAGTTGCGAGACCGCCAAGCCGCCCACCACGGCAAGGCCCAGCGGACGCCGTGTTTCCGAACCCGAGCCCAGGCCGAGAGCGATGGGAAGAGTGCCTATCAAAGCTGCCACGGTAGTCATCATGATTGGCCGGAAGCGCACCAGGCAGGCTTGGTAAATCGCTTCCGAGGGGAGCGTCCCTCGGGATCGTTGCAAGTCCAGAGCAAAATCAATCATCATGATCGCGTTCTTCTTTACGATACCGATCAACATGATGACGCCGACAAACGAATAGATGTTCAATTCCTCCTTGAAGATCAGCAGTGTCGCTAGCGCGCCAAGCCCGGCCGATGGCAGTCCCGAGAGGATCGTGAGCGGATGAATAAAACTCTCGTACAGGATACCGAGGACCAGATAAATGACCAGAATCGCCATCACGACCAACACGCCCATACTTTGAAGCGAGGATTGAAACGCCGCTGCTGCGCCTTGAAAACTCGTGGTAATAGTGGCCGGCAGGCTCTCCCGCGCCACTCCTTCCACGCTGCCTACCGCGTCGCTGAGCGAAACTCCTGGCGCCAGGTTGAACGATAGCGTTACCGACGGCAGCTGTCCGAGGTGCGTAACTGTGAGCGGCGCGACACTGCGCTTGATCTGCGCCACCTCGCTCAACGGAACCAAACCACCGTTTGAGGAGTGGATATAGAGAAGCCCGAGAGCGCTCGGATCAAGCTGGTATTGCGGATCGAGCTCCATCATTACCCAGTATTGATTACTGGGAGTGTAGATCGTAGAAACCTGGCGCGAACCGTAGGCATCGTACAGCGCCCGCTCAATCTGATCCGATGTGACTCCGAGCGTGGAGGCGCGGTCGCGATCGATGTCGACGACCACCTGGGGGCTGGCGACCTGCAGATCCGTGTTTACGTCCAGCAGTCCGGGAATTCCGTGCATACGCTGTTCAAAATCACTGGCCGCGCGATACAACTCTTGCAGGTCGAGGCCCTGCAAGGTGTACTGATAGGTGCCCTTTGTGAGCTGGCCGCCAATCCGGATCAGCGGTGGATTCTGAGGATAGGTACGGATACCCGGAACCGAATTCAGCGCAGGACGCAGCCGGTTAATAACCTCGTCAGCACTGAGCCATCGCTCGCTGCGTGGTTTGAGCTTCACGAATATTCTACCGGCGTTGCCGGCGCCACTAATCCCTCCAACCATCGACGTGTAGGACTCGATGTTGGGATCGGCGCCAAGAATCGTCGCCACTTGTTGCTGGTTCCGCGACATCCCGTCAAAGGAGATGTCTTGCCCGCCTTCAGTGAAACTGAAAATCTGCCCAGTGTCCTGGCTTGGAATAAAGCCCTTAGGCACCACGACAAATAAATAGAGTGTAGCCACCAGAGTGCCGGCCGCGGCAAACATTGTAAACATCGGATGACGGATCACGCTCTGCAAAGTCCGGTGGTACGCCTGTAGCATTCCGTCGAACACTCGTTCGGACGCCCGAAATAACGCATTCGAGTTCTCTCGAGGCGGCCGCAGGAAACGGCTGCAGAGCATAGGGGTGAGCGTGAGGGAGACAAATCCGGAGATCAGAATCGCCATCCCGATAGTCACTGCGAATTCGTGGAACAGCCGGCCCAGGATCCCGCCCATGAACAACACCGGAATGAAGACTGACGCCAGCGACAAAGTCATTGATAGGACGGTGAAGGCGATCTCGCGCGACCCTTCGAGCGCAGCCTGCAGACGGCCCTTGCCGGATTCCATATGCCGGACGATATTCTCGAGCACCACAATGGCGTCGTCTACTACAAAACCCACTGAGAGCGTGAGCGCCATCAGAGACAAATTGTCAACCGAGTAGTCCAGCAGGTACATCGCCGCGAAGGTACCGATGATGGCGAGCGGCAGCGCGAGGCTCGGAATGATCGTGGCCGACAAGTTGTGCAAAAACAAAAAGATCACCAGTACTACCAACGCCACCGTGAGCATCAAGGTGAACTTCACGTCGCTAACGGATTCGCGTATCGAATCGGAGCGGTCGTAGTCCATGTCGAGGTGGACCGCAGCCGGCATCACCTTGCGGAACGTGGGCAGGAGTTGCTTGATCGCGTCAGCCACGGCCACCGTATTGGTTCCAGGCTGACGTTGCACAGCGAGAGAGATTCCGCGAACGCCGTTGAACCAGCTTGCCGCTTTATCATTCTGCACGCTGTCTATCACACGGCCCAGCTCCTCTAGCCGCACTGGTGAACCATTCCGGTAGGCCACAATGATAGGCCGATAGCTCGCAGCGGAAGTAAGCTGGCCGGTGGCGCGCACTGTAAACAACTGAGTAGGTCCCCACAAGGTTCCGGTGGGGAGGTTCACGTTGTGTTTTTGCAGCGCGGTCTCGACGTCGTCGATGCCGATCCGGTGCGCGGCAAGGGCATTGGGAT
>Ga0310913_10001829_pt1 | contig 11145 bp, 10 predicted proteins | sample GREbulkMGOX082_FD_203447 | JGI IMG/M metagenome (GOLD analysis project Ga0310913, IMG submission 203447) | Lab enrichment of tropical soil microbial communities from Luquillo Experimental Forest, Puerto Rico - GRE.bulkMG.OX082 | ecosystem: Environmental > Terrestrial > Soil > Tropical forest >...
CGTAAAGCTCGAGGTAGGTCAAAATGATCTTCCAGCCACCGGAGTGGCCGAGGATCGTCACGTCCTTGAGGTCGAGTGCGCGGAGAAATCCGTCGAGGTCCTTGGCCAATGATCCCCGTGGTCATGGCGAGTCGGACAAACCAGAGGGCGGCTACAACTACCACACACGAGAGCAATCACCCGGAACTCGTCGCACAGTCCCTCAAGCTGATACTTGTACAGCGACGCGGCATGACCTAGTCCGGGCAACATAACCAGCGCCCGGCCCGCACCGGCCTCCCAGTAGCGCAAGGTCACCCCCGGTGCGACCTCGACGCCCTTTAATTCAGCCCGCAATGAGGACGGTGTACTCACCTCACTACCTCTCGCCGACTTGCCCGTAATGAAGCAGTTGCCCTCTCGTCACAGCGATCCGCTTCTGCGCTTCTATCACCTTCTCGCCGTGCTCGAGCTTGTCCATCGCCTTCGGGTCGTCCCGGCCTGCTCGGTTGTTGTAACTGTCACGCAGGATGTTGAAGACCCCTTTGGCATCGATGGTTTCGGTCCGAGATGGAAAGAACCTCACACCGAAGCGGCTGACCGCGGCGTCGAACGTATCGGCCGTCTCCCAGAACGGAGCGGCATCACTCCATCGGTTTATGACGTCTTGGTCGGGTTGCACGAGCAGGTATACCGGCCGAAAGCGGATTTTGGGCAATCCGCAAGTTGAACCACGGAGAGCCAGGCGGTCCAGAAGTCGGCTTCCGGGAAGCCGTGAGCATTGACGTTGTGGGAGGATGACGAGCAATTCGGAAGTGATTCCACCAGCCTGGTTATTCGACTGACTGGACAGTCTGGACAAGGGGGCCGAGTTGTCCGGCCCGGCAGCCTAACGGCGTGGGGACACCCTTTGCAGCCCGCGAGCCACTTCAAATTTAAACGCCTTGCCAATGCAGCAGGGCCAAGAAAGGTCAGCTCTCGATAAGAACTTCCCGGCAACAAAATAATGGAACGCTCAGCCGCCTGAGACCGTGGGAGTGCTTTTCGAGGTCGAGCGCCTTGATTCCATTAGCGACTTCAGTTTGGAGTATTCCATTCGGTTTTTGGTCCAGTACGCTGTAGATGTTCTAGTTTCATTTCCAAAGTTGCAGGCAAGGTCAAATTCATTCCGCTGCTAATCTCTGCAGTAATCTGTCCAAACGCGCACGGTGCTCCTGCTCCATGGAGACAATTGCTAAACCCATACCTCGGCTCGTAGCCAGGTTTCGAACAATAGCGCGTGCTCGCACCTCGCCTTCCGGAACATTGAAAAGTACGTGCAGACTGGTTCCCACTGGAGGGCACTCTTGTGTGCAAATAAATAAACCGCCAAGTCCCAAGTTTTCCAAACGGGAAACGCGTTTTTGGGTCCCCTGCTTCCAGACCACCAGCATCGCTTTGTGAGCATTACGTCTGGGATACCGGCGTGTGTCGCGCTCGACGCTCATCTGTTGCTTCTGCTCCCAATTTCTCTTAGTTATTTATGGTCTGCATTAAGCCGATGCGCAGCCTTATGAACCCAACATCTCTTTTTTGACTTTAATCTCGTCCAGATATTCGGCCTGTGCTTTGACAAACCATGGTCGACTTGCCATGGCGGCTTCCATTTCTTGACAGAGAGAACACAGCACCGCGTTGATATGGAAGTACGACAGCTTTCCGGCCAGAACAGTCTTGCCATTTTGCCTTATCACACTCACACCCGCTGGCAATACTCCCGTTCCGGGCCACCCGCATTGCGAACAGCACAAGGGCATTTTCTGGGGAGATGTTCTGTCTAGGCTGAGCCTCTTTCATGCATCCGTTATGTCATAAGCGAGCAGACGCTCGAATAGAGCGATGGTTGGGATTCCATTTCTGTTAGTACTGTATTTTTCTGGACCTTTGGATTGGGACGGTGGTACTTGTGATGGGCCTTCACTCGACGGTTTCTATCTTGACTGTAGTTATCCCTTGCTTGATGAAATCCAATTTCTCAGCCACAGCTCGGGACACGTCTACAAGACGATTTCGGGACATCGGCCCCAATCATTGACAGTTGCTTCAACGCTCTTGCCGTTTTTTGTGTTTGTGATTCTAACCCTCGTGCCGCAGGGTAGGCTTCTATGTGCTGCCGTCAGTTCTGACGCCTCATACCTCCCGCCACAGGCGGTCTTGTGACCTTCCAAGACGGGGCTGTAGAATGCCGCTCTTCCTTTTTGAACCCGGGAATAGGTTGTACGCTCCTGTCTCGAATCGGCGCTCACCGAAAAAAGAGCAGTTTACGGCCAGAGCGGCCATACACCTAGCGAATGCCCGAAGTAACTTAACTTTCATGATTGAGTGCAGTTTCGGGGAGAGTTGCGAGTGGGCACATCGTCCCGAAGGACAGGTGTGCTCAGTCGGTCACATTCGCCGAAGTTACTGCAGCTTCGCGTACTGGAACAAATCAGACAGTCGCTACGCTAGCTGGAGGTGACACAATGTGCAGATTCCTGACAGTACTCGGGCTTCTGTTCCAGGTTTTCGGGGTGATACCGTCTGCGCTCGATTATCTGTTTCCCGCACGTGTGACTCATGAAAGTGAGGTAGGCATACCAACCGGGGAGAGAGTGCAGACCACGAAGAGAGAATGGGTCGCTTTCGTGGGATTTGCCGCCGTGGCCTTAGGGGCGTTCCTTCAACTCGTGGCAGTCCTGTGCAGCCATTCTGTTCACGATTAGCTTGCCAGCGCGCATGATTCGAGAACTGAATTCAAAAATCTCCGAAAACTGATTGCACTGTTTTCGTGCAATCCGCATGTCCTACGCTCAAGCGGCGTGCGTTCGTGCGCCTGCGGGCTTCCTATTGCGGAATTTTCGGTGATTTCATCTCTTTCCGAAAAAAACAAGTGCGCGACCGTGTTGTGAGGCTTGCAGTAGAAAACGCCGACTTGCTTGAAAAGTTCGCCGTCCGACTCGTCATTGACGTACCTCCGAGGCCGGAAAACTTTCGTACCACAACCCTCATACTCCGGCAGTCAGTCCTACAGACCCATCGGGAGATGCAACGCGCCAGCGTAACGTTCGAGGCGCGAGCTGGGACCCGCAGCGACCGGGTGGGACCGCAAGGGCGGGCCGTACCTGCGGGCTACCCAGCCCGCACGACTCAGGACCGCCTCAAACCGATGAAGAAGCACAATCTGACTCTGGATCATGTAAAGAAAGAAGCACGACAGCTGTTACATGGATTACAACGACGGCGCCCTGAGGCGCTTAGACGATGCCACGCGATCGACCCCCTCACCAACGTGTCCAGGCCGGCCCTTGACTTTGCGCGGATCATAATTGCACGTGAGCACGGCTTCAGCTCTTGGCGGAAGTTGAGGGAGCATATAGAGAACCTCCGCCCTTGACTGCTAACGAGTGCCATCTATGCATTCCAAACCTGTCAGATTTTGCCCGAGATGTGGCGGCACTAATTAAGGTCGCAAGCCTAGAAGCCGGAGAAAGGTGCGCTCCAAGAAACCTCTCCTGTGCGAACGCCGCACTATCGCTGCGAGGACTGTGACGAACGATTTTTCTTTCCACATTCGGCAAAGTCGGGCCTTACAACGGAACGCTCCCGTCCACACACGGAGCGCGAATCCTCCCGCAGCGAACGTGAATCGCGTAGGAACGCTTCACACTGGTAGAGAGCGAAGATGCTCTGGAGCAAAAGGACCTCCACCCGACTGCTGAAGTCCTCGAGCTTTGCGCCTGGCACCGATGATTCCTTCGGCCATCGCCTGTCGATATGCTCGAGGATGAACGCCGCTTGGCTGATTGCGTTCTCGACCGCAGCCACTTTCGCTGGGCTCGGCCTGTCTGAATCCAATTCCATCAGCGTCCTCGCACACAACAGTGTTGCAGCGATACGTGGCAGGTTGTCGAGTGAGGTAGATTGTTCTGGAGTAATCTCGGAAATGCCCCTGGGCAACGACATTCTACTTTCCACACGAATAGCAGGTTACTTTGTATATCCGACCACGGATTCTGTTCTCGGGCTCGACTCCTTCGGTGGGGTAGTCGGCGAATACTTCGTGTCTTCCGCAGTTGATACAACGAAAAGTAAGGACTAGCCGCGGGTCTTTCCCGTGTTCATAGAAAGACTCCTGACGGCGCGGGGACAAGCCGGTTTGATTCGCACTATACGCCTAAAGACGAATTACGCAAGGGTCAACAAGATCGGCCGCCGACCGTAGTAAAAGCGTAGTACAAGTCGCGGCAAATCCTGGTAAATTGCAAACGCAAAGCGAACAAAAAGAAGAAAAACGGCTTACTTCGTTTTGTGACAAGTTGCTGCCTTTTAGACGTTTGCGTCGGCTCCGGCAAGTTCTAGCTAATTTGATTTCCTGCTTTGCAAGCAGGGGGCCGCGGGTTCGAGTCCCGCCACGTCCACCAACTATATTTTTTTCAACGAAATAGCGTCGATGTTTTCTCGGCTTACCACCTGCTACCCAGGCAGGGGTTAGGGGTTCGAATCACCCCACATCCACCTGACTTATGCTGCATTTTCGATTACCGACTCCCCGGCATTTCCAGGAGCATTAGGAGCAACAATAGACTCGGCAAGCCGGACCACGGTGACAATCAAATGAAGGAAAAGGATGAGGACATCGCGCCATCCAGGCATGATATCAAAACCCGAATAAACAGCTAATTTTGGCCCAGTTCAGTAATTCGCCATGGACAGGATACTCAGAATCCAGGAGCCATCATGCGAGCAATCCTGTCTGGCCGCACGATTCCTTCGCCTGCCATTAAGGAGTTAGCTGACGAAACAAGCTCATCGCTTGCTGTCAGTTCGCCCCGGCGACGGCGTGCAACTGCAGCGTGGATCATCATAGAAGCCTTTTTAAACTCGACCTCGGCCCGAGCCAGCGAGTCAGCGGCCGATTCTCTTTCCCGCCGCTGAGCATTGATTCCGGCTCGGATCAGAAGGGCGATTGGATTCGAGCATATCATTCGTCTCCGCTCGATCCGTTTGGCATCTTCCTCAGCTTCGCGTAACCAAAGCTCATGTCCAAAAGATTTCCACGCAGTGGCGCGCGCTTTCTCTAAGCGAGTCCGCGCCCGTAAATAGTACGCAAAGACCGCCCCTAGCGGCAGGCGCAGTTGAAGAGATCTTTTCAGCGCACGCCAATCGTGGTTCAGACGTTCGTAAGCTAAATCAGCATCGTCGCAATACAATGCCGTCTCTACTTCCCCATGCATGGCCCAAAAGTGTTGGACGTGATAACCTTCCTTCGACCAACGTCCAATCAGATCACGTATTTCCTGTCGTGATCCGTCGACATCGTCTTGTCCCAGCAACATCATGTATGAGTATGTCAGTAAGGGGAGGCTGACGATTGCGAAGAGATCCCCTCTATGGTCGGCTTCTTTGCGGAACGACGGCAATCGTTTCGAGTGTTCTCTCCAGCGTCCCATCCAAGCCAGCGATGCTAGCTCGAAGATTCGTGCAATATCAATTTCCCAGGTGGTACCTGTGCACTTTTCAGACCAGATTTCTTGCGCCTGCCTGCATGCGCTAACTGTCTTCTCCCAATTTCCCGCAACCCAGTCGCGCATTCCCTGGCAAAAGATTGCCAGCCCCACTGCATGTGGTTTGCCAACTTGTTGAGCAAGTGCCTGTGCCTTTGGAAGAAGCTCGTCAGCGCGACGTGGACGCCTACGGAAAGCAGAGTATGCCGCTTCACCTGACAAACCAAGCGAGATTCGGTAGGGTTCTCCAGCCTTGAGGGCTAGTAACAGAAAAAGTGTCTGGGCTTCCGATCCGCGGATGGTGTCAACCACACTCCAACCGATGCCCAGTGCCCAACATAGGTCTACGCGAACGACCTCTAAGGCGTTGACCTCGTCCGCTGAACGTTCGTCGAAGTGCAATCCACGGAACCAAAGCTGCATCCGGCGGAGCATCAAAGCTGGCAGAACACCAAAAGACGTCTTTGCGAGCTTCACTCGAGTCATCTTGCAGAGCTGGTAGAGGAGTGCAAGACCATTGTCGATGTGACCGCTCCGGAGAAACTGTTCTGCGGCCTTTTGCTTTAAGACAAGCGTCCTGACGCCTTGCGTCAACTCTGAAGCGGAAAGATATTCCGCTGCCGCCTCGGCGCCTTTGCCAGCGTTGACCAGTGCATGTGCCAGTTCGGAGCGAAGTTCAACATTCTGCATATCGTCAGGGTCTCGGGCCTGCAAGGCTAGTCGATAAAACTGGGCAGCTCGGTCGAAGGCTAAAGCCTCGGCCGCGTCTTCAGCCGCAGCCACCGCATATTCCCCAGCTCTAGCCACGTCACCGCCCCGATGAAAGTAAATGGCCATCCGCCCCGAATCGGAGCATCCGGACGATTCAAGGGCCGATGCGAGTCTGCGATATTGATGCTGCTGAGTTTCTGAAGGAATCTTGGTCTTGACTACTTCGCGGATACGATCGTGATATACCTCGATTCTAGGTTCTTTCTGGGATTGAAGAATTCGGATAAGGCTCTGCATGCGAAGCATAGGCACGGCATCTCGGGACTCAACATCCACGCCTGTCGCGTTGCGGAGAACACCCATTTCCAACGGTTCCCCAGCGACAGCAATAACCTCCAGCAAGGTGCGTGCTTCAGAGGGAAGGCCCGAAATTACAAACTGGATGAACTCATCCAAACGAATGGGAACGTTTTCCCGCTCACGTTCGGGGTTTTCTCTATTCCACGATCCTGAATAACGGACAAGTGCGTCAACAAAGAACGGCATTCCGCCAGACTCCTTGGCGATTACCTCAGCTAGCACGCGGTCTTGACTCCTATCAGAGACCAAGCGGGAGGCCAACTCGCTTGCTTCCTCGGGTGCGAGCACATCTAGTTGAAGTGAGTAGAGCTCCGTGAGAGGTGCCCCAAAATTCCGGATGTCGGCCAAAACAGGCTCTATTGCGACGTCATCTGCTACATCTCGATAAGAAAGTAGAAACAGAACCGGGAGAGGCTCTAGACCATCAAATAATTCCTTCATCAAAGCAATACTGTCGGCATCTGCCCATTGAAGATCATCAATGATTAATAGCAGGGCTGTTCGTTGCCCTATATGGCTGATAATCGTACGCAGTGCTGCAAAAGCACGAGATCTCAGTTGTCGAGAATCTGGGATCAGCTCTCGATCTTCAAGTCTTGCGACCACGTCAACCTGTCCCAGCACCGGAAACAGACGTAGCAAGGCCGCTGTGTCGCGAGCTAAAAGAAGTTTACGTTCAGGCTCCGCCAGTTCTCCCCAATATTGGCTAAGGGCATCAATTAGGCTATCCACCGCATTAAAGGGAACGCTTTCCCGTTCGTAACATCTGCCGACCAGGACCACACACTCCGAGACCTCTCTGTAGACCTTTTTGATGAAGTGCCGGACTAGTGCGGTCTTGCCAATCCCTGATTTTCCTGACAGGTGAACTGTGACCGGTACACCGGCTCGGATCCTTTGCAACGCCTGATCTAACTTTTCAAGCTCCTTTTTCCGACCCACGAACACGTCCGCCAACGTGTGAGCGGGCACTGTCACGCTAGATCCACTACTCCAGGCAGGAGCGCTTACGTGCCGAAGCAATTCGTGACCTGTGGGACGCGAGGCAGGGTCGAGGCGCAGGAGATTCCTTGCTAGGTTATTAAGATCTTCCGGAACACCAGCGGCAATTTCTGACGGAGGCGGTGGTTCTCGGGAGACTTTCGCCCTGAGAATAGTGAGGTAGTCACCCTTGAAGGGAAGCTCGCCGGTGAGGGCCTCATATAGCAGTGTTCCGACGCTGTACCAGTCGCTAGCTTCTCGAAGTTCTTGACCCAACGCTTGCTCCGGTGACATGTAGGCAGGGGTACCCGCCAAAACGAGCCTATGTTGCAAGTTTTCAGAAATGAATTCTGTGACTAACCCGAAGTCAATTAGGGTAAGTCTGTTGTCGTCCTCGACAAGGACGTTGAGTGGCTTAATATCTCGGTGGAGCTTCCCAGCAGCGTGTAGCGCCAGAACCGCTTCCACGAGTTGCCGCAATGCTCTTCGCAAGCGGCTTCTACAAGAATCATCACACTTGGTGTAATCGACGAAGTTGAGTCCCCGGACCAATTCCATTGTGAAGAACCACATTTCACCATCCGAAAAGACGTCATAGAGGGTGACTAGCGAAGGATGGATTACGTCTGTTAATGCGCGAAACTCATTCTTGAAGCGATAGAGACTTTCGGGATCCGCGGCAATTTCTGATCGGATGCTTTTGAGCGCCACCTTCTTCCGTAATTTCAAGTCCTCAGCCTCAAAAACCTGGCCCGTACCACCTTGCCCGATGGCCCTGATAATTCGATAACGGCTCGCAAGCAGTTCTCCCGGAAGAATGGGATTCAATGCCGCTGAGCTCCACGTCTTACGAGGTGTATCAAAGAACGTCTTAGACCATTCAACTGTCCATTCTGGGTTTGTGAGGATAGGTCGTTCGGATTCTTCTTTTTGGAGTTTTGTAATGAGCTGAAGCGCTTCTTGCAATGCGGGAGTCTGCATGAAAGAGTCTTCCGAATGTTCAATCAAGGAATTCACTTCATGAAAAAGCTGTACATCCTCGCCGCACGATGCCTTTAGAAAAGTTTCACGGTCGGATGGAGGGAGACTCAGTGCCGAATGATATAGAGCCTCGATCCTGGTCCACCGTTGAGGATTCACGATGTGCTCATCTCACGGCGAAGCCATGCTTTCGCAAGCTGCCAATCACGCATGACGGTTCTAGGCGAAATTCCCATAAGGTCGGCTATCTGATCGGTCGTAAGGCCGCCAAAATACCGAAGCTCAATAATTTTATGTTTCCTTTGATCGATGTGTTCGAGTCGACTGAGGGCCTGATCCAGCAATACCACTTGCGCAGAACGTTCCGCAGACATTATGGGGGCGCTCTCTAGATCTATCGGTGGCAGCCCGCCGCCACGCTTTGCTCGATTCTTGTGACGGGCATAATCCACAAGAATGCGACGAAGTAGATGGGCACAAACAGAGAAAAAGTGGCCCTTGTCCTTCCAATCCAGACGCCGTTGGCCAGCGAGAAGAATATAGATTTCATTCACCAGAGCAGTTGTCTGTAGCGTGTGATTCGGCCGTTCTCGCCTCAAATGTCTATGCGCGAGTCCGTGCAATTGCTTGTAAACGTAAGGCATAAGGGAGTCGAGGGCTTCACGATTGCCTGCGGCCCATTCCCCGAACAATTCTTTTGCTCGCTCTGGGGATTCTTCCACAGGAGACTCCCAGCTTGGACCTTTGCCGGAAATTATACGCCCGATCGAGTGGCAGGTTTCCAATCAAAACATCGCGTCTATTGATAAAAGGCCTAAACAGGACCTCTGGAGGACCACGAAAGGACAAAACTGTGAGGAAAACAAGCGTTTGCAACAACCTGCGACAGATTGTCTCCCTTTGCGCAGTATCCGCACTATTGTTTGCCACAGCCACCCAACTCGAGTCTCAAACTGCCGTTAACAGCCGGGATTACACGGCTCCATCTACGCAAGGTACTGCCCAATCGAGTGTGTATAGCGGGGTATGTTCGGCTGCCTACAAACCAGGCAATTATGGGTTCATTGGTCTCGGACAAGAGCTGGCGAGTAATCCCTTTGGCGAGCCTGCTGGTCCAATCGCTTCGCTTCTGGTCGTAAGCTCGAACGGAGACGGAACTCTAACCGTCCAGCGAACTGACTTCGCGAACGGTGTTCTCGTTGCGACTCCCACGGTTCCCGGAACGTACGTCGTTGGTGATGACTGCACTATCAGAGACACAATCCCTCTTCCCACCGGCGGAGCATTAAGCGCGCTCACGGGCTATGGGGTGATTGTTCAAGATGGCGCGGAAGTTGATTACACTGCGACAACGCCTGGCGTGGTTATCCAGAATTACGTGGGCAGAAAGATGCCGGAACACTGCACAAATGGCACATTGGAAGGCGCGTACGGCTTCAGCGGCAACGGAACAATGTTGTCAACCAGCTCCTGGGGATCCTCCGCTGGTCCTTTGACGACAATAGGAACTCTGTATTTCGACGGCACAGGAAGCTTCCGAAAAGAAAACGAGCAAGCCTTCATCAACGGCGGGTTGTTCCCGATTGACACGTCAACAGGCAACTATTCAATCAGCGCCGATTGTCGCCTCACTATCACTGCAACGAGTGCCGACGACTTTACGGCGATCGGGTTGGTGGTAGATGGCGGGGAGTCCGTAGATGTTATGCCTACAATGCCCGGTGTTGTGGTCGAGACGATTGTCGCCAAGAAGATCATCGAAACTCAATAGGAAACCTCATCTGTGGGCGAGAGTTCCTTTAGAACTCCGTTGCGGAGCCATCATTTCCCTCCCGATCAAAGCAACAACTTAGGAGGTCTCTCATGAAATGGAAGATGACGCGAACAGTTACGGTAATTTCTTTCTTTGTTCTGAACACAACACCAACCCACACCCAGCGGTGTTCCACTCTGAAATCTGGAAAACTTATGTTAGTTGGAGCAATATCCTTGTTCCCGGCGCTGGCGATCCCGGCTCGGCTGACTGCGCAGGGTTCACAGGCCACGATTTCCGTCAAGGGCACTTTCCAAAATGGAGCCGTACTCTCCGGCAGTTACGTAGTGGACGTGACGGCTGGAAGTGTCGTGTCCGCCAATCTATTCGTTGGCTCCCTTGAATTCAATGTCGCGCCGCGCATTGCTGTAGGTGGAGGACTCGGTGGAATCGATGTATCGGCGAGTCCTCCTTCTGTCGGGGACGTCTTTCTGTTTGGTCCCACCGCGTGCTCGACTTTGCCGGCTTGCGCTGTCGCGGCAACCATCCCCGGTCCCCTTTGCTCAGTGTCTGCCCCGTGTATGGAGGCGGGGGGGGTGGCGGCCCATTCTTCGGTAAATCTTACTACAGGCATTGTTCCCCTCTCGAATGGAACTGCGAGTTCGACGAATCCAGTCGCTACTCTGTCACCCAGTACGCTGACGTTTGCCACCCAGCCTGTGGGCACCAGCAGTGCCGCGCAGTCGGTCACGCTGAACAACTACGGCGCGACGACGCTCGGTATCACCAGCGTCGGGTTCACAGGCGCCGACCCCGGCGACTTTGCCGAGACCAAGACGTGCGGAAGCACAGTCGCCC
>Ga0310913_10001847_pt1 | contig 11104 bp, 8 predicted proteins | sample GREbulkMGOX082_FD_203447 | JGI IMG/M metagenome (GOLD analysis project Ga0310913, IMG submission 203447) | Lab enrichment of tropical soil microbial communities from Luquillo Experimental Forest, Puerto Rico - GRE.bulkMG.OX082 | ecosystem: Environmental > Terrestrial > Soil > Tropical forest >...
GCAAACTCGACGGCTACGCCATGCGCGTTCCCACGCCCAATGTCAGCGTCGTGGATCTCACCGTTTTCGTCGACAAGCCCGCGACCAAGGATTCCGTCAACGCGGCTTTGAAAGCCGCCGCGAACGGGCCCATGAAGGGCATTCTTGGTTACACGGAAGAGGAGCTTGTCTCCGCGGACTTCAAAGGCAACTCGAATTCCTCCATCGTCGATGCCGAGTACACCAAAGTGGTCGGGGATCGCTGCGTCAAGGTGTTGGCCTGGTACGACAACGAGTGGGGCTATTCCTGCCGTTGCCGCGACCTGATCAAGCTCGTAGCCTCTAAGTTCTGATTCCTAATTCTGTCATCCTTCGACGATCCGATCGGCGAAGGATCTGGAATCACTACGTTTTGGCGACCGGCGCCCCTAGTCTCCAGCGCACTTCGCGGGTCACAGAACACGGGCACAGAGGTCACGACCAATGACTAAGCTCACCATCAACGACCTCGATCTGAAAGGCAAACGCGTCTTCATCCGCGTCGACTTCAACGTTCCCCTCAAGGACGCGGTCGTCACCGATGACACGCGCATCCGCGAAACCCTCCCGACGCTGCGGCTCGCGATCCAAAAGGGTGCGCGCCTCGTTCTCGCCGCGCACCTTGGCCGTCCGAAGGGTGGTCCCGATCCCAAATATTCTCTGCGGCCCGCCGCCAAGAAGCTGGAAGAACTCCTCGGCAAGCCCGTGGCTTTTGCCCTCGATTGCGTCGGTCCAGGCGCGGAAGGGCAGAGCAAAGCCTTGCGCGACGGCGAGGTGCTGGTGCTCGAAAACGTCCGCTTCCATCCCGAAGAAGAGAAAAACGACGAAGCCTTTTCCAAACAGCTTTCCTCTCTCTGTGACGGCGTTTTTGTTTGCGACGCTTTCGGCTCGGCGCATCGCGCGCACGCCTCCGTGGTCGGCATCACCCGCTTTGTCCGGCAGGCAGCGGCTGGGCTGCTCATGGAAAGAGAGCTCGCCTATCTGGGCAAAGCGCTCACGAATCCCACTCGTCCCTTTGTCGCGATCTTGGGCGGCGCGAAAGTCAGCGACAAGATCGAAGTCGTCGAAAATCTCATGAAGATTGCCGATGGGATGCTCATCGGTGGCGGCATGGCTTACACCTTCCTTAAAGCCGAGGGCCAGCCCGTCGGCAAGTCTCTGGTGGAAGACGACAAGCTCGATCTCGCCCGCCACCTTCGTGCAGAAGCCCAGCAAAAGAAATTCGCACTGCTTCTTCCCGTCGATCATGTGGTCGGCGCAGAATTCAAAGCCGATACGGCCGCAAAAACCGTCGCTGTTTCCGCTACGCCCGATGGTTCGATGGGCTTGGACATCGGACCGAAGACCATCGAAACGTATAAACAGAAAATTGCCGGAGCCAGGACGATCGTCTGGAATGGTCCCATGGGCGTCTTCGAGATGCCCGCCTTTTCGAACGGCACCCTCGAAATTGCGAAGGCCGTGGCAGACTCGACCAGCAGGGGCGCCTTTTCCATCGTCGGCGGCGGCGATTCTGTCGCCGCCGTGCATCAATCGGGCGTGGCCAACAGTATTTCGCACATGTCAACTGGTGGGGGGGCATCACTCGAATTTCTCGGCGGCCGTAAACTTCCCGGCGTCGAGGCCCTAAGTGACAAATAGATGTCCTTCTCTGCAAGTCCTCTGCGTGCTGTGACTTTCCGCGGCCGTTGCTCGGAGGTTTGCATGCGTGGTCTTTTGCAGGGAACGACGAGGAATCTCTCCTGAATGGATGCTTACTTTGAGTAGCTTTGGATGGAGAACGCAATGACGCGTCGTCGTGTGATTGCCGGCAACTGGAAAATGTTCAAGACGCAAGCGGAAACGCGCGCGTTCTTCTCGGCATTTCGACCGCTCGTCTCGAGCGCGAAGCATTGCGACATTGTGGTCGTTCCGGCTTTCACCGCAATTCCCGCTGCCGTTGAAGCCGCTAAAAATACGAACATCGCGATCTCCGCGCAGGACGTCCACTGGGAAAAAGAGGGGGCCTTCACGGGCGAAATCTCCACCAATATGCTTGTCGAAGCCGGCTGCCGGTACGTCATCATCGGTCACTCCGAACGCCGGCAATTTTTTGGCGAAACCGACGAGTCCGTGGCCAAGAAAACCAAAGCAGCTCTCGCCGCGGGACTCATTCCCATCGTTTGTGTCGGCGAAACCTTGACCGCGCGTGAATCCGGTCAAACTCATCAGGTTTGCATGGGGCAGTTCCTTGGCGGGCTGGGTGCGTTGACCCCGGAGGAGTTCTCCCGTATGCTGATAGCTTACGAGCCAATATGGGCCATTGGGACGGGCCGCACGGCTACGCCGGAAATGGCCGCCGATGTTCACCGCTTTCTTCGCCACTGCGCGGCGGCGAAATTCTCTCCCGCCCAGGCTTCCGATTTGCGCATTCTCTACGGTGGCAGCGTGAAGCCGGACAATATTCGCGGACTGATGGCGCAGGAAGAACTGGACGGTGTGTTGGTGGGCGGAGCGAGTCTCGACGCAAAATCATTTGCGACCATCGTCGAAGCTTCCCGGTAGCAGGCCGCAAATTGGCGTGAGCAATGCGAGCTGTTGGTCTCGAAATGCCCGGGACCGCGGATTAGGAGATAGAAATGCCTTCTTGGATGAAATGGGCCGTCGCGTTGGCCATCGGATTCGCGATCATCGCGATTGGCTTCCGCCTCCCTTGGGGCGGCACCTGGATCCTGAAACCCTTCTTTGTTCTGAACTGCCTTGTTCTTGTGGTTGTGGTGCTACTGCAGAGCGGCAAAGCCGCAGACCTTGCGGGCGCTTTTGGCGGCGCGGGCAGTCAAACGGCTTTCGGCCCGCGCGGTGCGGCAAACGTTCTCTCCAAAGCTACCACCTGGTGCGCGGTCATGTTCATGGTTTGCTCCTTCGCCATGGTGGTGCGTACGGACAAGGCTGTCGAGGAAGGCGGTTCGATCCTTCAGAAGGTTTCTCAGCCCGCGCCAAAGCCGGCTCCGGTGACGACTCCGGTTACGCCGCAACCGAATACGCACAACCCGTTGCCGACCGGTCAGCAAGCGCAGCCGCCCGCCTCGCAGGCTCCGGCTGCGACGTCCAAGCCGGCACAGACTCCTCCGGCTTCGTCTTCGGCGCCGGCCGGTTCGAAGCCGGCCGAGCAAGCTCCCACGACTCCGCCGTCAGCTCCTGCGCCAACGAAAAAACCGTAGCGCTATCGCCTAGGTTTCCTGGTTAGGAAGTTGTCGTACTTTTCTTTGGCCTGGTAGCCGAAAACCGAAGACTTGAAAAACCCTTAGTGGTTGCAGCGATTCCATTCGGTAGCTAGAATAGTTGGTTACCTACTGTGCGGTAGTGGCGGAACTGGCAGACGCACCAGCTTGAGGGGCTGGCGGTAGCAATACCGTGGAGGTTCGAGTCCTCTCTACCGCACCATAACACCTCCGTGCGAAAACCCTTCAATAATTTGGATTGTATGCCTTAACCGGAGGCGCGTTGGATTTTCCGCACTTCTGCGGTGACCGCGATCCTGCAATCACTGTTGTTTTGGCAGCATTGGCCCGGCACCGCGTCAACACAACGAGACCCGAGAACGCCTAAGACCCTGGGAGCAAAAGAGGAAATGAGGAGACCTCTCCGGGTTGGCTTCATCATTTCGCTCTTTTTGATTGTGCCTTCACGATGCGTTGCGAAGGATGCCACGACTAAGATCGTGATCGAAGGGGCTTGATTTGGCGAATCCCGTTGAAATGTCGGACCGAAGGGTCCTTGCAGATTTCAATGTTCGGGCGGGTCCACGGAACATTTTCCAACTAACCGGGGTTCAATGCCGGCGCGCCCACCTTCGTCATCGATTGGTCCCAGGGTGCGGTCACGCAACTGCCTCGAGACCGACAATACGGCGCTTGGGATTGAAAATCACGCGGGAACCACCACGACGCGCGCCTTCCGGCTTCATCGATGCCGGCGATGCGCGCTCGCTCGAAACGGGAAGAACAGACCCGGCTCATCGCGTGGGGTTTGCCATGATGCGGAACGCGTGATGCGGCGATTTCTTGACGGAGCTCCTTTTTGCATGACAGGATACGCGGCTGCGTCGTCAAAAAATGCGCGTTTCAGCGAATCGAAGGGAGAGTCCCATGCTGCTTCGCACGAGAATCTTTTCTCTGTTTTTAAGACTCGTTTTTCTTTCTGCCTTGTGTCTGGTCACGACGCTCCCGTCGGCGAGGGCGCAAGGACTGGCCAGTAGTGACCTTTCGAAGATGCGCTCGGTAGGAAGTGTGGCGCTTTCTCCGGATGGGCGGCACCTCGCCTACTCCGTAGTCAGGCGTGATGAGCCGGGACGACCCTATGGCCAGCTCTGGATGATGGACCTGACGACGCAGAAATCGATTCGTCTCGGTGGCGACAAGGACCGCGGCGGCGGCGCGGTGTGGTCGTCGGATGGGAAGTGGATCGCCTTTTTCGGTCGACTAGGAGACAAGCACGGCCTGATGATTGCGAAGCCCGACGGCTCGGAGGTAACCGTACTCGCATCGCCCGAAGGCACGAACAGCCCACTGCCGGGAATCGGCAATGAAGTGACCTGGTCACCCGATGGGAGGCAGGTTGCATACATTTCGTCTACGCCAGACAGCAGGGCAGCCGAGGCGAGCGGCGATCCGATGGTGATCACGCGCTATCTTTACAAGCCCGACGCAGGCGAAGGGATGACGCGGTTCAACGACAACCAGCGTCTCCATATTTTTGTGGTTGACGTGGCCACAAAGCAGACGCGGCAACTGACCAAGGGCGACACCGACGAACACTCGATTGATTGGTCTCCGGATGGCAAGGAGCTTTTGTATTTGACAAATCCCGAGCCCAACCAGGACGAGTTTTTCAACTATGACGTGTTCGCCCTGAAAATCGCGGACAACAGCGTGCGCCGGATCACCGCCACGGAATTCAACGAGTACGATCCCCTGTGGTCGCCTGACGGCAAGCGCATTCTGTTTCGCGGCACGCGCCGCGGCCTAACCGACCGTGAGACCACCATGGAAGACACGCACGTGTGGATCATGAATGCCGACGGGAGCGACCGCCGCGAGATCGGCCACGTGATTGATGACCGGCAGGGGTCGCCGCGCTGGGCGCCCGATGGCAACTCCGTGTACTTCACCGTGCAAGAGCGGGGGAGCAATACCTTGGTGCGCCTGCCCATTTCGGGCGGAAAACCAGAGTACGTCGTGAGGGAACCAGGCTTTCTTGGCTCTTTCTCGGTCGGAAAAGACGGCGCCGTGGCCTACAGTTATCTAGGGCCGCGCGATCTCAATGAGTTGTATTTGAAGAGCGGAACCGGCGCGCCGCGCAAGCTGACGGATCTGAACGCGCAAGTCCTTGCGGGGAAGCAGATCGCCGAGGTGCAATCGTTCACCTTCGTTAGCAACGACAATCAATATGAAGTCGAAGCGTTCCTCACCAAGCCGCTGGGGATGACGGCCACATCCAAGCATCCGCTGATCGTGAACATCCACGGCGGCCCGCACGGCCAGAACGGCCCGGCGTTCAATTTCAAGAACCAGGTGTATGCGGCGCACGGCTGGGCCACGCTGAACGTGAACTATCGCGGATCAACGGGCTACGGGCAGAAGTTTGCGGACGCGGTCTTCGGCGATCAGGACGGCAACGAGGGACAGGACGTTCTGTACGGCGTCAGCGCGGCGGTGCGGCGCAATCCGTGGATTGACCGCGAGCGCATGGGCATCGAGGGCGTCAGCTACGGCGGGCAACTGACGGACTGGCTGATCACGCAGACCAACGAATTCAAGGCGGCCGTTGCGATCGCGGGAATCGCCAACCTGGTGAGCTACAACTACATGACCTATTACAACCAGTATGAAGAGATGGAGTTCGGCGAGTTCCTCCACCAGGGCAATTTAATGGACGTGGCCTGGGAACGTTCAGCGCTGAAGCACGTCGCCGCAGCGCACACGCCGACGATGCTCATGCACGGCGAAAACGACAACGACGTGCCCATCGCCGAGGCGGAACAGTTTTTTATCGCCCTGAAGGACGTGGGAACGGAGGCGATGTTTGTGCGCTATCCGCGTGAAGGGCACGGCCTTGCGGAGACCGGCCACAACATCGATTCGATCGAACGCTCGATCGCGTGGTACGAAAAGCACTTTCCGAAGCCGGGTGAGGAAGGGATCACGAACGTCCAGCCGTAGGACAGCTGCTGTCGAACTGGCGAAGATGCGGGCTGTACTCTGGTTGGTGATTTCCTTCTCGGCTTTTAGCCACTACTGGATGCAGCCCAGGGCAGAACTCCGCGCCTTCAAGGTCTAGCGTTTCGCAGCAATGAGCGCGACGGACTCGGCCTCTCGCTTCCCGTTCGGCGAACAAATCGCCGGCGGTTCGATCACCACCCACAAGTTCGCGGGCGACGAGCGCAGCTCGGAAACCGAGCTTGAGCAAGCCTGGTTCCGCCCAAAACTTTTTCCAACTGGACCGCTCGATGCATCCCAACCCCGCAGGTCTCGCCGCCGTCGACCCAACCAACCCACAGTCCTGGAGTCTCTACGCCTACGATGTGAATAATCATTCCTTGAACCACTCGGCCTGCAAACATGTACCATCAATATAGCCGTGAGCAACCGAACATGCCCAACCCGCGCGGAATCTTCGTTTTTCTCCTGACTTGTGTGATGCTTGCGGGTTCTGCCCGTTGCTTCGCGCAGAGCTCCCGCCCTCGAATGCTTCAGCCAGCTTCCAAGGAAAAGGTCATCATTGATACGGACATTGGCGACGATATTGACGATGCTTTTGCCGTAGCGCTGGCCCTGCGCAGCCCGGAACTCGAGATCCTCGGCATCACCACCACTTTTGGCGATACGGAAATGCGGGCCAAGCTCCTCGACCGCTTGCTCGGAGAAGTGGGGCGCGCGGATATTCCGGTTGCCGCAGGACCGGCTACACCTCCTAAGACCGCCTTTACGCAGCTGGAGTATGCCGAGGGCGGGCACTTCGCGAAACCATCGCATCCCGCCGCCGTCTCTTTTTTACTCGATCAAATTCGGCGTAACCCGGGGAAAATTACGCTGGTCGCCATTGGACCGCTCGTGAATGTGGGCGCTGTCATCGAAAAGGACCCGGACACCTTCCGGAAGCTCAAGCGCGTCGTGCTGATGGGTGGGTCGATCTATCGGGGATACGGCGACACGGGCAGCGCACCGCCCCGTGGTCCCGAGCCCGAATGGAACATCAAGAATGACATTCCTTCCGCGCAGAAATTGTTTGCCGCGGGCCTGGCGCTGTTTGTGATGCCGCTGGATTCCACGCAATTGAAAATGGATGCGGCGAACCGCAGTTTCCTGTTTCGCCAGAGCACGCCGATGACCGACGCGCTCAATTTGCTGTATCACGAGTGGGGCAAGGAAACTCCGACGCTATTCGATCCCATGACCATTGCGTATATCGTGGACCCAAGTCTCTGCCCTGTTCAGGCCATGCGCCTTCGCGTGGACGAGAAAGGATTTACTCGCCCTGAACCTGGGCCTCCTAACGCGCCCAATCCGCCAAATGCACAGGTATGCCTCGATTCGAATGCCGACGCCTTCTTCCACTTCATCATGCCCCGCCTGGCTACGCCGTAGATCCGCTCACCTCACCGGGACGTGGCCGGCAGCGCGGCGCCGCACGAAGTGCAAAAGCGGGCTCCCGCCCCACAGGCCTTTCCGCAAGCGCTGCAGAAAAAGCTCGTTCCAGAGGCGGGTGGAGGAGCGGCAGCGGGTTGTGCCGGGACCGCGACCTGGCGTTGCTGCTCCGAAGAGAGCGCCCAGACCAACGCGATAATCCACCCGATAAAAGTCCAACCGGCAAGCAGATTCAAGACAAAGATAGCCGTGAAGTCGGACCTTTTGCGGGCCAGAAAGGCGGGCAGAAAATAAAAAAACAGAGAAGCGAGTACGAAAATAGGGCGGAAAAAAGGCATCAAACCGAACGAAGTGGTCAACATGGAGCACGCTCCGCCAAGACTCATGATGTGTTTTACCACGGATTGCTCAGTTTGAGCGCGGCAGTCAAGCGGGAACGGAAGGCCCCCTCAGGAGCTAAAGTCCGCTACAGGCATTTGCGATAGGATCTTAAGATTCGACCGCCGTCGAGACGCAGACTCGCAGCGAGCCGTGACGCGCCTCCCGGCATCCTCGCCGGTACTTACCGGCTGGCCGCCGAGCACGCCTCTTGTGTTTTTCCATCCGATGTATTCTATTGTCAGCCCCGAAGGGACGGAGGTTTGAGTCTCTTACGGCAACCATGGTTACCCACGACAGCGGAAATGATCCGGAAAGGCTACAGGAGAGCTTCGTTTCCCGCTACGTCTTTAGCACCGGCCACAAGACCATTGGCTTGCAATACCTTTGGCTGGCGCTCCTGAGCGTTTTCGTGGGCGTGGCCATGTCGCTGGTCATGCGCATCCATTTGGTCTGGCCCGAGATGCACATCCCCTTTCTTTCCGCGCTTGGCAGCTCGCCGGAACGCTTCGCCACGCTGCCGGTGCTGCACGGGTCGCTGATGGTTTTCCTGGTCCTGACGGCGGCGCCGCAGTTGGGGTTCGGGAATTATTTTCTTCCACTGCAGATCGGCGCGCGCGAAATGGCATTTCCTACGCTGAATCTTTGTTCCTTCTGGGCCACGGTGGTCTCGCTGTGCGGCTTGACCAGCGCGTTTTTGATTGCCCCGCAGTCGGGAATCACTCTGTGGATTGTCAGCGTGTCTGTGTTTTGCGCCGCGACTCTCTTGAGCGCTCTCAATTTTACCGTCACGACCATCGACCTGCGCGCGAAGGGGATGACGCTTCCACATCTGCCGCTAACCGTGTGGGCTTGGTTCCTCAACGCCATCCTGGGCATGCTCATCTTCAGCATTCTTCTTGCTGCGTGCTTGTGCCTGCTTTCGGATCGCTTGTTAAGTACCCATTTCTTCTCCGCTGTAGATTTTCTCGCCTCGCCAGCCGCGAACCTCGCGCCGGATGCTTTGGCGGTACTTTGGCAACGCTTGTTTTGGTTCTTTGCTCAGGCGGAAGTCTACATTGCGATGCTTCCGTGCTTCGGCATCGTTTCCCATTTAATCGCCACCTTTTCTCGTAAGCCGGTTTGGAGAGAGCGCCTTGTCGTGCTTGCGCTGTGCGGGGTGGGTCTGGTGGGGTTCTGCGTTTGGGGCCAGCATATGTTTTCGAGCGGCCTGAATCCTTTCTCTCCACTGGTGTTCTCCGTCCTCGCCTCTTCTCTTGGGTTGCCGGCGACGATTCTGCTAGTCAGTTGGTTTGCCACGCTTTGGAACGCGCGCTTCCAGTTGAACACTTCCTTGTTGTTCGCTCTCGGCTTTGTTTCGCTCTTTCTCTCCGGCGGGATTTCCGGTCTATTTCTCTCGCGGCACGATTTCGCGTCCACTTCCGTCACGGAAGATTTTGTGACCGGGCATTTTCATCTGGTCATGGGTGTGGCCGCAACGTTTGCCATTCTCGCGGCGCTGTTTTTCTGGTTCCCGAAACTGTTCGGCCGACGGCTGAGCGAGCCCTTAGGCAAGCTGCATTTCTGGCTGACGTTCGCGGGCGTCTACGGCGTCTTCATGCCCATGCACTGGCTCGGGTTGGCCGCGCGGGTGGCCAAGAATCCCGGCGCGAACCTCGCCGCGATGGCCTCTTGGTTTGGCTCGTTTATCACTGCCGGCATCATCCTCACGGTTTTCGCACAGGCGGTCTTTTTGTTCAATTTTCTCTGGAGCTTGTTTCGCGGTGACGCAGTCGGAGAGGACAACCCTTGGCGAGCCACCACGCTCGAATGGAGCATGGCATCACCGGCGCCACGGCACGATTTTGGCGCGCGCGAGCCAGTGGTTTATCGCGGAGCTTACGAATTTGGTGTGCCGGGGGTAGCGCAAGATTTTATTCCCCAACATGTTGCCCCGGATCGCGTGGCCAAGGCAAACTAGAGAAGAGCAGGGAAGCCGACAGGGGAAACAGCATGCCGGGTGCAACGGCAACTCCGGACATTGAAGCCATCATCGAAGAGTCCCGCGGCGGCGGTGGCGGCGGGGGAAGGCCGCCGGGCGGAGGTGATGGCGGTGATGACGGCGATTACGGAAAGGGCTGGCAGAGGGAGCCACCTTCGCCGCGCCGGTTCTCGACGGGAATCGCCATTGGCATGGTTTCTATCCTGATGTTTTTCATGGCGCTGGCCAGCGCTTTTCTTCTTCTTCACCACAGCAGCCGCGTGTGGGTCTCCGTGCACCTGCCACCGATCCTCTGGGCGAATACCGCCGTACTGCTGGGAAGCAGTTTCGTTCTCGAGCGATCGCGGTTACGGCTGTCCAGTGGAGATGCTCGCGGCTTTCGCAGGCTGTGGTTGGTGACCACGGTAATGGGGTTCCTGTTTGTAGCCGGTCAGCTTGTCGCCTGGCGCCAGCTGGTGGCCGAGGGCGTGTACATTGCGAGCAACCAGGCCAGCAGCTTCTTCTATATTTTCACGGGCGCGCATGGCGTGCATTTGCTAGGTGGTGTGGCGGCGCTGCTGTTTGTTTTGCTGCGCAATTTTGAAAAGTCGCAAGTCTCGATGTCACTGGCCGCGGAAATCACCTCCTACTATTGGCACTTCATGGACGGCTTGTGGATCTTCCTTTTCGCGCTTCTTTATCTGGGCAAATAAAGTTTCGAATTGGCCTGAGTCTAGCACTTCATAAATTCGGCGATAGCTTCCACCACGTGAGCGATCTGATCCTTTCGCAATTCAGGGTACATCGGCAGGGAGAGAACCTCTTGCGCCGCCCGCTCGGCGTGCGGGAAGTCGCCGGCCCGGTGGCCCAGGTGAGCGTACAAAGGCTGCAAATGCAAGGGATAGGGGTAGTAGACGGTCGTGCCGATTCTTCGCGCGGCTAAGTGCCGCTGGAGGGCGTCGCGCTGCTCGGTTCGAATCGTATACTGGTGGTAAACGTGTTCGAGACCTTCGGGTTCGTGCGGGGGCATGATTCCCGGCACCTGCTGTAGCAGGTGTGTGTACTCCGCGGCATGAGAACGCCGGGTGCCTTGCCACTCCGCGAGATGGCGGAGTTTGACCCG
>Ga0310913_10001848_pt1 | contig 11103 bp, 9 predicted proteins | sample GREbulkMGOX082_FD_203447 | JGI IMG/M metagenome (GOLD analysis project Ga0310913, IMG submission 203447) | Lab enrichment of tropical soil microbial communities from Luquillo Experimental Forest, Puerto Rico - GRE.bulkMG.OX082 | ecosystem: Environmental > Terrestrial > Soil > Tropical forest >...
CCGTGCCGTTGAGGCGGCTTTGAATTTTCAGACCCTTCGCCGCATCGGGCAATTCGTCGGCGGTTATGAGCCATGGACCGAAACCGCCGGTGCGGTCGAAATTCTTGCCCATGTCCCATTGCGTCGTCTTGCGTTGGAATTCGCGAACCGAGCCCTCGTTGCCGCACGAATAGCCGGCAATGCACGACGTCGCGTTCGCCGCCGTCAGATGCTTGGCGTGCTTGCCAATAACGAGAATGAGCTCGGCTTCGTAGTCGAGTGTTTCGGAAGCGAGCGGCCGGAGGATCGGCGCGCCGTGCGGCACTAGTGAAGTCAGCCCGCGCATGAAGATCGTCGGAAATTTCGGGATATTGTCACGCTGCGAGCCTTCTTTGACGTGTTCGAGGTAATTCAAGCCAAGGCAGACGATTTTCCCGGGACGGCCCACCGGAAGAGCGTATGCGATCGACGAGAGCGGCTTACGGGCGCTTGCCGGAGCGCGCTTGGCAATCTCGGCGAGTTGTTTGGTATCGCCATTGGTTTTTGCAAGCCACTCAGCAAGGTCATTGGGGACCCGGGGCTCCGCGGCTTGCAGATCAATGACCTGATCGCCCTCGACAATACCGATCCGGGGGCCGCCCTGCCCTTCGAACGCAACGATTTTCATGCAACTGATCCTTTGACGGCAATAGCTGGAGGGCGGAGACTATAATGGCTTGCGCCAAGGCGCTAAAGCGAAATCGGAAGAAACCGAAATGTCCGCACGAGAGCGTAGGTGCGGCGGCGAACACGTTCAAAGCTCGAAGCTTTGCCGCAGCCGCGCACGCGCCGCCAAAGTCGCCGGCAAATCAAAGCCATTGACGATGGCAAGGCGAAAGCCGCCGGGCGGCATGGCGTGGTGCTCCAGCGCGCGATCCTCGTGAAAGGTGATCTGGACGCTGGTGACGCCCGGCATGCTTTTGATCTCCACAATAGCTGCCGCCGGTGGATGGCGATAGCGGCGGCCATGCGGTCCGAACAAAACGGCGCTGTAGCCTTCGGCACGATCGTCGTCGGCAAAATCCCATTCGCCGCTTTCATAAAGTTTCACCAGCGCGTCGACCCAGCCGGGGCCGTAAAGGTCGGGCCATTGATCGGCGAAGCGCAAATGAACTTCGATAATCTTGCCGCCGATCGTTTCTGCGTTGAGCATGCCCGTATAGCCGGGAAGATTTTTTTCGATCCACGCACCGCTCGGCAGCTCAATGCGGGCATCCGGTTCGGCGTGAATGGTCCAATAGTCGAACGTCCCCTCGCCAGCCGGCTTGCCGGTGGCGTGCCGCCACCAGCGCGGCTCGCCGCGCACAACCGCAACATCGGAAGAAACATGCCGACCATCAAGCAGCGTCATCCAGAAATGGGCCGGCGCATAGTGCGCATCGTATTCGGCCTGCGACTTGAGCACGCGGCTGCCGACCCCCATACCCTTGAGGTTGATGATCGGTTTGGAAAAGACTGGAAAGCGCGGCGGCGGCGTGCCATGCGGACCGGCATCGAGCGATTGGCTAAGCGCCACGGCGAGCTTGTCATAGATCCAGCGCTGCGCCGGATACCATTGCCAGGCGTCACTATCCTCGGTCGGAATTTTCGCCGCCGTCCTCACATGGGAAAAATATTGCAGCCGCCAAGGATCGGCTTCGCAGATGGGCATGGGTCAGATGACAGATGTCAGAGGTCGGAGGTCAGAATAGCTCGATACATATCTGACATCCGATATCTGGCATCCGACCTCCGTCATCCGACATCAGTCCACCGAAGCGCGTGCACGCTGAACAGGCCATCGCTCCAACCGCTCACCGGCGACCAGCCGGCACCTTGCGCGAGCGCTTGAAAGCTCTCGAACGTGTATTTGTAGCTGTTCTCGGTATGAATGGTCTCACCAATCCGAAAACTGACGGATTTGCCGTTCACGCGCACCCTCTGTCGCTTCACGCTGGCGAGATGCATCTCGATGCGATTGCGTTCGCGATTATAGCAGGCGTGGTGCTCGAATGCCGCCAGATCGAAATTGCCGCCGAGTTCGCGATTGATCCGGGCAAGAAGATTGAGGTTGAATTTCGCCGTTACACCCTCGGCATCGTTGTAGGCCGGGCAAAGGATCGATGCATCCTTGATCAGGTCGACACCGATCACCAGCACGGCGCCATCGCCGAGCGTCGCGCCGGCATGGCGCAGGAATTCAACCGCCTCATGGTGCTCGAAATTGCCGATGGTCGATCCGGGAAAGAAGCCCACTCGCGGCAGGCTTGTAAGCGAGGCCGGCACTTCGAAACCCCGGGTAAAATCGGCGACGACGGGATGAACGGCAATGTGCGGGAAGTCGCGGCGTAACTGGCCCGCATCCTGCTGCAGGAAATCGCCAGAAATATCGACCGGGACATAGGCTTCCACCGTGGCCGCCGCGCCCAGCAAAATGCGCGCTTTGCGGCTTGAACCCGCGCCGAACTCGAACAGGGCGCAGTTCGCTGGAAACAGCGAGGCAATCGCCGGCGCGTTGTCGTGCAGCAGCGCAACTTCGCAGCGGGTCGGATAATATTCCGGAAGCTGCGTGATGCGCTCAAACAACGCCGAACCGGCCAAGTCGTAAAAATATTTGGCCGGAAGCCGCTTCGGCCTTGCTGAAAGTCCGGCGAGGACTTCCGTTGCGAATTGGTCCGAAATTTCGATGGCCGGTGCGGCGCGCACCGCGGTTTGTGCAATCGTTGTCATGGACGGTTTTAAAGCCCGGTGAGACGCTCAATCCCGATATTCGGCAAGCCGCAGCCCGCTGAACTGCCAGCGGGCGGACGGATAAAAGAAATTGCGATAAGTCACGCGCGAATGGCCCGCTGGCGTGGCCAGCGACGAGCCGCGCAGCACCATTTGGTTGATCATGAATTTGCCGTTGTATTCGCCGAGCCCGCTGGGAGCGGCCGTGTAGCCTGGATATGGCGAGTACGCGCTGCGCGTCCATTGCCAGACGATACCGAAGGCGTCGGCGAGAAAATCATTTTGCGCCGCGACTTCCCATTCGGCCTCTGTGGGCAAATGTTTGCCAGCCCACCGCGCGAAGGCGTCGGCCTCGTAATAGCTGACATGACATACGGGCGAAGACGGGTCGATCGGGCGCACACCGCCGAGGGTCATTGCGTACCAGGCGTTATCAATTTTGCGCCAATAACCCGGAGCCTGCCAATCCTGCGCTTGCGCCGTAGTCCAACCGTCGGACAGCCACAAGGTCGGTGTCGCGTAGCCGCCATCGGCCATGAATTCGAGCCACTCGCCGTTCGTGACAAGCGAGGCTGCTACCCGCACCGGCTGCAGCAAGATTTGGTGCACCGGTTGTTCATTGTCGAAACAAAATCCGTTTCCGCCGTGTCCGATCGTATGAATGCCGGAAAGCGCCATACCGCGACGGCCGTCCGCCGCAGACTGGTGCGCCGGCTGCGGCCACTGCCATTGCGGATCGTAGGACGGATGCGTTTCGTTCAGTGAGAATGCGTGCAGGATATCGGTGAGCAGCAATTCCTGATGTTGTTGTTCATGATGCAATCCGATCTCGATGATCGGAGCAAGCTCGGCCAAATTGTTTGCGGATTCGATCAGCCGCACCACTGCATCGTCGACGTGACGACGGTAAGCAGTAACTTCACGGGCGCTTGGCCGTGTGATCATGCCGCGCTGCGGGCGCGCTTGGCGTGGTCCTACCGAGACATAATAGGAATTATACAAATAAGCAAAACGCTCATCGAATGGCCGATAATCCTTGGCGTAAGGTCGGAGCAAAAACTGCTCGAAAAACCAGCTGGCATGCGCGCGATGCCATTTGGTTGGGCTCGCGTCCGGCATCGATTGCACGACTTGATCTTCGGCCGACAAGAACGCGGCGCGGCGCTCGGTTTCGGCGCGCACCGCGCGAAACGCGCCTGCCCAATATGACTGGGGGTCCTCGGCCGCAGGCAGCTCACCCGCCGCCTCATGTCCGGTAGCGGCAGCGGCTTGATCCGCTAGCCGCAGGCGGGGCGAAGCAACGGAGCCTGGCATGGCAAATATCCGCAAATGGCGGGATTAGTGAGGTTTTTCAAAGTCGAGAAGATAATGAGACCCGTCGGCGTTGGTTCCATAAATGGCGTTTCCAGACCGATCCGCAACCCCTAGCCGCTGGCTAACGCGGATGTGATTGCGTAATTCCTGACCGGATCAAAGGCTTGAAGCCTTACATATTGGCTTCGTAAGTATGCCTACCGACCTTGCGGGTGCCCGTGTACTCTCAGCCATGTGACTGCCCGGGTGTCATTTGCAGCCATGAGCCGAAATGGAGGACGCCGCGCCGGCACGCGGGTCTGTGCGCGCGACGAGTGGGCATGAAACGAAGCAAGAAAACGATTTCGCGCCGGCCGATGCTGCCGCGCGAGCGTTCGCAATATTCGGCGATCGTCGACCGGCCGGCGCTCAAACTTCCAAACAATGCACGTCTCGCATTCTGGAGCATTGTCAATCTCGAAGTGTGGGACATCAGTAAACCGATGGCGCGCCAAGTTCTGGCCCCGCCCACAGGCGTTACGCACCTTCCCGACGTACCGAACTGGAGCTGGCATGAATACGGCATGCGAGTGGGGGTGTGGCGCTTCTTCGACCTGTTCAAGCGGCAAAAAATCCGGCCGACGCTCGCGATCAATGCGCGCGTTTGCGAGGATTACGCGCGCGTCGCCCAAGAAGCGAAAAACGACGCTTGGGAATTCATGGGCCATTCCTATCAGCAGGGGCCTATCCATCTCGAGCCAGATCAGAGGACGATGATCAAGCAATCGCTTGACGTAATCGAACGCTGTTGCGGCAAACGGCCGGTGGGTTGGCTCGGCCCGGGATTGACGCAGACGCTGGAGACGCCTGACCTGCTCGCGGCGGCCGGCATCAAATATATCGGCGATTGGGTCTACGACGACGAGCCCACGACGATCCGCACGGCGCATGGTCCGCTGGTGACATTGCCCTACACGATGGAGCTCAACGACATTCCGATGATGGCAGTGGCGCACCACGAAGCCGAATATCTGACCAAGCGCGCGATCGATCAGTTCGATCGACTTTACACGGAGGGAGAAAAGCGCGCGAAAATCATGGCGCTCGCCATTCATCCCTACCTGAGCGGACAACCCCACCGCATCAAATATCTCGAGGCGATCTACGACTACACGCGCAAATTCAACGGCGTCCTCTATTGGACCGGCGAAGAAATTCTGCACTGGTATCGAGAATGCACCGGCACCGCGCGATAAGTGTCTTTTGTTTGGCGATCTGTTTGGCGGCGGCACGGTTCGCGGGTGCGGCCAATGCTGCGCCGAATGTCGCTCCGAGTGTTGCGCCGAATACCGTCCCATGCCGCACCGGCGGCCCGTACGACAAATGGCTCGCCGAGTTCGAACGCGAGGCAATGGCGCAAGGCGTATCGCAACAGACAATCGCCGCCGCGGCGCCGTACCTCACTTACGATCAGCGCATCGTGAATATCGACCGTGGTCAGCGTGTTTTCACCCAGACCTTCCTGGAATTTTCCGATCGCATGGCGGCGGCCTACCGCATTCAGCGTGGCGCCGCCCTGATCAAGACCTATACGCCGGTGTTCGCGAAGATCGATCAGCAATTCGGCGTGCCGGCGCCGGTGATCGTGGCGTTCTGGGCGCTGGAAAGCGATTTCGGCGCGAATATGGGGAACTATCACACGCCGAGCGCGATTGCCTCGCTCGCTTATGACTGCCGCCGCGCGGACCGCTTTCGCGGTCAGCTTCTCGATGCGCTGCGGCTCATCCAGCGCGGCGATTTGCGCCCCGCGGACATGATTGGCTCATGGGCCGGCGAACTCGGCCAGACGCAAATGATGCCGTCGGAATATTACCAATACGCTGTCGATTACGACGGTAACGGCACGCGCAATCTTTTGCGCAGCGCACCCGACGTCCTCGCCTCGACCGCGAATTATCTGGTCGGGCTCGGCTGGCGGCGCGGCGAGCCGTGGCTCACCGAAGTGCGCGTGCCCCCGACAATGCCGTGGCAACAGGCGGACCTCGATACCAAGCTACCACGCAGCAAATGGGCGGCCTACGGTGTCACGCTTGCGGATGGCAGGCCGCTGCCGGCGGACGATTTGCCGGCGTCGCTTTTGTTGCCGGTGGGCCGCTTCGGTCCTGCCTTCTTAGCTTATGACAACTTTCGCGTCTATCTGCAGTGGAACAACGCTTTAGTCTATTCGACCACCGCCGCTTACCTCGGTACCAGGATTGCCGGCGCGCCGCCGCTTCATCGCGGCAATCCACCGCCGCCGCTCGCCTTTAGCGATGTCAAAGCGTTGCAAGCGATGCTGGCGCATGCCGGCTACGACGTCGGCGCCATCGATGGCTTTCTCGGCTTGAAGACGCGGCAGGCGGTGAAGGCGATGCAGATCAAATACAACCTGCCGGCGGATTCCTATCCGACTGCCGAGCTTTTGGCCCGAATGCGGGGCGCGCACTAAGACTTTTCCGGGCGAGTTCAGCCGGAAAAGACCGTGATCAAAGAACAATCTGACGGGAAATGTTACAGCGATTTCGGGTGCCCTGCCCGCGTCGTGACATAATGGTGTGACACGGCCGAGCATTGTGTGAGGTCGATCGGGGGAACTTCGTCGGATCGTGCGTATCGGCAAGTGGTTCGCCGCCGGAATTGCGGCACGCCTGGTAGGCGACCGCCTGCCAAAACCCGACCCCAAGACTTGGCGCGAACAGACTTGGCGCGAATAAACTTGGCGCTAAGAGATGGCGTCAGGGTCCCCTGGTCGAGTGTTACATTGTAACAGTATGGGTGCTGGGGCATATTACTTGCGGCGGCACGCGAGGCCGTCACGGGGGCGCAGGGAAGCCGTAAAGTAGAAATCAGAAAGCGAAAAGGGACGCATGACAATGCAGCGACGAATTTGCGCACAAACTTGCGCACCAGGATTTGGCGGTATCGCGCGCCCAACGGTGAATCCTCGCCGCAGCCGCCATCATGCGATCACGCTGGCCGTCGCTCTATTCCTGGCCATTCCGTTCCTGGCCATTCCGTTTGCCGCACACAGCCAGGGCGTTAGCCAAGTAGGCAAAACAACTGGCAGCTCAGCCGCTCCCGCTGCAGCAGCTGCGACCCCAATCCCACCGGATGACGCCGCGCAGCCCGCTGCAGGCAGTGCCGCCCCGGCAGCGAGCGCGCCTGCTGTAGCGGCCGCGCCGGCTGCCACACCTGCACCTGCGCCCGCCGCCGCGGCCTTGCCGGGCGAACACATGATCAGCGGCGCTGACCTGCCCGAGGACCTGTCGCCGTGGGGGATGTTCGAGAATTCCGATCTAGTCGTGAAGGCCGTGATCATCGGACTTGCTTTCGCCTCGCTCGTGACCTGGACCGTGTGGCTCGCCAAGACCTTCGAACTGCGCAGCGCCCGCGGCGACGTCAGGCGCGACCTGACGGTGCTCAACAATTCGGTGACACTGGCACAGGCGCACGATCAGCTGCGTGAGGGTGGCAGCCCGGTATCGCAGCTGATGCGGGCCGCTGGCCAGGAGATCAGGCTCTCGGCAAACTTGCGCGCCGACGGCTTGAAAGAGCGCATCGCGTTACAGCTCGAACGCATCGAAATGGCGGTGAGCCGAAAGATTTCGCGCGGCACCGGCGTGCTCGCCACGATCGGCTCGACCGCGCCATTTGTCGGCCTGTTCGGCACGGTGTGGGGCATCATGAACAGCTTCATCGGCATTTCCAACGCTCACACCACCAATCTCGCCGTGGTCGCGCCCGGCATTGCGCAGGCGCTCCTTGCCACCGCTTTCGGCCTGGTGGCGGCTATACCGGCGGTGATGATCTATAACGTGTTGGCGCGGCAGACCGCGCATTACCGCGCCCTTCTGGGCGATGCCTCGGCACAGGTGATGCGACTGGTGAGCCGTGATCTCGACCGCGCCAAACTGCCGATGGCGCAAGCCGCGGAGTGAGGGAAAGCGCGCGGCAATGGCCATCCGCCTCGATCACGGTACCGACGAACTCGTTGAAGTTCACGACATCAACGTCACGCCGTTTATCGACGTGATGCTGGTGCTGTTGATCATTTTCATGGTGGCGGCGCCGCTCGCCACAGTCGACGTTCCAGTCGACCTACCCTCCTCGACCGCGCCGCCGCAGCAGCGGCCGCCTAAGCCGGTTTATATTACGCTCAAAGCCGACGGCAGCCTCGCGCTCGGCGACAATCCGGTGTCGCGCGACGCGCTCCCCGACGTGCTCGCCACCGCCACCAATGGCGACAAGGAGGAGCGCATTTTCCTGCGCGGTGACCGCGCCGTACCCTATGGCGAAGTCATGGGCTTGATGAACGATCTGCGCCGGGCCGGCTATCTCAAAGTTGCTCTGGTCGGAATGGAGATGCGCGAGGGCAAATGAGCGTTCTCACGCTGCCCTGGTTCGAGGAGGAGGACCCGCGCGACCTGAGGCGCTGGGTGATTGCGGCCGCCATCGTATTCGGTATCCACGTTGCCGCGGTCGGCGGCTACGCCTATTTGCATCGGCCGGATGAAATCGGCGATGATTCCGCGCCCGTTTCGATCGACCTTGCTCCCTCTGACGACACAATCGATCAAGCCGAAATAGCACCGGTGCCGGAGGAGCAGCCAAAACCGATCGAAGAGCCCCCGCCGCCACCTCCGCCATCGGAGGCGGTGGTCGCGCCGCCGCCCGAAGAGCCGCCGCAGCCGATCGAAGAGAGAAAACCTCCAACCCCCGCCGTTCCGGCGCGCGTCAAAGGCGGCGCCCCGCGCGTCGAACCGGCATGGCAGACCGCACTAGTGCGGCATTTACAGCAATACAAGCGCTATCCGAGCGACGCGCAATCACGCGGCGAAGAGGGCGTGGTGCAGCTGAGCTTCACCGTCGATCGCAGTGGTCATGTTCTTAACCGCGAGATCGTGCACAGTTCGGGCCATCTCGAGCTCGACAAGGAAGTGATGTCGATGATCGAGCGTGCCCAACCGCTGCCGCCGTTTCCGGCGAGCATGACGCAGAGCAAGCTCGACCTGACCGTCCCGATCCGCTTTTCGTTGCGGTGACGTTCACCGAGCGAGCTAGACCGCTATCGCGGCCGATCGGATTTAACCGGCGCAGTACTATTCCGCCGGCACGCCTGCCATCTCCTGCCGCGCGGCCGGATTGGCAATACGCAGCCCGAACGCCGAGACCACAGCGGAGAGCAGCGCGAAGCCGGCGAGCACGTAAAGGCCGCTGGCGAAGCTGCCGGTATAATCCTTGGTCCAGCCGACTATGGTGGGGCCGAAAAAACCGCCGAGATTGCCGACCGAATTGATCCAGGCGATTCCGGACGCCGCCGCGGTTCCGGTCAGGATCATTGACGGGATAGACCAGAACGGCCCCTTGGAGCCGTAGAAGCCCATCGCAGCAATCGACATCCCGACCAGCGCCCAGACCGTGCCCAGGCTCTGCGCCGTGATGACGAGACCGATAGCAGACACCAAGCAGGCGAAGGACAGCGTCCAACGGCGTTCACCCAGCCGGTCCGAAAGCCAGCCCCACGCCAGCATGGCGCCGACGGCACACAAATACGGAATCATGGTGACCCAGCCGACCTGCATATTGGTCAAGCCGAGCTGCTTTATGATCTGCGGCAGGAACAGCAGCATGCCGACGCTGGCGGTGACGATGCCGAAATAGTTCAGCGTTAAGAAAAGCACTTTCGGATTCCAGAATGACTCCCACAAATTGATCTTGCGCTTGGCTTCGACCAGGTGACGTTCCGTTTCGAGCGTGGAAATCAGCCATGTGCGCTCGTCCTCATTGAGCCAGCTCGCCTGATGCGGACGGTCGGTGACCCAGAACAGGAGGAAAATGCCGATCACCACGGTCGGCACGGCTTCGGCGATGAACATCCATTGCCAGCCGGCGAGGCCCGACAGCCCGTTCAACTCTAAAAGCGCGGTCGACATCGGCGCGCCGGTGGCGACGGCGAGCGGCAGCGCCACCATGAACCCGGACACGATGCGGGCGCGATGCCAATCCGGGAACCAATACGTGAAGAACAAGATCATGCCCGGAAACAGCCCGGCCTCGGCCAGACCGAGCAGAAAGCGCATGGTGAGGAAGCTCCACGGCCCGACAGAGAACGCGGTGGCGCCTGACAACAATCCCCATGTCACCATGATGCGAGCGATCCAAATGCGCGCGCCAAGCTTTTCCAGGATGATGTTGCTCGGCACTTCAAACAGGAAATAACCCCAGAAGAAGGCGCCAGCGGCCATGCCGTAAGTGGCGGCATCGAGGCCGAGATCCTTGTTCATGGTGAGCGCCGCGAAACCGACATTGATGCGATCGAGATAGCAAAGGAAATAAACCAGGATGGTCAGCGGCAGGAGCCGCCAATAGACCTTGCGCATAGTCGATCGCTCGACGCTCGTGTCGACGCTCATGGGTGTCTCCTCGCCAGCGTTTTGTTATTTTGGCTTTGTTATCTTTGCAGCATAGGCGGATCGCAACCGCAAGCAACTGGCCAATGTCGCACTTCGCAAAGTTTATTCACGAGCCGAGCTCATGAAAATTGGCATTGTCGCAAGACTGCGCATGCGCCGCGGTGGCCATCAACCGCGGTCGGCGCGCACGCGAGAGCGTGGCTGCTCAACCGCACGGCGGCCGCGGCGGCAACCCCCCGCATACGACTCTGATCAGAATAGATCGCTCGGGGAAAACAAACCGCGCGCAGGCCAGGCGGACCGCAGCCGGTCTTGTGAATCGCGCATCGTAGTCGCCATAGATGATTTCGACTTGGGCGGCTAAATGTCGGCCAAACTACACTGAAAAGATTGAGTTTTTTGGCTTCGTTCTGCCAAAAGCTCTCTGGTCTGGCCTTCCGCAAGATTGTCCTGAAGGATTTCCGCAAGGTCCTGCTCAAAGTGTCTCTGGTAGTGATCGTAATAATCGAGATGTTTACTCAAGAACCGTTCCAGTGCTTCAAGTCCTCGCGTTTGCATCAAACTCGACTTCAAGCGGCGCCAGCGCAAGACCTCCCATTCCAAGGAGACCACATCGGCTATGAACATTTCA
>Ga0310913_10001850_pt1 | contig 11099 bp, 13 predicted proteins | sample GREbulkMGOX082_FD_203447 | JGI IMG/M metagenome (GOLD analysis project Ga0310913, IMG submission 203447) | Lab enrichment of tropical soil microbial communities from Luquillo Experimental Forest, Puerto Rico - GRE.bulkMG.OX082 | ecosystem: Environmental > Terrestrial > Soil > Tropical forest >...
ATCTTCGGTGACGACGCGCCCGAACGGCAGCGCAACTCACAGCGCAACCTAATCGAGGGGCGGACCATCTACTGGATGATTACCGCAGAGCGCCCTAGGTTGTAGCGTCTCATCAGTTCACGCTAGCTGCAGACGATTTATATAATCCCCATTCGGTTGAGCCGCCTGTGTGTACCGAAAACATCGTCCGTTTGATCCAGCAATAGAATCGCTTTACCTGAGCGACGATGGTCGCGCTGCTATGCTTCTTATTGACGCTGCTGGCCTCGCCGTTCAAGTCGAAAAACCGACTTGAAGCAGAAAATGCTGTGCTCCGACGTCAGCTGATCATATTGCGGCGGAAGGTGCGCGGTCGCGTGCACCTCACGAACGGGGATCGTTTGTTTCTGGCCCAGCTGTATCGGTGGTTTCCATCGGGGCTGAAGACCGTCACGATCATCCGGCCTGAGACCCTCGTGCGCTGGCACCGGGCCGGCTTTCGCCGATACTGGCGTTGGAAATCCCGCTCCCTTTGAGGCCGTCCGCGAGTCGACGCGGACCTGCGCGCGCTGATCCGGCAGATGAGTGTTGACAATCCGCTGTGGGGCGCCCCCCGTATCCATGGCGAGCTGCTCAAGCTCGGCTTTGAAGTCGCTCAGTCGAGCGTCGCGAAGTACATGGTCAAGCGATGTGGACCGCCGTCCCAGGGATGGCGCACCTTCCTGCGTAACCATTCGCCGGACATCGCGGCCATCGACCTATTCGTCGCCCCGACCATTGGCCTCCACCTGCTCTATGCCTTCATCATCGTGCGGCTCGCTCGCCGGGACCTCGTCTGGATCAACGTCACACCTCATCCGACGGCAGAATGGATCGCACGCCAGATCACAGAGGCATTCCCCTGGAATGAGGCCCCGCGCTACCTGATCCGCTATCGGGATCAGGTCTACGGCGCTGCCGTCAGGCATCGATTGCGAGCCATGGGCATCCGCGACAAACCTACCACTCCAGGCTCGCCGTGGCAGAACGGCTTTGCCGAAAGACTGATCGGATCGATCCGACGCGAGTGCGTCGACCATGTGATCGCCTTGAGTGAGGCGCATCTACGCAGGATTCTGCAAGCCCATGCCCGCTATTACAACGATGTGAGAACACATCGATCGTTGGACAAAGATAGTTCAGCGGATCGGTCGCATCACGTCGCATGCGCTCCTCGGCGGACTGCATCACCACTACATGCGAGTCCGAGTTTTCGGTACACACAGGAGTAGCGAGACGTCCAAGGTGCTTACGCACACGAAAATTCCGGTTCTCGTCTGCCACTAACGAAAGCGGCGCTCCGAGAGGTCATTTGAGGCCCATAATATAGGCGGTGATGTCTGCCTGCTCGTAGGCTGCGAGCATGATATTAGGCATCGAGCGGCGTGACGTATTGAGCGCGGCCGATAACGCGATGCTGGTCATGCCCGGTGTTGACGCGATGGCCTGGAATCGAGGCGCATTCGCATTGGGGGATCGCGCCGTTTCTTTTTGGATGGCATGACATTCCGCGCACAGCCGTTGCGCCAAGGCGAAGCCGCGGCTCGCTCGTCCGATCCTGCGCCCCGCCCTGCCCTGTAGGCCCCGCCCCGCGCCCGGAGCGGGGCTTTTTCTCTGGGGCGACGATAGACGCGTTGGGGCTTGTGCGAGCGGCGACGAGCTCTTTTCGCTAGGCTTTCGGGTTGGCAACCCGTCGGCAATTGGGTGACATCAGCGGCGACAAAGCGATTGTTGTCCCGTGCGTTGTCCCGACCCTGCACTGCAATGAAAGCGACCTTAGCGTGGTGAAGGCGGATTGCTGGTTATCGCCTCCGACTTCTCGACGCTGATAGGGAACCACCTAAAATTGCAAACTCGTTTCCCGTTTGGAACCAGCGCATCCGGGATCTTGTAGAGAGTATGAATGTTTTATCCAAATTGCCGCGCAATCGCCCTCGTGGCAGTTTTCAGATTGATGACCAGTTCAAATTTGGTCGGCAACTCCAGCGGCAAGTCGCTTGGCTTGGCGCCTTTAAGAATCTTGTCCACGAAGCCTGCCGAGCGGCGAAAACTGTCGGCCTTCATCAATTCCATAGCTAATTAATCCGCCGTCCTTAGTGAAAATGCGGATGCTCCAGATGGCCATCGGCACGCCGAGGACCGTGCGGTAACCGCCCAACCTCTGGGCCTCTGCCCAGGGTAGTCCGAGTCGGCCAAAACGTCGGCAATATGGATCACTTGCCCCGATGGGCGTCGCCTGGCAAAAAACTCTAATCGCTTTTAGCTTTTGTCGTCAACGGCGCCCAGCCTGCCATGAGCATAGATAGTCCAATTCTTGATTGCGTTTCAGCAGAGCGTTAGATGCGAATAGCTTCGCGGTCCAGTCGCTTGCTTGAATGAAGGCTTGCACTTCACGGTTACGCCAACCACGCAGTGCGCTTAGCGCTTCATACTCGGCCTGCGTCTGTGGGCCTTGCCATTCAAGTTCTACATCGAGCCAGTTGACGAATACAAACTGAACGATAGCGGGCTGCCATTCTGGCGTTCGCCATCTGACTGGGATTAGTGAACCAAACTCAGCCAAAATCTCAATCCCGATGATGCCACTATTACTGAGCTATTGTGGCCGTTTGCGCTACCTTCATGCCCTCGAGGTTGTGCCCTACGGGAAGTCCTCTGTCGAGCGCGCACGGGTGAAGGCGGCACGGGCGGCACAGCGAGACGACGCCGCCGATCGAGCGAACCTGCGGCGCGCACACCGGACGGCGGAAAGTGTGGATAACGGCGGCAAGGATATCAACACTTCCGCCGCCCTACTGGCACGTCGCGGGCCTACGCGCTTCGTCGCCTGCGCGAGCAACGCCTCGATATCCACGCGCGTGTCCTTGCCGGCGAGATCAGCCCGCACGCGGGCATGGTCGAAGCCGGGTTTCGCAAGCGCGCCCGTCGAAAATTTCCCGCGACGCGTCGTCGACAAAACTAATCTCAATTGAGACTGGTTTTCCTTTCCCCGACCAGGGCCGCCTCGGCTACGGACGCTGATAGTCTCCGGGTATAGCTTTTCGTAAAGCTCTTTCCGTCGCGCGCAATCGTGCTGCGGTTCTTGCCTGTCTTCTTGGCGGCGTCGTCGATGAAAGCAAGTGTCGGCTCGTTAGATATCTCATTTTAAGACTTCTTAGGTCGCCCCTTTCCGGTCGCACCCTTCGGCGTCTCCGGATGCAGCTTTTCATAAAGCTCTTTGCGCCGCGTGATATGCATCGCGCGCTCAGCGGGAGTCAGATCGATGTGGATCAGATTTTCGTCGATCTCGGCGAGTTCGGCCCCGTCGGCCTTTGCGCCCGAGGTTTACGCCTGCAGCCAGGGCGAGGCTTTGCGGATCTCCGCTTGCGCCTCGCGCGCGGCCTGCGCGACCGCGCCGTCGCCAAGCTCGACCCCGTGCAGCCGCCGGGCCACCTCCTGCAAGAACGCCGAGCGCTGAGATGGCGCGAGCGGCGCCGCGAGCTCACGCAGGAGCGTGAGTTGCTGGTCGGTGAAGGGAAGTGCGTTCACGGGCGCGGCGGCTCGCTCTTTGGGTGCTCCTCGCCGCGTGCGATCGCCCGCTCGACGGCGTGCACGAACCGCGCGTCCATCCTGACGAGCTGATCGCGCGGCCAGTTGCCTTGCTGCTCGTCGCCGGGCTCGCAGGACGCGGTGGCGAGTTGGCTACGTCCGTCGCATGGCTGCTGATGGCGCTTGTGGTATGGCACGCGGGAAACTCACTGCAAGATCCCCAGCGTACGCCGCCGACGGCAGCTTGGCGAGGAGGTGAAGTTCGCAAAGAATTGGACCGACTTGATCGAGGGACCGTTAGAGAACACAGGGACAAACGTACCTAGGTCAATCAAGGCAAGGGGCTTCGAATTAGTAAGGGAAAACAGGGCTACGGGCTGACACGGAGGCTTTCGCGCCGCAACGAGCAGCGCGCAACGATCAACCGGTCGCGGCAGCGTCGGGAGCGCCAGGAACAAGAGCGGCAGCCGTGGTGGATGCGACGGCGCCTAGTAACCCCCCGTCAAGGCTGCTCGAGCGGAGGCGGTAAGCCCAAACACCCCTGGCGGTTAACCAATCAAGCCGTCGAACTTGCTTGGCGGCCGCGGTGGTGGAACCGCCAAGCGCAGCCGACTCATCGGCGAAAGGCCGAATTGGCTACCGAGGCGCAGCATTTGGTCGGCGGCCATGCGCTCAATCCGCAACAACGTCCGGCCGGCGGGGGTCGTGTACCGCTCACCCTTGGGCATCGCCTCGAGCACTTCGCAAGCCGTCCGCCAGCGCCCGACGGCGTCGCAGTAGGTGGCAAACACGGAAACATCGAGCGGGGTAAGCAGGCCGAGTTTGTGGAGCTCGCCCGCAAGCTCAGACCATACAGCGAGGGCATGGCCGGTCAGATAGGCGGGCGGCTCTGGCGGCTGCGGTGGAATCGGCGGCTCGATGCTATGGCGCAGCCGACGTTTGCCGGGACGACCTTGGATTAATTCGAGATGTGGTGGCTTTGGCGGTGGTCCGGACATGATTGTCTCCGTTGGTGTGAGGGTCGCGCGACTTTACGCTGGTTGGTGAACGCGGAAAACCTGCCGGTCACCGGGGGCGTTTTCCCCTCAACAAAAAAAATTTGCAAACTGCGGGCGTGCCTGTCGGGCCGCAGCCGCGCCGCGAGCTTTGCTGTACTTCAAAATTTTTGTACGGGCCCCCCATCGATTTGCCGCTTGGCATCCGGCCGCCACCCCTGCCCATCCCCCTCCCAGGGCAAAAGGAAGGAAAGGAGGAGGAGGTCCGGGCTCATCGATTGGCCGGATGGTTGGGGTCGATCGGCCAGCCATCGTCGCTGACCCAGCGCGGGTCATAGCCTTTCTGCTCGATCCATTTCTTCGAGCCGTCGTGGCACGGCTTGCAGAGGCTCTGCAGCTCACCGAGCCAGAAGTCATTCCAGCGGCCGCCGTGGTGCCGGACGTGGTCGACGACTTCAGCGGCGCGGAGGATGCCACGCTCGCGGCAGAACTTGCAGTACGGCTCGAGCCGGAGTTGGTGGCGCTTTCGCTTTTGCCAACGGGTCAGGCCGTACCAATTGCGCCAGGGAACTTTGGGGTCTGGAGTTCCGCCGCGGGTCATGGGTCACTCAGAACTCAGGGAGTGGAGAGACCTTTGGCCTGGTCCGTCTCACCGGCGCGGCCAGCGTTCCGGATGGACGTTGCTCGCGCACCTGTGGGTCGAGATCCCCTGTGCTGGCTGCGGCGCCTAGTCCGGCTCTCCTCACTGCAACCGACTGCCAGGTTCCCGCTCTTGCTTGCGGAATCCGCTCGCTCGAGCATGACTCGAAATAGGGCACCCGCGGCACGCCGCCCGCGCAGTGCGTCGCGCTCGCGTCGAACTTTGTCCAACTCGGCTCGCAGCGCGGCGCACTGCTGACACGAGGGGGGCCCGGTCCTCATTCATAGTTCTTCGCCTTTTGCCGGCCGGGGCGCCAGAACAGAGGTACCTCTGAGCCGCCTGGTGTCTTTGCTGCCGTCCTCGGCAAACACCGAAAGCTGCGTCCAGAGGCCACCAGAGCCTTGGGCCCGGCCGGCGCGTCAGGGCGCCAACTAGAGTCGGCGCGCCAGCTACGTAGACGTGATGGTTCATGGGGGTCGCCGCAACTGACTGAGCAGCTTGACGGCGCCAGCATCTTGCCGAGCAGCGAGCGCGGCCATTCCGCCGGTGGCAAAGACCGCCACCGCCTTCAGGAGCTCGGCCAGCTGGCGCGCGGATCCGGAGTCGAAGCGGCCATAGGCGCCTCGAGTGAGCTCAGCGATGTTCCGGAATACGCGCTCGACCTGATGGTTGTTTCCTTCCTGGAACATGAACGCCGGCACCCTGAGCCGCCCGAGCTCGCTGGCTTCGTGGGCGAGCGTATCGGGATTTTCCTCCATGGCGTCGCCGACGAAGACTAGGGCACTGACCGGCAGCAGCTTGGTCTCCTTCCGGGCGTGGATCAGGACCTTCTCGAGCTGGGTATGCCCGGCTTCGCATTTGATCTGCGACATGGCCTTGGTATTACCGGGGCAGCCTCGGCGAGTGCAAAGCCTCGCGCTGGTTCTCGCAATCCGAGCCGCTCAAGACTAGCTGCATGTCGAGTCCACCGGCAGTAGCGACCTCCCGGAACATCTCGGCCTGCAATTGGCAGGCGAGATCCCACGTCTCTTCCCGGCTCATGGTGGCGTCGAGGGCAAAGATGAGACGACCGCGCGTGCCTGCGGCAGCCGTGGTGCGCCCCCTAATATTAGCGAGGAAGGCATCGAGCTCGGAGCGCGCCGGCGCGCTCTCGCCGCGGTTGATGATCGAGGATTTGTCCTGCTCGCTGGTCATTTAACGTCTCCCGTTGCTTTTGTTTTTGGCGCGACGGCGCACTCAAACCTTACTGGCCCGGAAAAGTGTGAGAGTAGAGATTCAGAGAGATTATTAAGGGGAACATTCTCTACTCCCATTTTTCCGGGCCAGGGCGAAAACCGCAGCCACCCACATTTCCGGTCCATGCTAACCATCACATCGATAACAATAATTGACGGTCGAGTATCGGTGCCAGGCTATAGCGCTCGAATGTATGTTGCCGCCCACCCTGGACCATATCCACCTGATCGCAGTCCAGCGCGTTGAGCAGGTGAAGTGCTCTCAGTTCACGCTCCACCGTTGTGCGCGGCCGGACGATGCGGCGAGCAACCTCACGCGGGCGAGCCTGGGGGTGGGCAGCGACATCGAGCAGGATGTCTCGCCGTAACGGTGCGATGCTATCGCGCGCACACCGGCTTGCCAGCCGCATGGCCGTTTCGGGCGGCATGCCAATTGCCACCGTACCGCGCACGACCTGGGTCAGTTGCTTGACGAAGCGGGTCGGCATTTCCAGCGCATGCTTATCAACCGTATCACCCTTGTAATCGCGCTCGACGCCGGTGCGCGTCCGAGTCACGATATTCGCAAGCTTGATCAGGCGATCAGTCTCGGCAGGGGTGAGTTGGTACTCCTCGGTGCTGGCACTGGCGATGAGTCCACCGACGGCAGCCGCCAGCTCGGCGCGCATGGTGGCTTCTTTGCCGGTATTGCGGATGGCTTGCCATGCCGAACGGGTGCGGACATGGTCAGTTTCAGAATCGGCGCGAACGATGACAAAGCGATCGCCCATGATGGCAATGACGCTGTGCGCGGTGTCCCAGGCAGTAGTGCAGGCGCCGACGATGGCAATGCGACCGTTCCAGGGGAGCGTTCGTCCGCCGGCCGTTCCGACATTGCGCTCCCACTTGCCGTCGTAGATTTCGCGCAACGCGGCCAGAACGAGACCGCGCGCTTTGTGGTCCATCGAAAGGACCGAGGTGAAATCCTTGATGACCAGCACACCGCGATTGCCGAGTTTGAGCAACAAGCCGCCGGTGGCCCGGCCACTCTGCAATTGACGCGGAGTTGCCGACAGCAGAGCGCCCTCGGATGTAATCGTGCTGGTGACGAGCGCGCCGGCGCCCGCGAGCGACTGCACGGTTTCGGTCTTGGCATTGCCGGAACCGGAAATCACCAGTAGCCAAAGCGGATCACCGGTCAACCGCTCAGCTGCGCTAGCAGCGAGAGTGAGGTCGAGCACGTCGGTGTCGTAATCCTGACCCAGCCATTTCTTAAAGGTCGCATGCGCGTCGGCTAGCGGCTGCGACGTTGTCGGAATAATCGTAGGCGACACCACCGGCGCGATCACAGTTTGCGCCCCGCTCGGCTCGTCGTCCGTAGTGATCTTGTTATAGGCACGCTCGACCTCCTGTCGCAGCCGGCCTTCGTACTTCTTGGCGACGCCCTCAGGATGGCGCTCGAGTAATTCGAGAATGCCCTCGACGGTGAAGCCGAGACGCTTGAGCGCGATCATGACGTTGAAGAATGCGAGCGAGCGGTCGCGCGCGTTGCCCTTGGTGGGGCCGTCGCGGATGACGCGCATGGTGTCCGCAGGAATATCAGCCTCGCTGGCGCTGCCGCCTGGCGTCGGCGCACCGCCGTTGGTCCTCGGCTGCTCTGACAATGGAAATGCCCGTTCGATCTCCTCCGGTGTCCATAGCGCGTTGGGATCGAGCGCGATCAGCCGGGTCCACACAGTGTCGCGTCCGCGCGCGGTCTTCTTGGCGTTCGGGTAGTTGATCGTTCCGGCGATGCGATAGGGCTGGGTCGGGTTGCCGGTGTCGTGGTCGCTATTGACAGCGCGGCGGATGCGCTCGCCCAGCTTTTGTGCGAGCTCGGCATTGATTGCTGCCCTGAGGAAGAACCAGAACTGAAAATTGCCGGGCGAGGTCTCCACCGTCATGCTCGGGCGGATCGTCGCCGGTGGCGTCCAGCCCATGCCTTTGTCAGCATCGCTGTCGACAACGAGGGCAAATACCGCAACGGTATCCTTGAGCGTACCGCGCTCGCTACCGCGCAAGCTCGCCGGAACCAAGCGGCCCTCGATGTAGACGTTATGGCCGGCCTCGCAGTCGGCAATCGCGGCGCTAATCATGCGGTCGATGTCGTCGAGCGTGTAACGGCTCGGCACCAGGGTTTCGGATACGGGATGCAGTCGTGAGAGCTGTAGCAGGCCTGGCGTTGCGCCCGCGGCTGCCTTCGCCTGCGTCGCAATCGCCTGGATGGACTCGCGCACCGCGCGCGGATCCGGCGTCAGTAGAATTTTCTGCGCCTCCGCTGGAGTGGTCTTTTCGATTTCGTCGTCGATGAGGCCGCGGCTGCGCAAGGCGTCCTTCATCGCATTGGTAAGCATGAATGGGATGCCGGCCATGGCCTCCTCCTAGCGCCAATAGACCAGTGTCTGTCCGTCGTGGGGAGTAATCGCCAACTCGACAACAGAACTGCATTGTTGGCACGAGAACTCGAGCGAGAGCCCGTAGCGATGCGCATTCGGTTTGCCTTGGCGAAGAACATCACCGCCACACAGCGGGTATATCAGCAAGCGACGAGTATCTCCGGGGGCGCGATAGGCAAGCTGCATATCCGGATCAATCATGTGATCTTCCCTCCGAGCTGGTAGAACAGACTGTGCAGGTACTTGTGCATCGGCTGGGTTGGCTCGCGGTCGTACACGGTCTGCGCCGCCACCTTGTTGATGAAGTCGTGATGTTTGGGATTGAGCCGATGCTTCTCACGTTGCACGTAGAGCGCGACCTCCTTCCAATCGAGCTTGCCGTCGGTGTTACGGAACGCGCCGGTACCGTGTTGCTTGCTTTCCGCCGCCGCGACGCCCTCGGCGTAGCCGATGGCACGGGCATTCTCGATCTCGCTGCGGATTTTCTTCTTGTCGTCCTCGCTCAGGCCACCGCTGCCGTTCTCGATGTGATCGGCAAGGTCGAGAAAACTGCAGCCATACTTTTCTAGTTTCCGCGCCATCGCGCACAGGGCAGCAAAGGCTACACCCTGGTTGTCCGATGCCAGTTGCCGGATAACGTCGCCAAGTTCGGAGCCGTGGTGTTCGTTTTCCCGGGTGGTGAGCTCGGACGGCAATGCCATGGCTCACCTCCAGCACCGCTCTTTGTGCGGGCACATCTTGCAGCGCCAATCTTCGGGATCATCAAAGCCCCGCGGCAGCAACTCGCCAGCGCGCGTCGCCTCGATGATGTTGACGGCGCGATCGGACCAGAGCTGCGCGCGCTCGGCGTTGAACGGCACGAGGAAGTGCAGCCACTCACACGTGTCAGCGTTGGTGACGGTGAAAAGCGCGGGATTGGTGACGTCGAGATACGCTTGATAGAGCGCGACTTGCGCAGCGTATTGCGGAAAGGTTTTCTCGAGCCCGTCGCGCTCGACCGCGCGCCAGTTCTTGGCGTTGACCGCCTTGTGCTCCCATACGAACGGGTAAATCACATAGGCGCCGGGCAGGTCCGGACCATGAATGATGATGCCGTCAGCGTGGCCGCGGAGCGCACCATTGACGGCGGTGAAGGCGAGCGCTTCAGGCGGCGCAAACTTGAAACCGGCAGTGATGAGACGCTGGCGCGAGCGCTGCTCGAAATAGTGCCCGCGGTCGAAGATTTCGCGCGTACGGGCCGCGAGTACGGGTTTACACCACCAGTCGTATTGGATACGGCGCGCGCACTCGTGCCCGATGATCGACGCGCCCAGATAGGGACGCGGCATCTCCGCCGCCGTTGCCGCGGCGCGCTCGATGGCGGCATTGACTGCTTCGTTGATCGGCTCGAGCGAGAGCGTGGCGCGATTGAAGTTGGGCATGGCACAGTACTCAAGGCTGTTCGGGCCCGGTGAATGCTTGTCGCAGCAGCTCCGCGTGCTCACGGTTGTTGCACCAGACGGCCGTCATCACTGCCCTGATTTTCTTTGTGCGCTGCTGCTTGACCTGTCCGATCAGGTACTCGGCGCCTTTCAGGGTAAGGAAGCCATGACCGAAGGGGCGATTTAGTTCGCCCTCGGCCTGCCACACGCCCATCACGAGCGGATGCGCGTCGAAGAGTTCTGTGAGCGCGGCGTGATCGAGCCCACGGTTCTCCTCAGCCATCTCGACGAGAAGCTTCTGCAACCCGGACACGCTGCCGAGAATCTCCACCGGCTCGGGACGCTGTGGCGCCGCCTTTGGGTAGGACGAATCCTTCGTGTCGGCTTCGGCCTTCGAGTCGAACTCGAGGATCATCGCCACCGTTGGCGCCGCGCCGCGCGGAAAAATCTCGCCGCGATACCAGGCGGTGACGATGTTCGCGATCTCCACTTGGGCTTGCACCGCAACCCTGCCGTCGGTCTTCATCGCGTAGAAGATGACGCCCTCGCGGGTCATCCAATAGCCGCTCTCGCCGTTGTCGAAGGTCGCGGGCGTGTACCAGTCCTTGGGTTCGGTCATGGCCTCGCTCCTCAAATTCCAATCTCGTCGTTGAACTCGTCGGGCGTCATCAGCGGGCCGCCTGCAGCGGCATTGGCCTGGCGCGCAATCGTTGCAGCGTTCGATTTACGAGAGACGCCCTTGTCGCCCCCATCGCGCGGCCGGGGTGGGGGGTGCAGCACTTGATGGCGCCGCGGCCTGAGCTCCGCTGCCTCCACCATTGAAGGGCGGAGGTTGCTCGACCGGGTGC
>Ga0310913_10001857_pt1 | contig 11080 bp, 10 predicted proteins | sample GREbulkMGOX082_FD_203447 | JGI IMG/M metagenome (GOLD analysis project Ga0310913, IMG submission 203447) | Lab enrichment of tropical soil microbial communities from Luquillo Experimental Forest, Puerto Rico - GRE.bulkMG.OX082 | ecosystem: Environmental > Terrestrial > Soil > Tropical forest >...
AATACCAAGGAGCTCGCTTTAGTGAGGTTTTCTCCAACATATCTTCAATTGCGACTTCGTAGTCGGCCCAACGCGATCGATTGTGGAAGTCCTCGTAAGAAAGCTTCCAACGTTTGAGCGGGTTGGTGAGACGATCCTTGAACCGGCGAATTTGCTCAGCGGGCGTTATATGCAAAAAACATTTTGCAAGCCGAATGCCATCCGCGACCATCATGCGTTCGAATTCATTGATCTCATCGTAACCTCTATGCCACTGCCGCGTGCTGGCAAACCCCTCTACCCGTTCAACCAAAATGCGGCCGTACCAAGAGCGATCGAAAACTACGATTTGGCCAGCGTCCGGGAGCCTTTCCCAGAAGCGTTGCAAGTAGTGTCGGCCGCGTTCGTGCGGCAACGGCGCCGCGATTGGATATACCTTAAAGCTTCGCGGGTCTAACGCCCATCCGAGCCTGCGAACAACCCCGCCTTTGCCCGCTGTGTCCCAGCCTTCGAGCACGATAACAGCTCGTTCACGGGTCCCGAGATACGCTTGCTGGATCGATTGCATGATAGACTGCATCGATTCCAGTCGGCGCTCGTAGTTTGCAAACTCGATCGTTGGATGCTTGGTGATCTTGGCCAGCGTCGGACGCTTAACGACAATAAAATCTTTTGCCTTCATGCCCAAGTGAATGCCGAGTCCCGATTGACTACGCCTTGATCGAGATCAAACACGCTGAGCCAGCGGGCATGTCGCGTCTGGGTCAAAAGCGGACATTCGTCCGCGTAACTGCCATGTCCGCCTTGTGCCAAAAGCAGACATTCTCCGAGCTAGTCATAGTTCGCTGTCTTCGAGCCTTTAGCAATTGAATGGCAGATGCCATCAGACCGGCACCCGAGTTACTTTTTGCGCAAGCGCATCTCGATGACGTCAACAGACAGTTTGTCAACGCAGAAGCAGACATGCGCCTATTCGCTATGGCCGCGACTTTCAGCCAGGCGCGCTCGACCTAGAGATGATCGCGAAAGTGCGCACCACAGCGGTCAGCGTATGTGACGTTGTGCAGCACAGCAAATGTGGGCGGTCACTGCTAATCTAGGATCAATCATTGTCTGGGCGTGTGGCCATGCCTACACGTCGTCATCTGATCGCGTCAGCTGCTGCATCGGTAGTCGTGCTGGGCCTCATTCGCTCGGCGCGGGCACGTCCTTGGCCAGATCGAACCGTTCACATGGTCGTACCGGTTGCTGCGGGCGGACCGACAGACGTCAACGCGCGGGTCATCGCTGAACAGCTCGCCAAGATCTGGGGTCAACAAGTTGTCATCGACAACAAAGGCGGCGCGGGCACCAACATCGGCAATGCCTTCGTCGCCCACTCCGTTCCTGATGGTTACACACTGCTGTTTGGTAACTCGTCCCTTGCGTCGAATGGTGCTCTATACCGCTCGCTCGATTACAGTCCGATCATGGACCTGAGCCCGGTATCGCTGGTCGCGAAGTTCCCATTCTTTATGTTCGTGCCGAATTCTTCTCCGGCCAAGACGGTCGCGGAGTTTGTCGACTATGTGAAAGCGCAGCCGGGAAAACTCATTATGGCTTCTCCCGGCACCGGGAGCGGCCCACATCTTACCGAACTGTTGTTTCTGCAAATGGCTGGCCTTCAAATGACACACGCGCCTTATCGCGGCGCTGCGCCAGCATTTACTGACCTCATCCCAGGTCGGGTTCACTGCTATTTCGGCAGCGGCGAATTGCTTACCTATTCGCGGTCGGGCCAGGTCCGCGTCCTTGCCTCGACAGGCGCCAAGCGATCCCCAGCAGCACCGGATGTACCGACCATCGCCGAGTCGGGTGTCCCAGGTTATGTGGTTGACTCGTGGCAAGGCGTCTTTGCGCCAGCCAAGACGCCGAATGAAATTGTGCAAAAGATAAGTCGTGATCTTGCCAAAGCTCTCGTAGAACCATCTCTCGTCGAGAAGCTGGGACGCAATGCGTACATAGTCGGGAGCTCGTTCCCAGACGAGCTTGCGAAGTTTCTGAGCACGGATACGGAAAAATGGGAGGCTGTCATCAAGACAACAGGGATTAAAATCGATTAGTTTTATGTATGTGAGCAAAGTAGCAGACTCAAAACGGATACGGCCGGATGTCAGTTCGGCTTGCATGCCAACGCCCACGCGCAGCGTTAGATCTGCCGGCCGCCTGACCATCGAGCAGCGGCAAGCCGTCCGCGAAACGATCCACTGCTGCCGTTACACCAGTTCGACGGCACTTCGCATTATCGCTTCGGACACTTCACAGTACAAAGCCGTTGTCGCGATGTGGCGATGTCCCATTAGTTTTTGAATAGTCCGCATTCCGACGCCCCTCGCATTGAGCCTTGTCGCAAATGTCCGGCGACCTGAATGCGACGAAGTCTGAATTCCAGTCAAATCGTAGATTTCCTTGAACAGCATTGAAAGCGTAAGACTTGAGAATGCGCCGCCTCTCTGTGAGCGGATCAAAGGCCAATCGGGTTGGGCATACGGTTGCGATTTAAAGTAAGACGCGATCTCCTTGCGTGCTCGGCCCGATAAAACGACTGTCCGACCACGGCCTCCCTTAGTCTGAGCTGAACACAGCTTAATCTCGCGCCGAGCTTCGCCGTATTGATTTGCTACGTCATTGATCTTTAGCGTGGCGATTTCACCAATGCGCATACCCGCGTAAATAGAAAGTACAAACGCAAGCCGGTTGCGGTCGGCGTACCTCGTAGTTTCGATAATACGAAAAACACGTCTGATGTCGGATTCTGAGAGCACAGATGCTTGTGCCATCGGCAAGATCTTTCATGAGGAAATATCTGGAAATCAAATATAAAGTCAGCAATCGCGATCCACCTACCGATTTTTTGGCGGTCGCACCCGAAGGTGATCAAGTAGTTGCCGCGAAAAGATTAGGAATCATATATTTCTTCAGGAAATGATTTGATCGCGTTCCCTTTGGAACATTTTGAGCTTGTCGATGTCCACTTTACCCCAAAAAGCGGACATTGGTTGAGCGTGTCGGGATGTCCGCGGAAATCGTGAGCCAATGCCATCCTCATCATCTCCGCCATTGTGCTTGCCATTTCCACACCCACTGTACCCGCGCCAACCAGAACGAAAGTAAGCAACTGTTGAATCATTTCCTGGTTGGCAGTACCGCCGGCCGCAATTCGCTCAGCCGTCTCAAACGGCAACAGTATCTTCCCGCGGATTCGGTCGGCGTCATCAAGGGACTCAAGCCCAGGGGCGATCTGCCTCCATTCACCGTGCCCGAAATAGTTGTAAGTGATCCCCGTCGCGAGAACTAAGAAGTCATAGTGCAAAGTGTATTGGGGCAGTTGGATCAATCCGTTCTGCGTATCGATGCCGTTTACTTCCGACATCAACACTTCGATGTTTCGCTGCCGGCTGAAGATGGAACGCAGCGGAGGTGCGATTTCATCCGCTGAGAGGAGGCCGGTAGCAACTTGATACAACAGCGGACGAAAAAGATGGTAGTTGCGCTTGTCGATTAGAGTTACTCGAACAGGGGCTTTCGCCAAACCGCGAGCTGTGTAGAGCCCCCCGAATCCGCCACCTACGATCACTACGTGGGGATCTTTGTCCATTGCGCGGGATCAGGCTGCTGCCCGTTTGCGGCGGACCCATTCGTCGAAAGTGATGCGGCCGAGGCGCGCCTCGCCCAATGGCACGAGCGAGCGCTCCTCGACCCGACCGCCGTAGTATCTGGCCGCGGGGTCGCGCACGACCTCACGCGGGTCGCCGACCGCCTTCAGATATCGGGCGACGAACTCGTTGAACGGTGCGCGTTCCGGGCCGGCGATCTCGACGATACCGTTTCTTGGTGCCGTGAGTGCCACATCGGCAACGATCGCAGCAACGTCGTCCGCCGCGATGGGCTGGAACAGGCCGGGCGAAATCCTGACTATGTTTCCATCCGCGCTTGAATCGGCGATCGCGCCAAGGAATTCCAGGAACTGGGTCGAGCGGATGATGGTGTAGGGGATACCGGAGGCCTTGATCAGTTTCTCTTGGGCGACCTTAGCGCGGAAATAGCCATTGTCGCTCCTGTCGATTCCGACGATGGATAGCGCGACGTGGAGCCGGACGCCTGTCGCCGCCTCCGCCGGCAGAAGGTTGCGCTCGGAGGTCTCGAAAAATTCCAGCACCGCCTTGTCTTCAAATGAGGGCGAATTGGCGAGGTCGATCACCACCTGCGCGCCGGCCATGGCCTCCTTGAGCCCCTCGCCGGTGATGGTGTTGACGCCCGTGTTTGGCGCGGCGGCAATTGCCTGGTGCCCCTTTTGCTTTAGCCTCTCTACGACCTTCGACCCGATTAGGCCGGTCCCGCCGATGACGACGATCTTCATGGTTTACCCTCCATCTTCATGGTTCTCCCTCCCTTGTGCCGTGTTTCGCCGGGCGGACATGCAACGTGGCGTTGCGGCCACCTGTGATGGCGGAACTCGTCAGAATGGTCCCTGTTTCGCCGGGTTCTGCGGCGTAGGGTCGCGCTGCTTAGATTTGCCTCTCCACACACGCATGCGGATTTTCGCGCGCGGCTGAAACGTTTTCACATGTGAAATTCTGGCTACGATTTTGCCGCCAATGCTACTTCACTGGAATCAGAACAGGTGCATCTTTGTCTTTGAGCAAGACTACCAAGAACTTGGCCGGCATCGTCTCGCTCGCGTTGCGACCAACTGTGTGAATGTCGTTGGGGCCTTCGTAAAATGTCTGTCCGGCCGTAAGGGTTACGGGCTTTTCGCCGTTCACGCCCATGACGATACTGCCTTCCAGCACGTAGACGAGAGCGTGCGCATTGTGACGATGGACCGGGTCAGAGCCACCTGGAGGATATTCGACCGTTATCATCAGAAGTTCCTTACCCGGAATATCTGACAACGGTTTTGACATCAGCGAAGTGACCTTTGCATCCTGTGCAATCAGCGGGCTGCACAGGGGCTGCACACGAGGAACAATATGAGCAGAATTTTCTTCATCGCTAGCTTGCTCCTATCTCTTGTGAGCGGCGGGTTGATGCTCTGAATAACTCGCTGCCCGCTAAAATCGTTGCTGCCTCTTCCGTCACTCGGGGAGACGCATTCGGGGCACAGAATGCCCTTAAGAGCTGACACTCGTTATCTCAGCCAGTTCTCTACAGCGACGAGTCTTAGATCTGCCTCGTCCATGATGCGGGCGCATTGGGCCAGGACACGGCCTAACTCGGGCTCGATCACGCGTTCGACAGTTGATAGCAGTAGCGCGGTGGTGATGCGCAAACGCGTCAGCCGCGCGAAGGTGTGGAGTTCTCTGGCGGCTTGTCGCCGTGCCTGGTCTAGCCGTTCCACGGTTCGCGATTGACTTGACGGCGAGGAGCTGAGTTTACTTTTTTCACGCGCGTCCTAAAATGCGATCTAAGTGGCATTAAATGCGGCCTAAATGGCATTAAGCGTTGCCCCAAATAACATCTGAGATACGCCTTCGAGTCTAGATTTTTTCTTGAGTGAATAACGTTGCGGAGACGTGGCGTCATATTACGTCGAAGGTTCGTTATGGTTGAGCAACAAAGCGCAGATAGCCACGAGTCGACTCGGATCGATGTCCGCCCCGGAGCCAAGGAAGTTCCTTCGGCAAAGCAGGGAAGCAAATACCCACGGAGAGGTTTCTTTTCCCGCGCAAGCACCACCGGCGAGCATCGGCCTGAATTGAAACGAAGGCTAGTGATTGGAGTGCTGGGAGTCTTGGTGCTGGCGGCCGTCTTGATATTCGGCGTTCCTTGGATCCGATTGACGCTCAACACTGTCTCGACGGATGACGCTTACGTGAATGGCCACGTCACATTCGTTGCTGCTCGCGTAAGCGGGCAAATCGCCCGCGTATTGGTCGATGATAACAACCGTATTCATAAAGGAGATCTTCTCGCCCAGTTGGACAAGGAGCCTTTTGAGGACGCAGTCGCGGTGAAGAAAGCGGCTGTTGACACAGCGGAGGCGGACTTGCAGGCCGCCAAGGCCTCTGTGCGCGGTCTTGAAGCACAAGCTATGAGCCAGCGCTGGCAATTGCAAAGCGCCATGGAGGATGTGGACAACCGGGTCGCCCTGTTACATGACCGCGTTGCCGCCCTCGATAAAAGCAACGCTACACTGAAGTTGGCACAACTTGAATTCGGCCGCGCTCAGCAATTGCAGCCGAACCAAACCATAAGTCAGCAGGAATACGATCGACGGCAAGCCGCCCTATCGGTTGCGCAGGCGGAAGTTACCCAAGCTTTAGCGGATGTACATCAAATCCGTGTCTCTTTGGGATTAGCGGCGCGCCCTGAAAGCGGAGATCTCGGTGAGGTGCCACCGGATCTCGATCAGACCTTCTCTTCCGTCCGAGACGCGCAGGCAGCCCTGATTAAGACGGCGGCACAGCTCGGCGTTGGCCATTCGTATAAGCAGCTACCGAAACAGATGGTCGAACAGTTCGAGAACCTGAATCAAGGCGATGTCGACCGCACGGTGGCCGGACTTACGGATAATGCTCCGGCCGTCAAGCAGGCGGAAGCCAAGCTCGAATCCGCCAAGCGCGATCTCGTTCAAGCTGAACTCAACCTTCGATACTGCGATGTCGTCGCAGAGATTGACGGGGTTGTGACGCGTCGCAATGTCAATCCGGGCAATAATGTGCTGGTTGGGCAGAATCTGATGGCGATCCGATCGCTCAGCGAGATCTGGGTCGACGCCAATTTCAAAGAGACGCAGCTGCGTGATTTGCGCATCGGCCAGCCTGTCGATCTGTATGTCGACATGTACGGAGGCCGACACGTATTCAAAGGGCGAATCTCCGGGTTTACGGAGGGCACGGGATCGACGCTGTCGCTGCTCCCGGCGGAGAATGCGACCGGCAACTTCGTTAAGGTGGTACAGCGGTTACCGGTCCGGATTGAACTCGAAGGATATGACCCAAACACCAATCCGCTCTTCATCGGTACTTCTGTCGTTCCCTACGTCTACATCAACAAGCCGCCGACCGGGCCCGATGCCGGAAAGTTTCTGCAAACCCGAGCGCCTCAGTCGCAATCCTCTGGTCCGACCCAGAGCTCGGTTGGTTCGGACAAATGACGGACGCGGTACTTTCACCCTCAAGATCTTCCATGGCCGGGAACCCGTGGTTGGTGGCCGCCGTAGTGGTGGTGCCGACTTTCATGGAGGTGCTGGATACGACTATCGCGGTGGTGGCGCTGCGCTACATCGCTGGTGGCCTGTCGGCAACGGTCGATGACGGTGAATGGGTTCTCACCAGCTACCTGGCTGCCAACGCCGTTATCCTGCCGATCACCGGCTGGTTGAGCGCACATCTGGGTCGCCGCAACTATTTCCTGGCGTCGATAGCGATATTTACCCTTAGTTCCGCACTATGTGGAATTGCCGGTAGTCTCGGTCAGCTAATCCTGTTCCGCGTCATCCAGGGCTTGGCCGGCGGCGGTCTGCAACCGAGCAGCCAAGGCGTGCTGCTCGATGCCTTCCCCCCAGAAAAGCAGGGTGTGGCGATGACGCTGTTCGGCCTGGCAGCTCTGCTTGCGCCAGTCGTGGGACCGACTCTAGGCGGCTGGCTAACTGATGAGTACGAGTGGCGGTGGGTCTTTTTGATCAATGTGCCCGTCGGTCTCCTGGCATTTGCCGGGTGTTACGCCCTTCTCCGCGACCCGGATTATCTTACTAGACAGCGTAATGAGTTGAGGAGTCGGCCGTTTCATTTTGACTCAATCGGTTTGTCGCTGCTGATTATCGTCATGGTCTCCTGGGAAGTGATGCTCAGTAAGGGCCAGCAGTGGGATTGGTTGGGCGATCCATTCTGGCGTGTGCAGACGTTAGCCACTCTTGTTACGGTCGGTTTAGTCGGGTTGATCTTTTGGGAGTTGCGCAGCCCCAACCCAGTGGTCAATTTCCGACCGTTGGCCGAGCGCAATTTCAGCGCCTGCTGCATCATTATTTTTTGCGCCTTCGCCGTGCTCTACGGTGCCAGCACTTCTTTGCCGGCGTTGCTTCAATCGTTATTTGGGTACAACGCCCTAAACGCGGGGCTGGTCATGTCGCCGGCCGGTTTCTTCGCCCTCCTTGCGATGCCGGTCGTTGGTTTCATGTTGGGGCGAAAGGCAGATGCTCGGTGGTTGATCGGCGCGGGATTGCTGCTGATGGCTATCAGCAACTATTGGATGTCGCATATGAACCTCTTTATCAGTCCGGGCCAAGTGGTCTGGCCTCGGGTCCTTTTGGTCCTAGGACTGTCGATATGTTTTGCGCCGGCAAATGTGGCCGCCTATCTCTATACCCCGATCGCATTGCGTGGAGCGGCTGTAGGCTTATTGAGTCTCCTGCGCAACGAGGGGGGCAGCGTTGGGACGTCGATGGCCCAGACCCTGCAAGAAAGACGCGATCAATTCCATACACTGCGGCTCGGCGAGTTTCTCGATCCCTTTAATCCGGCAGTGCAATCCTTCCTTGAGCAGGCACAGGCACGTTTTCTGCAGCAGACCGGCGATCCGGCTGCCGCCCAGCAGCTGGCTTGGCAGGCGCTGGAAAAACTGCGCGAACAGCAGTCATCAGCACTGGCGTATTTCGACAATTTTTGGCTGTTCGCCGTTTTGATGCTTGCGCTGACAGCCGTCGTTTTCGTGATGAAGCGCTCGGTGGCCGAGAAGGGCGCGCGGGTTGGCGGCGAGTGAAACATGTAAATAAAAGTATGACGCAAATCTGAGATACGTATATCGGGGCGAACGGGGAGTGATTTCGGGCGAGCGGGCGGGCCAAGCCTAACCCGATATCGCGCTTAGAACACTCGATTGCTTCATCTGTACGCGAGAGGAATGACTCCGCTTAATGGTTGGTCTTCATCTCAACTCGGATGCCATGGACCGTCTTTCCGGAAGCGTTGAAAACCCGTCCGAGTGGTTGCGGCGCCATGTTCACGACCAAGCATCCTTGGCCGTTCCAGCTTTGGATCGCCTGCATGACGTCTCGGTTCGGAGGCAGTTTAGTACCATCTGAGCAAAATCGTGTACCGGTCCCTGGACCTGGTCGAACACGAATACCGATGGCCACCGATGATGATGGAGAGGCTCTTCGTCGTTTGGCTCCAAGGTTACCTCAAGCACGCGAAGTTGCTCGTTCTCGAAGATGACTTTGTGATGCTTTGGAGCCGCCACCACCGCATCCAATGCTGGATCCCAAGTAGATGGATCCGAAACCGCACGATTATCCGCCATGTTACCCTCGCCAGTTCAGTTCAAAGGGGTCTGAATAGTACAGCTCAACCTGACTGGCACAACGCACAGTTTCCATTGAACAATCCGCTCCACCTGAAGCGTGACAGCGAATGGTTTAATGTCCGCTTTGGGTCAAAAGCGGACATCACATTAGGTCCGCGGCATGGCCGCTTTGCCTCCAAAAGCGGACATTGCTGAGCGGGTCAGGATGTCCGCCAAGTGCCAAAAGCAGACATTCTGCGCTGCAGCGAAGAACGCCGTTATTCGATCACCTCTTCAGCGGCTCAAGCTTGGGTGCACTAGTCTTGCGCGGCTACTTCAGTGATTTTTGCCGGCGAGCGAGACGTGAGTTGTCGCGACGAGGATCGACTGCCGTTTCGCCGCTCACGCATGGGCGCTCGCACGCTTCGATACAGCATTGTGCCAGCGGGTCAGATGAGTAAGCTCCGGAGCTATCTTTATGTCTGCCAGCCGGCCGCCGATATCGATTGCGACTAGCGCAGTAATATCGACGATCGTGAAGCGCTCGCCGGCAACAAATTGATGCCCGTTCAGTTCGCGATCCATCCTTTCAAGCCGTTGATAAACTACCGCCCGCTGCGCCTCGCCATATTCCGGGAATTGCTTGAAGCGGCCCTGAAAGATTGGACTAATATTTTGAACCGTGCGCCCGATCGCAGCGAAAAGCTCGAGTTCCATCCGGCGGTTCCACCTCTCGATGTCCGCTTGCTCACTGAGGTCGCGTCCCAAAAGGTTCGGCTCGGGATGAAGTCCCTCCAGATACCGGCAGATCGCAACCGACTCGGAAAGATGCGAACCGTCATCCAGCTCCAACACCGGCACTCCGCCCGATGTGTTCTTTGCAAGGAATTCAGGCGTGCGGCTTTGCCCGGCCAAAATATCAACGTCTTCCAGCGTAAGATTGATGCCTTTCTCCGCTGCGAAGATGCGAACCCGACGCGGATTCGGCGCCAGGGAATGATTGTACAGTTTCATGGGACGAGACATTTCAACTCCTCCAAAACACGATCGAACCACTTTTAGGTAACCGCTCGGCAGTTCGGCACAGAATGCTTTCGGCGCACTGTGCGTGTCTACGTTTTACCGGCCCTACCCCTAGCAAAAGCTGATCGGCCTTCCGCGTACATCTTGAGCCAGCCAAGGATCTGCGGCCAGCCTTGATGACGCGTGCGCGAGCCTTCGGTGGCGAAGCCTGAATGGGTCAAGCGAACCGTCGTGGTGCCGTTCTGTTCAGCCAAATCGAACCGCACCAGCGTTTCGGTCGCGTCTTCATCCCAAGACGGCAGCCAGGTGAAAGCGAGTACGCGCGGACGTTCGATGATCCGATAGACGCCTTCGACTTTGAATGGTCTTCCCATTCCTATGCCGCTCATCAGCCAACGACCGCCGGGTCTCAAATCGGATTCCACATTCGTGGTTTCGAAGCGGCCCTTTTGACCCCACCACTTCATCCGCTGCGCCGGATCGATTAACGCCTCGAAAACGCGCGAGGCGGGAGCCTTGATCGTGATTTCTTGAACGATCACGTCGACTGAACGTGTGGTCGTTGTCGTACTCATAGGTCCTCCTCGACATAACGTTTGAGACTCTTCAGGCTCTGCGCCCAAAACTTTTGATAATCACGCAGCCAGACATCGACGACGCGTAGCGGCTCTGCGTTCAGCTGACAGATCCGTGCGGTCCCGTCATTCTTGGTCACGACCAGACCGACGCGCCGCAGTTGCCGAAGATGTTTTGAGATCGCAGGACGGCTGGTGCGAAAATTGCCGGCAAGCTCACCAACCGTGTGTTTGCGGTG
>Ga0310913_10001871_pt1 | contig 11042 bp, 8 predicted proteins | sample GREbulkMGOX082_FD_203447 | JGI IMG/M metagenome (GOLD analysis project Ga0310913, IMG submission 203447) | Lab enrichment of tropical soil microbial communities from Luquillo Experimental Forest, Puerto Rico - GRE.bulkMG.OX082 | ecosystem: Environmental > Terrestrial > Soil > Tropical forest >...
GGCGCGACCCACGCACCCCATCATCCAACGCCGGAGTGGGTCAAGAAGATCAGCGACATGCACCTGTTCGATCAGGGCTGGAACAAGCTCCGCGAGCAGATTTTCGCCAACCAGAAGCGGCTCGGCGTCATTCCGCAGAACGCGAAGCTCACGCCCTGGCCGGACGATCTGATCAAGAGCTGGGACAAGCTGAACGACGACGAAAAGAAGCTGTTTCTTCGGCAGGTCGAGGTATTCGCGGCTTATGCCGCTTATGCCGACAACGAGATCGGCCGCGTGATCCAGGCGATCGACGACATGGGCAAGCTCGACAATACGCTGATTTTCTACATCGAGGGCGACAACGGCACGAGCGCCGAAGGCCAGCCGAACGGTACGCCGAATGAAGTCGCGATGTTCAATCAAGCCAATCCGTCCGTCGAGGAGCAGCTCAAATATTTCTACGACGTCTGGGGCACGGATCGCACTTACAACCACATGTCGATCGGTTGGGCCTGGGCGTTCGACACCCCGTTCTCCTGGACCAAGCAGATCGCATCGCATTTCGGCGGAACACGGCAGGGAATGGCGATCTCGTGGCCGGCGGTGATCAAGGATAAGGGCGGAATCCGCACCCAGTTTCACCATGTCATCGACGTGGTGCCGACGATCCTGGAAGCCGCGCACATCCAGCAGCCAAAGGTCGTCGACGGCATCCCGCAAAGCCCGATCGAGGGCGTCAGCATGGCGTACACCTTCGATGCGAAAAACGCCAACGCGCCATCGACACATACGACGCAGTATTTCGAGATGTTCGCCGATCGCGCGATCTATCATGACGGCTGGATCGCCAGCACCAAGGTGTTGCGTCCGCCGTGGGTGACGGTTGCCAAGCTGCCGGGTCCGTTCGATTATCCCTGGGAGCTTTACGATCTCAGCAACGACTGGACGCAGTCCGATGACGTCGCCGCCAAGTATCCGGACAAGCTAAAAGAATTGCAGGCGCAGTTCTTGAAGGAAGCGGAAAGATATCAGGTCCTTCCGCTCGATTCTTCCGTCGTGTCGCGAATCATTGCGCCGCGGCCGAGCCTCAGTGCCGGCCGCACCTCATTCACCTGGACCCGACCGATGACCGGCACGCCCAATGGCGATGCGCCGAGCCTTCTCAACGCTTCCTATAATTTCAAGATAGATGTCGAGATTCCGCAAGGTGGCGCCGAGGGTATGCTGATCACACAGGGCGGGCGCTTCGGCGGCTACGGGTTTTATCTCGTAAAGAGCAAGCCGGTGTTCACCTGGAATCTTGTCGATCTCAAACGGGTACGCTGGGAGGGACCTGAACTCGCGCCCGGCAAGCACCAGCTCGAGTTTGACTTCAAGTATGACGGTCTTGGACCTGCGACGATTGCCTTCGGCAACTTCAGCGGCGTCGGCTCCAGTGGGACCGGAGTGCTGAAGGTCGACGGCAACGCCGTCGCAACCGAAAAAATGGAGCATACGATTCCGTTCATCCTGCAATGGGACGAATCCCTCGACATCGGGTCGGACACGGGCACGCCGGTGAACGACGATGACTACAGCACGCCATTCGGCTTCACCGGCAAGCTCGACAAAATCACGCTGAATATCGACCGGCCGAAATTGAGCCCTGAAGACATCAAGCGCCTTCAGGAGACTGCACGGGCCGCCGGTGACGGGCCATCAGCCGACGCGGGCAAGGCCTCAACAGAGGCAGCGACGCCCGAAGTATCGAGCGGCGTCGGCCTGGGTTTGACGCAAAAAGTGGAGCTGCGCATTGACAAGCTCGAGAGCTGCCGCAAGGAAGCCCTTGCCAAAGACCTCGGGCTCGTCGAGCGGCTCAACTTCGTGCGTGGCTGCATGCAATAACGTTTATGAGCGTGAGATGCCCAACCGCTGCGCCTGGCAGCGAAAGTGGAGCCGCTTGGATGACTGCTGCCCATTGCCTGTCGAATCTCCGGAGCGAACGGCCGGTAGACCATGATTGAGCTGCTCCCGGTAGCGCCGTCGATCGATCAACTTGCCCGCATCATCGGCAATGTGGCCGCGCCGGCGTTCCTCCTGGGAGCCGTTGCGGCTTTCATCTCGGTGCTGATTTCAAGGATCAATCGTGTGGTCGACCGGGCGCAGTTCCTGCACGGCATCGGCGATGCCGACCCGTCCAAGGCCTACCTGAAGGCCGACATCCCGCGGCTGCGTCGCCGGGCAGCGCTTTTGAACCGGGCGCTGTTCTGCTCGATTCTGTCAGCCATCCTCACGTCCCTGATCGTCATTGTCGCCTTCATCAGCGCGATGTTCAACCTGGCGCACGAGTACGGCGTAGCCATTCTGTTCGTCGGTGCGCTCCTGACGTTTTGCATCTCTCTCGTCGATCTGGCCCGCGAGACGAGAATCGCGCTTCACGACAACGATCTTCGCACGTAGTCCTGAAAAATGGCCGGACGCGAAAAGTCCATTCCGAGCCCAGAGCAAAGAAATAAAAGAAAGCGTCACGGCTTGGGCTGGGTAGAACGTCTTTGATGCCGTTCGAGCCGCAGCCTTTGCGCTCTCATTCGCTCTGTCTCCTTTTGAAGCGCGTCGATTTCGTCGTCGATGCGCTCATTCCTGGATTTCTGCTCATCGGTGCTTCGAATTTTATTGAGCGCCTTCTCCACGGAGAGTTTTGTCGTATCGGCCATTGCGGTCTCCTCATATCGGGCAAACAGGCAGCGTCTCCAAAACGCGACTACTTTTTTCCATCGGAGAAGGCAGTTTCGACCACGTCGCCGATCGGTTGCCAGGTCCGGCCATCGAATTGGACCAGTCGCAGGTTCTTGATCGGCCGGAAATCCCAGGGCCCGGTGCTGATCCTGATTCCGGGCACCAACAGGGACGGTTGGTAATCTTCAAGGCCTGCCGCCTGACGCATGACGTTCTCGCGCGACAGGTCATCGCCGCATTGCTTGAGCACCTGCGCGAGGGTCTCGGCAGCCGCATATCCGAAAAGTGCGGCGCTATCGTCCTTGCTCCCGCCGCGATAGTACTTATCCGTGAACGCCAGCCAGTCCTTGGTCGCCGCATCGTCTTTCCATGCGGGATCGTTCACATCCTTCAGGAAGGTGGCCGAAATCACGCCTGCGGAGTTCTCCAATCCGGCGGGCTTTAGCGCCGTGGCAATCGACGCCGCCATGTCGTTCACAATGAACACAGGGTGCCAGTTGAGCCCTGCCGCTATTCGGATGACCCGAGCGGCGTTGGTCGGAACGCCCGCAAAAACGAATATCTCGGCACCCGATCTCTTCAGGATCGAGACGTGTGTGTCGAGGAACTCATCCGAAATGTCGTAGGCGATATCGACGATGATCATCCGCGCAAGGTCGCCGAGACCCTCTTCCAATCCCTTGAACAGGTCCCGACCGAACTGATCGTTCTCCCAAAGGACCACAATCTTGCTTCCCGGATAGGCTGCGTGGATGTAGTTGGCGAAAATGCGTCCCTCCGCCCGGAATGATGGCTGCCAACCCATCGTCCACGGAAATACCGTTGGATTGCTCAACTGCTCGTCGCCAGAGGCAACGAAGAGCTGGGGAATTTGCCTCTCGTTCAGGTACTTCCGTGTTGCGAGATTGCCGGGCGTCCCGAAGGAACCGAACATCAAGAGGACACCGTCTCTCTCCACCAGTCCCCGCGTCAGATCGAGGGCGGTTGAAGGATCGGAATTGTCATCATATGAGATGAAGCGCACCTTGCGGCCGTTGATCCCGCCGCTCTCGTTGATCATGTCGAAATACGCCGCTTCGGCCTTTCCGATAGCGCCAAAGGCCTGCAACGCCCCGGTATACGGCATGAGGTTGCCGATACGGATTTCGTTGTCCGTCACACCCTGCTCGCGGGCGCGCTGCGAGATCGCACTCAATGACGTCAGAGCAACGAGGATTGCCAGTAGCGTTCGACCTAATGCACTCATCTTGCGAACTCGATGCTTTTCGGGATTGACCTGACCGCATTTTTTTAGGCGCTGACGGGACATACGCCTCTCGCCGCGATCTTCTCGCGCGCAGAAGCTTTGGGCCGCCTTGGGTTTTCAGTTTGATCCAAATCAAGACCGGCGCAATCCCTTAGATGGGCCTGGCCAGAGCGCCAAGCGAAAGAAACCCTGGTTACGCCGGCTATGCGCTCATGTGCGGCCCCGCAAAAAGCTTGCTCAAGGCCCGCACCCCGGCAAGACGGCCTTCTCTGGGGGGTGGGGGGAAGAAGGAGGCAATCTCGCCGGAGGCGCTGGCCCGAAGCACATTCTCGTTGCGGGTGCACACACAGGAGATCGAAGATCATCTTACCGCGCAATTGTCCCAAGGTGCGCCCATGTGTCAGGAACCTTCACCCATCTTGGCCCTTGCTTTGCGGACGCGATCCGCCGCAATGGCAGGCTTTGACTTGAATCAACGCCCAAAGTCATGATCTTCTCATCTGTGTGCGTGTCCCCTACTGAATGGAGAGCCCCGTGGAAGCCGAAAAGAACCCATTGGAAGCCGTCCGCGCCATGATGATTGAAACGCTCGAGAGATCCCGGAGCGCAACACAAAGCTACATGGACCTGGTTGAGAAGACGATGCGGAGTTTTCCGACCGCGGGAGGAGATCAGGTGGGCGCGTTCAAGGCCTATATTGAACGACAGGTTGCCGCCAATCATGCCTTCGTTGACAAGCTTCTGCGCGCCAAGGATTTTCAGGAAGCCTTCCGCATTCAGACCGAATACCTTCAGTCTCAATTGAGAGCCGCTGCCGAGGACGCAACCCAAATCGGCGCCAAGATAGCTGGGTCATTCCGACCAAAAGGCTGAACGTTCGACGGATCCTGATGGCGCTTGTGCCGCAGCTCGTTGCTCGACGTGACTGCGCGGTGGGGGATTGCGTTCGCATTCGTCATCGGCCGAAAAGGCGGGCCGACGCCAGGCCGATCGCCAGTGCACCGATCACGAAGCCGCACATCGCGGCGGCGCGCAGGGCCTCAAGCACTTGTCCGGAATTGAACAGAACGATCGCCTCGAACGCAGACAATCCGGGTATCATGATGATGATCGGCGCCACGGTCGAGGACACGGGCGGCACATTGAAGCGCCAGTCCATCGCCAGCGCCGCAAGCCCAATGGCGAGCGCCGCAAAAAACGCTGCCGGAGCGGGCATCAAGCCGATGTCGATCAAAATCAGGCGTAGGCTGTTTGCACCCAATGCCAAAAGACCGACGGCCAAGACGGTGCGTGGCGTGCTGTTGAAAGACAGGGCAAACGCGGAGGCAGCGACAAAGCTCGCGGCAGCCCGCAGCAAAAGCTTCAACGGATAGGCGATTGCAATCGGCGGCGGCCGCGACAAGTCAACTCCGGCGATCGCGATGACAATGCCAAGGCCAAAGGCGGCAGCCAGCAAGATCACCGCAGCGTGTGCGAGACGGCTGAGCGCGGCAACGGTTTGCAATTGCAGCAGATCGAACAGCGCAGAAATCAGGGGGACGCCGGGGACCAGAAACAGCACCGAGGCGAGGAAACCGATCGGATAGTGCGGAAACCCAAGGCCCAGCAGGTCCGCAAACGCCGCCGCAAGAACGTAGGTTCCCGAAGCCGTTGCAGCCGCCAGCGCGACGACGCCGTATTGGCTTAGCCCGCGGTGAGACAACAGGACGCGGGACCAATGGCCAAACCCGCCGCCGATCGCGGTTGCGGTCATTTCGACGGGCCCGGCGCCGTTGAGGAAGGCGAAACCCGCGCTCGCCAGCGCAATCGCTCCGGCAATCTGTGCGGTCGAATACAAAGGCGGCCTGGATTCGATCTCAGCGAGTTTGGACTCGAGGTCGCGCGCCCCGTCACCGGGGCCGGCCGCCTTTGCGAGCTGTTCCAATTCCGCGATCCGACGGGTATTCACCGCCGGCGGTCCGGGAGATCGGGTCGCGGTTGTCCATACGCGCGCGCGGCAGGCACCGATGGTAACGGCCTCGAGCGACAGGCTGAGGACCACATCGTCGAAGCCCAGTTTCCGCGCCATCAGATCCATACATTCGCGCGTCCTGATTGCGGTGTTTCCCGAACGCCACATCAGGGCAGCAAACCGAACAAGGACTTCAAAGGCGTGCTCCGACGCGAGCGAGGGCTTCTCGCTTCGGCCCTGAGAGGGATGCGATATCATGCCGTTCAGCCGGCTTTCTTGCCCTCGAGGCCGCGCAAATGGGCGGTCGCCTCCTCTGCGCTTTCGTGGATGTGCGGCGCCATTCCGCGCTGTTTCAAGGCATCGCCCAACTTGGCGCGGAGGAAGCTGCTGGTCGAATAGCGGGTGACCCCGGAGTAGAAGCGATCGACGAGGCTGTGCACCATCGCAAGGTATTCATCGATGACGTCGGGGAAAATTTCGAAGTTGTCGTAGTTGACGATGGCATGGACCTTGTGACCCAACGGGGCGAGCTTGCTTTCTACCGCACGGCGAACCTCCTCGACGTCCTCGTGGCTGCGAACGCTGTGGCCTTCGAAATTGACGAAGAACAGGTTGTCGCCCGCGTGATAAGAGAGCCGTCGCTCGACCGGCATTCGTAGCAGTTGATCGCGCAATCCCATCGGCCCGGGCGCGAAGATGCGCTCGTCCATCATCGCGGGTCTGCGGACGATCGGCCGGAAGTCCATTCGCGCGAGGATATCGCGCTCGATGTCGATCCCGGGCGCGACCTCCACAAGCTCGAGACCTTCGGGCGTCAATTTGAACACACAACGCTCCGTCACATAAAGCACGGGCTGACCGCGCCGGATCGCGTATGCGCCGGAGAACGTGCGGTGTTCGACCTCGCGGACGAATTTGACCACGCCCCCGTCCTTGTCGATGCGAAGGCTTCCGTTCTCGACCGCTAGCCGCATCCGACCTGCCGTGAAGGTGCCGACGAACACCAGCTTTTTCGCATTTTGACTGATGTTGATAAAACCCCCGGCGCCCGCGAGCCGCGGGCCAAACTTGCTGACATTCAGGTTGCCCTCGCGATCGGCCTGGGCAAGCCCAAGGAAGGCCGCATCAAGGCCTCCGCCGTCATAGAAGTCGAACTGATAGGGTTGGTCGATCACGGTTTGCGCGTTGACCGCCGCACCGAAATTGAGCCCGCCGGCCGGCACGCCGCCAATGACCCCAGGCTCGGCCGTGAGCGTCACCAGATCCGAAATCTTCTCTTCATTGGTGACGTTCGCGACTCCTTCGGGCATGCCGATGCCGAGATTGACGACACTGTTGACGCTGAGTTCGAGTGCGGCACGGCGCGCGATGATCTTTCGCTCGTTCATTTCCATGGCCGGGATCATATCCACGCGAGCCCGGATTTCGCTGCTGAAGGCGGGATCGTACTGGACAGCGAACGTCTGCCAGTGATGCTCCGGCTTGGCGACGACCACGCAATCGACCATGATGCCCGGTATCTTCACCTGCCGCGGGTTGAGCGAGCCGCGATCGGCGATCCGCTCCACCTGGGCGATCACCAAACCGTCGGAATTGCGTACCGCCATGGCGATGGCGAGCGCCTCCAGCGTCAGCGCCTCCTTTTCCATCGTGACGTTTCCGTCGGGATCGGCAGTCGTGCCGCGGATAATCCCGATGTCGATCGGGAACGCACGGTAAAACAGGAACTCCTCGCCTTCGACGTCGATCACACGGACGAGATCCTCCTTGGTGCGCTCGTTGATCTTGCCGCCGCCGTGTCGCGGATCAACGAACGTTCCGAGCCCTACGCGCGTCAGATGTCCGGGGCGCTTCGCCGCGATGTCGCGAAACAGGTGGGAAATCACGCCCTGGGGAAGATTGTAGGCCTCGATCTGGTTGGCGATGGCGAGTTGCTGCAGTTTCGGCACCAGTCCCCAATGCCCGCCGATCACTCGGCGCACCAGGCCGGCATGGCCTAGGTGATTTAATCCCCGTTCCTTCCCGTCGCCCTGGCCCGCAGCATAGACCAGCGTCAGATTTCCCGGCTTGCTGCCGGTCGGACCCGCCTCGCCCTTCGCAAGAAAGAGCTTTTCGATCGCCACGGCGATCTCCTCGGCGAAGCCGATCCCGACAAAGCCGCCTGTGGCAATCGTGTCACCGTCGCGTATGAGACTGGCAGCCTCCTCCGCAGTGACGATCTTTCCACTGTCCAGCGCCTTTACCGGCGCGAGCGTCAATCGACGTGCACCAACCGCCATAACTCCTCCACAAGCTTCGACCCATCGATCGTCAATCGGCGTCGGGAAACCGGAGCCGGGCGAATCGCTCCCTTCCCGCGTCAGTAAATTCCAGTCAGATAGAACCACGCGATGGCGACGAACACCGCGGCGGTCTTGGTCAGTGTGATCACGAAAATATCCTTGTAGGCCTGCCGGTGGGTGAGTCCCGTAACTGCAAGCAACGTGATGACGGCGCCATTGTGCGGCAGGGTATCCATACCGCCGCTCGCCATCGCCGCGATGCGATGAAATACCTCGAGCGGAATATGCGCTGCGTGCGCGGCGGCAATGAATGTGTCGGACATCGCGGCCAGGGCAATGCTCATGCCGCCGGAGGCCGAGCCGGTGATGCCGGCGAGGACGGTCACCGTGACGGCTTCATTGACCAGCGGATTGGGGATCGCACTGAGCGCGCTGGACACTACCTTGAAACCGGGCAATAGCGCGATCACGCCGCCGAAGCCGTACTCTGAGGCGGTATTGAGCGACGCGAGCAGCGCGCCGGCGACCGCCGCCTTGCTGCCGTCCGCGAACTTTGCAAGCACGGGCCGCCAGGCAAACGCGAATACCGTGAGGATTCCGAGAATCAGCGCGCCTTCGACGGCCCATATCGCCGCCACCGGTCCGATCTGCGTGACGATCGGGTGGTCGCCCACCATCGCCTCGTATTTTGCGCCGTAAGCGCGCGGTATCGCGAAGGTGAGCACGAAGTTTGCGACGCCCACCACGATGAGCGGCAGGAGGGCGATCCAGGGATTCGGCAGTTCCTTCTCCTCGAACGGCTCCGGTTCGTTCACCAGATTTGTGCCGTAGCCTTCGCCGTGGTTGTGCGCGGCGCGGCGGCGATTTTCGATATAGGCGAGACCGACGACGAAGACGAAGGCGCTGCCGATGAGCCCGAGTATCGGGGCGGCCCACGTCGTGGTGTTGAAGAATGTCGTGGGAATGATGTTTTGAATCTGCGGCGTCCCCGGCAAGGCATCCATCGTGAAGCTGAATGCCCCAAGGGCGATCGTGCAGGGAATGAGACGCTTGGGGATATCACCCTGTCGGAACATCTCGGCGGCGAACGGATAAACCGCGAACACCACGACGAACAGCGATACGCCGCCATAGGTCAGGATCGCGCAGACGACGACGATGGACAGGACCGCCCGCCCTTTGCCCAACACACCGATGACAGCCGAAACGATCGACTTGGAGAAACCCGAAAGCTCGATGACCTTGCCGAAGACCGCGCCCAGCATGAAGACCGGGAAATAGTTTTTTATGAAACCAACCATCTTCTCCATGAAGACGCCGGAGAACATCGGCGCGACAAGCGCCGGATCGGTCAGCAGCACGGCGCCAAGCGCGGCGACCGGAGCGAACAGGATCACGCTGTAGCCCCGATAGGCCACAAACATCAGGAAAAAGAGAGCGGCGAGGACGATCAGAAGACTCACGGCGAAACCTCCTCCCGTTGCTGGTGATCAGCCGAACGCCGATCAAGCCGTCGATGTGAGCATCGTCAGCCGTTCGCGTTCGAGTTCACCAATGACCTTTTCGTGGTGCGCCACCGCCTCGCTCAACAGATCGCGGATCGAGATAACCCCGATCAACGTGCCGTTCTCGACCACGGGCAGATGACGAATGCGGTGCTCGTGCATCAACTTCAAACAGTCGGCAAACGTGCCCGCAATATCGACCTTGACGACATCCCGAACCATGAGGGCGGAGACCGGTGTGGCTTCGGGAGATTTCCCGGCAAGCACGAGGCGCCGCACGCAATCCCGCTCCGAGAGGACGCCGACGATTGCTCGATTCTCCACGACCACGACCAGTCCGATGTTTTTTTCGGCCATGAGATGCATCGCCGAAAGCGTGCTTTCCCTGGGACCCACGATCCAAAGCGCCTTCGGCTTGGCGGCGAGGATCTGTCTAAGCGACCGGTAGGAGAGAATTTCTTCCGGACGTCTGAGTGGATGATCCATCATAGGTCCCTTCCCGTGTGGCGCGAACCGATTTGGACGGGACTATCCTACCGACACCGTCTGCTTCGCGGCGGGGCGCGGCACGCACTTGGCGAGGTTCCGCTCAAGCCCTCTGGAAACACGGCGCGTCTTGGCGTTGAATGTGATGAGGCGACAGCCGGTCGCTGTTGATCTATGTCAAGCTGGAGTTCGCTTGGTTGTCATGCACTGCAACAAAGGTTTTTTGGAGCGACCGGAGTTGCCGAGCGTGAAAACACACCGGCCGGTTCGTGAACGGCACCAACGATAACCGACCAAAAGGTCGCAGGAGGGAGGTTCAAATGGATAGCCCGTCATTGCAAAGCGGCCCCGCCGCCTATCTTGAGAGCCTGATGCGCGCCGGCCAGCAGGCAACGAAGCAATTCGACGATGCGCTGGCGGCGGCCATGGGGGTCGAGGGCAAACCGGCCAAGGGCGAAGACCCCTCGCCCTTTGCGGTCGCCGCCAATCTGCAGCAGCAGTATTGGTCTCCGGTTATGGATTTCTGGCGGGGATTCCTGGCTGGCACGCCCGCAGGCGCGAACCCGGACAATCGACCGTCGCGCGATCGACGTTTCAAGGACGAAGCGTGGCAGAACTCGCCCTTCTACGATCTGATGAAGCATTCCTATCTCGCGACCGCAAAACAAATGGCCGATTTTGTCGATCAGGCCCAGGTCGACGACAAATCGAAGCTCCAGCTTCGCTTCTACGCACGGCAATTCATCGATGCGATGAGTCCGTCGAACTTCCCGGCAACCAACCCCGACGTTATTCGCACCGCCATCCAGACGCGTGCGACGAGCCTCGTGACCGGAATGCAGAACCTGATCGAGGATCTGCAAAAGGGTCGCATA
>Ga0310913_10001875_pt1 | contig 11036 bp, 8 predicted proteins | sample GREbulkMGOX082_FD_203447 | JGI IMG/M metagenome (GOLD analysis project Ga0310913, IMG submission 203447) | Lab enrichment of tropical soil microbial communities from Luquillo Experimental Forest, Puerto Rico - GRE.bulkMG.OX082 | ecosystem: Environmental > Terrestrial > Soil > Tropical forest >...
CGATGCCTACCACGGAGCGGGGTGCGTTCAGAGATCGAACAGGCAAGTCAGTGGCCGAGGCCATTGCCGCCTTGATCCTCCGGACCAGCAGTACGCCACCGAGATTTCCGACCACCCCAATGAAATTTCCTGTCGACGGATACAGAAGACCGACAAGGCGATTGGGATAGTCCTGACTGCCTCGGGCGTCGGAGAAGTAGCCGATCATCTCGAGAGAGATCATGCATCGAAGCGGAACGCCCTCGTCTTTCAGGCTCTTGGCATGAACCGCACTGCCCATGGACGGGGTCCCGAAGTACGGCGGCTCCTCGAGCGTGTACGCAACGAGGTCGACGCGGCGGGTCAGTGTTGTCTGACCGAGCAGACGCGCCAGCTCAAGCAATCCGGCAACCCCGCTGGCGTTGTCATCCGCACCAGGGTTCGGCCCAAAGGTATCGTAGTGCGCACCAACGACGATACGATCGCCTTGTTCGGGTCCGAAGGATGCGATTACGTTCCGATACGTTCGACCATGTGCAAGGAGCGTCTGCTCCGAAACACGGCCGCCCGCCGTCGCGAGCTCATCGTGTAGGTACGCCGCCACCTTATCAAGGTTCTCCACGTGCAGATGATCGCGCGGACTGAACGTCGTCGAGATCAACCGAACGTCGTGCTTGAGCCTGCGGACATCGAGGCCGACATTGTTTTCCGCGGACGAGTACGAGATCACAGGTTGGACAATGTACAGCGGCAAACACGCCACGGCGATGATCCCGCCGAGCAGCGTCAGAATCTCCCTCCTGACTAAGCCGCGTCGCAAGATGCTCACGGTCCGTTGCAGCTCAAGTATCCCCCGATCAAAGCCCGGCGCGATTCCTGCCTTTGACCTCTCGATTGACGACGTTGACAGGCCACTCTCCAGACAGCACTCGGCGAACTTCGTTCGGCGCGCCGGCCTGCAATCCGACAAGCGCCTGCTCGCTGTACCACGCGACGTGTGGGGTGATGATGACGTTGTCGCGCCCGCGAAGGGGATGAGGGTCCGGCAGTGGCTCAGGGTCCGTCGTGTCGAGCGCGCAGCCGGCGATCGACTTCGCATCGAGCGCGCGCACCAGCGCGTCGGTATCCACGACCGGCCCGCGCGAGCAGTTGATGAGAAATGCCGTTGGTTTCATCCGCGACAGCGTATCGTCGTTGATCATCTTCCTCGTCTCTCGCGTGAGCGGTGGATGAAGCGAGACGAAGTCGGAGTGGCCGAGCAGCTCGTGCAGCTCTACCTTCTTCGCCGGTGTGCTGAATTGTCCACCCGCGACAAACGGATCAGCGAAGAGGACGCGCATGTCGAACGCTTGCGCGCGCGCCGCGATCCGACGCGCGATATTGCCGAAGCCGACGAGCCCCAACGTCCGGCCCGAGACACGGAACATCGGTTTCCCTGGCGGGACCTCCCAGCGCGATGCGCGCACGAGCCGATCGTAGAGCGCGACCTTGCGCGCACAGGCCAGCACGAGCGCCATCGTGTGCTCCGCGACTTCGTCAATGCAGTAGCTCGGATTGTTGGTGACGATGATGCCCGCTTTCGTCGCCGCTTCGAGATCGATGGTGTCCACGCCGATGCCGTAGCGGGCGATGATCCGGCATTTGGGCATGAGCGCCATGACCTCCCCCGTGATAGGCCCCGCGTAGGTGTTCAGCAGTGCGTCGCAATCCTGTGCCTCGCCAATGAACTCGTCCGGCTTCTTCGTTTTGAGCGGCACGAGATCGGCGAGGCCTTCCAGCAGCTTCCTCTCAACGTCCAGGGATTCCCAGACGTAGTCGGTCAGAACCACTTTCGCCTTGTCCGCCATGATGGATCGCTCTCTTCCACACGCGAGCATAGAAAACGGAGGTCTCAGCCCGCGTAGACCTCCGGGTTCCAGCAATTCGGCGGCCGCCGACCCTCCAGCACCGCCGCGATGTTGTCGACGACCACGTGCGCCATCGCCTCGCGCAATTCCGCCACCGCGCTGCCCAGATGCGGCGTCAGCACGACGTTGGGCATGGCGAGCAGCGCCTGCTCGACTTGCGGCTCGCGCTCGAAGACATCGAGCGCGGCGCCGGCGATGCGTCGCTGGGCAAGCGCAGCTACGAGGGCTTTCTCGTCGACGATCGGACCACGCGCGGTATTGATCAGAGATGCGCTCGATTTCATCAGCCCGATCTCACGCGTGCCGATCAGATGGATTGTTTCCGGCTTCAGCGGTGCGTGCACAGACACGAAGTCCGATTCCCCCAGCAATCGATCGAGCGAGACATAGACGAGACCAAGCTCGCGCTCGTCTCCCTCTGGAATCCGACGGGGACCCCAGTAAAGCGTGCGCATCGAGAAGCCCCGCGCGCGCTTCGCCACGGCGCGGCCGATGCGGCCGCCGCCGCCGATGAGCCCGATCGTTTTTCCCCAGACGCCGGCGCCTTCGAGGTGCATCGACTGTGCGCCTGGGAAGACACCGGAGCGCAACAGCTTGTCACCCTCCACGATCCGGCGAGCGACCGCGAGCAGCAGCGCGAAATGCAGATCTGCGGTTGCCTCGGTCACGATCGGCGGAATCACGGTCACGGGGATATGCCGCGAGGTCGCCGCCGTGACGTCGATGTCGGAGGGAGTGATCTTCATCGACGCGATCATGCGCAGCGACGGACTCGCCGCGATCGTCTCGGCATCGACGCGGTCGGGCAGCAGGCAGAACAGAATGTCGCGATCGCGCATGGCGGCGGTCAGCTCGGCCTTGCTCATGATGTGCGTTGCATCGCGATTCCACTCGACGTCACCGAGCGCATGCATGCGCTCGATCGCCGATGGCGCTACCGGTTGCGTGATGAAGATGCGCGCGCGCATCAGGCAACTCTCACGTGCCGTCTATTCAGAGATTCCTCGGCATCCAGCGGACGACTCCGGCCACTCCGTCCACCGCAATTTCAACTCCATCCGGAATGCGTTGCGTCGCGTCCAAAACACCGAGCACCGCCGGGATGCCGCGCTCGCGCGCGAGCGATGCGAGATGCGAGGTGCTGCCTCCCAGCTCCGCCACGACGCCGGCCACGCGCGGCAGGATCTGGCTCAAGGACGGCCCGGCGACCCTGGTCACCAGCACATCGCCCGGCGCCACGCGCGAAAGCTCGCACTCGCAATTGACGACACAGGCGCGGCCCGCGCCGCGGCCTACGCCCGCGGGATGTCCGTTGAGCCGTGGGTGCTGAAGCCAGATCGCGTCGGAAGTCGGTGCACACTCATCGGCAGCTTCGAGAAGAAGCGGGCGTACCTGCAACAGTTTGAATCCCGCGTCGTCACGCGTCCATTCGATCTCGACCGGCATGCCCATGACTTCTTCGGCTTTGCGCAGAAGCGTCCCCAGTTCGACCGCCTGCGTCTCGGTGAGACAGGGTTCGCCGGTGGAAGCGAGCGTGGCGGCCTGAGCACCGTGCGCGCAACCGACGCGATGGGCGACTCGACCGGCCGTCGTGTGGCGCAGCACGCCGTTGCGCGAAAGCACGAAGCGGTCGGGGACGACCTCGCCCTGCGCGAGCGCCGAGCCAAGCCCTGACGTCGCGGTGATCACGATCCCTCCATCCGCGGACGCGCTCAGGCCGCCACCCGAGACGCGCGCGGCGATCAAAGGCTGAATGAGCACCGCCATCGCGGTGTCGGCCGGATTCGCATCGTGCGTGGCCATGTAGCGCAGTACTCGAGTCGCCCACAGCGCAGCCCAGCAGGACTGCACCGCCGTGACGAACTCGTCTTCGGTTTCGAGGCCGAGATAGCTCTCGAACTGGCCTGCGAAGCTCGTGCCAAAGCGATCCTCGACCAGCGCCGAGGAGCGCACGACGATCGGTGCCGCGCTTTTCGCGATCAGCGCTCCGCGCGCAGCGAGCAGCGGATCGAGCACGTGGGCGACGATCGGCCCGTCGAGGAGCCCGAGCTTCATCGCGAGCGCTGCGCAGCGAGCCTCGCGCGCATCGGGCGAGGTCACGCGGCGAGCCTGATCTTCGAGCCCGGCGGCGACGACCTGCAGACGATACGCTTCAGCGTCGACGCAGAACCCGTCGGGAATCGGCAATCCCGCGCGCCCGAGCCGCGCGAGATTCGCGGCTTTCGGCCCGAAGCGCTGCGCATCCGCTGCGTCTGCGGCGGTAATCGGAACGACGAGCTCTACGCTAAGCCTTGCCATAGCTCGAATAACCAGGCATCGGGTCGACCACCGTTATCTGCTCGACCGGAAAGTTGGAGATGATCTCGATCCTGTCCTTGTGAACGATGAGCATCTCCTCGATGCGCACGCCCCACTCGTGCGTCTTGCCGTGTTGCGTCTCCAGCGCGAACACCATCCCTTCCTTGATCTCGACCGGATGATCGAGCGACCAGATGCGCGAGATCACGGGCGGATCGTACTGCGCAAGACCGAGACCGTGGCCCCAGAGGTTGGCGGCCGCCTGGTCTTCTTCCTTGTAGCCCCATGCCTCTTTCGCCGACGGCCATTTGAGCGCAATCTCGCGCGTGGTCGTCCCAACCTTCACGGCCTTGATCGAATCGTAGAGCCACTTGAGCGCGATCGCGTAGTACTCCTTCTGCTCCTTGGTAGGCTCCTTGCCGACGCAGTAGGTGCGGTAGTAGCAGGACTTGTAGCCGTTCCAGGTGAGCGCGGCGAGATCCATGAACACGATGTCGCCCGGCTTGATGATGCGGTCGGAGAAATTACGCCAGTTCGGCCAGGTGTTGAGTCCCGAGGAGACGATCACATCCTCGACGTCCTCCATGCCGGGAATCGAGTACAGAAACTCCATGATGTGCGCGGTGACCTTGTTCTCGGTCAGGCCGGGCTTGAGGAACTTCATGCATTCCCAGTGCGCGGCGTCGCCGATCGCGCCGACCATGCGCATGCATTCCTGCTCGTCGACGTTCTTGATCGCCCGGGCTTCCATCATCGGCGTCATGCCGTCGGCCCACTTGATCTTCGCGTCCTTGAACACCTGAATGATGTTGATGTCGACGAAGTCTACGCCGAGCGTCTTGCCGTCGACGCCGCTCTTCTTCATCTCCTGCTGGATCGCCTTGGTGAACTTGTTGACCTGCTGCAGCGACGCGGGACCCGCCGCACCTTTGATCCAGGCGTACGACCAGCGGATGTTCTCCTTGGGAATCCACGGCGAGTGCCGGGCGATGTGCGCGCCCAGATCACCCTGCTCGAAGAGCACCGGCGGATCGTCGGCGCAGAGAAGCGCGTAGCGCAGTCCCGGCTTCAGCCGGTTCCAGCCCGGCGTAAGCGTCCCCGTGAGATAACGCACGTTCTCGTCGTACATGCACAGCATCGCGCCGAGCTTGTGCGCCTTCATTCGCTCGCGCGCGCGATCGAGCCGATACTTGCGCAGCCGGTCCCAGTTGACGCGCTGCTGCCAATCCAGACCTACCATGCCGAAATTCGCCATTGCTTCCTCCAAATAGGGATCGGGCCGACCTGTTCACCGACAATCAGTCAACGACGTGCCCCCGCGGCTCTAATCGATCGTTGCACCGGAATCCTTCGCCACTTTTCCCCACCGCGCGTTTTCGCTGGCAACGAAGGATGCAAACTCTGCGGGTGTCTTGCTCACGATCACGTTCACGCCGCCTGATGCGAAGCGCTGTCGCACCTCCGATGCATCCATCGTCGCGAGCAATGCCGCGTGCAGCTTGTCCACGACCGCCTGCGGCGTTCCGGCGGGCACAAACACTCCTTGCCAAGAGCTGCTGATCATCTCCGGATAGCCCGCCTCGGCCATGGTCGGAACCTGCGGCAGCGCTTCGATCCGTTTCGTGGTCGAAATGCCCAGCGGCTTGAGCTTGCCCGCCTGAATGAAGCTCATCGCCGAAGACAGGGTCACGAACATCACCTGGGTCTCACCGCTGAGCATTCCGGTCACTGCCGGCCCCGCGCCGCCTTTGTAGGGTATGTGCACCAGCTTGATGTCGGCAAGCTTCATGAAATGCTCCATCTCGAGCCTGTTCAACGTGCTCGATCCGGGCGAGGCGAAGTTGAGCTCGCCCGGCTTCGCCTTCGCCAGCGTCACCAGCTCGGCCACGCTGTTGACCGGAACGCCCGGATTGGCGATCAGGATGCTCGGCACATCCGCGACCTCGGTCACGGCGATGAAGTCCTTCAGCGGATTCACGGAGAGATTCGGAAAGACGGTCGGATTGATCGCGATCGTGCCGATGTTGCCGAGATAGATCGTGTAGCCGTCGGCGGGAGCCCTTGCGGCCGCTTCCATGCCGATGTTGCCCGATGCGCCTTGCTTGTTCTCGATCACGATCGACTGGCCGAGCAATTCGCTCAAGCGAGGAGAAATGATTCGCGCGACGAAGTCAGACGCGCCGCCGGGAGCGAAAGGGACGATCATCCTGACCGGCCGGCTGGGATAGCCGGTCTGAGCGAGCGCGGCAACCGAATGCACGCAAAGCGTCAGCGCGACCAACGCCACACGCGTCAGTTTCATCTGCTCCTCCTTTTGCCCTACCGTGCCGCTCGCAGCGCTTGCCGCTGCTTTTCCTCGTTCGCTTCGATCGGTAGCGGGATGGCTTTCTTGAGTCGCGCCGACAAATCGAAGGCCTTGGTCAGCATCAGCCGGTCGTGCGCCTCGGCTGCGGTCGCGTGCTGCGTGGGCAGGCCCAGTGAGAGGCGGTTGAGCCATGCTTCGGTTTCATCACGCATCGGACCGCGCAGCTCGCCCAGCGCGACGTCGCCCGGCGGATAGCTGCCGAGGAAATCGACGCGCCGGCTCGCGTCGGGCAAGTAGCCTTCGCCCTGCGCTGCGGTCGTCGCCAGCACGACGTCGCGATGTGTGTCGTCGATCGTGAGCACGCCCTCGGTGCCGACGATGCCCACGTCGAGGCTGTACACGGCGGCGGGCCACACGACCGGAAGCGCCCAGGAGATCGATGCGTGATAGAGGCTACCGTCCTCGAACGTGATCACTCCGGCGGTGGCGTCGATGCCGTGACAGAGCGGTCCCAGCGCCTTGTCGATCGAGCGCGCATAGATTTCGACGGGCCGCTTCGCCTCCATCAGCCACATGACGATGTCGAGCGCATGCGTTCCGGAGATCACCATCGGCGAAATTGAATCCGGATCGTTGGTGCGCTGGTAGTTGTCGATCGCGACCAGTCGGTTCATGAACGCGCGCGAGGTCACCAGCGTCACATCTCCCAACTGGCCGGTGCGCACCTTCTCCTTCGCCGTAAGCCAGCGGCGGCGGAAACGCTGCGTGTAACCGACGAGCACATCGACGCCTGACTTCTGAATCGCCCTCAGCACGCGCTCCGACTCGGCGAACTCGGTGGCGAGCGGCTTCTCGATGAGGAGAGCGAGCCCGCGCTCGACGGCCGCGAGCACGGGCCCCACGTGCAGGTGCTCGTCGGTGGCGATGACCGCCGCGGTCACCTCCGGCCGCGCGAGCAGCTCGCGATAATCCGCGGTGACGAAATCAGCGCCGATCCTTTCCGCAACGAGCTTCGCGCGCTCCCGCTTGATCTCGGCCAGTCCGATGAAATCGACCTGGGGATGCCGCGCGGCGACCTCGCCGCGGAACAGGCCGACCCGGCCGGCGCCGACGATGGCGAGTCCGATGCGCTTCGCGTTCTTCCTTGCCATCGATTGCCTCAAGCGACGGCGCGACCCTTGGCCCTTCCGCGCGACGCCGGCTCGCGCCGGGCTTCGGCGAGCGGCAGCGACACCGGCAGATTGGTCTCCGCCGATCGATCGGCGGCGATGTAAAGCTCCATCACCATGCGTGCGTGCTCGGGCGTGACGAGGACGGGGCGGTCCAGGGCGGCCGCTTCCAGGAAGTGAATCGTTTCCGCCGCCATCGGGCCGGCATAGGTGTGCTCCACTGCTTCGCCCGGCATGGTCGACATGGGCAGCACCATCCCTTTTTGCACCGTATTCAGCACGACATCACGATGGCTGTCGTCGACCATCACCGCCCCGTCGGTGCCGACGAACTCGATCCAGGTGGTCGAAAAATTCGGATAGCCGGGAGGCAGCGTCCAGCCCGCGCCGATCACGAACGATATGCCGTTGTCCATGGTGACCGTGATCCACTGCGTGTCCGGAACGGGCAGGCCGCTCGCTTCGCGCATGACGCCGTAGTTGATCTGCGAGTAGACGCGCACCGGCTTCGCCGGCTCGAGGCACCACAGCACGAAATCGAGATCATGCGTGGCTTCCATCGCTGCGGGCGAGAGCTTGATGCGGCCGCTGATCTTCTTGCCGAGGTTGCGTGTGATGTGCCGGCTCACCAGGGCGCTCACGGGACGGCCGATCGACCCGTCGCGAATCGATTTCCGTACATAGGCGAACTTGGGATTGAAGCGCTGCGAGTAACCGATCGTGAACTTAAGCTTGCGCTCGCGCGCAGTGGCAATCAGCTCGTCGGCTTCCGAGAGCTCCAGGGCGATCGGCTTCTCCAGGAACACGTGCCTGCCGGCCGCGAGGCAGGCGCGCGCCATAGGGTAATGCGTGGTTTCCGGAGTGGCGGAGATGAAGACCGCCTCGATTTCGTTTATCCCGAGCATCTGGCGATAGTCGCTTGTCGCGCTCTTTGCACGCGTCGCCTTCGCCACTTCGGAGAGCCGTTCGGGACGAATCTCGGCCAGATGCAAACTCTTGACCGCACAGGTCTGCGCGCGTATGCCGCCGCACCACCCGGTGCCGATGATGCCGACGCCGATTTGCCTCATGGACCTCTCCTCCCCAACACCGCGGAGCTATTAGACCACCGCGCATCGCCGGAATACCAATCGCGATTTGCTATGCTAAGCATGCTTTGCCGGCATGTGTCGGCCGCCAATGGCTGATCAGCCCCTCTTGCTTCCCAGAGAGGCACGCCGATGTGGCTTGACGGCACATGCCCATTTGTTATCGTTCAGCCAAGTCCCGTCGCCGGCGTCCCTAGCCAATGGAGCTTCGCAGCATTCAATATTTCGTGCAGGTCGCCGATGAAGGCAGCATCACTCGCACCGCCGACAAGATCGGGATCGCGCAACCGGCGTTGACGCGTCACATCAAGCAACTCGAGGCCGAGCTCGGCACGCAACTGCTGATGCGCCTTCCTCGCGGCGTGCGGCTTACCACGTCGGGCCGCGATTTCCTCGACCATGCGCGCGCAATCATGCTTGAGGTCGCGCGCGCCAGCGAGCACGTTCGCAGCAAGGCGCAGGCGCCGCGAGGCCGCGTCGTGATGGGCACTTCGCCGACGCTCGCACCGCTGCTCCTGCCGCGCTGTATCGCGCGGGCGCGACAGCAATGCCCGACCGTGACGCTCAAAGTCGTCGAAGGCTTCAGCCCGCAGCTGCTCGATGCGTTACTCACCGGGCGGCTCGACCTCGCGGTGATGACCAATCCGCCGCGCACTTCGGCGCTGAAACTTACTCCGCTGTGCTCCGAGCCTCTGGTGGTGATCTCGCCTCCTGGTGCGCGCGGAACGCGCCAGGCGTTTTCCCTCGCCGAGCTTTCGGGCACCGCGTTCATACTGACCGTTGGGTTGCGCACGCTGGTCGAGCAGCAGCTCGTGGCTTTCGGCGTCGGCATCAAGGTCGAGGCCGAAGTCGATTCGGTCGAGGCGATTCGCCGGCTCCTCGTCTCGGGCGTGGGCATGACTATCATGCCCGTGTCGGCATTCCACGACGAGCTGCGCGCGGGAAAGCTCGTCGCGTATCCGATCGAAGATGCCAACCTGCATCGCATCCTTATCCTTGCTCGCCCCGTCGCCGAAGCGCGTTCGGCGGCGATCGACGAAGTCGAGCACATCGTCCGCGCCGAGATGGCGGACCTCCTCCAACAGGGCATTTTTCGCATGCCCGCGGGCGATGCGAGCGCCTCCGTGCCTCGCGCAGCGGTCGTGCCGATCAGAGCTTCGGAGCGCCGCAGCCGGCGGCCGTCCGCACAGCGAAATTCGACTCGCAGCAGGTAACTCATCGAGGAATGATCGAAGGGAGAAGCGATGACGTCAAACTGGTTTTCCGTTGTCAACGCGATCGGCGCCCTGCTTACGATAGCGTTTTCGAATCCGGCCTGGGCACAGCCAGCGCAACAGGAGCCGCTGCGCCTCGGTTTTCTCTCCGTCCGCACAGGGGCGCTCGCCGCGGGCGGCCGGCAGATGGAGGAAGGCATCCAGCTTTTCCTCAAGGAGCGCAACAACACGATTGCCGGGCGCAGGGTCGAGCTCTTCATCGCAGACACCGGCGGCAATCCCGCGGGCGCCAAGACGAAGACGCAAGAGCTGATCGAGCACAACAAGGTCCACGTGATCATCGGGCCTCTCGCGACCTTCGAGGCGCTTGCGATCGACGACTACATCCGTGAAGCGAAGGTTCCGCTTATCACGCCGACGTCCGCGGCGCAGAACGATCTCGCGCAAAAGAAGATGAACGATTACGTGCTGCATGCGGTGGGAACCGCCGCGCAGCCGATGCACGTGCTCGGCGACTACGCGGCTAGGAAGCTCGGCTACAAGCGCGTAGCGACGATCGCCGATGATTTCACGTACGGTCACGAAGGCGAGGCCGGATTCCAGCACGCCTACGAGGATGCGGGCGGCAAGGTCGTGCAGAAGCTGTGGTCCCCGCTCAATGCGGTCGAGTACGGTACCTACGTCGGCCAGATCAAGCCCAACGTCGACGCCGTCTACGCAGGCTTTGCGGGCATCAACGGCCTGCGGTTCCTGAAGCAGCTCAACGAATACGGCCTGAAGGCGAAGATCGGCGTGCTCGGCAACCCGACCTGCGTCGATGAGGGCGTCCTCAAGAACATGGGTGACGAGGCCCTCGGCGTCTACAGCGCGAGCTGGTACGCCTCGACCATCGACTCTCTCGACAACAAGCGCTTCGTGCAGTCGGTGCTCGACGAATACAAGGTGGTGCCCGGGTTCTATACCGCCGGCACCTACACCGCCGCGTTGTTCCTGGAGGATGCGCTCAAGGCGATCAACGGGAAGTTCGAGGACAAGGCGGCGTTCGTGCGGGCGCTGCACAACGTCCGCCTTACTCG
>Ga0310913_10001876_pt1 | contig 11034 bp, 10 predicted proteins | sample GREbulkMGOX082_FD_203447 | JGI IMG/M metagenome (GOLD analysis project Ga0310913, IMG submission 203447) | Lab enrichment of tropical soil microbial communities from Luquillo Experimental Forest, Puerto Rico - GRE.bulkMG.OX082 | ecosystem: Environmental > Terrestrial > Soil > Tropical forest >...
ACGGCGCGATCGCCGAGCCCTGGCTTGCAATCAGCATGGCGCCGAACAACGCCATAATTATCATTATGGGGGCGAGCCAAAATTTCTTGCGAACGCGCAAGAAATACCAGAACTCGACCATAAAGCTGTCCATCTGAATTCCCCTCAGAACTGCCGCTTCATACTCGATTCCTCACCCGCCGGCGGCTCGCGCTCGATCCAGTAAGTGGTTGCCGTTCGATCGGCTGCGAGACGCAATGGCCGTTTGCCAACTATTCGCATAAAAAACGCCATCGGGGTGACTACTAGAAAGAAGAGCAGCGCCAAGATGATGGGATTGACCACTTTCGCAATCGCGGTGCCTACTTTCAACCAGAGCCTGTTAAGCGCGGACAACCGCGAGGGCGCAACAATTCCAAGCAACAACAGTAAAGCGCCCGAGGCAAAGATCAAGCATACAACCGAAGAGATTGCTCCCGCCACGAACGCTTTTGTTGCACCGATCAGCATCAACATGCCGCCGACGGTGCAGCCGAATGCTCGGTCGCTGCCAGCTTTGGTCGGCTCCTCATCACGATAGTTTTCGTGCAGCGAAGAATTCTGGTTCACTGACGTTCTCTGCCCGTTGAACGGCTTGTAGCTTAAGTCTTCTCTAGTATCCTAATCAAAGGAGTCCAAAAACTTCTTACAGGAGAGTGATTGGAGCGTCAAGCCATCCCCACGAGAACGTCGTTAATTCAGACGTTCAGACAGCAGCAAAATCGCAGAACCAATCTTCTATAAAATCTGCTGCGCTGTTCCTCGGCGCCGAGCTCGATTGAGGCGCGTCATCGACGCGCTTTAAGACTAGGATCGTTCGCACTATCTGTGGCACTCCGAACAAACTGAAAGCCGCGAAGGCAGCTATGGCTCCATAGGCGTCGAGCGCCCACCGGCGGCGAACGCAGACGCGATCGCAGAGTACTACACATCAATACTGCGCGTTGCCGGGGGTTCGCGGGAGTAGGATCGCGTCGGGCACGTTGGCGAGGCCGGTGACGTAGGCGAGGGTGCGCTCGAAGCTGAGGCCGAAGCCCACGTGCGGCACCGGGGCGTAGCGCCGCAGATCCCGGTACTCGGCGTAATGCTCCTGGTCGATGCCGCGCTCCGCCACGCCCCGGTCCAGCACGTCTGGCCGCTCCTCGCGCTGGCTGCCGCCGATGATCTCGCCGATCCCCGGCGCCAGCACGTCCATCGCCGCGACCGTCCGGCCGTCGTCGTTCACCCGCATGTAGAACGCCTTGATCTTCTTCGGGGAGTTCATCACGATGGCCGGCTTCTTCGCGTGCTTTTCGGTGAAATAGTGCTCGTGCTCCGACTGCAGGTCGATGCCCGATCAGCGTGACCGACCGGCTGATCGCCCGAGAGAACCCGTTCCGAGTCTGGTGCGAGCATCGCCGCACTCGCTGCGCCAGCTCGCCGAGCGCGCCGGGATCGGTATCGGCTACCCTGTCGCAGATCGAGAACGGCGAGCGCAGAGGCACGGTCGACACGCTGAAGAAGATCACCGCCGCGCTCGACGTCGACCTCGACGATCTGACCTGAGCGCGCGGGACGGATGGCCGGACTGACACCGCCATCAGTCCGCTCAGCCGATCTTGAAAGCCGGCGGGAAGACGTGGGCGGGCCAGGGTGACAAAGAGCCCTCGCTCGATGATCGTTGATTTGACGATGAGGCCGCTCTCCCGCGGCCCGTAGAGAGCTCGTGGTTGAGGTCCTCGTGAGGTGGTAGCCGTGGCCGCGATATGCCAGGATGATTCGGTCGCAACCGTCGAGGGCGCTGCAGACGCCGACGGCGGCCGCCTCCTTGCCGATGTAGCGGAGCACGACGCCTAGATCTTGCCGGCGAGGTAGTCGGCCGAGGCGCGCTCCCCGAAATGGCGGATGGTCAACATCCGGCGCAGCCTCTCGCGCTTGTTGTCGGGCGGCAGGTTCGGCGAGAGGCTCTTGTGGCGCGATCACGTCTAGGGCGGTCAGGGATTTTCATGATGGGCCAGCGCCGGAATGGTGGCGACCGGAACGCCGGCCCCTCTCGTCAACTATGCCGCCGACTGGAAAAGGATCCCGCATGCGCGCCGACATGCCAGCGAGAATCTCTCGGCGGCCTTGCCAGAGCTCGGCATTGCGTGTCGCGCGCGGGCTTCCGGAGTAGGATCGTTCCGCGGCTCACTTGATCATTAGCCTTTCGGAGGAAACCCGTGCTGTTGGAAATCCGCGTACTGGATAACAGCTTCGCTCGCGAGGTCGTCGGGCTACGCCTTTGGGAGCCGCAAGACGGTCAGACCGTCGATGAGCTACGTGCGTTGTGGGCCGATCACCCGGTGCTGGTGTTTCGCCGGCAGGCACTTTCCGAGGATGAGCTGGCCGATTTCAGCGCTCTCTTTGGCCCGCTCGAACGTACCGTCCGCACCGACTGGGCATCTCCGGTCCGGCCGGAAGTCGGCCTGATCTCAAATTTGAAGGATGCGCAGGCAAAGCCGATAGGCGGTCTGGGCGACAGCGAAATTCAATGGCATTCGGATCAATCCTACATGCTGAACCCGGCGACCGGGGCCATGCTCTACGCGCTCGAGCTGCCGTCGAAGGGCGGGGCAACCTCCTGGGTGGATCTATGCGCGGCCTACACGGGACTGCCCGATCGTCTCAAGCGCGCTGTGGAAGGCCGTTGCGCGATCTTCAACTACGCTAAACGGCTCGCCGGGTACCGGGACGCTGACCGGGTGATCTCCGAGGAGGCAAAGCGCAAGACGCCGCCCATCCTGCATCCGCTGGTGCATACCCACCCGATCACAGGCAGAAAGGCGCTGTACTTGGATTCCACGACAACCGTCGGAATCGATGGAATGGATGAGGTTTCAGGCTCGGCGCTGCTCCAGGAGGTCTACGAATTCGCTACGCAGTCGCAATTCGTCTATCGCCACCACTGGCAGGTCGGCGACGCGCTGTTGTGGGACAATGGCTTTACAATGCATCGCCGAGAACCGTTCGACCCTGCGGCGCGGCGCCTGATGAAGCGGACCACGATGTTCCTAGCCCGCGAACGCCATATCGTCCCCGAGGGTGTTTTGGTAACCGTAGCCTGAGTGCCATTGGAAAGGCCTGTCATGAAAGTCGGTTTGTTCATCAACACGCAGTTCCCGGAGGGCTTCGACCTGAGAGAATGCGTCCCGGAGATTGTCGCGCAGGTGCGCGCGGCGAGGGACGCGGGATTTGCGTCCCTCTGGCTCCCGCATCATTGGCTGACCCATCCGATGCAGATGCTGCAGATCACGCCGGTCATGGGCTACGTGGCGGCACACGCGCAGGGTATGACGATCGGCCCGAATATCCTGATTCTGCCGCCGCTCAACCCCATGCATGTGGCGGAGGAAGCCGCCACGCTCGACGTGTTGACCGGCGGCAACTACATCCTCGGCGTCGGCTTGGGCTACCGCCAGCCGGAGTTCGACGCGTTTGGCATCAGCCTCAGCGAGCGGGCGCCGCGGTTCAACGAGAGCATCGCCCTGATGCGTCGGCTGTGGACCGAGGAACGGGTGAGCTACAAGGGCCGGTTCTACACGGTCAACGACGCAGGTATTGGCGTGAAGCCAGTGCGCCCGGGGGGACCGCCACTCTACATCGCCGGGCAGGCCGACGTGTCGGTGAAGCGTGCGGCACGGATTGGCGACGCGTGGCTGATCGTGAACACCAGCGGGCTCGGCAAGGTAACGTCGCTGATGCAGACCTATCGTGCGGCACTGAAGGAATATGGCCGGACACCGATGGAGTTCCCGATCACCGTCGAATGCTACGTCGGCGCACGGCATGCGACTGCGTATGAGGAATGCCGCGGGCCGCTGGAATACAAGTACAACGCCTATGCCTCATGGGGACTGCAGGACCGCACCACGGAGGGTTCGTTCGAGGATTTCGCGCGCGACCGGTTCATCATCGGCGACAAGGGATCGGTGAAGGACGAGATCGCTCGGTATCGCGAGCTTCTGGGTGTCGATCACTTCATCATGCGCTGCGAGTGGCCGGGGCTGCCGCAGGAGCAGGTGCTGAGCTCGATCCAAAGGCTTGGCGAGATTTTCGCGTCGTAAGATTCGGTCGGAGCAAGCGCTAAATGACGCCGCTTTTTCTGAGATCGGCGATTTCACCTGGCGACAGTCCGAGCCAGCCGCCGTATATTTCGGTGTTGTGCTGGCCGAGCTTGGGACTCGGTGTCGTCGCCACTCGGTCCGCACCGTGAAAACGCAATGGCGACGTCGGGACGACGATCCGACCGATCTCGTCGTGCTCGATCCATTCGAGCATTCCGCGCTCGTGCATGTGCAAGTCATGCATGACCTCGCCGACGTCGCGCACCGGGGCGCAAGGGATGCGGTGCCGCTTGGTGATCGTGAACACCTCCATCTTGCCGAGGGTCCGGGACCACGCGCTCACGAGAGCGTCGGTCTCTTCGATGTGCTCGACGCGGTCGGCATTGGTCTTGAAGCGCGGGTCGTTGCGCAGGTCCTCGCGACCCATCGCGGCCAGCAGATGATGCCAATGCTCCTCGACCGCGACGTTGATTGCGACATAACCGTCATTGGTCGGGTAGACTCCGAGCGGCGAGCGCGCATGGCTGCGGTTGCCGGTACGCGGCGGAACATTGCCCGACTGCCAATAGGCCTCGAGATGCGAGGTGAGGGTGGCGTAGGCGGCTTCCTGCATTGCGACTTCGACCAGCCGGCCCTTTCCGGTGCGCTCGCGCTCGAACAGCGCGGTGGTCACCGCGGCGTAGAGGTGGATGCCGGAGAGAAAATCGACAACTGCAGGTCCGGCCTTTACCGGCGGGCTATCGGGAAAGCCGGTCGTGCTGATCAGGCCCGAGACGGCTTGGATCGTCAGATCCATCGCCAGGTTGTCGCGATCCGGGCCGCTGAGGCCATAGCCCGAGCCGGAGGCATAGACAAGGCGTGGGTTGACTTGGCGCAGCTCGGCCCAGCCGACGCCGAGCCGGTCCATTGTCCCCGGTGAGAAATTCTCCAGCAACACATCGGCGCGCCGTGCCATCTCGAACAGCAAGGCCCGCCCGCGTTCGTGCTTCAGATTGAGGGTGATCGCGCGTTTGTTCGAGTTGAGCATCGCGATCGGGAAGGTGGTGCTCTTGCCCGGCGGGGCGCGCCGGCGCAAAGGCTCCCCGAGCGGCGGTTCGATCTTGATCACGTCGGCGCCGGCCTTCGCCATCAACAGCGTCGCGTACGGCCCCTGAAAGACCTGGCCGAAGTCGAGGACGACAATGCCGGCGAGCGGCAGGTTGGGACGGTCGGACACGCTGAAGCCCCGTAGAGCCGTTGCTCAGTTCCCGATTACTTGATGTAATTGGCGTCCCCAAGGGAGCTCGCACTTCTACGAAAAATCAAGGCACTAGGGATGAGGTGGGACACTTTTTCCTTCGGCTTTTCTCGCACGTTTTCGGAATGAGTGTCCCACCAACCAGGACCTCAGGGAGCTACCCACGCTCGATTGGCACCTTCTCGGTCTGATTGGCCGGCCTGAGCTCCGGGTAAAACGTGCTGCCTCTACGACAACGTCGGGGGATGCAGCACCTTGTCCCTTTGCCGTCGGGATAACGGGCATCGAAGGTCCCGACGCGGGCGACGCCGTGCACCTGCATCGCCGCGACCACGCGCTTTGCTGCCAGCCATCCCTCACTCGGCGACAGAGGCTTCCAGGAGGCATAGACCGGGTTCGGGGAAGCGGCTTTCCGAATGTCCGGTATGTGAGATAGTTCGGAGAACATATACTCACTGTGAGTTTTACCGCCCTTGATCCCAAGCGGACCTTACAACTTCGAAACTTCCGGGCTCGCCTGGTCGAGGGGACTGTGCAGGACCGCAGCCGTCGGTCTCACCGCCGTGTGAGTTCCGCGGCATGGAGCTTCACGAAGTCTGCCATACTCGTCGGCGTCTCGCCGGTGAGCTTCAAGTAGTCCTCGCTCATCCGGTCATAGCGCCCCTGCTTGTGGAGTTCGGCCATCACCGTGAGGTGGTGGACGACATGCTCCGATAGGCCCCCCGCCCGAAGTTTTTCGCTCCACTCGGAAGTTGGCGCGTCGCGATAGCGGATCGTCCGGCCGAGCGCCTCGGAAAAGACGCGCGCGTAGTGGTCCAGGTCGGCCGATTCAGGCCCGGTCAGATCGTAGATGTTACCGATGTGCGGCGCCGGGTCGTCGAGGATCGCCGCGACAGCGCGCGCGACGTCGACCGATGAGACGGGCGGGGTCTTGCCGGCGCCCATCGGCAGCGCCAGCTTGCCGGCGTCGCGCGCACTCGCAGCGGCGAGAAGCAGGAAGAAGCCTTCCATGAAGACCGTCGGCCGTACCGTGACGACCGGCAGACCCGACCATGAGAGTGCCTGCTCCGCCAGCCAGTGCAGCCTGTGCTGCGGGCTTTCGGTGGTCTCGGTGATGCTCATCTGCGTCACCGTCATCTGCGACATGTTGACGAAGGCCTCGACGCCGTGATGGCGCGCCACCGCGGCCGTGTTGACCGTGGCCTCGAGATAGACCGGCGAGACCGACATGCCGAAATAGATGCGCGCGCAGCCTTCGATGGCGCGGTCCATCGAGGCGAGATCCGTCAGGTCGCCCTGCACGACCTCGGCGCCGAGCCGGCGCAGGGCCTCGGCGCGCTCGTCCTCCCGCCGGACCAAAGCGCGCACCTTGTGGCCCTTGGCGAGCAGCATTGCAGTGAGGTTGCGGCCGATGGCGCCGATGGCGCCGGCCGCTCCGGTCACGAGGATCGGGCTGTCGTGTGTGGATTTCGTCATCATACCGCTGGCATGGAGTTGCGTTCAGAAAGTTTTAGCGGCGTTCGGAGTTTTATCGGACAAATCACAATCCCTTGGCGGTCCGCTCCTCAGCATGAGCACGCATCGGCTCGGCTGACGTCGGGAGCCTCGGCCGATAGCGGCAGTTCACGGATGCTAGCGGGCTGGAGCATTTGTTCAGAGCGGGGCGAAGAGCTCGTGTGGCGTCGCTAGACCGCGCAGTTGATGGCGACCGAGCGACACAACGCCATCGAGCGTCGCGGCCAATTCCCCACTCACGACGATCGGCTGGCCGAGCGTTTTGGCCGCGTTCTCGATGCGGCTCACCAGATTGACCGCGGGGCCGATGACCGTGAAATCGAGCCGATCGGCAGCGCCGATATTGCCGTAATGGACCGTGCCGAGATGCAGTGCGACGACAATGTTCAGCGGGGGCTCGTCGTGCATCTCGGGGTGGCGCGCAAGACCGGCGACCGCGGCGATCGCATTACGGGCCGCGGCAACCGCGGCCTTCGCAATCGCGGCCACTGCGTCGGTCTCGGCGATCGGAAAGATCGCGAGAAGACCGTCGCCGATGAATTTGAGGATTTCGCCGCCATGCCCGCGGATTTCCGCGGCTTGTGCCTCGAACAGCGCGTTAAGGATCGCGATCATCCGCTCGCTGGGCAGCCGGTCGGAGCGCTCGGTAAAACCGCGCAGATCGGACGACCACAGCACCGCGGTTAGCTCCATGCCTGTGCCGCGGCGGATCTGACCGGTCAGAACTTTCGGCCCGGTATTAGCGCCGAGATAGGCGCACAGCAGATTGTGGGTGATCCACCATTGATTGTATCGGTCGGTGATGATCGAGAGACGCTGCCCCACACGTGCCAGATCGGTCAGTTCGCTGTCCGTGAACCCGCCAGGCCGATCGGTGACAAAGGTCACCATGTAAGCGGCGGCATAAACACCGTCGATCGGCAGGGCGATATAGTCTGTACCGCCGCGCTCGCGCAGCTCGATCAGCACCTCAAAATCGAGCTTGTCGGCCGGCCGGTCGAGACGCCGGCGGAGCGTCTCTCTCCCATAGCAGACGCGCCGCACCGGGTTCTTTTCGTAGGGGATCGTGTCCGCGACCTCGTGCGCGATCATCACCTGCACGGTCTCGCCGGTGTCGCGCCACCAGGTGAGCGTGGTGCCGAGGAATTGCGGATGCAGCGTGGCGGTGTGGAGCGTCACCCGCAACAGCGGCATTCGGGCGGCGAGCAGGCGCCAAGCGAATTCATCGAAGCTGGCAATGCCGTCGGAGAGTTCGCGCGGCGAACCGAGTAGCCAGTCAGCGATGTTATCGATAGTGTCGTGAACGGGACGCTGTTCGGGCGGGCGGGTCATTCTTCCGACGACACGAATATGCTCGGGCAGAAACGCGGTCGATCGCGGCTGTCGCGATGCGTCGCCCGTCGTTTCCGGGAGAGTACCGGCCATCGGCCACAAACTTGGGCTGGCGAGCGGGCGAGCGCAAGCGGCGGGAAAAAGTTGTGCTGGGCGGATATTTGCAGAGTGTCACACAATCAACACCGTAGCCTTCCTTTTCCCCGCGGAAGGTCGGCATCGGGGCATGAAGATCAGTTCCCCCGCCAAGGCTGAGCGACCGCTGAGGCTTGGGTAAGACAACATTCGCCAGAATACGAGGCAACGCGCGACGCGCCGATAGCGTTCGCTGCTTGGTTTAGCGGCCCAAGAACGCGCTCCTCAGCGTTGGAATGAGGTCGATCGCCCGGAATAAAGACTTCACGGCGGTCCTTGCCAAAAGTCCTTTGGCGTGAAAGCGCTTCATATTGTTTAGCGATGTTTGCACGGCCGCGAAGCCATAGTCGATCATTTCCCTTTCGTAGGCAGCGAGAGCTTCGATGAGATCTCCTTGTCCACGTGCCACAGCAACAAGAGCCTGACGAAGGGCCGCGGCGTCCCGCAACGCGGTGTTGGCGCCGATCCCCCGGAATGGCGTCATATTGTGAAGTGCATCCCCCAACAGCGTCACCCGCTGCGTGGGCCACGGTCGGATTGGCACGGACGCCTTTACTGCAAATGTGGTGATCGTGGACACATCTGTGGCTTGCACCAACCACTTCAAAGTGGGATGCCACTCATCGATCAGCGAAATTACCGGAGCTGTCGCATCCTGGCCGCTGAGCACGTCCGGAATCCCGGGCAAATTAAATGTCTCGCCGTGAGCCGAAAAACCCCACATGACATACTTCTCACGGTCGTAGCATGGCTCGCCGCATTCGGCGTCGTCTTCATAGTCGACGGCGTTGGCGAACATGAAACAACCTTGGGGGCCGAGAATCAGCGTCGGGCCCCGCAAGATCGGCTGCGGCACAGCTCTTCGCGCTCGGTCGTCAAGGCCAAGTTTTCCTGAAACCGCGACAATACCGGTCTCGACGCGCCGCGCGTGAGGCAAGAGCTGTGCGCGTAACGAGGAGCTCGCGCCGTCAGCGCCGACCAGGACGTCGCCGGTCGTGGACGAGCCCCCGGTCGGCGCGGCGCAAAGCGCGATCTACGCTTTGCTGCCAGCCTGGGTGAGCTCGATGTGGTAAAGAGCTGGTTTGACGCCGACGGCTCGTTCAAGCCCGGTGCCGGCGCTCTCACCGGCCGGTATGGGCAGGAGTCCAAGCAGCGCGGGCAATCGCCGTTCCGCTGTGAGCGGACACGCCCGAACATCCTCAGCCAGGCGCTGTGCTTCGCGTGCGTTCACAACCGGCTCGAGGTGGTGGATTTTGTCCTCGCGCAAGGAGCCGACATCAACGCCATCGTTCCCGGCCTCGACATGAAGGCAACCGTGTTGCATCGCGTTGCCACGGCGAACGGGGCGTTTCACCCGCTCGGAGATCGAGACGGCGATCCGCTTCCTGCTCGACCGCGGGGCCGATCCGGCCAATCCGCGACGAGGTGCACCACAGCACACCGATCGGCTGGGCCTGGCACTTCAGGCAGAGCGACAGCGTCGACCTGCTGATCGATCGCGCCGGTAATTCATGATGCGGTCGGCTGCGATTGACCCGACCGGGTTCGCATGCTGCTGGCGCACGATCCAGGCCTGGCGAACGCAAGCGATGAAGACGGCGGGACGCCGCTGCACCGTCTGCACGGCGCATTGACGCACGGAACCGAGATGATCGATCTGCTCGTGCAGCACTATGCCGGCGTGAACGCCCGCAACCGGCGTGGGGTCACGGTCCTTGCCAACGTCATGGCATCGGGCGCCGCTGATCTGGCCGATCGTCTGCGATCCCTCGGAGCCAATGGACCCACCGGTCGATCGCCACACTGCAAGTAAAGTTCTGTACATCTGCGCCGACCGGTTTCCTGACCAGAGGCTGGAGTCTGCTGGGGTCATCAACTGAACGAAGCGCAGCGAATGCGAGCGTCCACTTTCCACTAACTCAATCGATCTGTGTGGGGGAGGTCCGGAATGGGGCATGAGGACGTTCCCGCGACCAGGGCCCCGCAAATATATACGGAAACAAAGTAGTCCCTGTGGTTGCCGATTGAAATACAACGTCAGTTGACGCCGTGCTGATCTCGAAACTGAAGGCACCCACGTTGACGGTCGCACCGGTGTTGGTCAGATACACATTAAACATATCGTTCACGGCCCCTGCGCCGGCAGTCACCGGCTGTGCCGAGAGTATCAGGTTTGCGCGTGCTGTAGGTCCCAACCCTAGCAATGCGATCAGCGCGCCTAAAGCTATCCAGTGCACATTTCTCATGTTCATCCCCATCGGTTTGCCCATTACCAGCCGGGCCAGAATAGTCGCCAATGGAGCAACAGCTTCGCCCTTAGTCATCGACCTTCTCCCTGCGCTCAGGTGCGCAATTTTTTTATCACGCTGCAGCGCGATTTAATTAGATGTCAAGTAGAAAATGCAACGATGGTTCGATCGCGGGTAGGCCGGCTCGCTCGGCCATTTGGCTGACTATTCGGCGCAACCGCGCGATTCCGATGTGTCGAAGCGAAGGGCCGCTTGCCACCCCGAGCGGACCCCCAGCACGGGTGCCTCTCGACCCTAAACCGACCTGGGCGCAGGGTATCAACCGTCAGATTTCATCCACTAGTGTGATGTCTCTGAAATACCATTACGCTGAGCGGCAAGCGCACGTCTTGCCTTGTCGATTTTGCGCAGGATGTCTTGGCCCTTGGCCTTCCAGACGTAGCGTCGAGGGTTGTCGTTGCGCGCT
>Ga0310913_10001877_pt1 | contig 11034 bp, 11 predicted proteins | sample GREbulkMGOX082_FD_203447 | JGI IMG/M metagenome (GOLD analysis project Ga0310913, IMG submission 203447) | Lab enrichment of tropical soil microbial communities from Luquillo Experimental Forest, Puerto Rico - GRE.bulkMG.OX082 | ecosystem: Environmental > Terrestrial > Soil > Tropical forest >...
TGCCGATCGTGTTCAACCAACACTACCTCGGCACGATGGATTACTGGGATCCGGCGGTGACCGATGGCCTCGCCCGCAACCGAGAGGTAATCCTGTTCAACAATGCCGGCGTCTCGTCGAGCTGTGGCGAGGTGCCGACCACATGTGAGGAGATGGGCGCCAACGCAGTCGAATTCATCAGAGCGCTTGCCCTGACTCAGGTCGATGTGCTCGGCATCTCGATCGGCGGCTTCGTCGCCCACGAGATCACGCTGCAAGCGCCTGAACTCGTTCGCAAGCTGATTCTAGTTGGCACCGGTCCACGTGGCGGTGAAGGAATGGCGTCGCAGACGCCGGAGGCGCAGCGGATCTTCGGCGCCGCTTACGACCCGCCGGAGCATCTATGGCTTGCGGTTCTTTTCGGCCCGTCCCAGAAGGCTCAGGCCGCAGGACTGGAGTTCCTGAAGCGCAAGCATCTCCGCCAGGTGGACCGCGATCCCGAGGTGAACGAGAGAGTCGGCCCACGGCAGAGAGAGGCCATTGCGAAATGGGGCGTCCAGCGCGAGGGTCCGGAACCAGACGGATGGCTCCGGTTCCGGGTCGTCATTGGAGATTGCTTCGTCGCCGTGCTCCTCGCAACAACCGTCTCTAGATCTGTCATTGTAAGCAAAGCCAACTAATCTCAGCGGTCACAAGACTGGCATTCGGTAACCGGCATTCATGCCGAAGCGATTGGCGAAACTCCAATAGCCGGCGTCTGCCGCGAGCCCTCGATGCAGACGCCGGAAAGGCCTGTTCGGCACGAGGATTTCTAACTCGCCGATGAGAAACTCTCGTTTGTGAAAGCGCTGAGCAATCACAAATCTTGGCAACCCATCAAACCGGCGTCGCATGAAGGCCCGCCTGTCGCTTGGGGCCCTATGGAACGCTGAATGGCTTTCAGAGCCAGGGATCAGGCGCCTGGTCTCGAGCGATCAACACGTCCGCACCGGCGCCGGCGCGGGCGAACGAGAACGAACCCAGGGAAATCCTCGCCTCACGCAGGCAAATCCACCTTGAGTTCTTTCATTGGACACAATTATGAAGAACACTGGCGAGGCAGCTGACGCGGGGTTAAGTCCCCTGATCCCGGCGGTGTTGGCACCGCCAGAGCTCCTGGTCCTGGCCCCGCACGGTTTTATTCCGCCACCGCTCAACCCCACCGGGGCGCGGCTCGAAACGAAGGAGCTAGCGCCTGGCATCTACGGCCTGCTTTCCAACAAGCCGCCCGTGGACAACAGCGGATTTGTGGTAGGCGAGCATGGTGTCCTCGTGATCGACGCGCACATCAATGGAGCGATGGCCGGGCAGATTCAGACTGCCGTGCGGCAGGTAACCAACAAACCCATCCTCTACGTAGTTAACACCAACTACCATGGCGACCACACGTTCGGGAACTACGCTTTCCCCCAGGAAACATTGATCGTCGCTCAGCAGAAGACCGCCGAGAGCATGCGAAATTTTGACCGAGAAAAACAGTTCTTACTGCCGACTGTGGACAACGATCCGACGGTATTCGGCGACGTACGACTACGCCTCCCGGATTTGGTCGTCGCTGAGTACCTAGAGCTGGATTTGGGCGGCCGGGTGGCGGAGCTCTACCACTTCGGTCACGGCAATACTCCCGGCGACACCGTCGTTTTTGTGCCCGAGGCCCGGATCGCCTGGGTGGGCAATCTGATCGTCGGTGAAGGGAGCATCCCGTTTCTGATCGAAGGTGGGGCAGGCGCATACTTGGAGACGATGGCAAAGTTCACGCACACGCTCGAGGTCGCGACAATTATTCCCGGACACGGGTTGCTGACTTCGGGGGCGATCCTGGGCCGTTACTTGCCCTATCTGAGTGACTTGATTGAGTCGGTGCGAAAAGCAATCCGGGCTGGCCATAGCCTGGAGGAAGCGATAGCTACCGCGCCGCTCGGGCAGCAGTACACCCAGGACGTCCTCGGCTCGGACTCGCCGTGGGCGGCCAACTTCGCAGCGTTCCGCGCCGGCGTCCATCGCTGGAACGTGTGGCGGACCTACCAAGGGATGAAAAGGGATCCGACCTAGCAGGCGACCGGTCCGAGCTGTCAGCCAGAGCATCGCAGTTCACCTTGGCAGGCTGTGAAAAAGGATTTTCGCAGCCTGCCTCCGCCCTCCGCTGCCACGTCCCGACCAGCAAGGAGCCACCCATCGCCCGTATCGTAGAGTTTGCATCCTATGGCGCGTCCGAGGTCCTAGAATTCAAGGACGTCCCTGATCCGCAGCCTGCTGCCGACGAGGTCCGCATCCGCGTCCGGATGACCCGCTCCCTTGGTGAGCACCTAGGCGAGCACCGGCCGCAACAAAACTGCGACGAACTCCAGAAGGCAGCAATGACCAAGCGATATCTCGAAGACTTCGCCGCGGGCCAGACCTTTGGCTCTCGCAGACTACGGGTGGGTAAGGAGCAGATAAAGGCTTTCGCTGCCGAATTCGATCCTCAGCCATTCCATCTCGATGAGGAGGTCGCGCGTGACACGATCTTCCGAGGATTGGCGGCGAGCGGCTGCCACACGGCTGCGCTGACGATGCGGCTGCTGGTCGAGAGCGAGTTCGATCCGGCGGGCAGGATGGTCGCGACCGGCGTAGACGAGTTGCATTGGCCGCTGCCCGTGCGGCCCGGAGACGAGCTGCAAGTCGAGAGCGAGGTGCTCGAGGTGAGGCCGTCACAGTCGCGTCGAAACCGGGGGATGATCAAGGTGCGGACGACGACCCTGAACCAAAACGGCAAGGCGGTGCAGGTTTCTGTTGCCAATCTGATAGTGCTGGGCCGCGACAGCTAGGAACTTCGGTCAACCCCTGCGGACTGGCAACCCCAATAGCCTGTAGCAAACGGAGCTCGTCATGGGGATCGTGCGCTTTGCCTTGCGCTGGCCCTACACCTTTTACGTGTTAGCCCTGCTGATCCTGTTTTTGGGCATCACCGCCTTCCGGTCGATGCCGACGGACATTTTCCCGGAGATCGACATCCCGGTCGTTACTGTCATCTGGCAATACACTGGGCTTAGCACGCCGGAGATGGAGCAGCGCGTCACCACCTACAGCGAATACGCGATTAGCACCAGTGTCAGTGGGATCAAGGATATCGAGGCGCAAACGCTGGACGGCATCTCGGTCCAGAAGATCTATTTTCAGCCGGACGTCAGTCTCGATCTCGCGATCGCGCAGATCGTCTCGGCCACCAATTATATTCGCGTGCTAATGCCGGCTGGGATTCAGGCGCCGCTCGTCGTGCAATACAATGCGTCCAGCGTTCCGGTGCTGCAGATCAGCCTGAGCTCGGATACGCTCAATGAGCAGCAGCTCTACGATTACGGGTACTACACTCTCCGCCAGCGGTTGGCGCCGATCCACGGCGTCACCTTTCCGACGCCGGCCGGCGGCAAATACCGCCAGATCATGGTCGATCTCGACCCGGCAAAGCTGCTGGCCAAGGGCCTCACGCCGCTGGATGTGGCGAATGCCGTCAACGCCCAGAACCTGACCTTGCCGTCCGGCACCGCGAAGATCGGCGACACGCAATATACGGTGCGCACCAATGCGGTGCCCGCGACAATCGACGACCTCAACAACATTCCAGTCAAGTACGCCAACGGCGCCACGGTCCTTGTCAAGGACCTAGGCTATGTCCGCGACGGCTCGGCGGTGCAGCAGAATGTCGTGCGGGCGGACGGGCGGCGTTCGGTGCTGCTGAGCGTCATCAAGAACGGCAACGCCTCTACTGTCGACGTAGTCAACGGGGTCAAGGCGGCGCTCAAGGTGGCCCGTGCCTCGGCGCCGCCAGGCATGGAGATCAAGGAGCTGTTCGACCAGTCGGTGTTCGTCAGCGCCTCGGTCGGTTCGGTATTGCGCGAGGGGCGATCGCGGCCGGGCTGACGGCGCTGATGATCCTTTTGTTCCTCGGCTCCTGGCGGTCGACCTTGGTGGTGATGATCTCGATCCCGCTATCCGTTCTGTCATCGCTGGTCGTGCTCTATTTCCTCGGCGATACGCTCAACACAATGACATTGGGCGGATTGGCGCTCGCGATCGGCATCCTGGTCGATGATTCGACGGTAACGATCGAGAACACCCACCGGTTGTTGACCGAAGAGGGACAGCCGCTGCCGCAGGCAACTCTGCACGGCTCCGCCGGCATCGCCGTGCCGACCCTGGTATCGACATTGGCGATCAGCTGTGTGTTCACCTCGGTCGTCTTCCTCGAGGGGCCGGCGAAATATTTGTTCACCCCGCTCGGCCTCGCAGTCGTGTTCGCGATGCTCGCGTCTTACGGTCTCTCTCGAACACTGACGCCGATCACGATCGGGCTCTTGCTGAAGGGCGAAGGTCACGGGGCTGAGGGAGGCTGGTTTGCGCGGTTCCACAATCGCCTCGAGCGCGGCTTTGATCGCCAGCGTGACGGTTATGCCGAGCTCCTCGCGACTTTGCTGACCCGCCGCATCGTCGTGCCGGTCTTCGCGACGGCGATCCTAGCCCTCGGGACCGTCATGTATATATATATATATATGTCGGGCGCGACTTCTTTCCGGTCATCGACGGGGGGCAGATCCAGCTTCACGTCCGCGCTCCGGCCGGCACGCGGATCGAGAAGACCGAGCAGATCTTCGAGGCCGTCGAGAACAAGATCCGCGACATCATCCCGGCGAGCGAGCGCGAGCTGATCGTCGACAACATCGGCCTGCCTTTCCGGCTGTACAACCTGGCCTTCGCCGACGGCTCGACGATTGGCGTCAATGACGGCGTAATCCTGGTGTCGCTGAAGGACGGGCACGCGCCCACCGCCGATTATGTGCGCCGGCTGCGGCAAGCGCTGCCCGCAGCCTTCCCGGAAGACATCTTCTATTTTCAGGCTGCCGATATGGTCACCCAGATCCTGAATTTCGGGGTGACGGCGCAGATCGACGTGCGGACCGTTGGCTATGACCGCGTCAAGAATCAGCACATTGCGCGGCAGCTCCGGCGCCGCATCGGGGCGATCCCGGGCATTGCCGATACCCACCTGCAGCAAGAGGTCGGTGCGCCGGCGTTCTTTGCCGCGATCGACCGCACCCGTGCGGCAGAGCTCGGCCTCAACACCAGTCAGATTGCCACCAACCTCAATGTCAGCCTGAGCTCCTCCGCGCAGGTAACTCCGAATTTCTGGACCGATCTGACGAAGGGGATACCCTATTACCTGGCGGTTCAGACCCCGGAGCCTCAGGTGGCGTCGCTCAATGCGCTGACCAATACGCCGGTCAGCACTTCCCTTTCGCCGCAAGGGGATCCGGTGCCCGGCCTTCTCAGCAATGTGGCGACCCTCACCCGCATTGCGCTGCCGGCCAACGCCAATCAGGCGAACATTCAGCCGATCTACGAGGTCTTTGCCAATGTCCAAGGCCGTGATCTCGGCAGCGTCGCCGGCGAGATAAGCAACACCGTCGCCAGGCTGCAGAAGGAGCTCTCGCCCGGCAATTCGATCCAGGTAATGGGCCAGATCGGGAGCATGAACGACGCCTTCCGCGACATGGGCATCGGGCTCTTGTTTGCCGCCGTTTTCGTCTACCTGCTGATGGTCGTCAACTATCAGAATTTCGGCGACCCGCTCGTCGTCATTCTGGCATTGCCCGCGACTTTCTGCGGCATCGTGACGATGCTCTACATTACCGGCACGACTTTGAGCGTCCCGTCGCTGATGGGCGCGATCATGGCGGTGGGGGTCGCCTCGGCCACTCGATCCTGCTGGTGACGTTCGCGCGCGAGCAGCAGCTCGCGGGCATGAGCGCCTTCGATGCGGCCATCTCCGCCGGACGCACCCGGATTCGGCCCGTGCTGATGACCGCCGCGGCAATGATCGTTGGCATGATTCCAATGGCGATCGGCGGCCCGGGTGAGGAGCAGAACGCGGCATTGGCGCGCTCAGTCGTCGGCGGCCTTTTGTTCGCAACACCGACCACCCTGCTCGTCGTGCCTTACCTCTTCGCCATATTGCGCAAACGCAACGACGGCAAACCCGCCCGGGGCGTCTTTGCGGAGGAGCTCTAAATGGCCGACCGTGACCATCGCGTACACGAGTATCCGGCGCGGAGCCGGGATATTCAGCGGCCGACGGGTGAGCACGATCGCCGCAGTGGTTCCGGTCGACGGCGGCTCGGCCTTGCCGCACTGCTGGTGCTCGTCGGCGGCCTGGCGGTCGGCATTTGGCGGCATTACGCACTGCACCTTGAGGTCACCGCCGCCGCAGAGCAGCATCGCGATTTCGTCCCGACCGTCCGCGTCGAGGCGGTGCGGGCGAGCCGGCACGATGAGCGTGACATTGCCGGCCACCACCAACGCTTTCGAAGCCGCCAACATCTATGCCCGCGCCAGCGGGTATATCACGCAACGCAATGTCGATATCGGGTCGCGCGTGAAGGCGGGCGACTTGCTGGCGGCGATTACCGCTCCGGAACTCGATCACCAGATCGCCCAGGCCGCGGCCAGCCTGGCTCAGGCCAAGGCATCACGCCGGCAAACCAAGGCCAATCGTGAACTGGCCCGGGTCACTTGGGGTCGCGACTCTGTTCTGGTGCCACCCAGCAGCAGGACGACACCGATCGCCTGGGCTATGCGGCTCAGCAGCAGGCGAAGCAGGCTAATGACGCCGCCATTCAGTCGCAGGAGGCCCAGCTGCTGGTGCTGCGCCAGCAGAAGGCCTATCAGCAGGTCGTCGCCCCGTTCGATTGCATCGTGACGCAGCGCAACATCGACGTCGGCAGCCTGGTCCAGGCTGATGCGACGAGCGGCACCTTCATGTTCGCGCTGACCCAGAGCGATGTCATGCGGATCCGGCTCTATGTGCCACAAGACGCAGCCATCGGTGTAAAACCCGGGGTCGATGCCGTCGTCCGGGTGCCCGAGATCCCCGACCACAGCTTTCCGGGCAAGGTCGCGCGGATCGCCGATGCCCTCGATCCGGCCACCCGGACCCTGATGACCGAGATCGACGTAACCAATCCCGACGGAGAGTTGAGCCCGGGGACCTACTGCACGGTCGAGCTCAAGGTTCCGCGCCGCACACCGTCGCTGATCGTGCCGGCGGGGGCGATCGTCTTCGACCGCGACGGCCTCCATGTTCTAGTCGTCGAGGACAGCGTCGTGCACAGCCGCAAGATCACCGAAATTCGCGACCTCGGAACCGAGGTCGAGGTCAGCGACGGCGTTAAGCAGGGCGACCAAGTCGTGCTCACCCCGCCCGTCGACCTCGAGGATGGCGGCAAAGTACAAATTCGTGCGACCTCGACGGCCAAATCGTCATAGAACCTTGTCACGCGGTGCACTGCTTGGTGAAGCGCGGCGCATCGATACGCCGCGGCTGGGGGGCCCTTCAACTGTGAGGCTTCAGGCGTCCGCCGCCTGAACGAAGGCATTCAGCGATCCTAGACTGTCCGTCCGCGAATCTCCATTTCGGACAATCAAGTCGGATATGTTTGGAACTGCGGCCCATTTTTCAAACCGTCGGGAGGGCTTACCTGTCAACCAACCAGGAAGGAAGTCCCAGATGAATGCAACGCAGTTGGCAAAGACGACGAATGGGGAAGCGGTCGAGGAGTTAGACGTGCTGGTGGTCGGCGCCGGGTTCGCCGGCCTTTACCAGCTCGATCGCCTGCGCAGGCTCGGTTATCGCGTCAAGGTATTCGAGGCCGGGTCCGACATTGGCGGCGTCTGGTACTGGAACTGCTATCCGGGCGCCCGGGTCGATACCTACGGGCCGCTGTATCAGTTCTCCAGCGTGGAGCTCTGGCGGGATTGGAGCTACAGCGAGCTCTATCCCTCGTGGGAGGAGCTTCGCGCCTATTTCCGCCACGTCGACCAGAAGCTCGGTCTCAGCTTGGCGGAACCGTGGGCCGACACCGGCCCCAGCGCCGGGCGCTTGATGCTGGCGGTACTCGGCGGCTGGCTGACGTCGAGCGCGATCTAATCCGCACCCGCACCGCCGAAGGCCGGAGCCGCGCCAAGGCCCGTGGAAAGCATATGGGCCGTCCCCCTTCCCTCACGCCGGAACAGCAGAAAGAGGCAACCAGACGGCGCGCGCAGGGCGCTACGTTGCAGGAATTGGCAGACAGCTACGACCGCAGCATCGCCACCATGCGCCGCGCCACCCGCGGCGCGTGACCTTGTTCCGAAAGTTTTCCTTATGAACGGCTGGCAAAACCCTTCGACGGCGGAAGATAAGGCGCTGTTGAATGAAGCTTTTCGCATCTACAAATGGCAGTTTGGCAAATGCCTTGCACCTTCTATACAAGGCCAGAACACGCCAATTCAGGCGCACTCGATACAGAATGCGCGATCGTAGAGTTCTCAGACCCGCTGATACGGAGACGTTGTAAAGCGAATGCGCTTGACCGTCCCATCCGGATAGCGGACATGCGTAATCTTCGCCGGCAAGGCTGACACATCAGTATTGGCGTCTACATTGACCAACTGTCCCACCTGTTCCAGTCGTTCATAGAATAGTCGGGCGTCTTCATTCTGTGCCGTTGAATTGGGCTCATCGTGTGGTGCTTTAGCGTTCGGAGATGCCATGGCGCTGACTCTCTGTTCGTAATGTTCCCTGGTGGCAGTTCAACACCTAACACAACGAGCCCGTTCCAGCCAGCTCGACCGAGCGCCGGTATCCGAGCTGGCTGGACCAGACGGGTTAGCGATGGCTATAGAAGCCGCAGTCGAAATGGAGCCGCTTGAGCACACGCCCCTCCGCCGTCTCTCGCATCACATGGGTCCTCCGGGATCGCGACCCCGCGACGAGCCCCCGGGACAAATGGCCATTGAGATCAACACGATCCAGCTGGACCAGATCTTCGATAAAGAGACGAGCGGCCTCGTCCGGGGCCGCGGGTCCCGCTGGGGCTCCACGTAGGGTTGCGGGGACCACGGAAAACCGCGCCGGTTCCGCCGCAGCATGGACCAACAGCGTTGTCCCATCGTCGGTAGTAATAGTCTGAACGGGCAGGGCCGGCGCGTCTTCCGGGCCACGCCGGTATCCGTCGTCTTCGTCGCCATAGGTCAGGCGGGTCTGCGTGCCACCCACAGTGGCGACACCCGCTGGGGCAACTTGCCGTTGCGGCACAGGAGCGCTGGCAAGGGTGAGAGCCGCCGCGGTTGAGAGGATACCGTGTTGCTGGAAAGCATTGTTGAGCGCCGTGCGATACCGCCCCTGATTGCGGGCCTGGTCGGCTTGGATCATGGCTGCTGCCACCTGACTGTAGTAGGCGGAGGTCACCGACGAGGTGTGCACGCCATCGACCAACAGCTGCCCCAAGGCCCGACTAGCGGTGAGCAAGTTCGCGTCGTTGGCCGCACCCAGAATTTGGACCATGCCGGCTAACGCATCGAGAAACGCACCAGTAAAAATCCGGGAGAAGGAATGCACCTCTGATGAGAGCTGGTTCGCAGGTGCTTGCGGTGGGAGTTGAGCGGGCGGGCGAAAGAAGAAGCGATTGGCCGCATTGCGCAGGCAGTCGGGATCGACCGCGGTTGGCGAGAGTTGGCGAATCGCCCAGCCCAACTGCTCGGCAAGACGCGAAAGACGGGAGGTCACGTTGAGCCGTCCCTGCGTCTCCGTGAGCACCTTCTGTCGCTCCGATTGCAGCTGCAGCGCACACAGAATGGCGCTCATGTCACCGAAGGATTCGTGGAAGGCGGCGACTTGGGTGCTGGCGGCGTCGAAAAGTTGTGGTTTGAGCGCATCCAAGATGGCATGCCCCATCTCGTGGCAGACGACATCGGGGCTGTCGGCTGAAAAGAACGTCCGGTTCTTCACGGTCTGGTGGAAAAAGAACAGACCATTATCGTCACGGGAATAGAAGGCATTAAGGTCTTCTCCGGCATCCAGGGTCACGTGCATCGGGTTGACCGTCGACCATCGCGTGCCGGCGGGTAATAAGGGGGTCCAGAAATTGATGCCCCGCGCTAGCGCCTCTGTGACCATCCAGAAGCGGAAGTTTGGCGTGCCTGGAGGAAACAGACCGGATTGCGGTTGAGGATCGAGAATGTGCGTTTGCAGCGATGGGTTTGCGTTAACCGGCGGGGTAACGGGGAACGGTGTGGCGAGGGGAGGGTTCTGGGTGGGCGTGGCCTCGCTGAACGGGTCGTCCTCCCAGGTGTTGATCTGTCCGGCGGGTGCTCCCCCTGGTGCAGCTTGTCCGAGCCCGGTTCCGCTCGTCACAGCGTGCATCATCTGCATCATCTGAGCGGCCGTGGCCGTCAGCGCCTGGGTTGCCTGAGTCAATGTGTCGATGGCGGCAGATAAATCGGTCGCGGGGGTGTTCGAGAACTCCCCGCTATCCGCTGCCATTGCGGTGCCGGTGGGATGTCGTTGAGCCATAGGTGTCTCCTCTCGTATTCGCGGGGCGCCCGAGGGACGGGCCCGCAAGGTGACGCGACCAGACAAAGCTCTAAGGAATAGTCCTCTCGTGCCCCCAGCTTGCTGGCCGCCCAGGATGGATAGACGGGAATGCTGCGAAAATCTGATTCCATTGGAAACTCTTCGGTTTCCTAGTCTGGTGGGTGCATCTTCGGATTCATCAAGGGGTGGCGCAAGGAAAATCGATCCTAGCAGCCTCCGTCTGCAGGATCGTCGCCCTCGCGGGGCTGGAAGCTGGCGGGTCACCTATTAGGTGACGTAAAGACTGCGGCAACGACGAATGGCTCCGCCACCTTAAGGGTCGGCCGGACCGAGAGGACGATGCCGCACTTATGTTTGCAAACCCCGTATAACGCGAATTCGATGGACAACACTGGAATTACGGGTTCATTTTCGAGTGTCTACCGCCATCACATACCCGATCGCTTACGCAAGATCCGGTGCGACAAATCTCGCATACAAATTCCGGCTTATTGCGGAAGTGTTTTGACCATTCATAGGCGCTGATGACGGATTTGACCCGCAGCCTCGCGTTGATCTTTTTGCGGACGCCCGCGTCGCAGGTCCACGAGAGCACCGGGTAGCCATCGCCGCAAACTCTTGTGTTGGCC
>Ga0310913_10001895_pt1 | contig 10990 bp, 7 predicted proteins | sample GREbulkMGOX082_FD_203447 | JGI IMG/M metagenome (GOLD analysis project Ga0310913, IMG submission 203447) | Lab enrichment of tropical soil microbial communities from Luquillo Experimental Forest, Puerto Rico - GRE.bulkMG.OX082 | ecosystem: Environmental > Terrestrial > Soil > Tropical forest >...
GTAGCGAGTGTGCACATACCCGGCCGCGGTCCAGGTCGCCGCAGGCCGGACAAATCCCCACTTCGGTGGGTCTTCTCGCTCAGTCACGCGGCCACGGCCAAGGAGTGATTCCGATGAAGTCGGCAGCGGATTCTAAGCGCGGTCCCCATCTCACGGTCGGCCAACTGGCAGCCGCTGCTGCAGAAATGCGCGCCATCAATCTGACCGCGATCCACGCGGCAGGCTCCGGCCATCCGGGTGGCACGCTTTCCGTCATGGACATCGCCGCCGTTCTTTACCTCAATGTACTGAATCACGATCCAAAAAATCCTGGCTGGCCCGATCGCGATCGCGTCTTCTGGTCCGCTGGACACAAAGCCCCCGCCCTCTACGTCGCTCTTGGCCGCGCCGGATATTTTCCTCTCGACGACGTGGTGCTGCTACGGCAGCTTGGAGCACCTTTTGAAGGCCATCCCAATTGGCTCAAAGTTCCTGGCGTCGAAATTTCCAGTGGTTCACTTGGTCAAGGACTTGGCGCCGCTGTGGGCAACGCGCTCGCACTCAAGCTGCGTGGTTCTTCCTCTCGCGTTTACGTCATCATGGGCGATGGCGAGCAGCAGGAAGGCAGCATTTGGGAAGCCGTGATGGAAGGTTCGCACTACAAGCTCGACAACCTCGTCGGTGTCATCGACCGCAACCGCTTGCAGATCGACGGCTGGGTGAAGGACGTGATGAATGTCGAGCCGCTCGAGGACCGTTATCGTGCATTTGGCTGGGAGGTCATCGAGGTAGATGGCCACGACATCATGCAAGTCGTCGACGCTCTGGAGAAGGCAAAAAGCGAGCCCGTGGACGGCAAGCCGACGGTGGTTATCTGCAACACTGTGAAGGGCAAGGGCGTCAGCTTCATGGAGAACCAGGCCGGCTGGCATGGCAAGGCTCCCAGCTACAACGAGATGGTGAAGGGACTGGACGAGCTTGGGCTCAAGCAGACAATTGCCTATGATGCGCTGCTGAAGAAGGCGGCAGAGTATCAGAAAGAAGTGGAAACCAAGCTGGACGCAAAGATGCCGCACTTCTCGCAGGACTACTGCTGGAATGCGGTGCCGGTTCCAAAAGTGGAGATGGAGCCGACGCGGAAGGGATTTGGCAGATCGTTGGCGAACCACGGCGACGATGAGCGCATCGTGTGTCTGGGGCTCGACATCTCGGGCTCGATCACCATCAGCGACTTCTACACAGGCAAACCAGAACGCAAGAATCGCTGGATCAGCATGGGAATCGCGGAGCAGTCGGCAACGGCGGCGGCGGCGGGACTGGCGAGGGAGGGAAAAATTCCAGTACTCGGTACCTATGCGACATTTGCTGCAGCTCGAAATCTGGACCAGATTCGCGTATCCGTCTGCTATGGCAACTTCAATGTGCTGATTGCCGGCGCTCACGGAGGTGTGTCGGTCGGACCGGACGGCGCGACGCACCAGGCGCTTGAAGACCTGTTTGCGATGTGCGGCCTGCCGAACATGGTGGTGTGCGTACCTTGCGACGCGCTTGAGACGCGCAAGGCGACGGACTACCTGCTGCTGGAGCACGTTGGCCCGAAGTACATCCGCTTCGCGCGCGAGGCGACGCCGATCGTCACCGAAGAAGACACCCCGTTCGTGTTTGGCGCGGCAAACGTGATTCGCCTGCGGCGCAAGGCCGAAAAGATGGTCGATGCGTTCGACACGGTGCTCGCCTCGGAGTACAACAACGAGCACGAAGACCTCGCTATCATCGCCTGCGGGCCGATGGTAGCGGAGGCGATGCGCGCGGCGTGGATCCTAAAGCAGGAATTCGGCTACGAGACGCGCATTGTAAACATTCACACCATGAAGCCAATCGATACTGAGGCGATCATCCGAGCGGCGAGGGATACTGGCGTAGTGGTGACGGCCGAAGAGCATCAGATCGGCGCGCTTGCCTGGCGGGTAAGCGGAATTCTCACCGAAAGTCCTGAGCTCTATAGTGTGCCACTAATTACCGGCGCCATTGGAGTTAAAGATCGCTTCGGCGATTCCGGCGCACCATGGGAGCTGATCAAGGAATTTGAGGTCAGCGCCGAGCATATCGGACAGAAAGCCGCGGAGCTGATTGCGCTGGCAAAGGTGAAACGAGAGGACGAGAACTTGGAGATGGCGCGGTAAAGCGACTAGCAATTGACAATTCGCTCCTAGCAATTCGTATTTAGTCGCAGCACTTAGGACACTACGCAATCAAGGACAGATCAACGAGCCGCACAGCGGCGGGCTTCAACGTTAGCTCGGGCGCGCAAGCCGCGGGAGCAAGTGGATAAATGTTGGAGCCGTGTCGCGGCGACACTAATTTCGTAACACTTTCCAAGCTAAGTTGAAGTTCTAGAGGGGCTCAATGCCGGTGGTGTTTTGGGGTGGAACGTAAGGCGTCCACGGTTTTGGATCCAGAACTGACTCCGGCTCCGGCACTGGCTGCGAGTCGATGTCTGCAAGGGCTGTGAAAGCTCCGAGGCGAGCGATGTAGAGCGCATCTGCTCCCGCGAAGTAAATCAGGGCAAGCAACCCCATCAGGATTAATTGCCACCCTAAGGCGATGTGTTTTCCCAGGCCGGTGGGTGCCAGCACGACGAAAAACATCGAGCCAAACCAGACGATCCGCACAGCTAGAAAAGCGATACTCAATCCCAGGAGCCGCCTTGTCTGGCGCACACAGAAATCGATGGTGAGGGCGAGCGCATCGTGCGTGGTGGCCTGATTGCGGATGCAAAACAGCGGCGCCAGTCCGAAGATCCAATTCAGCGTTACCCCAAACACAGCTGAGAGCGAGAATCCGAAAACGTAGAAGAATGCGCCGCGGGCGGCGCGGCCTTGCTGCATCATGTCATGACCGAGGAGAAGCGAAGCGGTAAGGCAGCCGAAGGCGATCCACATCCAAAGCGCGCGCACAAGGTGGAGCTGGAACATTGGCCGGAATTGCCAGCCGGCTTCTTCGTCGCGGTCGTCGCCATTGGTAAGAGAAACCAGACACCGTAGAGACGCCGCGCGGCCAACAGCCGCAGCAGAAGCCCACAGGACCGAAAGACCGACAAGCACAATGAACTTCATCCATAGAACGCGAAGCAGCGCGCCATGGAAGATGTGTTTCGCGGCAGAGTGCTCGAGCAGGGGGCTCATGGTACCCAGAAGGAAGCGGTCGAGCGCAGAGATCGTCAGGCTATCAAGGAACAGGGTCACAGCCAGCAGCGCGATGAGCCATGCCGCGAGACCGAAACACCAACGCCAGGTCAACTCGGCGGCCAGCAGCAAAGGCTCCTCGCGTAAAGCGGCGAAGCCATCGCGAAAGGGCGAGCGCTGATGGGCGGGCGACATGGGTAGAGAATAGCCTGTTCCCACCCTATCGCCAAAAAGAGGGCGATAAAGGTGGGGCACCAACATCTTCATCATTTCGAGGGAGCCGTGAGTGCTTGCGCGAGTTCCTCGACGCTGTCCACCAAGATGTCAGGGTGGGTCCGCTCCAATGTGTGCGGGGCGAAGCCGTAAGTGACACCGACGCTCCAGAGGTTCGCATTGCGAGCAGTGAGAACGTCCACTGCGGAGTCGCCAACCATAACGGTCTCTTCCGGCGTGGTACCAGCTTCCGTCATGAGCATCTGTGCGCCGAAGGGATCGGGCTTTTTCGTCTCGAAACTGTTGCCGCCATATGTTTGAAAGAAGTACTGCGACAGGCTGAGTCCGGCAAGGATGTCACGCGAGGCCCGTACCGGCTTGTTGGTCAGGACAGCCAGCTTACGGTGCAGGTCATCTAATTCTGCGACCTGCCGCAGTGCCTCAGGAATCCCGGCATAAGGCTGCGTGGTGTCGAGCTTATGCTCGCGGTAGTGGAGTAAGAAGAAGTTCAGCGCCTCCTGCACGATGCTGGCGTGTGCCGGATCGCCCAGAGCTCGGCGAATGAGCATCGGTGCGCCGTCACCGATGTAGGTGTCGATGACCTCGAGCGGCAACTCTTTACGTCCGAAGTGGCGCAACATGGCATTGACCGAGGCAGCCAGGTCTCTCTCCGAGTCGATTAGAGTGCCATCAAGATCAAATAAAACGAGCTTTAGTTTGTTGAGCGGAATGGGGCGAAAAGTGCGTATCATGGCACGTCCAGTATAGAGAGGCTGAATCGACGGTGTTGGGACGGCCAGTCCCCGCTCCCGCCCTGCCGGACAAAAGCAGGCCGTTAGAGGGGAGCACTCCGTGCGGACAATTTGGGATTTACAATAAGAAAGTTTGCGCCGTGTGGGCTGAGTATATGCCCGAGGTTATGGATGGCAACCACCAAAACTGAGCCAGAGATTACTGCCGCTGTGCCGGTCAAGCCCCAGGAGAAATACTGCGGGCTCACGCCCCAGCACCTCATCGAGATTTACCGGCTGATGTATCAGTCGCGAAAGATCGATGACCGCGAAATCATGCTCAAGCGGCAGCAGAAGATTTTCTTCCAAATCTCAGGAGCTGGGCACGAGGCGCTGCTAGTGGCGGCGGGCATTCTGCTGCGACCTGGCTATGACTGGTTTTACCCCTACTATCGCGACCGGGGTTTATGCCTGGCGCTGGGCTATACGCCGCTCGAGATGCTGCTGCAGGCGGTGGGAGCGGCGGACGATGTTGCTTCGGGCGGCCGGCAGATGCCGTCGCACTGGAGCCACCCCAAGCTGAACATCGTTACCGGTTCGTCTCCGACCGGGACACAGTTCCTTCAGGCAGTAGGCTGCGCTGAGGCAAGCCGCTACTTCAACCATTATCCTGGAGCGGCGACGAAGGTAGAGGGCGATTACCGGCAATTCAAAGACGTAAATTTCCACGGCGACGAAGTGGTGTATGTGTCTTGCGGCGATGGCACTACCAGCCAAGGCGAGTTCTGGGAGTCGCTGAACTCTGCGTCAAATCTGAAGCTGCCGATCCTGTTCGTCGTTGAAGACAACGAATACGCGATATCGGTTCCTGTGGAGGTAAACACCGCCGGCGGCAATATCAGCAAGTTGGTGCAGGACTTTCCGAATTTCCATTTGGCCGAGGTAGACGGAACCGACGTGCTTGCCAGCTATGCCATCTTCAAAACCGCAATCGAGTATGTCCGCGGCGGCCACGGACCGGCGTTCGTACATGGGCACGTGATACGCCCGTATTCGCACTCGCTTTCGGACGACGAGAAGCTGTACCGGCCCGAGGCTGAACGCAAGCTCGAAACTGAGCGCGACCCGATCACGCGCTTTCGCAAGTTCCTGCTGAGCGAAGGCATCATCGACGAAGCCAGGCTCAACGAAATGGCGCTCGACCTCACCGACCAGGTGCAGGACGCAGCCGACAAGGCAGTTGCAGCGCCGTTTCCTAAACCCGACACGTACATGCGGTACCTGTACTCGCCCAAGCTCGATCCCACATCGGCAAAATTCGAGACCGAGCCCATCCGACCTTCACTGCCTAACCGGTCTGCTGGCGGGGAAAAGACCATGGCCGACCTCATCAATGCCTGCCTGAAAGACGAGATGAAGCGCGACCAGCGCATCGTTATCTTCGGCGAGGATGTGGCCGATTGCAGTCGCGAAGAATATCTGCGCGAAAAGCAGGTGAAGGGCAAGGGTGGGGTCTTCAAGCTGACTACCGGCTTGCAGAGCGCTTTCGGCGCTGACCGCGTATTCAACTCGCCGCTGGCGGAAGCCAGCATTGTCGGAAGGGCGACCGGAATGGCTACTCGAGGCCTTAAGCCGGTGGTTGAAATCCAGTTCTTCGACTACATCTGGCCCGCGATGCACCAGTTGCGCAACGAGCTGCCGACGATCCGTTGGAGATCGAATAATGGTTTTTCGTGCCCGACGGTAATTCGTGTCGCCATCGGCGGGTACCTGACGGGCGGCGCAATCTATCACTCGCAATGTGGCGAAAGCATCTTTACACACACGCCGGGAATGCGCGTGGTGTTCCCGTCCAACGCGCTCGACGCCAACGGGCTGCTGCGCACGGCGATTCGCTGCGACGATCCGGTGATGTTCCTGGAGCATAAGCGGCTCTATCGTGAGACCTTCGGGCGCGCGCCTTATCCCGGGCCGGATTACATGATTCCGTTCGGCAAGGCCAAGGTAGTGCGCGCTGGGCACGACATCACAGTGATCACATACGGGGCACTGGTACCGCGGGCCTTGCAAGCCGCGCAACGCATGGAGCGCGAACACAACGCCAGCGTCGAGCTCATCGACCTGCGCACCCTGAACCCGTACGACTGGGAAGCCATCGCGAACTCTGTGTCCAAGACCCACCGCGTGCTGGTGGCTCATGAAGACACGCTAAGCTGGGGTTACGGTGCAGAAATCGCTGCGCGCATTGCAGGAGATCTGTTCGACGAGCTGGATGCTCCGGTGAAACGCGTAGCCGCAAAGGACACGTTTGTCGCCTATCAGCCGCAAGTCGAGGACGAGATTCTGCCGCAGGTAAATGACGTGTATAAAGCACTGGTGGAGCTGGCAGGGTACTAGATCTTCTTTCCTTCCGGCGGCAGAATGACCGGCTCACCCGGAGCGTGCATTTGCCGTGTCACGAAGTACACTGCGGCTGTCCATGTGGGAAACAGGTCGGCACCTGGAAGTGCTTCGATTAAGAGAGTCGGCAGGAAAGCCCAGTGCCAGCCAAGGAGCCGGACGAGCGTTACTGCGACCATTGCGTCGAGGATGGTATCGACTGGAGATAAAGCACCCTCCACAAACAAAGGCAACACGGCGAGCTGCACGGCGTCTGCGCCTAGAGCGATCAGCCAGGCCAGGCGTTCCTCAGGAGACTTCATCGAGCGGAGAAAATCACGCCACATGAGTGCAATTCTAAGCCGCGAGAGATTTAGCCGCTACCTTGCTCTTTCTTTTGCGGCTGCTGCAGCGAAGCCCACTTGGTGTTTTCCTGGGAGCCGATAGTCTCGGCCCGTTCCGTCAGCAGCACATGCGGATTGGCTGCAGTGGCGTAGACTCCGGCGCCGGCAATATAGGCGAACTTCTCGCGTTTCAGAGCCTCGCAAGTGGCGCGATAGGTAATCCAGTTCTGCTGATACTGCTGTAGCTGCAGGACACCTTCAAGAATGGTGATGAGAACACCGAGCAGCGCCGTGACGGTTCCTACGACGGTGGCAAAGCGCACATTGGTGAAGGGGAAGAGTAGGTTCGGATCGGAGAAGTGTAACGCCGAAAAAAAAGGAATAAATGCGGCCGCAACAATTTCAAGCAGCTTGATGCGCTTATATTTTTTCTGGTAGCTGCCACTCTTCGTGTCGTACCAGTTGATCTGCTCTTCGATGCGACCAATGTTTGGATCATCTTTGACATCCCACGGGTTGACTATGCCGCTCATGGGTGCTCATTGTACGGTTTCCCAAAACGGAAACAAGCGAAATTGTCGCAGCGCTCCTACCAGAAAGCGCTGGAGCTGGCGCAAACGGTCGCGCCGGATTTCCAACTCGCTGGGTGTAGACGACTAACGGCAAACTTGCTGCCCTAAACAGCAGTCTCGCGAAAAAATAACGACAATTCTTAACAATTTTGCGGGTACGTGCGGTTGCAATCGACGAGTCAGGATGCTATTGTCTCCACACACTGGAAAGGAGGTTGATCCAAAAAATTTATGAAATGTGACGGTCATAGTAGTATCTCAAGTGAGGTGGCTGAGGCTTAGGGCTTCCGCTCTAGATCTCGCATCACTCGAAACGCTGTCGAGTTGATTCGCTGGGGCCACGAGAGTGGACTGCCTCAAGCCAATCCCAACAGCTGACCGGAAAGACCCGCCAAGCGCGATCGCGCGGCGGGTCTTTTCTATCTACACGACTGCACAACATCTTGTGCATGTTTTCCACAACGTCCACAGCCTGCAGTACAGTCTTATCATCTTGACTTTTAAGGTATTTCCCGTATATCGTGCAGCCTCGCGCCATAGTCACTTGCGCGAGCTGCATTTCAATCGAGCTGGCAGGCGCGCATGCGACCGTTTGGCGCCGGAGGATACGGCATGGCCCGTCCCTATTGGTCGGGAAACATTCAGATCTCGCTGGTCTCCTTTGGGGTTCAGCTTTATACCGCTACCGAGTCCAAGAGCCAGGTCTCTTTTCGCGAAATCGATCGCCGCACCCATGAACGCGTCCATCATCGCCTTGTAAACGAGAGCGAGCAACCGGTGGACCGATCCGATATCGTGAAGGGCTACGAGTACAGCAAGGGCGAATACGTCATCATTGATCCTGAGGAACTGAAACAGGTCCGCATTCCCACAAAGAAGACGATTCCCATAACCAAGTTCGTCGATCCAAAATCGATCGATCTCTCCTACTTCGAGAAGCCCTACTTTGTTATGCCAGAAGATGACCAGCAAGCGCAAATCTACGCCGTCATTCGCGAAGCCATGGCTGAGACGAACAGAGCTGGATTGGGCGAGATTGCCTTCAGCGGACGCGAACACTTGGTTGCCCTGATACCATTCGACGGCAACGGCTCCAAGGGCATGATGCTCTACGCGCTGCGCTATGCCGAAGAGCTTCGGGACGCCGGAAAGCTCTTTGGCGAAATCAAGAACGGGAAAATCGAATCCGATCAGCTTGATCTGGCTAAAGAACTGATTCGCCGCAACACAGCGAAGTTCAATCCCGAGGAGTTCAAAGACGACTACGAAGCGGCTCTGCGCGAATTGATCGACGCCAAGATGCACCATCGCGAGCTGCCGCCAGAAGCTCCTACACGTAAGGGCAAGGTGATCAGCCTGACCGAAGCTTTACGCCAGAGCTTGGGAGAGAAGAAGCCGAGCATCGGCGAGAAAAAGCCACCCAAGAGCGCTATCGCGACTGGCAAGACGGCAGCGAAGAAGGTGGCCGCGGGTCGAGGCAGCCGACGTTAAGGGCAGCACGTGATGGAAAGTGCGAAGTCGGACCGTTTGGCTCCAGCTCCTCGATGGCTCTCTTGTTTCGACTTGTCCATCACCCTGGTAAGCACCAGTAACGAAGAGCAAAAGGCGAGGATTACACAGACGCTCCCCGCACCTCGGTTTTACCTAGACGAAGCCACCAGTAAAATGATCTAAACTGTTATGGCTTAAATGCGGGATCAGACACGGCATCGGGCCGGGGCTTCCATCCTAGAGAATAGTATTGGCCGCGATCACGCGCCCAGGGATCAAACGCGTTGACTACGTGCTGGAGCTCGGTAGTCAGTTCCGGAATATTCCGCATCAGCACGCGCTTGAGGGGCGAAACAGGCTGCCTATGGCCGTTCGGTTCTCCTACCTCCATCATCTGCGGCCCCGGCCCGTTATGAGTGACCCAGTCAACACCGAGCTGGGTGTAGAACTCGGGTCGGAAGCTAGAGGTAAAGAACCGGTCGCTATATAGCCGGCGCGACGCATTCAGAATGAATACGACAAACTGCGTTTCGGAGATGGCAAAGCCATGAGGGCGCGTGTTTTCGCCCAGCCAGCCGACCACAGTGTCCACATCTTCGATGTTGTCAACGATCGATCCATTGGGGTGCCCCAAACAGTCGTTGATCGGCGTACCGTCGGGGTTCCGTTGTGCGTCAGTGATGATCTTCGATGAATCGCAAATGTGGGTGCCATAGATCTCGCGTATCTGGGCAACCGTCTCCATCTGCTGCCTGCGGGCAGGCGAGTCGGCGGGCAGTGTCTCATCTACAAAATCGTCATAACTCGTCAACTGGCGCAGGCCGTATTGGCGCCGGAACTCATTGAAACGCGGCACACCGTGCTCCCGGTCACGAATTAGGTCGAGCGCTGCGACATCAATCTGCTGTGTCGGCGTATCCAACCGCGGCAGACGAATGTTCTGCAGGAATTGCGGATCATTGTGCAGCGTGAGCAGGCCCAGGCGCTGGCGGCCCATGCTTAGACCCCAGTTGGCGAGCCCACGCGAGCGCATGGCATCCGTTGCCTTGCCTTCAAAGGTTTGGACCACCGGGACTTTCTCAACGATCTGGTTGGGATCTTTGCTAACGTCACGGTACTCGATCAGATCGGGAACGAGCGGGTGGAGACGGTAAACCGTGACGAACTCTTCGGGGAAGTTGAATGGCGACCCGAAGAGATTTATGCCCCCATTGACATCGTTAGGGTTGGTGATGTCGTAGCGGGAAACCGTACTGCCGAGGCCGAAGATGCCTGGGCCGGAGGTGAATACTGAGTACCACTGAGTTTCTTTCTCGCCATTCTTGGAGGTGGCGAGACCGTGGGCCATAACATCGGAGAGTGCCTTGGGAACGTCGGGATCGTCCGGGCCCAGAAATCCATTCCAGTTCGCGTTCGTACCTTTGTAGAGCGGCTCATTATAAAGAAGCTGCGGCGTCCATTCGATGGTGTGGATTTTAGCGATTTCGGCGGCCACCACAAGCCGGGCTACGTTAAAGAGTTCGTCTGGGATGACGTCCTTGTTGCGAATTACGCGCTTGGGGTCGGAGGGGTTGCGCAGGCCGCTATCCGCGTTTGGATTTTGCGCCGTCTGCCTGCGGAATTCATCAACGAACGAATTGTGCTCGCGGGCAAACAGGTTGTGCAGGAAACTCAACCCGATGGACCAGTTATCCGGAAATGCCACCGACTCCTGTCCAATCCACTGCGGCTGGACAGGGTCGGTGGGCAGCAAAATCGGCAAATAACCGGGACCCGACATTCCCGGAACCAGTTCCAGCAGCATCTTTGCAGGATCTTGGGGATCGTGTTTGACGCGCTTGAGCGAGGTCTCATCATAGCCATAAAGCTGTGAGGCATCCCACCACGCCGTATTGTTGTTGGCAAAAGTTTTCGGTGCGCGCATTAGGTAGGCACGCCCGCCAGAGGTAAATTGCCCCGGCGGCGAATCGCTCAGCACGTAGGTTTTGTCCACCTCATCACCTGGACGGCATCCGAGCTTCTGTATCTCATCTGGGGTGAGGGAGGTCTGAACGTTGTTCACCAACTTGCTCTTGCATCCCACCTCCATGTATCCG
>Ga0310913_10001905_pt1 | contig 10968 bp, 8 predicted proteins | sample GREbulkMGOX082_FD_203447 | JGI IMG/M metagenome (GOLD analysis project Ga0310913, IMG submission 203447) | Lab enrichment of tropical soil microbial communities from Luquillo Experimental Forest, Puerto Rico - GRE.bulkMG.OX082 | ecosystem: Environmental > Terrestrial > Soil > Tropical forest >...
GCTCCTGTCGAGGTCAGAGAGCGTGTGTCTTTCACGGCGGATCAGGCGCGCCAGGCCGTCGCGGAACTGCGGGCCAAGGGCATATTTCACGAGTCGTTGGTGCTCTCCACCTGCAATCGCAGCGAGGTTTATGGGGTGCCGCCCGAGAGTGCCAGCGAGTCCGCCGCCGTGCTGTCCGACTACCTCAGCCGGTTCCACGCCGTACAGCCGGAACACTTGAGCCCGTCGCTCTACCACCGCTACGACCGCCATGCAGTTCGCCACCTGTTTCGCGTGGCCTCGGGCCTCGACTCCATGGTCCTCGGCGAGGCGGAAATTCTCGGCCAGATTCGCGAAGCCTACCGCCTGGCCTATGAATCCGGCGCGACCGGCCCTGTTCTCAATCGCATGTTTCAGGGCGCGCTGGAGGTCGGCAAGCGAGTCCGCCACGAAACGGAACTCGGCACACGCCCGATGTCGGTTGCCTCCGCCGGCGTAAAGCTCGCGGAACGCATCTTCGGCAAGCTCGGCCAGCGCACGGCCCTGGTTCTGGGTGCCGGCACCATCAGCGAGCAGGTGGTTTCGCAACTCCGCGACCGCAACATTGCGCATCTCTATGTAATGAATCGCTCGCGGGATCGTGCGGAACTGCTGGCGCGGGAATTCGCCGGCAAAGTGATCGGTTGGGAGGATTGGGACGCCGCACTGGCCCTGCCGGACGTTATCGTTGCCAGCGTTTCCACGGAGGAGCCGACGCTGAAACGCCCGATGCTGGCCAAGGCCATGGCGTCGCGCGGCAACCGCCCGCTGTTCGTAATGGACTTGGGCCTGCCGCGCAACGTTGAAGCGGCCGCCGCCGATCTCTATAACCTCTACCTCTACAACATCGACAACCTTACCGAGATCGTCGAGCAAAACCGTGATGCCCGGCGAAGCGAAATTCCCCGCGCCGAGGCCATCGTCGAAGAACACGTCGAGAAGTTTCTCACCTGGCAGGCCAGCGTGGAACTTATCGGCATGGTCGAAGCACTGCGCGGCAAACTGAAAGAGGAACGTGCCGATTTTGTCCGCGAGCGCGTTGAGCGCGTGCCGCATCTTTCGCCGGAACAACGCGTGCAAGTGGAATCGCTCATGGACGAATTGCTCGAAAAGCTTCTGCTCGACCCCGCCCGACGCCTGCAGGGGGAAAAAGATTTGCGCCGCAAAATACAGAACGTCGAAGCCATTCGCGACCTATTCCTGCCGGGAAAGGAGCGCCGCCCGTGAAACCGGTCCGCATCGGCACGCGCGGCAGCCTGCTCGCCAAGTGGCAGGCAGAGTACGTTCGCAAGCGGATCTTCCAGGCCACCGGCGTCGAAACGGAAATTGTGGTCATTAAGACCACCGGCGACCGTATAACGCAGGCTCCTTTTTCGCAAATTGGCGGCAAGGGCGTGTTTATCAAGGAACTCGAGGAGGCGCTGCTCGACGAGCAGATTGACCTAGCCGTGCACAGCGTCAAGGACATTCCTACCGACGTTCCGAGCCGGCTCTGCTTTCCCGCCGTCTGCCGCCGCGAGGACACCCGCGACGCCCTCATCGGCAGCCAGGGCGAAACACTCGCCAAGCTCCGCCACGGCGCGCGCGTCGGCACCAGCAGCCTCCGTCGGGCGTCGCAGTTGCGTCACGTTCGCCCCGATCTCGATATCCGCGAGATGCGCGGCAACGTGGACACTCGGCTCAGAAAAGTGGACAGCGGCGAGTATGAAGCCATCGTCCTGGCCAAAGCTGGGCTCGATCGTCTCGGCATGAGCGCGCGAATCAGCGAAGTCCTTTCCCCGGACGTGTGCATGCCTGCCGTCGGTCAGGGCGCGATCGCCGTGCAGGCTCGCATCAAAGACGCCGACCTCGCCGACGCGCTCGCTCCTCTCGACGACAACGAAACGCGCCAATCGATCGTTGCCGAACGCGCGCTCCTGGGCACGTTAGAGGGAGGCTGCCAGGTTCCTCTGGGAGCCTGGGCGCGTTTTGAACGCCACGAACTGGCCATGGACGCGGTGGTGTGCTCGCCCGACGGCAGAAACTACGTCCGCCAGCGCGCCACCGGCCGCAGCGACCAGCCGCGCGAGCTCGGCCAGCGCCTGGCGCAGCTGCTGATTGACGCCGGTGCGGGTACAATCTTGCAGGAGGTTTACCGCGCCCGTGGCTGAGCACTCCTCGCCGATTCTGGCCGGAAAGCGCATTGTGATCACGCGCCCGCTGCAACTCACCCATCCGCTGTTTGAGGCGCTGCGTGCCCGCGGGGCCCAACCGATCCTGTTGCCGGTAGTGCGCATCGAGCCGCCGCTCGATTTTCACCAGCTCGATGACGCTCTCGGCGAACTCCGTCAGAACAAGTTTGAATGGATCATCTTTGGCAGCCAGAATGCCGTTCACGCGATCAGCGAGCGGGCCGCCCAAATCGGCTTGGACCTGCGCCAAGTCATGCCGACGCTGCAGGTGGCGACCGTCGGCAAGGCCACCTCCAACGCGGCTGAGGAAGCCGGCTTCCGCGTGACGCGCGTCGGCAAAGGCACGGGCGCCGATCTGATTGCGGAACTCGCGCCGGGAATGCACGCCAAGCACGTTCTTCTTCCGCGCAGCGACCGCGCCGGCGCGGCGCACTTCGCACAGCTTCATTTGGCCGGCGCTCATGTACGCGAGGTGGTTGCTTATCGCACCGTCTGTTCAGAAACGCTCGATGCCAGAAGCGTCGCGGCCAGCGCCGATGCCGACGCAATCCTTTTCTTCAGCCCCTCGGCGGTTCACGCGTTCACGGCACTGGTCCAGCATGGCGTGTTGGCTCCGATTTCCGACTCCACAGGCATCGGCGCCATCGGGCCGGTGACCAAGGAAAATCTGCTCAAAGAAGCGAAAATGCGTTGCGACTTCGAGGCCGAAGAGCCTTCGATTGAGCAGGTCATCGTGGCGCTCGAGGCCTTTCTCGAGAAAGGAAGAGCTTCCACCGCCGGAGCGCCCACGCGATGAGTTTTCCAGCGCAGCGGCCGCGCCGCCTCCGCAAAAGCGAACTGCTGCGCGATCTGGTTCGCGAAGTGCGCCTCCGCACGAAGAGCCTCATCTACCCGCTTTTCGTTTGTCCCGGGTCGGCGGTTCGCAAGGAAGTCGCCGCGATGCCCGGCGTCTTCCAGCAGTCCGCCGATCGCATCGTCGAGGACTGCCGGGAAGCGGAGGGCCTGGGGATTCCCGGCGTCATTCTTTTCGGCTTGCCGGAGTCGAAAGACGCGCGTGGAACAAGCTCGCTCGCAGAGAACGGCGTGGTGCAGCGGGCGATCGAAGCGATTCGCGGCGCCAAGCTCAATTTGCTCGTGATCACCGACGTTTGTCTTTGCGAATACACTGATCACGGCCACTGCGGCATCCTGGAAAATAACGAAGTCGCCAACGATCCGACGCTCGAGATCCTCGCGGAGCAGGCGCTTTCCCACGCACGCGCCGGCGCGGACATCGTCGCGCCCTCGGACATGATGGATGGCCGGGTCGGCGCGATCCGCCGGAAGCTGGACGGCGGTGGTTTCCCCGATGTGCCGATTCTTTCTTACGCGGCGAAGTATTGCTCCGGATTCTACGGGCCGTTTCGCGAAGCGGCGGATTCTGCGCCGCAATTTGGCGACCGCCGCAGCTATCAGATGGATCCCGGCAATGCGCGCGAGGCTTTGCGAGAGGTCGCGCTCGATCTCGAAGAGGGCGCCGACATGGTGATGGTCAAGCCGGCGCTGCCGTACCTCGATATTGTTCGACAGGTCAAAGACGAATTTCGCGTGCCGGTGGCCGCCTACAACGTCAGCGGCGAATATTCCATGGTGAAGGCCGCTTGCAACAACGGCTGGCTCGACGAAAAGCGAGCGGTGCTCGAAATTCTCACCGGTATCCGGCGCGCCGGCGCGGATTTCATATTGACGTATCATGCCAAAGATGCCGCCCGCTGGCTGAAATGACCGTATGGTGAGCACAACCCGATGAGTTCCACGCAACCTTCGCCGCAACATGGCCGCCGCCGCTCGCGCGAGATCTTCGCCGAAGCCGAACAGATTCTGGTGGGCGGCGTTAACAGCCCGGTTCGCGCCTTTCGTTCGGTTGGCGGAGAGCCGCTCATCATCGAGCGTGGCGCCGGGCAGTATCTGTTCGACGCCGACGGCAACCGCCTGCTGGACCTTGTGGGCTCGTGGGGAGCCATGCTGTTAGGCCACGCGCATCCGGCTGTGGTCGCCGCCATTGCGGATCAGGCGCAGAAGGGAACCAGTTACGGGGTTACGACCGACCTCGAGGTCCAGCTGGCGCAACGCATTCATCGCGCCGTCCCTTTTCTTGAAAAAATTCGCTTTGTTTCGAGCGGCACGGAAGCGACAATGAGCGCCGTTCGGCTGGCACGCGGATTCACCGGCCGCGACCTGGTCATCAAGTTTGAGGGCTGCTACCACGGGCACGCCGACAGCTTTCTCTCGCAGGCCGGCTCCGGCCTGGCCACGCTCGGCATCGCGGAGTGTCCGGGCGTTCCGCAGGCGCTGGCCGAACTTACCCTGAATGTTCCCTACAACGATCTTGCCGCGGTCGAAGAGCTGTTCGCTCGGCACGAGGGCAAAATCGCAGCTGTGATTGTCGAACCCGTCGCTGCCAACATGGGAGTGGTGCTCCCGCAAAAGGATTTCCTCCCCGGTCTGCGTGAACTTACCAGGCGGCACGGCGCCCTGCTCATCGCGGACGAAGTAATCACCGGTTTCCGTCTGCGCAATGGGTCCTGCCAGCCCCAGTTCGCGATCGAGGCTGACCTCACTACTTTCGGCAAGATCATCGGAGGGGGATTGCCGGTGGCCGCCTATGGCGGCGCCGCGCAGATCATGGACCGCGTCGCTCCGCTCGGGCCCGTGTATCAAGCCGGCACACTTGCCGGCAATCCGCTGGCGATGCGGGCGGGAATCGCAACGCTCGATCAGCTCGGCAAGCCTGGCCTCTATGAACGAATGGAAAAGCTGGCAACGGACCTGGTCAGCGGACTGCGCGAAATTCTTCGCGCACGGAAGATTCCGGCACAAGTCAATTCGGTCGGCTCGCTGGCTACTCTTTTCTTTACGGGCGAGCCGGTCACCAACTACAGCACCGCCAAGAAATCCGACGCCAAGCGGTACGCGGAATACTTCCGCAACATGCTGGACCGCGGCGTTTTTCTTGCTCCGTCGCAGTTTGAAGCCTCTTTCCTTTCCGCGGCCCATACCGATCTCGACATCGAATTCGTCCTCCAGTCCGCCAAGAAAAGCCTGCAACCGCCTGTCTGATGGACTTGCGCGATCAGAGCGAGAGCCTGCTCCCTACCCGCGCAGGCGCGGCCCTCGGTCCCAATATGCGAAACTACTGGCACTAAATTCCTGGAGGCTTCACGGATATGCACGAACTTGAAGGCCACGGCGATCACGGCGGGGGCGAGCATAGCGGCCCGCTGGTCATCCCGGTTTCCATCACCATCTCCATCCTCGCGGTTTTGGTTGCCGCCGTCACCCTTCTCGGGCACCGCGCGCACACCGAAGAGCTCTTGTTGCAAGGGCAGGCCATGAATCAATGGGCCTACTACCAGGCCAAGAACGGCCGCATGAACATGGACCAGGCGATCGCGGATTTGTTGAGCGTGGTGGCGACAGTCGACAAGGAAAAAGGCGAGGCCGTTCGCGCCAAATATCACCAAGCGGTGGAGCGATACGCCGAGGACAAGGATGAAATCAGCGAAAAGGCGACCGAGCTGCAGAAAGAGCGCGATCTCCACCAACGCCGCGCCGATCACTTCGACGCCGGCGAGGGCATCCTCGAATTTGCCCTGATCGTTTGCTCGCTCACCTTGCTGACCAACAAGAAGTTCTTCTGGTTGTCCGGAATCGCAATCGGCGTAATCGGGGTGGGCGCGGCGCTTACCGGCTTTTTGGTCCGCGGCTAGCGCCGCCGGCGCTCGTCTATGCCTTGAGCGGAGGCTCGGTGCCGCGCGAACGAGCCAATTCGGCCAACAGCGCGTCGAGCCTCTTCAACAATTCGCTGTGGCGCGATTCATCCGTGCCGGGCTTCTTGCCGAGGAAGGTGATGGTGCCGCCGGGCTCCAACACACACTGCTGCACTTCGCTCAACGATTCGAATCCTTGCTTGCGCGCCGCCGCTTCGAGTTGCGCCACGGTGATCAGCTCGCGCTTGAGGTGCTGTGTCTTAACTTTGCCGTCCTCGATCAGTACGTCCGATTTGCCCTCAATCAGTTGGTCGAGAGACCGGTGGTTGTACAGGAACCGCACCACCAGGTAGTTCGCCACCAACAGGGAAGTGGCGCCGATGATTCCGCCCGTGACCGAGTTGTCTTCTCCGATGATGGCGTTCTGCACGGTATTCGAGAGCGTCAGCAGCACCACCAAATCGAACGGATTGAGCTGCACCAGTTCCCGTTTGCCTGAAAGCCGCAGGCTGATTACCAGGAAGGCGTAGACCACGATCGGCCGCAGAATCTTTTCAGCCAGCGGCAGCGCCATTACAAACATGTCCTTCAAGATTTCGTGCATTGCGGGGTTCCTCCTCCAGTCGAGGGATCCGGTGTGTTGGCCAGAGTCTATGCGAATTGCTGGCGCCAGACTTTGTATCGCGAGCGTAGCACGCCAGTTGGCATCGGCAAACCAAAGTACTGTCCGAGCGGACAGTCATGATTTCGCAACAACCCGCTTTTCCGTCATGGCGTTAGGGGGAGCGCGCCTTTATGCTTGGTTTTGCTCGGGCCGGCCTCCTGCCGGCAAAGTTCGCTTTGCGCGGCATGACCTTAGGGTAGTTGCACGGCTGTTCCACAAGCTTCATAGCCAGATCAAGTTCATCATCGAGTTGCCATCGGTTCTTTCGGGTCTATGTCAAACAGTGGGTTGCTCGCGCACGACGCCGCATGTACGGAGTTTCAAGCCCGCGCTCTCCTATCGGCTTCACGGGAGCTGCTGGCCATCGTGTCGCCAGCGGGCGAATTCCTTTTTGTAAATGAGAATTTCTCCCGCGTGCTCGGGTACGGCGGGCAGGAGCTGGTCGGCAAGTCGCTGCTGTCCCTTCACGCGTCTTCCGACGCATTCCGGGTTCAGCAGAAATTTGCTTCGGTCATCGCCGGCAAGAACAACGACTCCCTCACCTGGCGCTCGAGCCTGCGCGCGCTCTCCGGCCAGCTGCGCTGCTTCGACGCCGTGGCTACCAATCGCCTCGCCGATCCCGACGTGCAAGGCATTGTCATCTCCTATCAGGACGTCACGGAAATCCAGCGCATGGAAGCGCAGCGCCTGGTTCTTTCCAATATTGTTCACGCGCTCAATCAAACCTCCAATCTCGACGAGCTGCTGTTCCGGATTCATGACGCACTGAAGAAAGTGGTGTACGCGGAGAACTTCTTCGTGGCGCTGCACGACCCGCAAACGGAGATGTTCCACTTCCCATTTTTCGTGGACCAGTTCGATCCTCCTCCGCCCCCGCAGAAGGTCTCGAGCACCTGTATGGCCTATGTCTTCCGCACGGGCAACGCCTGCTCGATTCCCCAGTCCGAATTCGATCGGCTGGCGGCGGCGGGCGAAGTCGAGCTGGTTGGTTCCGCGTCGCCGGCATGGCTTGGCGTGCCGCTCAAGACCCCCAGCGCCACCATCGGCGTCATGGTGGTACAGCACTATCAGGATGAAAACGCTTACGACCAGTGCGATCTGCAATTCCTGGATTCCGTTGGCGGCCACATCGCGCTGGCCATCGAACGCGTCCGCGCCGAGGAGGCGCTGCGCAAGAGCGAGTCCATGTTCCGCCTGTTGTTTTCCCACACTCCGCTGCCCATGTGGGTCTCCGACATCGAAACCATGCGCTTTCTCCAGGTCAACGAAGCAGCGACCAAACAGTACGGCTTTTCGGAGGCCGAATTTCGCCGCTTGACCTACCGCGATATTCGTCCGGACGGCAATGAACCGTCTTTTCTGAAACAGGTCCAAGAATGGAAGCAGGATGGCTTGCATCACGGCCATTGGCGCCACAAACGCAAGGACGGCAAGAGTTTTGCGGTGGATGTCGTCTCGCACAAACTAGAATATGCCGGCCGCGCGGTGAGACTTGTGGTGGCGCAGGATGTCAGCGAACGCCAGCTCCTCGAACAGCAATTGCGGCAAGCGCAAAAGATGGAAGCGATCGGCCGGTTGGCCGGAGGCGTGGCACACGACTTCAACAACTTGTTGATGGTGATCAAGGGCCACACCGAACTGCTTCTGGATGTGCTGCCCGTCGCCGACCACGTCACGCGCAAAGTGGAGCAGATCGAACGTTCCGCCGATCGCGCCACGGCCCTTACCCGCCAGTTGCTCGCTTTCAGCCGCATGCAAGTGCTGCAGCCGCGGCCGATGAACCTGAACTTCGTCGTGGACGAAATGGGCAAACTGCTTCCCCGCCTCATCGGTGAAGATATCGAGCTGGTGGTGCGGGCGGCATCCGACCTGGGCACCATTCGCGCAGACGCCAGCCAGATGGAACAGATCATCATGAATCTGGCGGTCAATGCGCGTGATGCCATGCGCAACGGCGGCAAACTCATCATCGAAACGCAAAACATCGAGCTCGATCACTATTACCGGGAAGCGCATCCCATCGTTCAGCCTGGTCGCTATGTTCTGCTCTGCGTCTCCGATACCGGCACCGGCATGGACGCCGAAACGCAGGCGCACATCTTCGAGCCGTTTTTCACCACCAAAGAACAAGGCAAGGGCACCGGACTCGGCCTGGCCACGGTTTACGGCGTCGTAAAACAGAGCGGCGGCTTCATCTGGGTGTACAGCGAACCCAGCAAGGGCACCACGTTCAAGATTTACCTGCCCCGCGTCGACGAAGCGGCTGCCGTCGCCACCCGCAGCTCGGCGCCGGACCAGGTGTTGCGGGGCACGGAGACCGTCCTGCTCACCGAGGACGAACAGGATGTGCGCGAGGTGGCGCGCGAATTCCTCGAATCAGCCGGCTACCAGGTTTTGCAAGCTCCGAGCGGCGAAGCCGCGCTACGCCTGGCCGCGGACTATGTGGGCTCGATTGATCTGTTGGTGACGGACATGGTGATGCCGGGACTGAGCGGTCAGGAACTGGCCCGCCGGATGCGCGGTTCGCGAAAAGATCTTCGCGTACTCTACATGTCCGGCTACAGCGAACATGCCGCCGAGGAAGCGGCCAAGAGCGAAGGCTCGGCCGTGCTGGCCAAACCGTTTAGCCGCAGCGCCCTGCTGCGTACTGCACGCGAGGTGCTGCAGAGGCCGTAGCCCTTTTAAGCGAGCTTGGGGTGTTTACGGTGCCAGTCCGTGCGCTGCTGGAAGGCGCGCGCCGCCCGAACGACGGCTAGGTCGTTTCCGGCTCTGGCCACAAACTGCAGCCCCACGGGCAGGTTCTGGTCGGTGAATCCGCAGGGAACCGAAAGTGCCGGCAAGCCGCAAAGATTTCCGATCGCGCCGAGCGGATCGGGAAACGCAAGATCGGTCTCCAAATTGGCGTCGATGGCGTTCGCTCCGAGCGGCTGGGAAGCCGCCACCAGCACGTCCAAACCGTCAAACAGCGCTTCCATCTTCTGTTGCAGGATTCCTCGCACCTGCAGCGCGCGCACATAGTCCGCGGCGTCAATCTGCTCATTGACGTAGCCGTTGATCTGGCCGAGCGGATCGGAAAGTTGGGCCAGTTTTCCGGAGCGAATCAGGTCGCGAAACGCAGCAGCCCCCTCGACGCCGATGATCACCCCGCCCGCCGCTTCAAACGGTCCTTCGGGCAGCGCGGCATTGCGGGTGCCCGGAAACATCTTTCTAACCGCGCGTTCCGCAGCTTGCATCGCCTTTTCCGCGCGTGCATCCACCTGTTTCCAGGCGTTGCTGAGCCAGCCCACGCGGAGCGGTTTTGCGGAAAGCTCAGCGGAAGGCGAGTAGGTGAAGGCTGCTTTGTCGAGCGGGAGCGTGCTTAGGTCCTTGATGTCGTGCCCCGCGATCACCGCAAAGACCTGCGCGCAGTCTTCCGCTGAACGCGCCATGGGGCCGATCTTGTCCATGGAATAAGAGAGCGCCATCGCGCCGTAGCGGCTGACGCGTCCAAAGGTGGGACGCAAGCCGCTGACTCCGCAGTAGGCGGAAGGGCAAATGATCGATCCCCACGTTTCCGTGCCGATGGCAAAGGCGGCGAGACCCGCCGCCACGATCGCGCCGGAGCCCGAAGACGACCCGCATGTCCAGCACGACGTATTCCATGGATTTTTCGTCGCACCCTCGAGCGAGGCCGAGGCGAAGCGGTAATTCATGCCGCCTGCGAGTTCGATCATCGCCGCCTTGCCGAGGAGCACCGCGCCGGCGCGACGCAGATTCTCAACCACCGTCGCGTCGTAGTCCAACATCTGGTTTTCGTAGGGCTTGGCGCCCCAGGTGGTTGCTACGCCCCGCGTGGCCAGCAAATCCTTCGCCGCGTAGGGAATCCCGTGCAAGGGGCCGCGATAGTGGCCGCGGCCGATCTCCTTTTCCGCTGCGGCTGCCTGTTCCAGCGCGATTTCCGGCGTGAGCCGCGCATAGGCGTTTAGTTTTGGCCCAAGCTTTTCGGACCGATCAAGGTAAGCCTTGGCAAGCTCGACCGGAGACAGCGTCTTCGACTGAATTCGTTTGCCGAGCTCTGCTGCGCTGAGATAGAGGATATCGGCCGAGATCATACGCGTCGTTCTAGCGCTTCTCGCCCCCGGCAGGTCCTGCGGAGGCTTCGGGCTTTGCCGGTTGCGGCGCGGATTTCAGATTGGGCGCGGCGTTGCCCTTCTTTTCACGTTCGACCAGCGGTTTCAAATAGAGCGCGGGAGCATCGGAGTTGGCGACAGGCCAAGCGCGCAATCCATCGAGCTGCGGCTGCAGAACGAAGCACAGGCGCCGCAGGTCGGCTTTCTGGGCGTCAGAAAAACGACCGCCGTATCGCGCAAGGATGGCTTGGTAACGT
>Ga0310913_10001909_pt1 | contig 10965 bp, 9 predicted proteins | sample GREbulkMGOX082_FD_203447 | JGI IMG/M metagenome (GOLD analysis project Ga0310913, IMG submission 203447) | Lab enrichment of tropical soil microbial communities from Luquillo Experimental Forest, Puerto Rico - GRE.bulkMG.OX082 | ecosystem: Environmental > Terrestrial > Soil > Tropical forest >...
CTTTCTGTCGGTCAGATAGAGGTAGCCGTCCTTGTCGAGATAGCCGACGTCGCCGAGCGTCGACCAGCCGCGTGAATTATACGCGCGCTTCGTTTTCTCGGGATCGTTGTGATAGGCGAACGTCGGCGCGTCGACGAAATACACCGTGCCGATCTCGCCGGTCGGTACCTCGCAATCGTTCTCGTCGAGTATCTTGACCTTGCCGACCACGGGTCGGCCCACCGTGCCGCGATGGGTGAGCCATTCCTGCGAGGTCGATACGGTGACGCCGTTGCCTTCCGATCCCGCGTAATACTCGATCAGGATCGGTCCCCACCAGTCGATCATCTTCGCCTTCACGTCGCTCGGGCAGGGCGCGGCCGCATGGATCGCCCCTTTCAGCAACGAGATATCGTAGGTCCTGCGGACCTCCTCCGGCAGTTTCAGCATGCGCACGAACATGGTGGGCACGAGTTGCGACTGCGTGACCTTGTATTTCTGGACGAGCTTCAGAAACTGCTCGGCGTCGAACGCTTCCATGATGATCGAGGTGCCGCCGAGGGTGGTTGCCATCATGTTGAAGCGCAAGGGCGCCGCGTGATAGAGCGGGGCCGGCGAGAGATAGATGCTGTCGGCATTCATCCCGCACATATCGGCGCACAAGAGTTTCAGGAATGGATTGGGCTCGTCGATCGGCTTGTTCTCGGATTCGCGTTTGATGCCCTTGGGCCGGCCCGTGGTGCCGGACGAATAGAGCATGTCGTAGCCCGCGACCTCGTCCGGGATCGGCGTGGTCGGCTGCACGGTCGTTTCCGCATCGTAGGAGCGGAAACCCGGCAGCGGCTCGTCCATCATGTAGAACAACGGCTCGCCGGGCTCGCCCTCGATCAGGCCTTTGACCTGCTCGGCACATTTCGGCGTGGTGATGAAGACTTTTGCGCCGCAATCCCGAACGATGTAGGCGATCTCGTCCTGCGTGAGATAGCGGCTGATCGCGGTGTAATAGAGCCCGGATCGCTGCGCGGCCCAGCAGATCTCCATGAAGGCAAGACGGTTTTCCATCAACAGCGCGATGTGGTCTCCGGCTTTCAGGCCGAGCGCACGGAACAGATGCGCGCCCTGGTTCGAGAGTTCATCGAGTTCGCGATAGGTGATGGCCTTGCCGGTCCCGGCCATCTGATAGGCGATCTTGTCGGGATTCTTGCGCGCGTGGATGGAGGGGTGAGTCATCGGGTCCTCAAACAAGCTGCCTCTTCACCTCGCCCCGCTCGCGGGGAGAGGTCGCATCGCATCGCGAGATGCGATGCGGGTGAGGGGAAGACGCTTACAGCCTCTCCACGATCGTCACATTGGCCATGCCGCCGCCCTCGCACATGGTCTGCAGCCCATAGCGCTTGTTGCGCTGCTTCAGCGCATTCACCAGCGTGGTCATCAGTTTTGTGCCGGAGGAGCCGAGCGGATGGCCGAGCGCGATCGCGCCGCCGTTGACGTTGAGCCTTTCCGGATCAGCGCCCGTGGTCTTCAGCCAGGCGGTCGGGACCGAGGCAAAGGCCTCGTTGACCTCGAACAGATCGATGTCGTCGATGGTCAGGCCGGCCTTCTTCAGCGCGCGCTCGGTCGCATGCAGTGGGGCGTCCAGCATGATCACGGGATCGCCACCCATCATGGTCATATGATGGATGCGGGCCAGCGGCTTGACCCCGAGCGACTTCAATCCGCGCTCGTTCACCACCACGACGCCGGAGGCGCCGTCACAGATCTGGCTTGCACTTGCGGCCGTCAGCCTGCCGTTCTCGGCGATCAGCTTGACGCCCTTGATGCCGTCGAGGCTGACGTCGAATCGGATGCCTTCGTCGATCGTGTGCGTGTCGCTCGGGCCGTCGGCGCGGGTGATCTGGACCGGAATGATCTCGTCCCTGAAGTGGCCGGCCTGGGTGGCTGCGATCGCGCGCTGATGGCTCTGGTAGGAATATTCGTCGAGCACGTCTTTGGAGAGGCCGTATTTCTCCGCCATCATCTCCGCGCCGCTGAACTGGCTGAACACGATATTCGGATAGCGCTTCTCGATGTTCGGGCTCTTGTAATGGCCGAACCCGTTCTTGGCCGGCAGTTGCGAGGCGAGGCCCATCGGCACCCGCGTCATCGATTCGACGCCGGCCGCGATCACCATATCCATCGCGCCCGACATCACCGCTTGCGCGGCGAAATGCAGCGCCTGTTGCGACGAGCCGCATTGCCGATCGATCGAGGTGCCCGGCACGCTCTCCGGCAGTTTTGAGGCCATGATGGCGTTGCGCGCCACGTTGTTGGACTGCTCTCCGGTCTGCATCACGCAGCCCATGATCACGTCCTCGATCTGCGCGGGATCGGCCTTCGCGCGATTCACCAGCTCATTCAGCACGACCGCGGCGAGATCGGCCGGATGCCACCCGGCAAGACGCCCTCCCTTGCGGCCGCCGGCAGTGCGGGCGGCGGCGACGATATAAGCCTCGGCCATCTCCTGATCTCCCTGGATTGTTCTGGTGGGTTGAATGACGGGGCCGGATATAAGGGATGGCTTAGGATTTAGTCAATCGATCAATTAACTCTTGAGTGCGGGCGCGGCATGCGCTTATGTGCGCCCCGCCAGCAGGAATGGGAGCGCTCTTGAATAACATCGTACCGGCAAGGCTTCAGACAGCCAAAAATGCCACTGCCGAAAAGCTGCTGGTGGCGGCAAGCGAACTGATGATCGAGCGATCTTCGATCGATGTCTCGCTTTCCGACATCGCGCAGAAGTCGGGCGTCAATGCCGCGCTGGTGAAATACCATTTCGGCAACAAGGACGGGCTTTTGCTGGCGCTGCTTGCGCGCGACGCGGCGAATGAGATCTCGAGCCTCGAATATCTTCTGGCGCAGCCGGTCACGCCGACCGAAAAGCTCAAGCTGCACATCGCGGGCATCATCCGCGCCTACCATCGGTTCCCCTACATGAACCGGCTGATCCATTATCTGCTGCATGAAACAGGCGCGGAGGCGGCCGAGGAAGTTTCGAAATTCTTCGTCGCACCGCTTCTCGATTTCCAGCGGCGCCTGCTCGCCGAAGGAATCAAATCCGGCGAATTCCGCAAAATCGATCCGGTGCTGTTCTACACCAGCCTGGTCGGCGCCTGCGACCACCTGTTCTTCGGAAGGCAGGCGATGTCGCGCGCAAGCGGCGTCGGCCCCGTGACCGACGACGTCTGTCGCGAATACATCAAGCACATGGAAGCGCTGATTTGCGACGGCATGCTCAAGCCGGAAGGAGCCGCTGCCGGATAGTCACGAACTTCAACAACGACAAGTCTAGGGAAGAAACGCTCAAGGAGAATCCAAAATGCAGTTGAAAGACGTTGCCGTTCTCATCACCGGTGGTGGCTCGGGGTTAGGTGCGGCCACCGCGCGCGCCATGGCCGCCAAGGGCGCGAAGATCGGTGTGCTCGACCAGAGCAAGGAGAACGCCGAAAAGGTCGCGGCCGAAGTGAAGGGCGTTGCGCTGCACGCCGATGTCACCGACGAAGAGCAGGTCAAGGCCGGCATTGCCAAGGCGGAAGCCGCGCACGGCGTCGCGCGCGTCCTGATGAATTGCGCCGGCATCGGCGGCTCGCAACGCATCGTAGGGCGAGACGGTGTATATCCGCTTGCCAAATTCGCCCGCATCATCAATGTGAATTTGATCGGCACCTTCAATTGCCTCCGGCTGTTTGCCGAACGGCTGGTCACCGCCGAGCCGATCGGCGAGGAGCGCGGCGTCATCATCAACACCGCGAGCGTCGCCGCTTATGAGGGCCAGATCGGCCAGATCGCGTATTCGGCCTCGAAAGGCGGTATTGTCGGTCTCACCCTGCCGGCGGCGCGCGATCTCGCGAGCCAGAAGATCCGCGTCAACACGATCGCGCCCGGCATCTTCTTCACGCCGCTTTTGATGGGGTTGAACGAAGAGGCGCGCAAGAGCCTCGGCGCACAGGTGCCGCATCCGGCCCGTCTCGGCGAACCCTCCGAATACGCCGCGCTTGCGGTTCACATCGTCGAAAATGCGATGCTCAACGGCGAGACCATCCGTCTCGACGGCGCGATCCGCATGGCGCCGCGATAACGAGCGGAGGTCGGCACCCATGAATTTCGATTTCTCCGACGAACAGAAGCAGTTGCGCGACGAGGCGCGAAAATTCCTGAGCGAACAGTGTCCGCCGAAAGCGGTGCGTGCCGTGCTCGACGGCAAGGTCGCTTACGACAAGGGCTTGTGGAAAGCGCTCGCCGAGATGGGCTTTCTCGGCGTTGCGATTCCGGAATCCTATGGCGGCACGGGCGCCGGTCATCTCGAGCTCTGTGTGATCGCGGAGGAAATGGGCCGTGCGCTGGCGCCGGTGCCGTTCTCCTCGACGGTCTATCTCGCGGCCGAGGCGCTGCTGCTTGCCGGCACCGAGGCTCAGAAGCAGAAATGGTTGCCGGCAATCGCCAGGGGCGACGCGATCGGCACGCTGGCGCTGTTCGAAGGCAAAGGCAATCCGCGGCAGGAAGCCATCAAGCTTTCGGCCAGCGGCGGCACCCTCAATGGCATCAAGAAGCCGGTTCCCGATGGTGCGATCGCCGATTTTGCGATCGTGGCCGCGCGCACCGGTTCGAGCGGGCGCGAGACCGATATTTCCTTGTTCCTGGTCGACCTGAAGAGCGAGGGTGTCGAAGCCAGGGACCTGACCAATCTCGATCCGACCCACGGGCAGGCCGAGCTTACGTTCAAAAATTGCAAGGCCGAGCCGCTCGGCCGTGCCAACGAAGGCTGGAGCATCATCACGCAGGTGCTCGATCGCGCCGCCATTTTGACTGCGTTCGAGCAGGTTGGCGGCGCCGACCGCGCACTGGAAATGGGCCGGGACTATGCGCTCGACCGCATCGCCTTCGGCCGCCCGATCGGTTCGTTCCAGGCGGTCAAGCACATGCTGGCCGACATGTATGTATCGGCGACCCTGGCGCGGTCGAATTGCTATTACGGTGCCTGGGCACTTTCGACCAATGCATCGGAGTTGCCGGAAGCCGCCGCCGCGGCGCGCATCAGCGCGACGCAGGCGTTCCAGCACTGCGCCAAGAACAACATCCAGGTCCATGGCGGAATGGGCTTCACCTGGGAGTTCGACTGCCACATGTACTACCGCCGTGCCAACGCCACGGCGCTGGGCCTGGGCAGTCTGTCCTATTGGGAGGACGCGTTGATCGAGCGCATGCGAAAGAAGAATGCGGCGTAACGGCGTTGCCGTGGGGTGATCGAGGCCTGATGAGATGAACTCCGTACCCGTCACTGTATTTTTCTACGGATTGTTCATGGACGCCGAAGCTCTGCGCGAGAAGGGGCTTCATCCCTTGAACAGCCGCCAGGCCTCGGTCGCGGGACTGTGCTTGCGGATCGGGCGTCGAGCCACGCTGGTCCCCGATCCCGCCGGACGGGTCCATGGTTTCGTCATTGGACTGTCGCAGCAGGAGCTCGAGCAGCTTTACGCCGAGCCGGGCGTTGCCGAATATCAGCCGGATCCGGTGATCGCGCAGCTTGCCGACCGCTCTCTGGTGCCGGCCTTGTGCTTCAACCTTCCGCCGTCGCAAGCGACTGCGGAAGCAAATCCGGAATATGCCGCAAAGTTGCGCGCGCTCGCCGGCCGGCTCGGGTTGCCGGCAGACTACGTGGCGAGCATTCAATGATCTCAAATTCAGCCGACTGGCAGAACGAAGGATGCCGTACATGAATTTCGACGACACCCCGCAGGAGGCAGCCTTTCGCGCCGAGGCGCGGAGCTGGATCGCGGCGAACGCCCCAAGACAATATGAAGCGGAGTTGCGTAAATCCTCGCTCGGCCGCACCCGATTGAAGGACGCCAACATTCTGGAGGTCGCAAAGGCCTGGCAGAAGAAGAAAGCCGATGCCGGTTGGGCCTGCCTGCACTGGCCGAAGGAATATGGCGGTCGCGGCGCCTCGCCGATCGAGCGCGTGATCTGGCAGCAGGAAGAGGGCGCTTTCGGCAAGCTCAGCGCGATGTTCATCATCGGCCACGGCATGTGCGGTCCGACCATGATGGCGTACGCGGGCGAAGAGCAGAAGCGCAAATATCTGCCGCCGCTCGCCTCGGGCGAAAAGATCTGGTGCCAACTGTTCTCCGAGCCTGCCGGCGGCTCCGACGTCGCGGGCCTTCGTACGCGTGCGGAAAAGCGCGGCGACGACTGGATCGTCAACGGCCAGAAGATCTGGACCTCCGGCGCGCATTATTCCGACTACGGCATTCTGCTCACGCGGACCGATCCGACATCGCCGAAGCACAAGGGGCTCACCATGTTCTTCCTGGACATGAAGAGCAAAGGTGTCGAGGTGCGACCCATCAAACAGGCGAACGGGCAGTCGGAGTTCAACGAAGTCTATTTCAACGACGTGAAGATTCCGGACGCCCAGCGCCTCGGTGAGATCAACGACGGCTGGAATGTCGCGCTGACCACGCTGATGAACGAGCGCATGTCGATCGGCGCGGGCGTTGCCACCGGCTTTCCGGAAATCTTCGAGTTCTGCAGCAATCTGATGCTCGAGGACACACCTGCGATCGACGACCGCAACGTGCGCTCGAAACTCGCCAACTGGGCCGTGAAAGCAAGCGGGCTGAAATATACGAGCTTTCGCGCCATCTCCGCGCTGTCCAGGGGCGAGCGTCCCGGTCCGGAGAATTCGATCGGGAAATTGGTCGCGGGCTCGATGGTCCAGGAGGTCGCGATGTACGCGCTCGACCTGCAGGGTGCGGCCGGCGTGCTGAGCGGCGAGCAGGCGGAACTGGCCGGGAGATTCCAGGCGATGTTGTTGCGCGCGCCAGGCACAAGGGTCGAAGGCGGCACGGACGAAATCATGCGCAACATCATCGCCGAGCGCGTGCTCGGTCTGCCCGGCGATATCCGCGTCGACAAGGACGTGCCGTTCAACCAGATCCCGACCAAGGGGAGAACGTGAAGACCCTCATCCCGTGGAGAGCACGCGCCTTCTCACCATGAGGATTGAAGCCGAACCAGAATTTGAAAAGGGAAGCGCCCAATGAACTTCGACGACACCTCGCAAGAAGCGGAATTTCGCTCGACTGCGCGCAGATGGATCGATGCCAACGCGCCGAAGGAATTGGAGGCGGAGCTTTCAGCGTCTTCGCTCGGTCGCATCCGGCTGCATAATCGTGACATGGTCGAGGTCGGCAAGGCCTGGCAGAAGAAAAAGGCACAGGCGGGCTGGGCCTGCCTGCAATGGCCGAAGGAATATGGCGGGCGCGGCGCGTCGCCGATCGAACGCGTGATCTGGCAGCAGGAAGAAGGCGTCTACGGCAAGCTGACGCAACCGTTCCAGATCGGCGAGGGCATGTGCGGTCCGACCGTTATGGCCTATGGCAGCGAGGGGACCAAGCGGCGCTATTTGCCCAAGCTCGCCTCCGGCGAAGAGATCTGGTGCCAGTTGTTCTCCGAACCCGCCGGCGGCTCCGACGTCGCGGGCCTTCGCACCCGCGCGGAAAAGAAGGGCGACGGCTGGATCGTCAACGGCCAGAAGATCTGGACGTCGGGCGCGCATTATTCCGACTATGGTCTTTTGATCACCCGCACGGATCCCAATGTGCCCAAGCACAAGGGACTCACCATGTTCTTCCTCGACATGAAGAGCAAAGGTGTCGAGGTGCGGCCCATCAAGCAGGCCAACGCCATGCAGGAGTTCAACGAGGTCTATTTCACCGACGTCGTGATCCCGGATAGCCAGCGCCTCGGCAACGTCGGCGACGGCTGGAATGTATCGCTGACCACGCTGATGAACGAGCGCATGTCGATCGGCGCGCGGCTTGCAACGGGTTTCCCCGAACTCTTCGAGTTCTGCTCCAATTTGATGCTGGAGGACGGACCTGCGATCGACGACCGCAATGTGCGCGCAAAACTCGCGAGCTGGGCGGTAAAGGCGAGCGGCCTGAAATACACGAGCTACCGGGCGATCTCGGCGCTCTCCCGGGGAGAACGTCCTGGGCCGGAAAACTCGATCGGTAAGCTGGTCGCGGGCTCGATGCTGCAGGACATCGCGACCTACGCGATGGATCTGGAAGGCGCGGCCGGGGTGTTGACGGGCGAAGCCGAAGAGACGGCGCGCGGCCAGTTCCAGCAGATGCTGCTGTCGTCGCCCTCGATGCGGATCGCCGGCGGCACGGACGAGATCTTGCGCAACATCATTGCCGAGCGCGTGCTGGGTTTGCCCGGCGATATCCGCGTCGACAAGGACGTTCCCTTCAACAAGATCCCGACCAAAGGACGCTGACGGGGAAGGTAAGAAAGAAAGAGGATCGTTTGCCATGGCGGATGCGGCGAGCACGACGAAAGCGAGCTATACGAGCGAAGAGCGCATCGGCGTGCTCGAGGAACTCCTCAATGAGCGCTTCTCGGTGCGGGCCTTTCTGCCCCAACTCGTGCCGCGGGAAACCATCGCGCGGGTTCTCGCCGTCGCGCAGCGCACCGCCTCGTGGTGCAACAGTCAGCCGTGGCAGGTGATCATCGCAAGCGGCGAGGCCAGGGAGCGCTTCCGCAAGGCAATCTACGCGGAAGCCGGCTCCGGCGCGCCCGAGGACACCGACTTTCCCTTTCCGCGCGAATATAAGGGCGTCTATCTCGAGCGCCGGCGCGAAAGCGGCTTTCAGCTCTACAACACACTCGGCATTCCCAGAGGCGACAAGGCTGCCTACGCCAGGCAGATGCTGGAGAACTACAACTTTTTCGGCGCGCCGCATGTCGCGATCATCCATACCGACGAGCCGCTTGGGGTTTACGGCGCGATCGATTGCGGTGGTTATGTCTCCAATTTCATATTGGCGGCCCAGGCGCTCGGGCTTGGCACCATTCCGCAGGCGGCGCTCGCCCGTCACTCCGGCCTGATCCGCCGGCATTTCAATCTTGCCGACGATCGCCGCGTGGTCTGCGGCATTTCCTTCGGCTATACCGACCGCGGCCACAGAGCGAACAGCTACCGTACTTCGCGCGCCAAAATCGCGGATACCATAACGTTTGTGGACAGTTAGCGTACGAACCGGAAGAAAGCCTGCCCCGCACCTGGATAGCGGGTGGTTACCGGTTTTCCCGCGCGACAAAAGCGGAACGTGTTTGGGCAGAGCTCATGCGCGAACAATAAGCTCGAACGCGATGCGACGACATAAAGCTATCGCGCTCCATCAGCCTGTTATAATGATGTTCGGCGCGCTCGTTCGGTGCATTGCCGGCGCCGGGCAGCGTGCTTGCTCTAACCGCCGCCGTTATCGCCCTTTCTTCGCGTTTTCTCTATGTTTTCATAAGCTTCAAGCAGCGCTATTGACAAAATCCGCTCCAGCATCTTGAGTTGTAGCGCCCTGGCATCAACGATGCATGATTGCAGCCGCGCAATAATTTCGTCGAGCGAGGGATTCGTCACGACTTCAAATCCGCAATTTCATCAGTGGGTCGCATCGAGATGCCGCCAAAGCTTGGAGCATTGAAGGTTGACGAGACGACAGCGTGCGGCTTGCGGCTGATGCGCTGCTTCCTCAGGCTGCGCGAGCAGCGCCATCGCGACGAGTTGATCGCAATGGCCGAACGACTCGTGGAAAAAGAAGAGGAATATCCGGTGGAACCGGGCGAATGACGCCGCTTGATCGGCGACGCGCCGCTCGGTTTCCCACTTGGCTTCGACTCCGGCATCCTGAAATGATCTCCCGCCCGGCGATCAAACTAGCCGTCTACAACCCTGAGTCAATAACAAAGAAAAGATAATGCGCAGGTTGTATCTTCGGGTGCGCTTTTCCGTGCGGGCGGGGCGGTAGCAAGCCATATTGCCCGTGAACGCAAGCGCCGGGCGTCTCAGAATTTCGGCGGCCGCTTTTCCGCGAACGCCCTGATGCCTTCCTGGATTTCAGTGGAATGCATGCTTTCGACGGCGCGCCGGTCGGCGGCCGCTTCATCCAACCGTCCGCGGGCAATTTCGTTGATCGTCCGCTTCATGCCGCGCATTGCGATCGGCGCGTTGCCGGCAAGGACCGTCGCCAGACGGTCGACCTCCTCGTCGAGCGCCTCCAGCGGCACCATCGCGGTAAGATAACCGATGCGCAGCATCTCCGGCGCGTCGATCTTCTGCGCGGTCAGGAACAGCTTCTTGGCGTTGTCGGCGCCGAGCCGCGATACGTAACGTCCGATTCCGCTCTTGTAGTAGTGGAGGCCGAGCCGCGCCGCCGGCATGAACATCTCGGCGGTATCGACGCCAATGCGGAAATCGCAGGCGAGCGCAAGGTCGGTGGCGCCGCCATAGACCCCGCCATTGAGCCGGCAGATCGTCGGTAACGCGAGATCCTCGAGCCGGTTGACCATGACCTCGAAGGCGCTTCCCGCCGTCTGCTCGTGCCCGTTGCTCGCGCGCTCCGAGATCGAGCCGAGATCGTACCCCGCGCTGAAGGCCCGACCCGTGCCGGTCAGGACCAGGACGCGGAGCGTCGGATCGGCCTCGATGCGATCGAACAGTTTGAGCAGCGCGTCGAGGTCTTCCGGCTGCAGGCGGTTGAGGTGTTTCGGACGGTTGAGGCGGATGGTAGCGCGTGCGCCGTCGATGGCGAGCACCGGCGTGCTTGCCGCCGCTGCCGTGCCGGCTGGTTGCTGTCGTGTCATTTGTTCTCCAGCGCGCGCCGCTTGGCCTCGGCGTCGATAGTCTCGGCGAGATCGGGATGACGCGCCATCAAGACGCGGAAGTCCACGAGGTCAAGCACCAGAAGTTTCGACAGCCGCCTTGTGGTGATGTTGGCGGAACGCAAATTGTTGCCGAGCAGCGCCATCTCGCCGAAGAAGTCGCCTTCGCCGAGCCGGACTTTCTTGCCGGGCAGGTCGACCTCGACTTCGCCGGAGGCGATGAAATACATGCAGTCGCCCTTCTGGCCCTTGCGGATGATCATGGCGCGCGGCGGCAGGTCGATG
>Ga0310913_10001919_pt1 | contig 10939 bp, 10 predicted proteins | sample GREbulkMGOX082_FD_203447 | JGI IMG/M metagenome (GOLD analysis project Ga0310913, IMG submission 203447) | Lab enrichment of tropical soil microbial communities from Luquillo Experimental Forest, Puerto Rico - GRE.bulkMG.OX082 | ecosystem: Environmental > Terrestrial > Soil > Tropical forest >...
ACCTGCTAACCCTGGTAGCCCCCGGTGAAGGCCTGATAACCACCTATCCGGGGGGCCATTGGGCCGGAGTCTCGGGAACCTCATTCAGCGCCGCGCTGATGTCTGGGAATGTGGCCGTGGGGCTGGCGTCTGAGAATCAGCAAGGCACCAACCCTGCCGACTATTCGGACAGTGACGACGCGATGGACGCCATCGCTTCCGTGAACACGCACCATCCCATCCTGGGCTGGGGTGTCCTGGATGTTGCGCAGATGTCGCAAATCGAACATCTGGTCGCACGCCACCACAAGCACGAACACGACGCACACTAGCGGGCGGTCTCCGGATGACCTCATCCAGAACTATAGAGCCGTCGATAGATTCGATGAAGGCGAGAGTGGGCACGACCAGGCTCTCATAAGCAAACACCGAGCTTGCATGCCGGTTGCTGAAAGTGCATCGCCGATTAAACAACATGAACTGGCCCTTGACAGCAGAAACTGCGTGGGAGCTGAAAAGCGCTCCAGACTGGCTACAGATCAAGATTCTGGAAGAGCGCCTGGAGGCAACACGTTCGGCCATAATTTTCGGGCTCAATCAGCTTCTCGATCTCAAGGACCTCAACACGGGCGTCCACAGTACTCGCTTGGCGGAATGGGGCGTTCGGGTGGCGGACAGTCTGGGAGTGGACGAGAGCTACCGACATGACGTTGAAGTGGCTGCGTTGCTACACGACATCGGAAAGATCGGCATTCCCGACGCCATCTTGCACAAACCCGGAACGCTTACTCCCTCGGAAAGGGAGTTGATGTGTAAGCATTCAGAATACGGCTGGGCTGTTCTACGGCTCTTCCCCGGCTTCGAGCGGGTCAGCCTGCTCGTGTTGCATCACCACGAGCGGCTGGACGGCAAGGGCTACCCTGCTGGATTGAAGGGAGAGGAGATCCCTTTAGGTTCCCGCATTGTCTGCATTCTGGACGCCTTTGACGCCATGATCTCCAACCGCTGTTATCGGGCCGGCCTGCCTCCCGAAGAAGCCGTGCGTCGCCTGGAGGCGGACAGCGGAACTCAGTTCGACCCCGCCATCGTCCGTCTCTTCTTGCCGCTGGCACTGGCGGAGCTTGATCAGGTCTCTCAGATCGCTGAACCCATATCGTCTATAGTCCCCGCTCTGTGCACCGCCTAACCCGATTCTCAGTTTAGGATGCCGGCTCAATGCTCTTTACGTGGATTACGCCACCATCGGACGTTCCAGTTACCTTGACTTTTTGGCCCGCGAAGTCCTTGGCCTTATCTTGAGGGTCGAGCTGGTAAGACGTTTTGCTGGCTCCATCATAGAGAACGTACTTTCCGCCCAACTTCACACACTCCACCGTGCAGGTCTTGGCGTCGTTCCCCATACTCTTCATCATCTTTTGCATCTCTGTGTGGGAACCTGACTTGGCGCACATATCGTCCATAACCTCGCCCGTGAATACTTTGGCTGCATCCCCCGCTGCTCCTCCTGGTCGGGGAAGAGCAGGACACAACCTGGCCAGTACCAGCACGCTTACGACGGCAACTGCAACTTTCGACATTTCTCCTCCTGGTGAAGCCTCTACATCAAGCTGCAAGATCTCTGCTGCTGCCTTGCAAGATGTTGGATGCGGTGTCGTTCCAGGAAGTTACGCCATTGATTAATTTGGTCAGAGGAGCCAATAGACCACTGGGGCGTCTGTTGCTTGAATGGCTTACCGGATACGCCGCTCGATTGGGCCGGAGACGCAGTTCAGGATTTCCCCGTGCACGTGGTCCTGAACCGCTAGCGCGAAGCCTTCCATCATCGTTCGGACATGGTCGAAATGCATTCCCCGAGGCGAGATCAGGGTACCTTCCCCTTTATACTCTTTGCTGATGATGTTAAAATCTTCGAACCATAACCACTGCAATTTGATAATCGAGCCTTTGCGCCTTTCATTCCTGAGGACATCTCTCACTCTTTTCGTTTCAGGTTCTCGCCCTCTGGAAAACGGAAGATAGAGGAGCAGTCGTTCGGATAAGTTCTTGCACTGGCCGACGAAGAATGAGTCTCGATCGGGTCTTTCGCGGTATATTGCCCAACGGTAGACGGCAGAGGTGTAATGATTTCTAAGGTAAGCAGTCACTTGGCCCGGATACGTGTACTCTTCCCCCGGATTGCTCTCGAACGGGCGCCATTCGTAGTTCAGTTCAAAAACATTCATCCTCGTTGTTCCCCACTCAATCGGCATTGAGCATTGTGGTGCGATCGACTTCCCAGCCTTGTTTTGAAAGGACCTCAGTTCACTTAGCATCTCCATCTCGTTAATATATTGCCCTCAGGATATCATTAATGCTACACCTTTGACGAGATTGAAGCGAGTGCGAGGTAAGGCCAGCGAACGGCTTGGGACGGAGCGCAGCTTGGGGAACTCTCTGAGGCTTGATAGTGCGCGCCTTGCTTCAGACTTGCGGGCCAGGATCCGCGGGGAAGTCCGATTCGACGAAGGCACTCGTGCCCTCTATTCCACTGACGCCTCCAATTATCGCCAGATACCCATTGGTGTGGTCTTTCCTCGGGACGCCGAGGACGTGATTGGAGCTGTCGAGGTTTGCCGCCGGTTTGGCGCTCCGATTTTGTCGCGCGGATGTGGCACAAGCCTGGCCGGCCAGTGCTGCAACGTCGCGGTGATCCTCGACATGTCGCGGCACGTGCGCGAGATCGTGACGGTTGATCCCGCGACCAAACGGGCGCGCGTGCAGCCGGGAGTAGTGCTCGACCATTTGCGCGACTGGACGGAGAGGTATCATCTGACCTTCGCCCCGGATCCGTCGACTCACACGCACTGCACTCTCGGCGGCATGATCGGCAACAATTCCTGCGGTGTTCACTCGCTGATGGGGGGAAAGACCGTCGACAACATCGAGGAACTGGAGGTATTGACTTACGACGGTTTGTGGCTGCGGGTGGGGACCACTAGCGAGGAGCAACTGGAGGGGATGATCCGTGTTGGCGGCCGGCGTGGCGAAATCTACGGCAAGCTGAGAGCACTCCGCGACCGATATGCGGCACTGATCCGGTCGCGTTACCCGGCCATCCCTCGGCGTGTGTCCGGCTACAATCTGGACCAACTACTTCCCGAAAATAGTTGTCATGTCGCTCGCGCCCTGGTGGGTACAGAGGGAACCTGCGTCACGGTTCTTGAGGCTACGGTGCGCCTGGTGGACAGCCCTCCGGCGCGTTCGCTTCTGGTGCTGGCCTACCCTAACATCTATGAGGCCGCCGACCACGTTCCGGAGATTCTCGCCCATAAGCCGATCGGCCTCGAAGGTGTAGACGACGGAGTGGTCACCTCCATAAAGGCCGCGGGCATGCGGGGGGGCGATTTGGGATTGCTTCCCGAAGGCGGTGGCTGGCTCCTAGTCGAATTCGGCGGCCAGAACCAGGAGGAGGCCAACGGTCGTGCTCGTGCCCTGGTGGAGCAGCTTCAAGCCAGCTCCAACCGGCCGGCCATGAGGCTGTGTGACGATCCCAAGGATGCCAGGAAGATCTGGGAAATCCGTGAGTTGGGACTCGCGGCCACAGCGCGCGCTCTGGGCGACCGGGAAGCTTGGGCGGGCTGGGAAGATACGGCGGTGGCTCCCGCCAAACTCGGTGGCTATTTGCGAGACTTTCGGCAACTGGTCAAGAGATATGGTTACGGGGGTGCTCTCTACGGTCACTTCGGCGAAGGATGTATTCACATTCGCCTCGATTTCGACCTCAAGAGCGTAGAGGGCATTCGGCGCTTCCGCTCCTTTGTCAATGACGCGGCGGACCTTGTTGTTCGCTATGGCGGCTCGCTGTCGGGAGAGCATGGCGACGGGCAGGCGCGTTCCGAACTGCTGCCCAGGATGTTCGGCGAGGAGTTGGTCCAGGCCTTCCGCGAATTCAAGTCGATTTGGGATCCGGCAGGGAAAATGAATCCGGGCAAAGTTGTGGATCCTTACCGTGTTGACGAACACTTGCGCCTGGGGTCCGCATACAGGCCGTGGGAACCCCCCACCCTTTTCAAGTTTCCAGGCGATAACGGGAGCCTGGCGCGCGCGAGCTTGCGCTGTGTCGGGGTCGGAAAGTGCCGCAGAACCAGTGGCGGCACCATGTGTCCGAGCTACATGGTAACGCGGCAGGAACAACACTCCACACGCGGTCGCGCCCGACTGTTGTTCGAACTGCTTCAGGGCGAAGTCTTGAGCGAGGGCTGGAAGAACAAGACCCTCAAGGAGGCTCTGGACTTGTGCCTGGCTTGCAAGGGGTGCAAGAGTGATTGTCCCACCGGGGTCGACATGGCGACTTACAAGGCCGAATTTCTGTCGCATTATTACCAGGGGAGAGTGCGACCGCGTAGCGCCTACGCTATCGGTCTCATTTATTGGTGGGTACGCTTGGGCGGTCTATGCCCGCGGGTAGCAAACTTTTTCACGCAGAGACCTTTTCTTAGTGGTGCCGTCAAGCTCGCAGCGGGCATGGCGCTCGAGCGCCACATACCATGCTTGGCGGAGCGCACGTTCCGGCAATGGTTCCGAGATCGCCCCCAGAGCAGCACCAACGGGCGGCGGGTCATCCTCTGGCCTGACACTTTCAACAACTACTTCCGTCCGGCGACGGCGGAAGCGGCGGTTGCTGTTCTGGAGGCAGCGGGCTTCCAGGTCGAGTTACCAGCAAAATCGTTGTGCTGTGGCCGTCCGCTCTACGATTTCGGGATGCTCGGTCTTGCCCAGCGGCAGCTCCAGCAGATTCTCAAGACGCTGCGGCCAGAAATTGCGGCGGGAGTGCCTGTGGTTGGTCTGGAACCCAGCTGTGTGGCGGTGTTTCGTGACGAACTGATGAACCTGTTTCCCCATGACGAAGCGGCCGTTCGGCTAAGCCGGCAGACCTTCCTCTTGAGCGAGTTCTTGCAGGGTCAGGCGAAGGATTTCTCTCTTCCCCAGTTTCGACGTAAGGCCTTGGTACATGCGCACTGTCACCATAGGGCTGTGATGAGCTTCGATGCCGAACACGAGCTTCTGAGGCGGCTTGGCCTCGACTTCGAAACTCTGGACTCTGGGTGCTGCGGCATGGCGGGTGGTTTTGGATTTGAAGCCGAACATTATGATATCTCGATCAGGGTTGGTCAGCGGGCCCTGCTGCCCGCGGTCCGTAGCGCTTCTCCGGAGACGTTGGTTATTGCCGACGGATTCAGTTGCCGTGAGCAGATTGCTCAAGCGGCAGGCCGCGAAGCGTTGCACGTCGCTGAGGTCCTCGAGATGGCCATGCGACAGGATTCGGGACTCAGGATTCAAGGTGCGTGAGACGATAAGTGCTCAGCGTTTGGGCGGGTGCTCTTGATGCCAATCTCTTTCATCGCCGGAATTTCACGGCGGGCCTGTGCGTCGTCGATTAGTTTCTCCGCACTCGGCCTGTAGATAGCCTTCCTCGGTATGAGAGGACAACGCCCACCACTCCTCGTCAGTCCAGGTTTCCGCGGCGTCCTGAGCCTCAAGAGCGCTGCGAGCACATCTTCAACGCTCGTGCACCACTGCAGGGCGTTTGTTGATGAGCGTCTCAAAATCGAATGAATGTGGAGTCGCGCTTGACATGGGTCGCTGGGGTCTCATAGGATGAGCAACTGGTCGCTGAATCGGACCGTTAGGGATCCAGGACTTGGGATGCAGGATTCGAGACTCAGAAAGAGTGCGGGTTCCGAATCAGAGTTCTGAATCCGGCTCTTGTTGTGTCTGTGTGGACTACTGTCATGAGAATATCCGTTAGCTTCAAAGAAGATGTTGCTATCATGGCCCTCACCGGCAAGTTTGTAGCCGGCAGTGACGGCCCCTTCTTGCGCCAGAAAGTGAAGGATTTGATTGACGCTGGAGCCAAGAAGCTGGTCCTGGACTTTGCCGAGGTGCCGTACATTGACTCCACAGGCCTCGGATTCCTGGCCGGCAGTCGTGTAACGGCGCAGAATGCGGGCGTCAGCGTCGTTCTGGCGGGTGTGAACCAGCACGTGAAGAGGATTCTTGACGGTGTCAGGCTCACGCCGTTCTTTGTGCTTGCTGCTGATGAGGCCGAGGCATTGTCCAAGGTGAATACAAGCACCGCCCAGACGGCCCAGTCCAACCCACCCAAGGCTGCGAAAGCGCGGAAGAAGCAGTAAAGAACCGGGTTCGGATTTCGGGTTTCGGGATTCGGAACGACGTCATGTCGGGTGTGGGTCCAGCATAACGCCTGTTCGCATTCCGGGGTCAAACGTAGGGCGGCACTTTAGCCTTGGGATCCGCACTTCGTATTTTGGGCCTGTTCTTGCCCCGAGTCCCGAACCCCGAATCCCGAATCCCTAATCTCGAACCCTGATGATCGACCCTCAGATACTCGCGGTCGGACCACTGTGGTATGTGGTGTTTCTGCTTTCCCTTACCTGCCACGAGGCTGCACACGCTCTGGTCGCCTGGATCGGCGGAGATCCGACCGCCTACTACGGGGGTCAGGTTACCCTCAACCCTATTCCCCACATGCGGCGCGAACCCTTCGGCACTATAATCGTCCCCATACTGTCTTATGTATTGGGTGGGTGGATGATCGGGTGGGGCAGCGCCCCTTTCGACCCGAGCTGGCAGCGTCGCTATCCGCGCCGTGCGGCGTGGATGGCGCTGGCGGGTCCTATGGCCAATGTCGCCTTGGTGATTGCCGCCGCCGTGGGCATTCACGTCGGCATGGCGTTGGGAGCACTGAGAGCCCCTGGACGCATATTCGGGCGACAGTTGTTCACACATGTTGTCGTGGCTACCTCGCCAGGTTCCGCGGAGGCTTTGGCAGTTTTTCTCAGTATCCTGTTTTCTTTGAACCTGCTGCTGGGTGCATTTAATTTGCTCCCCATACCACCTCTCGACGGCAACACAGCCGTCGGCATCATTCTACCGAAAGGAATAGCGCATCGCTTTGCACAGTTCAGCCACAATCGGTCCTTTGCTATGCTCGGGCTCCTGCTAGGTTGGACGGTCTTCGGATACATCTTTGGCCCTCTGTTCATCGCCGCGCTAAACCTCCTTTATCTGGGGACGCACTACCATTAATGGGGAAATGGGAAAATGGGGAAGGGAAAATAGTCTCGAGTCTGGCTTCAGCGTCTCTTAATGCCCCGTTGTTGCCCTTTTCCCGTTTGGCCTGACACCTGCACCTAACACCTACCTATGTTCGAGCGCGTGATTTTGATTGTCTTGGACAGCTTGGGGATCGGCGCCCAGCCGGACGCCGCTGAGTATGGCGATGACGGCCGCGACACCTTGGGACATATCTGCGAGAAGCACGGCCTAAGCGTACCCAACTTTGCGCTTTTGGGTCTAGGCAATATTCGTCCGCTGGCCGGCGTGCTTCCCGTTGGGGCTCCGACAGGATCCTTCGGCAAAGCAACTCTGCTTTCGCCGGGCAAAGACACAACCGCCGGGCACTGGGAAATGGCGGGCATCATTCTGGACCGTCCGTTTCCGACCTATCCGCACGGGTTCCCGCCCGAGCTCATGGAACAGTTTGAACGGGCGATCGGTCGCAAGACGCTCGGCAACTACCCCGCCTCCGGCACCGAAATCATCAAGCAGTTGGGCGAGGAGCACATCAAGACGGGTTGGCCGATCGTCTACACGTCGGGCGATAGCGTCTTCCAGATCGCCGCCCACGAAGAAGTGATCCCCATTGAGGAGCTTTATGGTTACTGCAAAGTTGCCCGCCGCCTTCTTCAGGGTGCGCATCGCGTGGGGCGCGTGATCGCCCGGCCCTTTGTGGGCCCTCCTGGGGCGTTTCGGCGCACTGAGCGACGTCACGACTACGCCGTGGAGCCGCCACACCCCATGTTGCTGGATCTTCTCAACGGAGCCGGTCTCGACGTAGTGGGAGTGGGAAAGATACCTGATATCTTCTTGAACCGCGGTATCACGCAGTCGCTGCCGGGAAAGAACAACCGCATGGCGCTGGAGAGCGCAATCGCTGCCATCGAGGGATCGTCGCGCGGCCTGATCTTTACCAACTTGGTCGACTTCGACATGTTGTACGGCCACCGGCTGGACGTCGAGGGCTATGGGCAAGCCATCGAGGAAGTGGACGCGGTTCTTCCCGCCCTTTTGCGCCGGCTCAAGCCGGGCGACCTGTTGATCTTCAGCGCCGATCACGGCTGTGATCCCCTCGGACCTTCCACCGACCACTCACGGGAATATGTGCCGATACTCACGACGGGACCCCGCGCCGCGCCCGGTGTGAACCTCGGCACTCGCGCTACCCTCGCGGACATCGGTCAAACTATAGCTGAGAATTTCGGCTTGCAGCTTGGCACCGGGACGAGCTTCCTCAAGGAAATCACCAGGCAGTAGGCTATAGGGCACCCCTTATGGGCGCCCAAGGTAGCCGGTGCCGTTGCGATCGTAGGCTTGGGCACCCACAAAGGGCGCCCCTATTGTCTGCTGTCTGACTGAAGGGCAGAGGCCGTGACGTTGGCCGGGGGTCCGGCCTTAGGAGCATAGTAACCAGGGCGGGTGCGGACGCTAAGCTTGGTATGGTTGTCCGGCGCGGTGACGTCTACCCGCACGGTGCGGAACGATCCGTCTTTCCGCGTATTAGTTGGGTAGTAGGCGAGCGTATACTGGTTGCGGATGTCGCGCGCGATCTGCACGCAGGTTTCTTCCACCTCTCCCAGGGATTTGGGGAAGTACGCTTTGCCTCCGGTGGAATCGGCCAGCTTCTCCAGAATCTTGGCCCCGCGATGGCTGCCGCGGCCCATCTTGAACAACCCTCCGGGTTCCTCTTCTCCCAGCAAACCGATCGTGTAGATCACCGCGTTCGACTTCTGCGCCGTGCGGACCAACTCCTCGAACGAATAGCGGCTGGCGTTGTCCTCGCCATCCGTGATCACCAGGATGGTCTTCTTGTCGCGGTTACCCAGTTTCAGGTGGTCGATGGACGCGAAGACGGCATCGTACAGGGCCGTACCGCCGCGCGAGTCGATCTTGCCTAGGGCGGCTTTCAGATCCTCGATGCTCGAGGCAAAGTCGCCGGGCGTGTCCAGGTAGTAGACGTCGTTAAAGTTCACGACGAAGACTTGGTCCTGGGGATTGGAGGTCTTGACGAAGGCCAAGGCCGCAGCATTGACCGACGCGCGCTTCTCGCGCATGCTGCCGCTGTCGTCAATGACAATGCCCATGCTTACAGGAATGTCGGCGTGGGAAAACACCGAGAGCTTCTGAGCTGCTCCGTCCTCATACACTTTGAAGTCGTCGACTTTCAGGCCATCGACGATATGGCCCTTCTTATCGAGTACGGTGGCGTGCAGGACTACCAAGCCCACGTCGACGCTCAGCTTGTACTCTCCGCCTTTCTTTTCCGCGGGCGGAGGCGGAGAGGTGGCGGACTGCGAAGTCGAGGTCTGTGACAGGGCGTTTCCGCACGCGAACAACAGGACGCAGGCGATCGTCCGGCAGAATGGTGCTTTACTGGCTTGGAGCATAGTATCCCGTTCGGGCGTAGACTTGTAGAGGCGGCAAACCTCGCGGCGGATTGAGCTTCACCTTGATCCGCCGCCAACGCCCGTCGCGAACCAGGTTGGAGGGCTTGTAGCCAATCACGTACTGGTTGCGAAGTTCAATGGAGATTTTCTCGGCGATGTCCGGAAGCTCGCCGGCGTCTTCGACGCTAAAGAGCCGGCCCCCGGAGACGTCCGCCAGTTCGGAGAGCAGATTGGGTCCGCCTGCTTCCTCAGGAGTCCGAGCACGTGAAGCCAGGGGCTCAAACACACCCACACAGTAGATCTGCACGTCCGATTCCTTCACTGCCCGCTTGATGTCGGTTTCGGTGTAACGGCTGTGGTTGTCGCCGCCGTCGGAAATCACCAGCAAAGCCCTGCGGTTCGTGGTAGCCTTTTTCATCTCGCTTAGTCCCAGATAGATGGCGTCCAGCAACGCAGTCTTGCCCCCCGCCTTTACGAATAGCATGCGGTCCTGAAGGTTCTCGAATTTCGAGGTGAATCCGGAAATCAGGTTTGGCCGCTCATTGAAATGGATGAGCATGAACTCATCCTGAGGGTTAGATGTCTTGAAGAACTGCAAGGCTGCCTGCTTGGACTTCTCGATCTTATCGCTCATCGAGCCACTGGAGTCGAAAATCAGTCCGACAGAGATGGGTGCGTCTTCGGTGGAGAAGGAAACAATTTTTTGAGCCACCTTGTCGTCAAACACCTCAAAGTTATCTCGTTCGAGACCGGTCACAATTCGATCATAGGGGTCGGTGACCGTCACATTGACAATCACCATGTCGACGGACACCTGCAAGGGCGTGACGTGAATCTGCGGCTGACGAACGCCAATCTGAGTCTTGTCCTTGTCAGCGGGAGTCTGGGTATCCTTGGAGCCGTCGTCAGGGCCAACCGCGAAAGCAGTCGACAGGCCGAGAAGCATAACAAGCGCTACCCCAAGCCTGGACTCGTCGCGCGTCCAACGACCCGACATAACCCGCGGTCCTTCCCGACCGGATTTCTAAGAGCGCAACCCGTTACAGGAGCCCTGCAGCCGCCTCGCGGTCTCGCACGGGCTGGCCACTCAATACTATCACAGTTCTTCAACCAAAGCGCTCATGGCCGCGCGGTGAGTCAGTGTGCCCCGGTAGCGGCGAGTTTACCTCGCCACGTGGCAGCGTAAAGCCGCCCCTACATCAAACTGACCCCTGCCCGGCCGCGCAAATTCCGTCAAGGTGAGAGCGGCGGACAGATTTGCCCGCGACCTCGAGGTGATTCTCGGCGCCGAATCCCGGATGGCGCTCCCAGTGGCCGGTCTGGCGGCGCTTCACCAGCCGCCAGCGGATTTGGATGCGCATGGCCCGTCGGCCGTCACCTTCCGTGGCGCCAAAACATCGGCACAGAATAGACCTGTGTACTACTATTCACGCTGCGGAAAGAGTGTTGTGGCG
>Ga0310913_10001922_pt1 | contig 10933 bp, 9 predicted proteins | sample GREbulkMGOX082_FD_203447 | JGI IMG/M metagenome (GOLD analysis project Ga0310913, IMG submission 203447) | Lab enrichment of tropical soil microbial communities from Luquillo Experimental Forest, Puerto Rico - GRE.bulkMG.OX082 | ecosystem: Environmental > Terrestrial > Soil > Tropical forest >...
CCGACCCGATCTACAATATGCAGATGGGTGCGGCTGAGATCAGCGCTTTACTCAAGGAGTACAAGGGTTCCTACATCATGACCTTCGCCGGCTACAATGCAGGCCGCGGCCGGGTACAGCAATGGGTGGCACAGCATGGCGATCCGCGCGACCCCAAGGTCGATGCCGTCGATTGGGTAGAGCGAATCCCATTGGCCGAAACTCGTAATTACGTGCAGCGAGTCATGGAAAATCTACAAGTGTATAATGTCCGCTTCGGCGCAAAAATCGTGACGATCGAAGCCAATTTGCACCGATTGGCGACGATCCCGAGGCGCGCCACGCCGGCCTCGTTTGGTGGGATTGATTCCCCTGCCCGTTAGGGCTGCGTTGTCGTAGGTTTGGTCGACCGCACGATGTCCGCTTTTGGCCCAAAGCAGACGTGCACGAGTGCGCCGCACATGTCCGCTTTTGGGGGTAAAGCGGACATTGTGCGCTGGCCACGAACTCACGCTGCGTAGCGTCATTTTCCCGCTTGCCTGAAAGCGCTGCCACCATAGAGGCAGAGTCGCTGTTGCAGATCGCGAGAGCGCAGATTCTCAGCGGTGGCCCGGAACAATACTGATGTCCGGCGAATTTAACGACGTTATCAAATTTTGGTCCACCCGGTGTGATCTTACCCGCGCAATTGCGAGAGACTCATTGATAAGCCGTTGGGCGTGGTCCCTTCGGTGCAAGAGAACACATGAGCACTGCAACCGTCGTATTCATGATCGCGACGTATTGGGTTGGGGGCTCAGCACCAACGGAGGGCGGCAAATATCTAGCTAACGGGCAAGTATACGACAACAAAGAGCTTATCGCGGCTCATCGAACTCTGCCGCTCGGCACCATCCTTAACGTCTGCCTTCGTCGTCAGTGTGTCGGTGTTGTGGTGAAAGATCGCGGGCCGTTTTTGCCCAACATGGATATAGAGCGGCGCATCGATTTGTCATACGGCGCAGCAAAGGTCCTAAATATGCTTCGCGATGGACGACAGAGAGTACGCGTCAACGTTCCGATCCCAAAGCCTAGACCAGAGATCGAAACACAGGTAGCACAGCCTTAAGGGATCAGCGCCCGACAGAACCCTGCTAAACCTCTCAGCCCCTTGCGCCTTTTCATGCGGCAGTAGCAGTCGGCACAGCTGCCTGTACACCCGTTAGTGCCGCCTGCAGCGCTCGCAAGAGACGCTGGCCGCACCCGACTAATCGATTTTTACAACACCTTCGGCAAATCCGGACACCGGGCAGGATTTCAAAGCCCGGTGGAATGGGCACTATCCTTCCGAGTCCCACCACAATCAACCGCGCACGCCAAGGGTGCCATAAGGGGTCTTGATCTTGTAGGTTTCACTGCCCAACGATCCGGTCACAAAACGAAAACTGCCGCGTGTTGCCTGGATGGCAACATCACTAGTGGATTTGTTCGGGTCGTAGACGAATTTATCAAGGTGCACGCTCGAATTTGCGCCCACTTTGAGATTGCTATTGTCTTTGAATTGCAAATCCACCTGACCGGATTGTCCAGTGCGGACCGTCTCCTTCGAGTAAACATTCGAACCACCTGAAAGCGGCCCTGCGTGGCTACCTTCAGCCTGCGGTCTCACGGAAGTGGCTTTGCCGATAGCTTCCTGAGCGTGCAAGCTGGTCGCTTGCAGTGCTAACAATATCGTCAAAGAAACTGCGTGAATAAAATTGCAGTTACACATATCCTCTTCTCCTCCAATGGATTTGAACCGGAATCCTTAGCTCTTGCAACTCGCGCTATCGACAGAACGTTTTATAAAAAGCGCTTTTTCGTGATGGCAAGCACAAACTGGCGGGATATTTGTGATGGCCAACACCGTGGCGCCAACTGGCGCGCCTATTTTTAAAGCCGGCCAGCTGGTGCCTTCGGAGTTTTGCTCGCATTGGGCGGCCGCGGTTGTGATGGCTGTCACAGCCAACGCATTTCCAAATCAGCTGTTTGTGTGGAGGCCGTTCTAACCTTCATACGTGTCCCTTCCCCCCGCTGGCGTGGCGCTCACCATTGCTGTCGTCCACCTCGCATGTGAGCTTCCAACCGGCTTAGAAAACGCCTAGCCTCGGGCGGTGCGGGGTCAGTCGGCGGTCACGCCACGTCGGTATTTCCGATGCTTATATGGAGGTTCTCATGATCGCTCATGCCCGCCGGGCCAAGTTCCTTTGGCTTGCCGTAGTCCTCGCCTCCTTATCGATCCCGGCCTCCGCCCGTGCCGAGCTGGTTCGCATCTACGTCACCAACAGCGCCGGCGACAGCGTTCACGTGATCGATCCCGCCACCAATAAGGTGGTGCAGGTGTTCAAGGGGCCGGAAGCAATGCACGGCATCGCGTTTGCGCCGGACGGGTCGCGGGTTTACGTAAGCAACGAGTACGAACGCACACTCGACGTCTTCAACCGCGAGTCCGGCAAGCTCATCAAGCAAGTGAAGCTCAGCGATAGGCCAAACAACATCGCGGTTGCTAAGGATGGCCGTATCGCAGTCGGCATCGCGCGCGGACCTGGAGCGCTTGATATCGTCGATCCCAAAACTTTGGAAATACGGGCCACTATCCCAGTGAACGGCCGGCTCCACAACGTCTACGTCACGCGCGACAACAAGTTCGTCATCACAGGATCTATCCCAAACAAGGTGATGACGGTCATCGATCTCGACAAGGAGCAGGTCGCCTGGGAGCTCAAGCTGGACAAGGGCGTTCGCCCGATGGCGATCGAGTCAAATCCTGACGGCTCACCTAAGCGCATCTTCGTGCAGCTCTCCGACCTGAACGGATTTGCGGTGGTCGATTTCGCCGAGCGCAAAGAGGTCGTCCGATTTACACTCCCGAAGACACCCGCGACGTTCGAAACCGATCCTGGCCGGAATACCTCTCCATCGCACGGCATCGGCGTCTCCCCCGACGGCAAGACGTTATGGGTCACCAGCATCCCGAACAACTCGGTATTCGTCTATTCCCTAACGGACCTGAAACAAGTTGGCGAGGTGGCCTTGCCGGCGCTGAAAATATCAGGTCGTGAGAAGATCTCTTCGGTGCCGAACTGGGTGACGTTCACGCCTGACGGCAAGACAATCTACATTTCGAACGCGGGCATGCGCTCGGTCACCGCGATTGACACGGCTAGCATGACCGTGAGGGCGGTCGTTCCGGTAGGCGAGGTGCCCAAGCGGATCAATACATTGGTGATGAACTAGGGTGCCTTTGCGCCATTTATGAACGCCACGAGCGTCTTCCAGTCCTCGTCGTTCTTCGACTCGAACTGGCGGCCGCCCGAGTGGAATGGGTGGCCGCCGGCCTCGGGCGCCAGCGGATGCTGCGTCAGCAGGCTGCTCTCCGGATCGGCCGTATTGATGAGCTTCGCGACCATCTCGAAGTTGCGGCGTGATTGCTCATCAGTCCAAGCGTTCGCACCTGGCCCGAGCTTCTCGAGATGGAAGTTGTTGTTGGAATCCGAATGGCAGACGACGCAGCGGGTATGGCCGTCCTTCTTCGCGAGGAAGATTGGCTCGACGCGACTCTTGTAGAAACCATAGTCGAGCGCCGGCTTAGGCTCCGCGGACAACTGTGCCGGCAGCGTCACTGCAATTGAGAAAATTGCCGAAAGCAATATCGATCCCATTGTCTGCAATTGACGAACCCTTGCGATTACCCTCACAGCCGACAGTAGCAGGCCGCAGGCAATGCCGCGATATCGGTTTTTGGCCCTTAGCGGACACGCGCTGCCGCACTGCGAATGTCTGCTTTTGACCCAAAGCGGACGTCATCCGCGCGAAGGGCAGTATGGCCAGTTTGCGCGCTGCGGTGGTCAATTGGCGGGACGCGGTGAGTCGCATTGGTTTAACACATGAGTCCCGCGCTGATCGTCTTCATGCGCCCAATGCCCGTGGCGGATGCTCCACTGCCAATACACGCATGATGTCGTCGTTCACACTGCGATGAGCCTCTTCAGTCATCGCCGGGCCGAGTCGCGTCTCGTAAGCGATGCGCGCAGGTCGATGAAACACCAGTACACGGTCGCCGATTTCCGTGGCTTCGTTTATCTGGTGTGTAATGAATATGGCGGTCTTGTTGCTCCGCCGCACCAGACGGACGAATTCGGTACGCAGGTCCCGTGCAGTAATCTCGTCGAGAGATGAAAAGGGCTCGTCGCACAACAGGATTTCCGGATCGACCGCAAACGCCCGGGCGATCGATACCCGCTGACGCATGCCGCCCGACAACGCGTGCGGATAGTCATTCTCGTGGCCCGAGAGGCCGAGCCGCTTGAGCCACGCCCGCGCGATGTCCTCAGCATGCTCCGGATCGGTGTCGAGGATCTGCAAGCCCAGCCGCACGTTGTCGAATGCAGTGCGCCACGGCATCAAGCGGTCGTTCTGGAACACGATGCCGATCTTGCCGCGGAAGAAGTCGAATTCCCGGAACGGATTGCGTCCGATCACTTTCACCTCGCCGGAACTTGCCTCTATCAGTCCGGCCACAATGTTGAACATGGTGGACTTGCCACAGCCGGTTTTGCCAAGGACAGCGACGATCTCGCCTTTGGCGATTTCGAAAGACAGTCTGTCGACAGCTACAAAATCGCCGCGTCCGTCCGGACGCTTGAACGTCTTGCTAACGTCCTTGAAGCGAATGACCGGATCGACGTCCGACATGAGCTACATGGCCCGTTCGGACACCGCGCGATAGCGCAAGGCCCAGTTCTCGATTGCCGTGATCGTCTGCTGCACCACTAGCACGAACAGCACGAGCTGTAGAGTCCAGGCCATGGCGCCGGCCATGTCGAACAATTGCTGTTGCCGCAACAGCTCATAGCCAACGCCGCCGGTGGCACCGACCAGTTCTGCAACCACCACAACGCGGGCGGCATTGCCGAGATTAACTTTCCAAGCCGTGAGAATGCCGGGCACGATAGTCGGTACAATCAGAAACCGGAACAGCGTCCAGCGGGAAGGTCGGAACACCATCGACATCTCGAACAGGTCTTTCGACATCGAGCGCAAGGCGTCAAGAATCAGAAAAGTCAAGCCAGGCAGCGTCGTCATCACCATCATGAACAGGACACGGAATTCGATGCCGTGGAACCAGATGATGGCGAACACCACCCACGACAGCGCCGGAATGCCCTGGAAGAAAGTCAACACTGGCGCGATGAAATTCTCGGCGGTTCTCGAATGGCCGATGATCATTGCCAGAATGCCGCCGAGAATGAAGGCGCCGAACAACCCGCCGAAAATTCGGCCGGCGGTAAGCAGCACGTCGATCAAAAGGGATCCAGTCGTCAGTATCTCGATGGTGCGCGAAATGATCTCCGGGATCGACGGGAATAGATAGTGCGGAAACACCATGGACAGGATCTGCCAACCCGCCGCGAGCGCGATCATGCCGGCGGCGGCCTGTAGAAGGCGCATAGTGCGCGAATTGGTCATTTCATCGACTTGACGTAGATGGTGTCCGTCGACGGCGGCGACTTGAAATAGCCAACATCGACGCCGGCTTTGTAGACCGCGTCGATCTGTTTGGCGACCTCCCCGGCGGGCACCACGTTCATGCCGAGCCTGTCGTTGGCCTTGATCAAAGAGACCAGCGCGGCGCGGTCCTGCGGCGTCGATTTTGGTGTGATCAGGGCGGCCGCTTCTTCCGGATGTTTGGTGATGAAATCGGCTGCCTCTTTGTAGGTCGCGTAGAGCCTGGGAATGATAGCCTGATTCTGCTCGATCCAGTCGCTGTGCGCGGCGACGCCGAGATAGGGGATGCGCTCGCCTCCGGCGAAGGTCGTCCAGGTCTTGTTTATCTGGGTATCGAGCGTTTGGATCGAGGGCTTCTTCGCCTTCAGTAGCGTATAAGCCGGTTCCCAGAGCTGGATGGCGTCAGCGCGATCAGCCAACGCGTAGCCGACGAGACCCGGTGGTGCGGTGTTGACGACCTGTACCTTCGATCGGTCCATCCCGAGCTTTTTGGCAAAGAATTCGAACATCACGAAATTCGTGGTCGAACTGGCGGCAGCGAGCTGTTTGCCCTCGAGGTCTTTGACCGACTTGATCTCGGGACGCGAGGTGACGACGGTTCCCCAGAAATCGAACAGGTTGAACAGATACTTCACCTTGACACCGCGGGCATCGGCGAGACCGACCGTGAGCACGGCGGCGCTGCCGCCAACCTTGAACTCACCCGAGTTGAACTGAGTCGTGTAGGCGTCTGGCGGACGCTCGACGAACTCGATATCCAATCCATGCGCGGTGTCGAGCTTCTGCGCCTTGATCACCGGTGGCATGAAGGCGCCAAGGGATGGAAAGCCGAAAACCACGATGGTGATTTTCGCCGGCTCCTGCGCGGCGGCAGGGGCAAATAATACGAACGCTGTGAGCGCAAGCGCGGCAATAGTGCCCGCCGCCGATCGCAAAATCGTTGACATCCTGTTGCTCCTCCAAGTCGCTGTTCGCAGTGGGGGCGTTGGCCACATTCTTTTTGTCATTGAATTCTGAATAGCCTTGCCGCCAGTCCACCATTGATGGAATCGTTTTGTATTTTGGACAAACCTGCCTCGCAGACAATTTTCATCGGTTCGGTGTCGCCGATCGGAAACGGCATGTCGGACCCCATCATCAGGTGATCCGTGCCCATGATCTCAACCACGAATTTTAGCACGCGTGCATCGTGCAGGATGGTGTCGGTATAGATCTGCGCCAGGCTCTCGACCGGGTCGCCGATGCCGGGTGTGATTTGTGCATTGCGCTTAAGGCGGCCGATCACGAATGGCAAGGCGGCGGCACCCATTGGCGCAAAAATCCTGGCATTTTTGTACTTCGCAACATGCCCCGCGCAGATCAGCCGCGCCACCGCCACCGCGGCATCGGTGATGCGGCCCAATCCGTTGGCGAGGCCGAAATCGTTCACCCGTACGTCGCCAGCATCGAAGCTTGGGTGAATGTGGATGATCGCGCCAGTCTCGTCCGCCGCCTGCCAGAACGGATCGAGGTCGGCGTCGTCGAGTCTGCTGCCGACGCCGCGCGGCAGCGTCCCGATCATGGCACCGGGAAATCCTGCGGCCATCGCCGCCATCAGCACGCTGGCTGCGCGCGCACCCTCGCCAAGCGGCACGGTCGCGAGTGGCACGAAATGCGGCTCCGACTTGGCCGCAGAAAACAAACAATCATTAGCGAGCCGGCTCCACGCCTCGGCTTCGGCGCCAGGCAACTCATAGCCGAACATGTCGACCCAACCGCCGACGACTTGGCGGTCGATGCCTTGCTTGGACATCCAGACCAGCCGCGCCGATATGTCGGATAGCGCTTTCGACACGGGGCGCGTCGGTTTGCCGCCGGCAAATGCAAAGGCAAGGCTTCCCCCATCTTCGATCTGGTGAACGTTCGGAAATCGCACCGCATCGTTGCGGATCGCGGCCAGAAGGTCCGGCGGCACCAGATGGGCGTGGCAATCGACGATCATTCAGTTTCCCATGCGGGCGCGAGCCCCGGCTATCAGATCGCCGAGTTTCGACGCGTTTAGCGGCAGCGTGTTGATGGAAATACCGAGCGGCCTAATCGCGTCGTTGACCGCATTCGCGATGGCTGCCGGCGCCCCGAGATAACCGGATTCGCCAGAGCCCTTCTGACCAAGCACGGTGTGCGGGGAGGGTGTTTCGTGATGGATGATCTCAACCGCCGGCACCTCGTGCGAGGAGGGCAGCAGATAATCCATGAAGGTCTGGGCGATGAGTTGCCCTTCCTCATTGTAAGCAAACTCCTCGTACAGCGCGGCACCGATTCCATGCGCGACGCCGCCCATCGTCATGCCGCGCACGATTTTTGGATTGATCACTGTGCCGCAGTCATGGCCGAGCCGGTAACGTAAAATTCTCGGCGTTCCGAGGTCGGGATCGATTGAGAGTAGAAGCAAATGAAATTCGAACGAGAAGCAGGGATACATCTGCACGCGCCCATCCGCCGTCGGCAGCGTCCCGCCGGTCGGCACCTGATACACGTGAGCGACCGCCAGACCCGGCTCCAAGCCATCCGGCAACCGGTGGAAATTGCGGTGGGCTATAGCGACGAGCTCTTCCCAGGTGCGCCGCTTATCAGGCGCCGCGCGGTCGTAGACGTTGCCCTGTTCATAGATTGCGCGCTCAGCCGGGATGCCGAGGTCGTGCGCGCCTATGGCCATCAGTTTGGCCTTGAGCTTGTGGGCCGCGTGAAAAGCAGCGCCGCCGAGCATTATCGCCATGCGGCTGCCGACTGGACTGTTGCTTGGCAGCGAATTGAGTGAATGCGCGCGCACAACACGAATGCCGTCCGGGTCGCGCCCGATAACTTCCGCGATCACAGTTGCAATCAGCGTCTCATGGCCTTGCCCGGCCGAGGAGGTGTGCATGGTCGCGGTGATCGCGGAAGTGAGATCGACATCAATGCGGCACGAATCCATCCAGGTTGTGGTGGCGTTTTTGGGGTTTAGCAAGGGCTCGAACGAGGCGTTGCCGCCGCTCGGCTCCAGGCAGGCGGCGACGCCGATGCCGGCGAGCTTGCCCTCAGCGCGCAGCCGATCACGCTCGGCTTTCATCTCGTTGTAGATAGTGTGATCCACCACCTTATCGACGACCCGGTGATAGTCGCCGCTGTCATATGTGGTTCCACTCGGAATCGTGTAGGGAAATTCCTCATGCTGGATCATGTTGCGCCGCCGCACCTCCAGCGGATCGAGGCCGAGCGCATTTGCGACCTCGTCCATTATTCTTTCGATTGCCAGATTGGTCGGCGCTTGGCCGAAGCCACGCACCGCATCCTGCGGAGTTTTGTTGGTAACTGCGGCTATCGCACGATACTGAACGCTCTTGATTTTATACGGCCCCACGATGGCGCCGATCGGCTTTCCGAGTTGGAAAGGTGAACGCCCGGCGTAGGCGCCGATATTCTCCAGCGCACGCATTTTCATCGAACGAATGAGACTACTGTCGTCGAACGCGACCTCTATATCAAATAGCCGCTCTGGTCCGTGCGCGTCTCCACCGCGCATGTTCTCGAGCCGGTCCTCCACCAGTCGCACAGGAAATCCGAGCCGGCGCGCGAGATAGGCAACCAGAACCGAATGCTTGATGCCGCGTTTAACGCCGTAGCTTCCACCGACGTCGACGTCGTAGTGCACGCGTACTGCCGAGGCCGGCAGGCGCAATGCCATGGCGATCTGGTCAGGATATTTCGGCATCTGGATCGAGGCATAGACGTCAAGCACATCGCGCCAGGGGTCCCAGTTCGCGACCACACCGAAAGTTTCGATCGGCACCGTCGATGAACGTGCCCATTTTACTCGGACTGAGAGATGACGCGGACTTGCGGCAAAATCGTTCTCGACCTGACCCCAGACGAAGGTCCTGTCGAGCAGGACGTTGGAACCGTGCGCTGCATGCACCAGCACGGCGCCCGGTTTGATCGCTTGTTCGGCGTCGAGTACGAAGGGCAGGGGCTCGTATCGGACATCGATCTCATCGACAGCGTCTTCGGCTAGCGCCCGCGTGTCGGCCACCACGGCAGCAACCCATTCGCCAGAATAGCGGGCGATGTCGACTGCCAGCGGGCGGCGCGGCACATTTGGCGTGTCGAGCCCGGTCATCAGCGGCAGCGTGGCACCGGCGAGTTCACTTCCGTCCAGCACATAATGAACACCGGGCATGGCGAGGGCGGCGCGCTTGTCGATCGATATAATGCGCGCAGCGGCGTGGGGGCAGGTCAACAATGCGACATGTTTGGTATTGGGCAGATCGATGTCCGCGACGAATCGGCCCTTGCCTGCGACGAAGCGGCGGTCCTCGCGCACGCGCCGGTCGGCCGACACAAACCGATGTTGGTTAGCACTCACCTTCGAAGCTCCGAGGGACGGTTACGCCCGCGGATGCGATTCGCAGCCAGCGCTATTGCCTCTACAATCTGAGCATAGCCAGTGCAGCGACAGAGATTGCCCGAAATCGCATCGACGATGTCGTCTCTCGTCGGGTCCGGATTGTCAGCAAGTAGCGCGTGCGCCGTGAGGATCATGGCCGGAGTGCAGTAACCGCACTGCAAACCGTGTGTTTCACAGAAGGCATCCTGCAACGGCGACAATTCGCCGGGGCCAGGCGTGATGCCTTCGATCGTCGTAATTGGCGTTCCTTCGGCTTGCGGTGCAAACATCAGGCACGCGCGCACGGCGACTCCGTCAAACAGGACGGTACAGGCGCCGCAAACGCCGTGCTCGCAACCGACGTGCGCGCCCTTAAGACCGAGATGTTCGCGCAGGCAATCGAGCAGCGTCGTGCGTGGTTCAACCTCGAGCGTGTGTTCAGTACCATTGACGGTGAGATCAATTCGCATGCGGTTTCTTTCCGATAGCGTGCGAGCGTGCATCAGCAACCGCGCGAGTGGCGAGACTGACGGCAACCCTGCGACGGTATTCAGCCGAGGCATGTAGGTCGGACGAGGGCGTGACATCGGCTAAGGCTTCGAGGACCGCACGTTTAACAGCGACTGTGTCGAGTGTGCTGCCTTTCAATTGCTCCTCGGCGCTCGCCAGCCGAATGGGAAAGTCTGTCGCGGCTCCAATGCCGATGACGATACGGTTACATTTGCCGTCGTCACTGAGTTCGACCTGCGCTGCGGCCGCCACAAAGGCAAAGTCGCTTCGTCGCGTATTCGCTTCACAGAAGCTGACGCCAACTTTTCCAAGCCATTTGGGAAACTGCACGGAGGTTAGCACTGCGTCGCTGGGCAAGCTGGTGGTCATTGGTCCGATGTAGAAGTCATGCGCGGCTATCTTTTCGGTTCGGCCTCCGACGCGATAAGTCAAGATTGCGTCTAAAGTGACGGCGATCAGCGGCAGTTCCGCCGCCGGATCAGCGTTGGCAAGTGAACCGCCTATCGTGCCACGCGC
>Ga0310913_10001926_pt1 | contig 10917 bp, 9 predicted proteins | sample GREbulkMGOX082_FD_203447 | JGI IMG/M metagenome (GOLD analysis project Ga0310913, IMG submission 203447) | Lab enrichment of tropical soil microbial communities from Luquillo Experimental Forest, Puerto Rico - GRE.bulkMG.OX082 | ecosystem: Environmental > Terrestrial > Soil > Tropical forest >...
CTAATACTGTGGCCTTCACCGTCTTCTCATTTCCGCAGTCGCATTGGCATATCCATGAACGCTCATGGCTGTGCCTCATAACGACCAAGCGCCCATAACGCCTACCGGTTAGATCAATGCGAGGCATCAGCTTAGCTCTCAACTGCTGTGATAATTGTGGGCGCAGGATATATGATCTCGATAACATCATCAGTTTCAATACCCAATGCTTCCATCAAGCCGGGGCTTAGATCGGCAATGCGGTTGGTCGTTTCAGCGGGACCCCAGTCTGCCGGCCATGCCATCGCCTGCTTGCCGGTTTTCGGCGCCCGCACCAGCGCCCGTAGCCGCGGGTCCTGCAGCATGCTCTTGGGCGTCACCTCATAGTCCCACCGGCAGGCCACATAAGGCTTGTTCGGATCGAGGCGCCGGGCGAGCCCTGTGGTCCCGGGCGGCTGCTCGGGCAGGAAGAGGTGCGGGGCGTCGAGATAATCGTAGAAGAATGCCAATCCCTCATCCGCGTCGACCCCAGTATCATCCGGTCCACCGAACCAGCTGCACCGGCCGACGTCGGTGACAATGACCTCCATCGGGATGCGCTCGGGCTCTTCCTCCTGCGCGACCGAGTCCCTGCCCGCGAGCACCTCGGCGATCGACCGGCAGATGATGTGGAAGTTTTCCTTGTAGAGCGCGACATCTGCCTCGGAGTCAACGAAGGCGACCTCAACAAGCACAGACGTTTCGGCTGTCTCGTTCAGGAAATACAAGTCTTCATTGCGCTTGGCGCCCCTGTCTTTCAGGCCGGACACATAGGCGATCGTCGCCGAAACATCCGTGGCGATGTTCATCGCTGCATCACTGACAAAAAGAACTTCGCAACCACGCGGCTCTGAGGTGACCTCAAACGCGTTGAAATGTATGGCGGCGTCTAGGTCATGTGGCCCCTGAGAATTATGAAAGTCCACGATGCGATCTAAATTTTCGCTCTGCGTTGTGCTGATGTCGTCATGGTAGATAGTCACCTCGGCACCAAGCTGCCTGAGATGCTTTGCGACTTGCTCAACCACTTTCCGGGCCTCATCAACTTCATCCAAGCCCCAAGGCGGAGGCCCCTCGGCACCACGGACATGAAGCCCATGCCCGCTGGACATCACAATTTTGCCCATGGCTTATGTACCCCTTATACTGCGCAGCGACCGAGCGTTAGAGCGCCCGGCCGCCACTTCACTAGCAAACCTTTCAGGGAGGTTCGCCGTGCCTAGACAAACTAAGATCACTGTTGGCCAGCGGTTTGGCCGCCTTGTCACATTGGAATGCCACTCAGAAAAATATAAGCGAACGTATTGGACGTGTCAGTGCGACTGCGGCAATAAAATTAGGGCAGAAAATAGCAATTTGATGAGGGCGAATACCTTATCTTGCGGCTGCTGGCGACGTCGCCAAACGATCAAGGCACATCTCATACACGGCGAAAGCAGAAGGCGCTCTATAAAACAAGAATGCTCACGAGAGTATCAGGCTTGGGCAAATATGAAAGGGCGTTGCCTTAGTCCCGGGAACCCAGCCTATCCTCATTATGGCGGCCGCGGCATAACTATCTGCGAACGATGGCTTAACTCCTATGAAAACTTCCTAGAAGATATGGGCCGCTGTCCTCCCGGTCTCACCCTCGATCGGATAGATAATGACGGTAACTACGAAGCATCCAACTGCCGCTGGGCTTCGCGTAAAGTTCAAGCCAATAACCGACGCTCCACTCCTGCTTACAAACGCATGTAATAGTCGTCAGTGTTCCGCTCCGCTGCTGATTACAATGGATACCATTATTGCCTCCTCTACATCCCCAGCATGGGCATATTGAACGCCCCCTTCGCTGGCGGCACCGGATAGGTCGCTCCGAACCATACCTCAGCGCCGATCTGTGAACACAGGAAGACAGTGCCGACAAGATACCACGCCTCTGCGCCTACCTGAGAGAAGCGGGCCGTTGTCTGGGTCGCCGTGTTCATTGTAACCCACGCTGACGCGCCGATCTGGCTGGATGTCATCGCCGTCGTGGCGCCCGGCGAAGTCCAGCCCGAGGTGAAGCCAGCGGGCGCTGCAAAAGCGAATGCCGAGCCACCAAAATTGCCGGTGATGGCAATACCGGATACGCTCATGAACACCCAGGGCGAGACAAAGCTCTTCGTCGGCAGAGCTATTCCACCCACACCGGTCGTCGGATTAGCTGTGCCGCTACCGTTCCAATTGCCTCCATTGAGGCGGGCCCAAAATTGTTTGTTATCATTGCTGACCGCGATGCCGATCACACTGCCTGTCGTCGGCGAGCCTATCGATGAACCGGTCGAGACGCCGTTAACGTAGATCGTGCCGTTAAAATAGACGATGACGGATGCAATTGCAGTGTTGTAGGCGACAGCATCTGATGTCGCCAGACCGACCATCCAATAGGTGCCGGTCGTTGTGATCGTATACTCGAAATAATAAGCACCCGTGTTGAAGTAGTCCGCCGATCGCGCGTACTGGTTAGCAGCAGTCGAGGTCGCGATAAGGTTAGCGCCGCTCAGCGTCGCGGTCGATACCGCGGCATTAAAGGTCGTCGTCATGCTACGACCTTCGGACCGACCAGCAGCGCATTGACGCCTGCAAACGTCCATGCCGCGCCAGTGTTGGGATCAGTCGGGAAATACACCGTCTGCCATTGATAGGTCGTGGCAAGGTTGATCGTCGCCTGATCCTGCACCAAACTACCCGACTTGATCTCAGTCGTCGCAGTACGTGCGCCTGTATCACTCTTGCGCATCAAATTCTTGGTCGCTACTGCCACGATCGCAGCTGGCACCGTCGCAAGCGGTGTGATGGAGTAAAGGTCGACATTCCCAGCAACAGATCCAAACACATAATTAGTATCACCATTCTCAATAAGTTCATTCACCATGCTATAATTGGCCGTTCCAGTACTTGGCGTCATTGCCTTCGTCGCTGTATCGGCATTCGGCATCAACTGCACCGCCCTAACCTGTCCTGGCCAACTGGTTGGCGCTGCGCCGCTTGCTGAATTGCAAAAGATATTATCAATATAGGAACCATAGCCTACATACCCTATTGTTACCTTGTTCGCGTAATTGTTGGTGCTGCCCCCTCTCGTGTTCAAACCAGTAAAACTTATATCGTTCGACGGGTTATTGTTTTTTCTCAAAACGACCGATCCTGTCGTGTTGTTGATGACGACCTGAGCCTGCCAATTGCACCAACTCGTCGGTGCCATGCCATGAGCCCATGGCCCAGCAATTATTGTTCCGTTATAGGCTCCAGACCTGACATAAAAATTTCCGTCCTGAGCCCAGTGTAAGGTGACCTGGTTGTTCGCAACATCCGACAAAGTTGCACAGAACCCTTGTACATTGGTTCCAGTAAAGGGACTTTGAGGATAAACATCAAATGTTAGGTAGATTGTCGCTTCATTAGTGGCAAATTGATTCGATATCATCGGTGTTGATAACATATTGGAAATATCGGCTGATTGCCCAGTTCCATAAGGCGTTGTTGCACTCAAGGCATTCGCTGGCGACGCCCACGGACTGCCTACATAAGTAAAGTCAGTCGTGTTGGCGTAGAAGTCGAACCCGTCTGCGATCAGGATAGCCATTACTGCAGCGCCTTTATGAGATAGGTGGCGACGCCATCGATCATGCGGATCGAGCAGATGAACTTGTGACCGGACGTCGTGTCGAGCGCATCACCCGTGCTCGCGCCGACCGTGAAGCCGGTGAACGTGATCGCGCCTGCGCCGCTCGCATTGATGATCAGGATGTCGATCGCGCAGTCGGCGGCAGGCGCCGCCAGCGTGAAAGCGCCAGCATTGCTTAAGAATTGATAGTTGCCGTTATAGGCAGCTGGCGTAACCGTGCCGCCGCCCGTCCCCATGTTGTAGGCGGTGAACTGGAAGCCGCCCGTGGTCGTCTGCCCGCCGGCAACAAGCAGGTACGGATCAACGTCGCCGATATTGGTAAGCGACAGCAGCTGGTCGATCGCATCCTGCACATTGGTCGCGGTGAGCGTGGTCGCGCCGCTCGTCAGGCCGGGCTCGAACCGCACCCGGCGCGCGTAGCCTGTCATTCCTCGTAGCCCGTGTTGCTCGGTATCGATCACTGGCATCTCACAGCACCCGTATGATGTAGTTTAGCCCGATCGTCGGCTGCACCGCCGGACGTGCTTGACCACTGCCCATATACACCCCACCGCTGGCACCGCCGGGGAATGTGATGGTGCCAGTGACCGATACGGTCGCATGAGCGTTGAGACCGAACAGCGGATATCCGACCGATCCACTGCCTTCATTGAATGCCGCGGTTATACCGGAGGTGTTGGTGCTGGCGAAGTCGCTCCCGAAAGAAGTCCCACTGCCAAACGTCGCCGAAACGAGCGGCAACTGAGCTTGCGTAATGTTGCTTCCCTCGTGCCCATTGGAACAGACCGCGCCGATCGTTGTCATCGCCGTACCACAGCCAGTTGTCGCATTCGTCAGCCTGCCGGCAGCACCGCCGCCCGCACCCGGCATGGTATCAAGTCCGGCAAGTACATAGCCACGCAAGTCGATGATCGGAAATTGCCCGGCTGCGCAGTAACCCGAGCCCGGACTGCCGACCATCGCCCAATAGATGGCGTATGTCGTCGTTGAGAGGCACTCACCCGCGGCGAAGACATAACTGGCAGGCGGCGTCATCCCAGTAAATGGCACGATGCCGCCAAGCGGAATACCGCCGCCGCCGCCACTGCGTAAGATCCACGAGCTGCTCGCAGTTTGATACAGCATGATGACGGGAACGCCGGCTATGAGGTTAGCCGCCGCTCCAGGCACCGAGACAATGGGCTCCGCGGTGCCGCCATCGACTGCCAGCGTTGGACTGCCGACGCTGCTGACATTGAACGTGACACCAAGCACCTGCCCATCGCTCGGCGTTGGCGTGTTGAGACCTTGTTTTGTCGTCACTGCGAACGCAGTCGGACCGCCGGTCGTGACCAGAGCGCCTGACGTGTCAGCTGCCTGCTCGGCAAGCCGCGCCATCATCGCGCGCGCGCTGTCATTCACCACTGACGGCGGCATGCCCTCGGTCCAGTTGATCGATGGGTCGCTGTTGCCATTGGCCGAGGGTGTCATCGACCATTGCCAAAAACTGCCTGTAGCTGGCCCGGCACCGATAGCGACAACCAAAAGCACGAAAAACTTTAAGAATTCTTTCTTCATGCCAACCTCGCAAAGTCGCCGAAGTGAACGATCGCCATACTCCAATAAGCCGCGCTCGCTTCTTCGACCGTATCAAAAGTCCCAAGCCATCGCTGTCTCACCTCCCCGGGAAGTCGTATCTGCGCGACATACCTACCATTCTTTCTCCGACAGACACCTTTAGCGCCACACTGGTTGTCCGAACGCAAGTTCGCGTTCATGTTCTGCTGGGACTGAGTAGCCCGTCTAAGGTTATTCCAAGCGTTGTTAGAGCGAACAGTATCTCTATGATCAATGCCCCGCGCGAGAGCCTCACCAGTCATGTAAAGCCATGCTAGAAGGTGAGCCATATATCGATACCCATCTATCGAGATCCGCACATATCCCAGCTTTGTTAAGTTGCCAGCACAGTCTCGGCTCTGTACTCGTCCCGAATGGGCGACCTTCCAAGTAAAAACACCCGTCTCCGGAACGTAATGAAGGAGAGACTTCAGATACTCCTGCGACAATATCGGCTTCATGTCTGATCCGTCCCTGTCCCTGTCCCTGACCCCGTCCCTGATCCTAATGGCGCGAGAGGCTGAACGCCTGGGCCTTGCCTCGCCTGCATGGCCCTGACGAGTTGCTGCATCCGAAACATCTGGGGCGTCATGAACTGCAGTGGCTGCAGTTGGGGCCCTGCACTGGCCGCCTGATCCTGCTGCGCGTATCGGTCCTGCAGGTTCTTTATCTGCGCCCCGAGATCTGATCCTTGTTGCTGCTGCTGTGTACCATCACTGGCCTGCTGGGTCGATCCCGGCTGCCCCGCCTGCTGGGTCGATCCAGGCTGCCCCGACGAGGCCGTGACACCTGCAGGCACTGCACCGCTGCCTGATGGCGTATACCCGCGCGTTCCGGCAACAGACTGGAATGGGGTCCCCGCCTGACCACCCATCCGAGCCACCTTGTCTTCCATGTTTCGCCGCCAGCCCTCCTCGAACGACTGCGGTGTCTCTAGAGAGGCATTCATTTTCGGTGAGTACGGGTTACCAGCAATGTTCGACATCTGCCCCTTGGTATAAAACCCAGGGCCTTGCTGGTGCATTATGTAGGTCTCGATCGGCGTCGGGTCGCGGCCAAAAGCTCCCCTGAAGATCGCACCGTTGGCTTGAGCAAACTTCGCCGCCGCTATCGCATTATCCATCGGGTTATAGATGTCGCCGCTGCCATAATCATGCCATACAGAGCGGCCAAGTTGGAACATCCCTTTGAATTGGGTGTCGGCATTCCTGTTGCTCTGTGGGTTCACGCCACTTTCGATCTGGGCGATAGCTCGCCAGTGTGCCGGGTCCATGCCAGCCATCGCCGCGGTCTTGTTGATCGCATCATCAACACTCTGAGCATACCCTTGAGCATCCATGAGACTTATCCATCTCGTTTTTATTGCCTACCTGCTCATCATCATCGCCGCTATCCACGTCTGGCGCCTGTTGGCAAATTGGTTCGTCAATGCGGAAGGCATCGTCCCTGGCATTGTCCTCCTTGCTGGCCTCCTCTTGATCCTGTGCTTGCCTTACTGGGATTGATCCTGTGCTTGCCTTACTGGGATTGATCCTGCGCCTGCCTTACTGGGATTGATCATCCTGTGCTCGCCTTACTGGGACTCGTACTGACCGGCCAGTGCCGGCGTCAATGCCGAGCCGCCGATCGCACCAAACCTGCCAGGATAGTAGGTGCCCGTCCGCGCCAGAGCCGCCTTGCGACCGAGGAACAAGTTTCTCGCCTGCGCTGCCTCATACGCTGTGGCGCCACGCGATACAGCCTTGTCGAGCGCCCGGCCCATCAGATACCCGTGCAGGCCATGCGAAGCACCGATCCATCTGAACACCTGATGCCCAGCCGCCTTTGCCGCGCGCATGATCTCATAGCCGGAGCCCGAGACGTTCCTCGTTCCTGGCGGCGGGACTCGCATGATATGAAGATCCCCAAGCTCCCTGATCATCTGCCGGTCGGTCGGCGTGTACATGGCCTGCCCGACACTGCTGTCGAGCAGGTCCGCGATCCTGTTGCCCACCTTCTGATCGCCCCACGGGATCGCGCCGTTGCTTTCTTGAATGGCATCCCGCAAGAAACCCTGCTTGAGCCGTCCCCAGGTCTCAGCCGGCAGTCTCTGCTGCAAAGCGGCCGCGACATCCGCACCATACTTACCCTTGAGCACACTGATGATCTGCTCAGGGCTCGCCGCGAGGTTACCGTCTCGCCCAGCCAGCCTGTCGATGATCCCCTCGACTGTCTGCGCGCCCATCATCTCTTCGGGCTCGGCAGCGCGTAGTTCACTGGCATGTATTCTCATCCGGGCCTGCTCGACGGGACTGAACAGCGTGTCAGCCAGCTGCCGGTGAGACAGCAACCTCTCGATCCGCTGCGCTTGCCTCAAGGTCGCGACCGGTTCAGCCGCGCCGGCCGGCGTCTCGGTGAGATGCTGGACGATAGCGCTCTTGATCTGTCCCCACTCAGGGCTATTGGCGCCGAAGACATTGTCGCGCAAATGAGTCAGGATCGGAACCGCATTGCTGGCAAACGGATTATCAGGCGAGCCGAACAGCGTACTGACGATCTTTTCCGGCTGCATCTCCTGCCCTGGAAATTTGCCGATCACATTTTCCATGAATTGGCCGACCACGTCCCCGGCGCCGCGCCGCGAGAATGTCGCGCGCTCCTGAGCATGAGCGCCTCGGGCGGCATTGAGCGCGTCCAACGCCTCAGCTGCGTTGCCATTGAACACCCCAGGCTGCGTGGTCTTCCTAGCCAGCCAGTCCTGGAATTCATTCATGATCCTGCCGACCGCGCGCGCATCCTCCCAATTGCCAGTCGAGCGCGCCAGCGCATTGGCTTGGCGCCGATAGATCACCAAATTCTTGAGCACGTCGTTCATGTCGTCCGGCGTGATCGGACGCGGCGGAGGAGCGTTCGGATCACGAGCTAAATTCCTGAACTGCAGCTGGCCGACATCGTTGTCGAGCATATTGATGGCGTTGATCGCCTGCGGCGTGCGGTCAGGCGCGAGACTAACCCGATCCGGCCCTGGCGCGTCGAGCCGCGCACGCATGTCATTGCCAACAGTCACGAGCGAAGCGGGATCATAAGCCCCAGGCACCCCGCGGAACCGGTCAAAAGCAGCATTCGTCGCGGCGCGAGCCGTCCTGAAAAGATCGCGAATGCGGTCTCCGAACATTCCAGCTGCGTCCAAAGCTGACGCAGCACGAGGGATCGGGCCCACGCCTGGAGGAGGCGGCGGCGCCGCCGCAGAAGGTGGCTGCCCGACGTCCTGGATCAGGCTCTCTGTGCCCTGGCGAGCGGCCGCCGTCGCTTGTGCCTCACGTGCCGCACGCTGTCCTTCCAGGCTGGCTAGATCGCCGCTGACCTGCTGGCCGGCCTGCAGCCCTGTTGTTGTGGGCGACTGACCCGTGGGATCGAGATGGCGATAAAGGTCGCCATGCGCCTCTTCTATCGCCCGCTTGGTCACCGCTTCGGCCGCCGTAGCATCCGGCTGCTGCGTGCCGATCATGCCCTGCTCCCTGGCGATGGTCGCCGGATCTTGCGTGATCGTGCCCTCGGAGACCGGGATCTGCCGTCCCGTCGACAGCGTAATTTGGTTAGGGACGCGCGCTTGTGGCATCAGATCGCGTGCCGCGTCCCAGGCCCGCCCCGCAGCCTTGCCCAGGGCCACGCCACCGACGCCGCCCAGCGCGCCTTTGATGGCCCCGGCTGTAGGGCTCTCGCCTCGCGCATACGCATCCGCGGCGCCGATAGCGGCATTGGAGACCCCACCCAACGCCCCTGCCTGAAGAGCCTTGCCGGTCATCCCGAGCAGCTTGGCGGGTCCCGCAAACTCGCCAGCGAGCAGATAAGGCAATGTCCCGACTGCCATGCCTTCCGCGGTCGAACGCACCGGATGCGCAGTCCGATAGGCGTTGATGTCAGACTGTATCTGCGCGGCATTCTCAGCCGGCGTGCCGCCGCTGACCTTGGAGCGGAGCCACGCTGCAGCCGGGACGGCGTACGCACCGACCACCGGCAAGGACTCGCCTGCAGATATCGCTGAAACAGGTTTGCCGGATGGTGCAGGACCGGCAGCAGCAGGAGTGATGCCCATCTGCCGCGCAATATCTTGTACGGTCATATTCTGATCATCAGGCGATAGCTTCATAAAACTATCGTCGACATTGACCGTTTGCCCTTGAATGTTGAGCGTCGTCATTGTCCCTGTATGCTCCATTGCACTTGACCAGGACCGGCTGTGCCACTTCGAGCACCACCACCACCGCCACCACCACCGCCTCCTGCCGGTGCAAACGCCTCAGCGGAGTCAGCCGCCTCTGGCAGGTTGCCAGGTGCTGCCTTGCTCCAGTCCATGCCAGCGTCACCCTCCCATTTGCGGAATATCCTCTGCGCTTTTGGCGAAAGCATATGAAAGCCTTCGCTCCGTGTATTCAACGAGCTATCAAATTGACTTTGTAGCTCACCAAGACGCGTACCTGCCGCATGGATCATACCCTTGATGGCACCGTGCTGACTTGTGTAGCCCTTTTCCCGACCAAGAGCTTTGATCATCTCCTCGCTGCCAGTCACGGAATGGCTGCCGGAGAAGGCTTTGTTGGCTTCCCCGCCGAGTATATCGCGCAAAAGATCGGCCTGCGCTTTGGCATCGAGATAGGTCTTGTTGGCTCCAAGTGTCTGATAGAGCGCATTACGGGCCCAATTGGCTTTCTCACCACCAAGGTCCCAGTTGCCGATGATCTTGTTGAGCTGATCGAGCTGCTCGGCATGCCCCATCATGTTGGATAGCGCGAGGCGGGTTTGCCCGGTCTTTCCCTTCGGGCCATAGTCCATGAGAGTTTCATTGCGCAGCTTGCCTTCTGCAGTTCCGAGTTTCGGATCGATCTGCAGCGCCAGATCATATGCCATCTTTGTCATCGGCTGGGTTGCCGCACGTCCGACAGGCAATGGTATTTGCCCCGAAACATATGCCATGGCTTGCCGATAAGTAGCAGGGTTGGCCGACTGCTCAGCTGCAGCTCGCGCCTCTTCTCCCGTCAAATTCGGATCGATCACCGAGCCGCCCATACCAGGAGCATTCGGATCGAACGGCCTGCCATAAACATCAGTATAGGTGTGTGTGAAAGGATCATACTGTGCAGTTACTACCATGCCATTCGGCAACTTAACATCGACGCTCTGGGTCTTGTTGGTGACATAGGATGCCATCAGCTGCTTCATAACGTCCTTGTCGACCGCTCCAGCCTTGGCGAGATCGGGCGGCACACCTGCCGCTATTAACGCATTGTAGCTCGCTTGTACTCCGCCCCGTTGCATCTGCTCCGCGATGTCCTGTTGCGCAGCCGGCATCGTATAGGCTGCTGCGCGCCCGATGCCGGCGTGAATGCCCGGCGCACCAGAAAGACCGGCGCTTATTGCCAAAAGCGTGTTCGAATGCTGCTGCAGCCAGTCGCCGAAGCCGCCGAGGATGCCAGCCCTCTGACCCATCCCTTGATCGCCCTGCGTGCCATCAGCCTGCAGAACTGTGCCCCGATCAACAGCTGGCGCAGCTGGCGCAGCTGGCGCAGCTGGCGGCTGTGGTCCTCCTGCTGCTGTTTGCACAGGCGGCTTGATATTAAGTGGCTCTCCTGGCGCTGCATGTGGATCATGCACACCTAGCCGTTCGCCCTCGG
>Ga0310913_10001934_pt1 | contig 10901 bp, 7 predicted proteins | sample GREbulkMGOX082_FD_203447 | JGI IMG/M metagenome (GOLD analysis project Ga0310913, IMG submission 203447) | Lab enrichment of tropical soil microbial communities from Luquillo Experimental Forest, Puerto Rico - GRE.bulkMG.OX082 | ecosystem: Environmental > Terrestrial > Soil > Tropical forest >...
AGGCGAGCTTGACAAAGAACGTAAACAGCAGGATCGCCAAGCCGAAATTGCCGAGGAGTCCTTCGAGGAAGAGAAGGATCCGGAAGATCGGCTTCGTCAGAAACCAGAACCAGCCGAAATCTATCGAGTAATCGAACAGCGGGATCCCCGACTCCGTGTAGGACTGGAGCATATTGAGCTCTTTGGCGCCGGCGAAGAAACGGGTCGACGTCGACGCAGTCCCGCCCGCGGGGACGGTGACTGGATCGGCGGTATAGTCGACCTGATAGTGATCGACCTTGTCGGGGCCTACGGCTTTGCGGAACTGTGCTTTGATAGCCTGATCCTGCGGCGGGACCAGCGCGCTCAGCCAATATTTATCGGTGAAGCCGAGCCAACCTCCGATCGAGGTAAAGTCAGTAGGTTTATCCGGCGTGAGCGACGCATATTTAACGTCGCGAATCGCGCCGTCGAGATAACCGATCGGCCCCTCGTACAAGATGTAATAACCGGAAACCGGTGGTGTACCGCTACGGCTGATCAGGCCATAAGGCGTTAGCTTGACCGGCGTCGAGCCGCTATTCTTTACGGTGTCGTCGACGGTGAACATGTAACTCTTGTCGACGCTGATCGTGCGCGTGAAGGTCAACCCTTCTTCGTTGTCCCATGTCAGGGTTACCGGATGCCCGGGGCTCAGCTGATCGCCCGACGTCGTCCATTTGGTGTCGGCGCCAGGCAATTTGACGCCGGGCGTCTCCGCCCAGCCAAACTGGGCGAAATAGGCGTCCGCGGTCCCAGGCGGCTGTAGCAGCACGACCTCCGGGCTCTTCGGGCTCACCGTTTCATGGAATCTCGCGAGGGTCAGGTCATCGATCCGGGCGCCGACAAGGTCGATCGAGCCATGTAGGCTCGGCGTGTCGATCTTGACGCGCGGCCGCTCGGCGATAACCACTCCGCGCGGCGCGGCGGCCTGCCCGGAAGCAGCCCCGGGGGCACTGGAGGCCGGGGCAGTCGTCGAGGATGTCGCCGAGGCGGGAGGCGCCGACTGGCCCGGGGTTGCAGGCGCGGTGACCGACGTTCCGCCCGATGGCGGGGGCGGCTGCGGCGGGCGCAAGCGCTCGAACGCGAATTGAAATGCGATCAAGATCCCGACTGAGAGCACGATCGCAAGGAGGAGATTGCGTTGTTCCATATCGTGTTGTTAGTCCGAGAGACCGGGCAAGTCAGCCCTGGTGTTCTGCGCGCGTACGCAGGTGATCGTAGGCACCGGGCGCCGGGACCGGATCGTAGCCGCTGCCTCCCCAAGGGTGGCAGCGGGCCAGGCGTCCGAGCCCGAGAATGCAGCCGCGCCACGCACCGTGCCGCTCGATCGCCTCCGCGGCGTATACCGAGCAGCTCGGCAGAAATCGACATGACGGCAGAAGCAGCGGAGACACAAAAAGTTGGTAAACTCGAACTGCTCCCCCCAGCGTCAAGCCCACTACTCCCGCCGTGTTTCGCCGTTCCATCTCCTTCTCCCGCGCGGCCGCTGCCCTCCGGAACAGCTCGAGACCATGAAGAGCACCGCACCGGACAGCGCCCCTTTCGTGCCCGGCTTCACCAACAACGCAGCCCAGGGTAAACTTGACCGATGTAACTTTTCGGCAATCGGGACCAAGCGCCGCGAAACCCCACCAGTTCCGCCACGCGGCGGCGATGCGCGGCACGAGAAAGGAAATCGGAGCGAGCGTTTGCCGTTGCAACCCCGCGGCCGGAGGAAATCGCGGCTGATCGGAGCCGGACGATATCTCCCCCGCCGCCGTAATCGACGTCCGCATCGACCAGAACGAATGGCGTTTCCCCGACTCTGACTCCCGATTATTGCGCCCCAAAATGATGCCGCGTCTGATGCGTTTCGTGCGGCGCTTTCCGCATTGACTTGGCGCCACTCGACTCGATCCGGCGTAGCGCCCCTTCAAGATCGGCGACGAGTGCCGCAAATGGACGCTCGACAGTGCTCGCCCTGGCGATCAGGACATAATCGGTCCCCGGCCTGCCCTGGTGCGGGAGGATCTTGGCCGCGGCAGCGCGCATGCGCCGTTTTGCGCGGTTGCGCGTCACCGAATTGCCGACCTTTCGGCTCGCGGTAAACCCGACCCGTGCCCCGCGGGCCGATGTTCGTGGCTGCGGTGCGGCTTGCAGGACCAAACCTGGCGCCGCCACCCTGCGGCCCTCAGCGATGCGAAGAAAATCGCCCCGCAGCTTCAGCGTTTCGATCCTGGCCGCCACGAGGTTCCGATTGCTGGAGAAGCGGTGCGCAAAATCGGGTCACGCAGACAAGCGCTTGCGGCCCTTTGCGCGGCGTGCCGCCAGAACTCGACGGCCGGCTGCGGTCGCCATTCGCGCCCGAAAACCGTGGCGGCGCTTGCGAACGAGCTTGCTGGGCTGGTACGTGCGTTTCACGATCGCGATCCCGATAACAGCATCCCTGTCGAGCAGACGCGGCTATATAGTGAGCCGGCACAGCCCGGTCAACGGCGGCCGGATGGGATGCGAGCGACCATCCGATACGTTCTTGTCGCATCCAGGTTGAGCGGCGGCCAAGGGCGTGCCATCTCGGGGGCGGTTACCAGCAGGGAGGTTGGTTAATGTTCGATGACGCGGCGGTCAGGGCCGCCGACCGCGCCGCCCGGATATGGGCAGCTGATGAACCCGGGCCGATCGCCGTCGGCAGCGAGGCGCACAAGGCCGCGTTTTGCCGGATGTTGCTCGATACCCATAATCCCTACAAGCCTTCGATCATCGACTGGCCAGCACTCGACGACGCGGCCCGCGAGCGGCTCGTGAACCTGCCGATCTGGGACATCGCCGTTCAGACTGAGGGTAAGGCGCGTCTGCGCGTGTTGAGCTACGCCCGGAGGATCGACGACAGATTGCTACAGCAGGCGGTCGAGCTCGACGGTTTTGAGGAGGGGCGGCACAAGGAGGTGCTTTCCAATCTCGTGCAAGCTTATGGGATTCGTTTGCTGCCGGAACCGGAATATCGCCCGCCGCGCGATCCGGAATGGGCCTTCATGGTGACCGGCTACAGCGAGTGCATCGACAGCTTTTTCGCCTTCGGACTGTTCGCGCTCGCAAAACGTTCGGGATTTTTCCCGGCCGCCCTCGTCGACACGTTCGAGCCGGTAATGCAGGAGGAAGGCAGGCACATCCTGTTTTTCGTCAATTGGGTGGCTTGGCACAAACGCAAATTGCCGCTGTGGCGACGCGCCTTTTTTATGGCGAAGGTGGTGGCCGTCTGGTTGTTTCTGATCTGGGAGCGGATCGGCATCGTCAGGGGCGTGCGCGGCGACAGCGGATCGACAGCCACGAGGCAGGACAACAATTTCACTTTGACCGGAGGCAAGGCGGTCGGTGCCGTCGATCTGTCCGTTGCAGGGTTGATAGATGTCTGCCTGGAAGAAAACGATCGGCGGCTCGCCGGTTATGATCCGCGTCTGGTACGGCCGAATTTCATTCCGCGCCTGATGCGTTTTGTGCGTCGCTTCATGCGACCGCCAGGGGCGGCCCACAGCGTCTCATGAAGATTGGATCCGAGGAGCACAAGGAGCGGTTCTGCCGGCATTTCATCGCCAGCCACTGCCGCTTCGATCCCGCTGCCCTCGCTTGGCCCGAACTGGGCGAAGCGGACCTCGCCCGCCTGCGCGGTGTCCCGTTCTGGGAAGAGGTGCTCTACACCGAGCGGCGAGCGGGCGCCATCGTCAACGCTTTTGCGCGGACGATCGCCGATCCGCTGGTGCGCGAGGCGGTCGCGCTTCAGGGATTTGAAGAAGCGCGGCATGCCGAATTGCTGCGAATGATGATCCGCCGATATGAGATTGCTGCCGAAGAGCGTCCGCTCGAGGAACCGATCAGCCACGATCTCTGCCAAGCCTTCGCCGATTTTGGTTACGGCGAATGCCTCGATTCGTTTCTCGGCTTTGGCGTGTTCAAGCTCGCGCGGCGGTCCGCCTTCTTGCCGGAGCCGCTGTTCGAGATCTTCGACATGCTGATGCGCGAAGAAACCAGGCACATCGTGTTCTTCGTAAACTGGATGGCGTGGCAACAGGTTGCGAAGGGGCGCGTCGCCGGATGGCTGCGCGGGGCAACGGCGGCGCGGTATTACTGCCGTGCTATCGCGCGACTCGTTCGCACCATCCGCCGCGGCCAGCGGGCGAATGACGGCAAGGATTTCTCGGCGACGCAGGCGAGGGTCTTTCTCGACCGCTTCACCATCGGGAGCTTCATGGAAGCCTGTTACGCCGAACACCTCAGGCGAATGAAGTCGTTCGACCCCGATCTACTGCAGCCCGGTTTCCTGCCGAAGCTGGCCGGCATCGCGCTCACGAGCCGGCGGCTCGGCGCGGGAATGCGAGCCGCGCGGGACGATGCGGCGTGAGATTGTTCTCAGTGCTCGCCGCGATCGTGGGGTTGGCGCTGATCGCGGGGTTGGTGGCGCATTTCGGCACGGATGCAGTGGCGCGCACGCTGGCCGCCATAGGCTGGGGCGGGTTCGCCGCCGTCTGCACCATTCACGTCGCGCTCATCGTTGTAATGGGGATCGCCTGGGGCGCGCTTTTGCCCGGCACCAGCCCTTGGGTGCCGGTCTGGGGTCGCCTCGTCCGCGACGCCGGGTCCGAGGTATTGCCGATCTCTCAGGTCGGCGGCTACGTGGTCGGAGCGCGCGCTGTTACGGTGACGGGTGTCTCCGGAACTTCAGCCGCGGCGAGCACCATCGTCGATGTGACGCTTGAGCTTTTCGGGCAGCTCGCATACACCGCCCTTGCGCTCGGTTGGCTCATCTATCGCTCCGAAGCCCAGCTTGCGGCAATTACCGCGATCGGCTTGGCGGTAGCGGGGCTTCTCGCTGCGGCTTTTCTGGCGGTCCAACGACGTGGTTTCGACCTGTTGGGCCGGTTGACGAGGGTGCTTGGCGACGGCTGGGCCGAGAAGACTGCCGCGGGCGCTGCTGCCCTCCACACCGCGCTTACCCGCATCTATCAGCGGCGGGCGCGAGTTATATCGAGTTTTTTGCTGCACTTCGTCTGCTGGATCGGCGGCACGCTCGAACCGTGGATCGCGCTCCGATTTGCCGGCGCGCCTCTCGGCTTTGCGGCGGTGCTGGTAATCGAGAGCTTGCTCTACGCGACGCGCAGTGTGGCCTTCGCCATTCCGAACGCAGTCGGGGTGCAAGAAGGGGCATATATTCTGCTCGGCGCCGGCTTCGGGCTGACGCCGGAGACGGCGCTGGCGCTTTCGCTATTGAAGCGTGCCCGCGATCTGACGATCGGCTTGCCTGTGCTGGCAGCATGGCAGCTCGTCGAGAGTGGTCGCCTGTGGCGTCGCGTTGCTGCGCCCAGCGCCAGTGAAATGAGGCCCCGGTCAAGATGACCGGGGCCTCTGCCCTGCCAGCAGGTTGCGATGACGGGCAATGAGCATCGTTGATTTACCTAAGGGAGGGAACGATGCGCCGCCATGATGCGTCAGCCGCGTAGAAGTTGCAACTGAAGTCCAAAAAATTAACTACGAATTCTTGGATTCTCGGACTGTGTGTCGGCTACCGATTGGGCACCGACTGTCGTCTCCTGATGCGGAAGATATGTCTCATCTACGACTTCACACGAAGGTGACCGCCCTGCCGCTGCGGACAGGCTAGCATCGATACCAGGCTCGTCCGCACCCCGTTCTCGATGACTGACGATCTCCCACCTCAGCCCGTTTTGTCCTCGCGCCGGCTCGTGCCGCTCGGCCTACTCGCTGCAGCCTGGATCGCCTTCATGCTCGCCGGTGGCAACCAGTATTTGAGCTTTGCCGTACTCGCCGAGAACCGCGACTGGCTGTGCAGCCTTGTTCAGCATTGGGGCCTTCTCGCGGCTTTGGGGTACATCGCGATTTACGGGGCGTTGGTTGCGCTTTCCGTTCCGGGCGCCGCCGTGTTGACGATCGCCGGCGGCTTCTTGTTCGGAATCTGGACCGGCGCGGTGTGCGCGGTTATCGGCGCTACCCTCGGGGCGACTGCTCTTTTTCTCGCCGCCCGCGCCGGGCTCGGCGGCCTCGCGCAACGCGCCGGACGGTTCGTCTCCCAGCTCGAGGCCGGATTTCGCGCCGATGCGTTCAGCTACCTCCTGGTGCTGCGGCTGGTGCCGATCTTCCCGTTCTGGCTCGTCAACCTCGTCCCGGCATTGGTCGGTGTCCGATTGGCGACCTTCGTACTCGCGACGTTTCTGGGCATCATTCCTGGCAGTTTCGTTTATGCGAGCCTCGGCAGCGGGCTGGGCAGCGTCGTCGAGGAGCCGGATCTGGCGATCGTGTTCGAGCCGAGGGTGCTCCTTCCCGTCGTCGGCCTGGCGTTACTTGCGCTGATTCCGGTCGGCTACAAGCGCTGGGGTCTCAAGCGCACTCGATGACCCGGAATCTCGCTCCCGATCTCTGCGTGATCGGCGCCGGCTCGGGCGGTCTCGCAGTCGCCGCGGGAGCGGCGCAGATGGGCGCGGAAGTCGTGCTGATCGAGCGCGGCATGATGGGCGGCGATTGCCTCAATTTCGGTTGCGTCCCGTCGAAGTCGCTGCTCGCCGCTGCGCGCTATGCCGACTTCGCGCGGCACGGCGCGACATTCGGCATTGCCACTGCGCGTCCGCAGATCGACTTCGCGGCGGTTAACGACAGTGTTCACAAAGTGATTGCGGCAATCGCGCCGCACGATTCCGTCGAGCGCTTCGAGGGGCTGGGAGTCCGGGTACTGCAAGCCGAAGCGCGCTTCACCAGCCCTCGCACCGTCCACGCCGCCGAAATCGAGATCCGGCCGCGGCGGTTTGTGATCGCCACCGGCTCGCGCCCGGCGGTTCCGCCGATCCCGGGACTCGAATGCGTTTCCTATTTCACCAACGAGACCGTCTTCGCCAACCGTTATCGGCCGGAGCATCTGATCGTGATCGGCGGCGGACCGATCGGCATGGAGATGGCACAGGCGCATCGCCGCCTCGGCTCGCGAGTCACTGTACTCGATATTGGTCCATTGCTGCCCCGCGACGACCCCGAGCTTGCCGCCTGCCTCGCCCAGAGGCTGGCGAGCGAGGGGATCCAGACACACCCGCGCGTCGAGATCACCGCTGTCGAACGAGACGGCGAGGCCGTCGTCGTCCACCTCACCGGCAGGGAGCGGATCGCAGCCTCGCACCTGCTGGTGGCCACCGGACGCCGCCCGAACATCGAGGCGCTAGATCTTCCCGCTGCCGGGATCGAGGCGACCGCGACGGGCATCACGGTCGACGCGCGGCTGCGTACGACCAACCGCCGCGCCTTCGCAATCGGCGATGTGGCGGGCGGACCGCAATTCACCCACATCGCGCTCTACCATGCCGGCATCGTGATCCGGAATGCGCTGTTCCGGCTGCCCGCCAAAGTCGATTACCGGGCCTTGCCCTGGGTCACCTACACCGATCCGGAGCTTGCCCAGGTCGGCCTGACCGAGGCCGCCGCTCGTGCCGCCGGCGCGACTGCGCGCGTGCTTCACTGGCCCTTCGTCGAAAACGATCGCGCTCAGACCGAGCGGGACACCACAGGGCTCGTCAAGGCCGTGCTTAACGGCACCGGCCGCATCCTCGGCGCTTCGATACTCGGCGCCGGGGCCGGCGATCTGATCCTGCCCTGGGCGCTGGCGATTTCGCGAAAGCTCAAGATTGGCGCGATGGCCAATCTGATCGTGCCCTACCCGACGCGCGGGGAGGCGAGCAAGCGCGCCGCGGGATGCTATTATACGCCGAGACTGTTCTCGCGGCGTACCCGCCGTCTCGTGCGTTTTCTCGCGCGCTTCGGCTGATAGCTGACAAGAGCCTTGCAATGCCGTGCTGCTGAAGAGCCTCTCCGCCCGTCTACTGATCCTCACCGTCTTCTTCGTGATGGTGAGCGAGGTGCTGATTTTTGTACCGTCGGTCGCGCGCTACCGCATGACCTACTTTGAAAACCGCCTCGCTGCCGGGTATCTCGCGACACTGGCGTTCGAAGCGAGCCCCGATGGCCGCTTGGATCAGGGGCTCATCGACGAGCTGCTGGCGCGCGTCGGGGCGCAGGGCGTCGTGCTGCGGCGCGCCGACGGGACGATGCTCAGCCTCGATCGGATTCAGCCGCCGCGGCCCGATTTCACGATCGACCTGGCCCATCCCGACATCGTGCTCGCGATCAGGGGCTCGTTCCGCACGCTGTTCGGTGCCGGCGATCGGGTGCTGCGGGTATTGGGGCCGGTGGGCCCCCTCTCTAACCCTCCCCCGCTTGCGGGGGAGGGAAGGGTGGGGGCGGACACGGCCGAGGTGCTGCTCGAGGAAAGGCCGCTGCGCCAGGAGTTGTGGAATTTCGGCATCCGCATACTCGAGCTGTCGCTGGTCATCTCGCTGGTCACTGCGGCGCTCGTCTATCTCAGCTTGCAGTGGCTCCTGGTGCGGCCGATGCGGCGCATCACCGCGAGCATGGTCGAGTTTCGCGATGATCCCGAAAAGACCTCGCGGGTCATCGCCGCAAGCCGGAGGAGCGACGAGATCGGCGTCACCGAGCGCGAGCTCGCGATCCTGCAAAAGACCGTCCGCCAGGCGCTCGCACAGCGGGCGCGGCTTGCCGCGCTCGGCACGGCAGTGACCAAGATCAACCATGATCTGCGCAATATTCTGGCGACGGCGCGTCTCGTCACCGACGGCTTGACTGCCAGTGCCGCGCCGGAAGTGCGACGGGTGGCCCCGCGCCTCATCGACGCGATCGACCGCGCTATTGCATTGTGCACCAGCACCCTCGATTTTTCGCGCGAGGGCGCCCCGCCGCTCGCGCCAAGCCGGCTTTTGCTCGCCGCGCTGATTGACGAGATCGGCCCGGAGCTCGCCGTTTCGCAAGCGGATCTGGCGATCGAATGCGCGATCCCGCCCGACCTCGCCGTCAGCGCCGACCGCGACCAGCTCTACCGGGTTTTTCTCAACCTGGCCCGCAATGCCGTCGAGGCGGGCGCCCACCGTCTGCGCTTTTCCGCGGCGCGCGAGGGCGGGACGATTGCGGTCGAGATTGCCGACGATGGCCACGGTCTGCCGCCCAAGGCGCGGGAAAATCTGTTCCGGCCGTTTTTCGGCTCGGCCCGTCCCGGCGGCAGCGGGCTCGGTCTGGCGATCGCCCGCGAGCTCGTGCGCGCCCATGGCGGCGAGCTGAGCCTCGTCTCGAGCGCCGGCGCCGGCACCGTCTTCCGCCTCACCCTCCCCGCCCCGGCCGCCCGCGAGCTCAGTCGAGCGCGAGCGTCAATGTCTTGAGATAGGCGCTCTCCGGCAATGCGCCGAATCCCCCTTACAATCAGCCCTTGAAAAGCGTCTCCCTATGGAATCGGAGGAACTGGGGATGTGGCCGAAACTCGCGCCGGGCCGGCAGCTTTAGCTTGCCGTCAGGATTTATGAGTTTATGGACGGGTTCTGGGACGCGGCCCTTGGCCAGGAGTATCGAGTAGTCATCATCGAGCGACAGCAGGCCACGATCGAACATCCAGTGGACTGTGCCACACAGGGCCAAACCGTTTCTTATAGAGTCTGGTCCCGAGGCAGCTACCGGCCGAATATGCGCAGCTTGCACTTCGGACCGGCCGCCGCCGTTGAGAATCTTGAGCCCGGTAACCGCGCAGGTATTCGATAGGCGGACTTCACAGCGCCCGAGAAGGCGGCATCTCGGAAAGGCCGTGAGGTCACGCGCTCGACAAGAGGACGGCTGAACTCAGCCGGCTCGTCGGCGAAGCCGGCGACCTCCGGCTCGCCGGCGGGTGAGGATACGAGCAAGTCGTGAAAGCCTGTTTTCAATATCAGGTCAAATTCTGCATCCGTGATCAAGCGCACCGCACGACCGAAAGCCCCCCTGCTGGTACCACCGTCAGCACGCCGCAGGCCATCTTCGTAATAGTGGTCACCTTGCTTGAACGGCACCGGATGATCGAATTCGAGGAAGTCAGAGACGAAAGCATAGAAATGATCAGATATTGCTGGATCGGGCTGTATCGACGTCACGCGGGCAGCCGCAAAATATGCTTGGCGGCCGCCGCGACTGCTGGGGTCGCCGCTGGTTCGTCTGGCTCATAATAGATAATCCAGTCCCCCAACGCCGCCTCGACCTGGCGCAAATACGTCCGAGGAAAGTGATACCGGAATTCCGGGAGATCATCGTACGTCGGCTCCGCCTTTGTGGTGCAGACAGCCTTACTCACAGGATCAGCTTGTAAACTCGGAATTCGCGCAGCTCTGGGCTGATAGAACCAGCGGCTATGTAGCTTATAGCATTGATCGGAAAGCGTGGAAGTCCGTCTGCTCGCGAAGCGTTGGCGATCCTGTATTTTAGCGACTTATGGCGCTCCTTGCGTGGTTGCGAAGGAGCGGCTTCGTAGTTTAATGCCCTGGTCCATGCTTTTGGATCCTTGGTGGTCGACATAGCGCCCGCAATTTTGCCACATTGATATTGTATTGTGAAAAACTATAACATCTGCCAACAGCGGTGTCACACTCAAGGAAAAGTTAATGCCTGTAGATTCCCTGCAAAAACAGGAGGCCGAGCTCTCTGGAGTGAGCTCGCGGGGGGCCATCTAGGCAATCCCGGCCGGTCGCTCAGTGCGCAGCATGATCTCCGCAATATTCTGGCGACGGCGTGTCTCGTGACCGACTAGCTTGACTGCCAGCGCCGCACCGGAAGTGCGACGGGTGGCCCCGTGCCTCATCGACGCGATCGACCGCGCCGTTGCATTGTGCACAAGCACCCTCGATTTTTCGCGCGAGAGCGGGACGATTGCGGTCGAGATTGCCGACGATGGCCACGGTCTGCCGCCCAAGGCGCGGGAAAATCTGTTCCGGCCGTTTTTCGGCTCGGCCCGTCCCGGCGGCAGCGGGCTCGGTCTGGCGATC
>Ga0310913_10001941_pt1 | contig 10890 bp, 10 predicted proteins | sample GREbulkMGOX082_FD_203447 | JGI IMG/M metagenome (GOLD analysis project Ga0310913, IMG submission 203447) | Lab enrichment of tropical soil microbial communities from Luquillo Experimental Forest, Puerto Rico - GRE.bulkMG.OX082 | ecosystem: Environmental > Terrestrial > Soil > Tropical forest >...
GGTTCTTGGTCCGGGGATGAAGCAACAGTATGAGCAGGCATTGAACAATCTGGTCACGGCGCTGAAATCACAAGGCACCGATCTGGCTCACGTCGCCAAGATAACCACCTACGTAACGTCTATCGACGAATTTCGTACGCCGGCGATGGTGGACCTCCGCGTGAAACGCTTCGGCAGCCACCCGCCAGCGAGCACACTCGTGCAGGTCGTACGGTTAGCCGATCTAGCCTATAAGATAGAGGTTGATGCCATCGCTGTCGTGCCGTAGCCCACGCGGAGAAACGAGGCCTCCGGCGGATTCAGTTCGCGTACCGGCTCTTTGAGCCGGCGGTTAGAGGGCCCATTGGCCCAGGCGCTCTTCCTGCGTTCGCGCACGCGAAACGCCCGCGTCGTGCCCATCGCGACGATCGAGATTTCCTCGGCGCAGCCTCCCGCCGGATCTCGGTAAATCCGTTTGAGCCGTGCGCGGCTGTAAACGGCGTCGTCCTCTACTGGGAACTGTTTGCCGCTTTGCCCCGTTATTACAGGGAAAATACCATGAGCGTTCCGCCCAGATTGGTATGGTCCGCCAGCGAGGTGGTCAGCCCCACGGCGCCCAGCCCTTCGGTCCCCTTCGTCAAACCTTCCGCAAGGCCGATCGCCGCCCATCCGCCAACGCCGGAGAGCACCGCGACGTACTGCTTGCCCTGGTATGCGTACGTGATCGGGTTCCCGATAATGCCGGAAGGCGCGTGAAACCTGTACAGCTCTTTTCCGGTTGCTTCATCCACCGCTTTGAACCAGCCGTCCAGAGTCCCGTAAAAAACGACGTCACCATCGGTGGTCAACGGCCCGCTGTAGACCTGAAAGGTGTCGTCGACTGACCATTTGGTTTGTCCCGAAATCGAATCGTACGCGATGAGCCTGCCCCGCGTGTTGCCGTGGTCCGCCGGATACATGCTCAAGATGGCGCCCACATAGGGAAAGCCACCTTTGTATTTGACCCCAAACGCCTGGTAGTCCATGCAGATGTGATTGGTCCCTACGTAGAAGAGCTTGGTCCGGGGATCGTAGGATGCAGGCTGGTGATTCTTCGCTCCCTGGGCCGCCGGACAAATCTCCTTCACGTTGACATCCTCATGGGTTTCCTTGTTCGGGTCGAGTACGGGCCGGCCGGTCTTCAGGTCGATCTCTTTCGCCCAATTGGTGGACGGGTCGAATTTGTTCGCTCTCAAAAGCTTGCCATTGCGGCGGTCGAGCACGTAGGCGAAGCCGTTGCGATCGAAATGCGTCAGCGTCGGGATGGTCTGGCCATCGATGGTGCTGTCGGTAAGCACTCCCTCGTTGATACCGTCGTAGTCCCATTCGTCGTGTGGCGTCATTTGGTACGCCCACGCCGCCACCCCGGTATCAGGATTGCGCGCGAATATCGAGGTCGACCACTTGTTGTCGCCCGGCCGCTGCGTGGGATTCCAAGTGCCGGGGTTGCCGCTGCCGTAGTAGATCAGGTTGAGTTGCGGATCGTAAGTTAGCCATCCCCAGGTGGTGCCGCCGCCGAGCTTCCACTCGTCGCCGCGCCAGGTCTTCAAACTGGAGCCCTCGCCAACCGGCTGTTCCGTGGCGCCGTCGATCGTCTTCTGCGGGTCGACTAGAATTTCCTGGTCGGGGCCGACGTTGTACGCCCGCCAAGCCTGTTTGCCGGTATTGAGATCATACGCCGTGATGTACCCGCGTACGCCGTATTCTCCGCCGGCGATCCCGACAATCACCTTGTCACGAACCACCAGCGGCGCGCTGGTCATGGTTTGACCTATCTTCGGGTCGCCATTGATGGCAGTCCACAGCACCTTCCCGGTTTTGGCATCCAGCGCATAGAGCTTGGTGTCCAGCGCGGAGGACAGGATTTTTCCGTCGGCATAAGCAACTCCTCGGTTCACAACGTCACAACAAGCGACCGACGGGGCAAACTTATCCTGCTCCGGAGAGAACTTCCAGACAATCTTCCCGACGTCGTCCAGATTGACCGCATAGACGTAGTTGGGATAAGAGCTTTCGAAGTACATCATGTTCCCAACCACGAGCGGCTGCCCTTCCTGCCCCCGCAGTGTACCTGTCGACATCGACCAGGCCATTTTCATTTTGGCTGCATTCGTCTTATCGATCTGCTTCAGAGAGCTGTGGCGGATCGCGCTATAACTTCCCAGAGGAATCGTCCAGTCCGCATTCGCCGGGGCCGCCGGTCCGCACCCCGACAGCAAAACCAGCAAACACCCGAGGGACAAACCGCAAAGATACAAATAGCAGGTGGGCATTACGTGCTTCATTTCGACTCTCCTTTCCGTGTCTTCTCAATCCTACTCGGATGACGGCCTGCCGGAAGGCACGAGATCCAGGCTCCGGCCCTTCACGTACCGGTACACTTTGATCATGTCTTCCTGGCTGAGGAAACCCGCCCAACTCGGCATGCCCTTGGCTTGCTTGCCGGCCATGGCCACCGACAGAAACGTTCGCTGGCTCATTCCGGTAACCAGCGACATTCTTAAATCCGGCGCCAGTTCCCCACCGGTTGCATCCGTGCCGTGGCAGCGGTAGCAGTACGAGTTGTAGAGCGCATACCCTTTGAAGATGTCTTTCGTGACGTTAGGCGCTTTTCCGTCTGTGTACACCGGGAAATCCAACTGGCGGGTGGAGCCGTTCTTGAGTTTGTAGGTGTAGACCTGGCCGGCGGGTTTTGCCGCCGGCGAACCGGCCTTGAGCGAAAAAATCCAGCTCAGCATCTGCCTGGCCTGGGAATCGGTCAATTCGGGATGTGGGGGCATGGCGACGTCACCCCAATCGCCTGAACCGCCCTTCCGAATTTGTGCCGACAGCTGGCTTACGGAACTCGCCTGTCCGGCGTAGCGCCGGGCAATCGCGGCAAACGAGGGGCCGACCGACTGCCCGTTCTGGGCGTGGCAGGAGAAGCAGTCGCCTTCCTTCACCAGCTTCTCACCGACGCTTGTCTGCTGCGCGGCCACCACAGTTACCGCCAACATGGAAATCAGGATCCGCACTACTACTTTTCCTGCGAAGCAAACAGCCTGACGCCGCTCTGACTCAGCACGGATTCGAGTTCGGTCCGGTGCCTTTCGATCACGCCGTCCAGCGTCTTTTTCATCGCCTGGTCATCCGCGCGCATTCCCATTGACATCGGGAACGAAAACTGTTCAGGAGCTCCCAGGGTTCGCGTATTCGGGATCGGGACCAAATTGAGGTTCGGGTAATTGCGCAAGAAGGCCCCGATGGAAGGCTGCCACGTGATCAGAACATCGATCTTGCCTGCGGTCAAAGCCTTCAACATGACGGCTGGGGATTCTTCCGGGTCATCCGCTACATTGAAGCCCAAAGCCTTCGGGATCATGCCGCGCAACTTTACCGCTTGCTCGGCGGGTGTGTCGCGCTCAAATCCAATTCTTAGGCCCTTGAGCACTGGCGAGTCCATACTCGAGATCGAGTAGTTTCGGGCCTTGGGAAAAATGAAGACGTACGAGGAAATGTAGTAGGGCTGCGTCGTCAGCTCATCGCGGCTTCCGTACGGTATGCTCATGACCACGTCGCACCTTTTGGCGTCGAGAGTCGACGAGAGGAACTGAGGAAATCCGCCGTGGCCGCGATAACTTGCCCAGGTGTAGGAGACGGTCTCACCGAGTGCGCTCGCCACCGCCGCCGCCACCTTGTTCTCGAAGCCTTCGCCCGTGCGATTCGAATACGGAAGATAATCGGGATCCGCGCACACTCTCAAGACACGGGGCGCCGCGGAAACGGCAACCGAGCAAACCAACATCGCGGATGTCACCAGAGAAAGACGCTGCATTCCCGCGCCCGTATGACAATACATCCTGTTGCTGGCTAAGTCAATGGTCTGAGATCCATCCCAAGACCGGCATCGCACCTGGTCGCGCACAGTAGCCGTGAGCCGCGGATGGAATGCGGTTGCCAGCCAGTCGCCTTCATCAGTTCCGGGAGAGTCGCGCGATGAGGCCGCTTCAGCAGTTCCAAGACCTTCGATGTTTTGCCGACCTTGCGAGAGCTCCCGGTGAGTCGCGCCGGTTTTGGCCTTCTGGAGGCTTTTCTGTGCCGTGGCCTTGTCTGGCGGGTGACGTCAGAATCCCTTATGGTCAAAAATCCAAAGCACTGATGGTGCAAGGAATTATGGGCGCTCGGAATGAAGGATAAAAAGTGGCTGCGCCTTCTGGCGTACGTGACCGGCCTAGTCAATCAGGAATTACTCCTCCAGAACGAGTACCTGGCGGCGGAAAACCGGATCCGGCGGGCACACCTGCCGGTGCGGCTCCGGCTCTCCGATGCGGAGAGGTCCGCTCTGGCCGAGATCGGTAACCGACTCGGACGCAAGGCGCAGGCACAGGAAGCCTGCGTGGCCAAGCCAGACACAATCCTGGCCTCGTACCGGCGGCTGATCGCCGGCAAATTCGACGGTTCCTGAGACCGCACCTATCCCGGCCGTCCGCGAATCGGGCCTCAGATCGACGCTTTGATTGTTCGGATGGCCAGGGAGAACTCGGGCTGGGGATGATCGGATCGTGGGAGCGCTCGCCAATCTGGGTCACCCCGAGTCTGACCAGACGGTAGGCAACGACCTGCGGCGGCACGGGATCCCAGCTGGCACCCCAGAGGAGCCAGAACACGACCGGGCGGGGGCTCATCGGAGTCTCATCTGGCGGTTCTAGCCAGGATCGATTTCTGCACCGTGGAAGTGGCTCACCTGGCGAGGGTTAGTGACCCAGTATGTGTTGTTCTTCATCCACCTGGAGAGCCGGCGCGTCTGCTTAGCGGGGAGCATCCGGACGAGTCCTGGATGGAGCAAATGGCGCGCAACGCGACGGGCGAAAGCCGGGGAAACCTGGAGCGCAGGCGATACGCGCTGCACGATCGGGACACCAAGTTCTGCGATTCGTTTCGAGCGACGCTAACATCGGGCGGAATCAGACCGATCCAGTTGCCGAAGCGCAGTCCGAATCTGAACGCTTTCGCGAAGAGATGGGTGCGTTCGGTGAAACAGGAGTGCCTGTCGAAACTTATCTTGTTCGGCGAAGCTTCTTGCGACGTGCGCTGAACAAGTTCATCGAGCGCTATCACGCCGAACGAAATCACCAAGGGCAACGTTCTGCTGTTCCCCACGCAGAGGCAGACCTGCTCACCTTCAACCGTGGCACTCCTCGGTCGTTAGATAACGACGGACCGGTCCGGATCACGTTTTTCGCTACCCAGTGGTACTGGCGCGTCAGGAGCAGGGTACGTTCTCAACAAGGGGAAAACAGTGATCAAAAAGACGACTGGCGAATCTAATCCAGTCTGCGTGCGGATGGCATTCTCGTTAACAACAAGGGCGATTTTCGACAACCTATGTATGACTCCTGACCCTCACCATCAGTACAACTACGCCTGATAAAGACAGTGCTGCCGCCACAGCCCAAAGGCCGCCAGCGTAGCTACCCATTTTGTCGCTCAACCAACCGATGGTGTACGGCCCGAAGAAACCACCCAGGTTGCCCACGGAGTTGATCAGCCCGATGCTGGCCGCGGCCCCGCTTGCGCCCAAAAAACTGGTCGGGATCGCCCACAACGACGGGTAGGCCGCAACCACACCCCCAAAAGCCATCGAAAACAGAACCAGCGCCGCAGGGAGATTCACGCTGACGAGAGCTACCCCGGCCATCGCCGCGGCTCCAGCGAAGCGCGGGATTGCGGTATGCCACTTGCGCTATCCGGTGCGATCCGAGTGCCAGCCACAGATCAGCATCAGCGGAACTGCCGCCAGCGCTGGAAAGGCAGTGTACCACGAAGTCTGAACCGCACTCAGATGCCCCACCTTCTGCAGCATCTTCGGCATCCAGAGACCCAAGCCATACGTTCCGCTTGTGCCGCCGAAATACACGAAGCACAGAAGGAGCACGTTCAGGTTGCCGAGCGCACGGTACCAGGGTATCCGGCCCGCCGCCGCTTTCCTGCTGCCTTCCCGTTGGAGTTCCCCGGTGAGCCATTCCCGCTCCTCCGGATGAAGCCATTTCGCCTCGCGCGGCCAGTCGGTCAGATAGAACCAACTGATGATGCCGCAGACAACCGCAGGCGCGCCTTCCAAAATCAGCAACCAGCGCCAGCCCGACAAACCTAGCCAATGCACCCTCAGCAAAAGCGCCGATATGGGGGCGGCGATCACTTGCGACATCGGTATCGCTGCCATGAACATGGCGACGGCCTTTCCGCGGTCTTTGGGGCAATACCAATGGGTGAGGTAGGTGATCATCCCCGGAAAGAAACCGGCCTCTGTCACGCCGAGCACGAATCGCATGCCATAGAATTCCGGCTTCGTATGGATGAGTCCGGTTGCCGCCGCCACGCAGCCCCAGACGAGCATCGTGGAGGCCATGGCCTTCCGCGCGCTCCACTTCTCGACGATAATGGCGCCGGGAATGCCGAGCAACACATACCCGATAAAGAAGATGCCGGAGCCGAAGCCGAAGACCGAGTTGGAAAAACCGAGCTCGCCAGTCATCTGCAGCCCGGCGAAGCCGACGTTGATCCGGTCGATATAGGAGACGACGTACAAGAAGAACAAAAACGGCATCAGGCGTCGCGTGACATGACGCCGGGTGGAATCGGCGAGATCGACGCGGATCGCAGCCGGATGAGCCATCCGGAGAAGCATATCACGTGCGCCACAGAACCGCGACCTCCATGGTAACGACTGCTCGTATACCGCCCTCTGCGAATCTATAACGTACGGTCTAAGCCTTCGACGACGCTGTGCCAATTACTGTGCGCTGGTCTCTTCCCGTTCTGCACGAAATACTCAAACGAAGGCTGATGTCTGACCGTCGCTATGATGGACGTTCCACCATGCGCGATCGATTCCACTGGGCACGCCTCCTGGTGTTCTGAAAGGGCTGGTGAATCAGGATCTGTTGCTCCGCAACGAGTACCTGATCGCAGAGAATCGGATTCTGCGAGCCATCTTCGATGCGGCTGCGGCTTGCGGTTCTGGAGCGAGTCAGGTTTGGCCGAGACTTCCAAACGGCTTGGACGCAAAGCGGTGAAACAAGTCGCGCAAGGGGCCAAGCCGGATACCATTCTGGCCTGGTACCGGCGCCTGATTGCACAGAAATTTGACGGATCCCTCCATCGTGGTTATCCCGGGCGTCCGCGGGTCTCATCGGAAATCGAGGCGTTAGTAGTCCGGATGGCGCGCGAAAACCGGACCTGGGGCTATGATCGCATCGTGGGCGCGCTCTGCAACCTGGGCCATCGGATCTACAGACCAAACTGTGGGCAACATTTTCCGTCGATACCCGATCGCACCAGCGCCGGAATGGAGTAGCACGACCACCTGGAAGGAGTTCATCCGGTCGCACATGGACGTGCTCGCTGGCACAGACTTCTTCACGGTCGAAGTACTGACCTGGCGAGGGTTCATCACGTACTACATTCTGTTCTTCATCGAGATCGGCAGTCGCCGGGCGTGCTGGGTGGCATCACCCGATACTCGGATTCGTGTTGGATGGAGCAACTGGCGCGGAACGCGACGATCGAAGGCACCGGATACCTGAACCGCTGTCGGTATCTACTGCATGATCGGGACACGAAGTTCTGCCGTGAGTTCCGGGGGACGCTGGCTGCGGGAGGCGCGAAATGCAGCCCTGACAGCACGGAGCCCAAATTTGAATTCCTACGCGGAGTTCTGGGTACGTTCGGTAAAAGAGGAGTGCCTAGATTGATCTTGTTCGGAGAACGCAATCATCAGGGCAGGGGCAATCTGCTCTTATTCCCCAACGGCACGACTGCATCTGCAACTCAAGCTACCGCCGTTCGCTGTCACGAGCGGCTCGGTGGCTTGCTCAAGTACTACAGCCGCGCCGCATGAATTCTTTGGCCATATGGGAATCGGCCACCGATTTCAGGGGAACTTGAGTCTAATCCGGCCTGTTTATGTCAGCGAGGCTCCGCCTGCAGACCGTAGACCGACGCGCGAACCTTCCAGCGCACTACCAGGGCAAACACGACGCTACCGCCGAGGGTTAATGCTGCCGTCGCAGCGTGAAGGCCGCTGGTTACGATCACTACAGTCGGCTCGACGTCCAGCGACCGCATGGTCTGTAACGCGAAGCCGAGGAGCAGCTGTACGATGGTGACCGTCAGCAGAGCTCTTCCGGCTCCACGTATCGAGCTGTACTCCGGGCGATAGATCACAAGCATGCACGGAACCAAAATGAAAAACACCACGACAACTGCGCCCATGAGGTGGGGCATCACCTCCATGAAACCGTGACGGAATGCCGTGCCGAGCGCGACTTGGGCCCCGATGAAAATAGGGGCCAGAGTCGCCAGCCGTCGCAAGTGTGAGGCGTCTTCTAACACTTCGGCGTTCGACTTCCACTGGCTCGCGGTGACGACGACCTGGACCACTGTAATTCCGAAGAACAGCTGCGCCAGAAACGCATGCGAGAGCCGCACAGCCGGCAGCGGATCCTCCGAAAGGCCGAGTACCGTTAGTGTGACCACAGCCGCCGCCGCGATCCATCCCAACCAGCGCAGCCGCGCGCCGTCGTCCATTCGGGTCAGCCAAAGGGTCAACCCGATCGTCAGGACGTCCACCGCTACGCCGAGCACACGGTGAAGCTCGCCCAGTGAGTACAGCGGCCGCTCCGGATTGGTTGTCACAAACGCGCCAATCAGGATTTGGGCCAGAGTACACGTCGAGAGCAAAACGGTGTAGCGGTGCAACCACGTGCGTCTCATAGCTGTTTCACGCGGCTCGCGAGCGCGCGAATTTCGCTGGCCGTTCACTTTCGTCATTTCAGGAGCGTTAGTCCGATAGATCGTATCACACCAATTCTGGCGGTGTGGAAAGGCCCAGCGACACGCCTCCCGAAGAGCCCCAGCTCCATCGCTTGGCTGCCAGTCTCCAGGACGCGAGCGACAGGTCCAGATCGGCCAGGTGGCGGTGGTTTTTTAACCAATCGGTCCCACTGCTGGGCCAAGTAATCTGTGACGGGTCAATCCGATCCAGTTTGGTTACGAGTATGCACAGGTCCCAGATCTGCACAACAGAGCGAACAAAGCGGACTCTCGGGATGGCAACTCCGGCAGTGCGTTCATAAGCAGGAGCGGTGATCTTCGATACTGAAGGACGCGAGAATCAGTCACCAGCCTTTGAAGCCTAGCTCCGAACTTATCGCACGCGGTTAAAGCAAGCCTGCAGTGGCCCGAACTCACCGTGCCATTCGACAAGAGCGAATCCTGACCGTTGAACAGGCCCGTTGATTGCCCGAATCAACCCGGCCGCGTTCCTATGTAATTGAAATTGGGGTATCGCGCAACTTCCCAAGCTGGACATGCGCTGCCGTCACCAGCTTGCCGATTTCAAGCGCCGGTTTTGCGGAGATCTTTGAGGCGGTAAGCCGGACACTTGGCCAAGAAACCGCGCGACCGAGGAGCCGCTCTTTTGAGGACTGGCACGGACCGGCCGTCGTCGCCTATGAACCTGGGGGCCCAGCTCTAGCAGTTGGACGTTGACGGCGCCGGGATGTGATTATAGCCGTATTCATGCCGATGGTGTTGAGGCCACCGAAGAAGCGAGCGTGCTCGATTTTCATGCACCGGTCCATCACCACTTCCAAGCCGGCACCGAGCGCCCGTTCGGCAGCCTCTTCGTGGATCACCCCTAGTTGCATCCAAATGACTCTCGCGCCGATGTCAATCGCTTCCTCAACGATGGCAGGCACGGCGGCACGCTCGCGGAAGATGTCTACCACCTCAACGCGACCGGGAATGTCGCGGAGCGACGGATAGCATTTGAGACCGAACACCTGAGATTCTCGCGGGTTCACGGGGATGACGTCATAGCCTTCGGCCATCAGGTAAATCCCCGCAAAATGGCTCGGACGGAAGGGATTTGCCGACAAACCAATCATAGCGATGTGCTGATAGGTTTCCAGGATGCGCAGGCGGTCGAAGGCCGTGGTGGCGAAACGGCTGGAATTGACGGGCGAGTTGCCGCCGACGCCTTCTTGGGAACAATCCGGGAATGAAACGGCGCGTTGCTTCATGCATTGGCCCTCAGAGCTTGATCCAGATCCCATAAAATGTCGTCCGTTTCCTCTAATCCTACAGAAAGGCGAATCAGATCGTCGGTGATGCCCCCGGCGAGTTTTTCTTCGGTTGTCAATTGCTGGTGTGTGGTCGACGCCGGATGGATGACCAGGCTCTTGGCGTCACCCACATTTGCCAGGTGTGAGAACAATTGGAGCGTCTCGATGAAGCGGCGGCCGGCTTCAAGCCCGCCACAGATGCCGAAGCTAAGGATGCCTCCAGCGCCTCGCGGCAGGTAACGCTGGGCCAGCGCGTAATCCCCGCTGGACGGGAGGCCGGGATAGTTGACCCAGGCCACCTTCTCGTGAGTCTCCAGGAACTGAGCAACGGCAAGCGCATTGGCCGAATGACATTCCATGCGCAGCTTCAGCGTTTCCAGTCCTTGCAGGAACAAGAAGGAGTTAAACGGACTCAACGCGGGCCCAAAATCCCGCAACCCCTCCACACGCGCTTTCATGATATAGGCGAAGTCACCGAATGTCTCGTAAAAGCGGATTCCATGGTAGCCTTTGCTCGGCTCCAGCAGTTGTGGGAAGCGGCCTCGGTCCCACGGAAAGCGACCGCTATCCACGATGATTCCTCCAATCGAAGTGCCGTGGCCACCGATGAACTTGGTCGCCGAGTGCAGCACGATGTCCGCGCCATGCTCGATCGGACGGCACAGGTACGGCGAGGCGAACGTATTGTCAATGACCAGGGGAAGGTTATTTTCATGCGCGATGCCTGCAACCGCCGCGATGTCTAACAAGTTCATCCGTGGATTAC
>Ga0310913_10001944_pt1 | contig 10877 bp, 10 predicted proteins | sample GREbulkMGOX082_FD_203447 | JGI IMG/M metagenome (GOLD analysis project Ga0310913, IMG submission 203447) | Lab enrichment of tropical soil microbial communities from Luquillo Experimental Forest, Puerto Rico - GRE.bulkMG.OX082 | ecosystem: Environmental > Terrestrial > Soil > Tropical forest >...
CAATCCCCCACCAGCAAGACCCTGTAGTACGCGCGAGAAGATAAGCATTCCAAGGCTCGTAGCCATTCCGCATAACGCGGACGCAACAGTGAAGACCAGGATCGACAACAGAAAATAGTTGCGGCGGCCGAGACGAATCGAGAGCCAACCGGAAATTGGCAAAATGATGGCGTTGGCTGCGAGATAACTGGTGATGACCCACTCGCCATCCGTGACCGCGGCTGATAATCCGCCCGCGATATGACGCAATGCAACATTTGCGATCGTCGTATCCAACACTTCCATGAAGGTCGGAATGACCACCGCGACCGCGACAAGCCAGGGATTGATTGCGCGCGGAACTGCCGCAATTGGATAAGAGGCGACGGCGACCGATGCCGTACTCATCACTCTCCCGACGAACTTTTCGGAGTGGCCTCTTGTTGCGGCATCACTTCTTGTAAAAACTTACCGGCATTCGGCCCAGTCGGTTTGCTCCACAAATCAACCGACGGCGTAACCGAAAGTCCAACAAAGAGTGGTAATTTGTCGGGATCGTAATTCACCAAATCGATGCGCACAGGCAGGCGCTGCACAACTTTGACAAAATTGCCTGTTGCATTCTGGGGTGGCAGCAAAGCGAGTGTCGATCCAGTGCCGAAAGTAAAACCGGAGATGCGCCCTTCGAATCTTTGTTTGCCGCCATACATGTCGACCTCAACGGCCACACGTTGTCCGATTCGCAAATTGCGAAGTTGTGTCTCCTTAAAATTCGCGTCGATCCAAGTATCGCGAAGTGACCTTATTGCCATCAAGCTCTGGCCAACCTGCACATTGTTACCCGGATTTATATTGCGGCGCGTGATTACGCCATCGATCTCGGCCACGACTGTGCAGTAGCGGAGATTCAATTTTGCGTCATCGAGCTCGCGCTGCGCTTGCATCAATTTCGCTTCGGCCTGCTTCAAACCGGGGGCTGTCTTGATTATTTCGCCATAGATTTTGTTGATGTCGCCGCCGGGATCGCGTCGGTAAAATTCCTCGACAACTTGCTTTGGCGTTAGATCCCAGGACGAAGCGACCACGCCGAGTGGAGCGGCGGCTTGCATGAGGTTGCCGAGCGCTTCACGAACCGATGAATACGTTTGATCAAGATTCTCGGGAACGTCGGTAAGACTTTTGCCTTCGGGCGGTTGGGCCGGTAAACCCAGAGCGGCGCGCGCTTGATAGACATTTTCCAACGCTTGTTTGACTTGGGCATTCGCTACGTCCAGTTGCTCACGCCTCTGATCGTACTCTTCTCTGCTCGACACTTTGGTCTCGATCAGCTTCTTGGCGCGCTCGAACTCGGCTTGGGCCAATACCTGCGTCGCTTTGCTCTGTTCCCATGTGGCCACCCGCGCCCGAATAACGGCAACCTGATTGTCCACATCCTCAATCGTGTGCTGAAGTTTGAACCGCAAGCCGCGCGCTTGCGCTATCTGACTGCGAACGGTCGCTTGCGCCGTTACCAGCTCGGCTTGCGCAGTATCAACAGCCGCCTGTTTAATTGCGACCTGCACCTGAAACGGCTCCGGATCGAGCTCTACGAGGATGTCGCGCTTTTTGACACGGTTGTTGTCATCAACCAGAACCTTAGCTACCTGTCCGCTCACCCGCGGAGCGACGAAGGTGACATAGCTGTTTACGTACGCATCGTCAGTCGAAACGGTGCGCCACGCGTGAAAGACTCGGGGAATGATGACAAAGACGAGAAGTAACACGCCAACGACAATAAGCGTGCGGCGCGATCGAAGTCGCTTAAGGACGGAAGATGAGCTTTTTTGTGGCGACGTTTCTGGACCCGACCGATTTGACGACGTGGCCTCCGATTTCTGCGTCGCCCCGGATGCGCTCATCGAATCGCTGGTTGCACCGTCGCTCACAAGACAGATTCTATTTCACCCGAACGAAATCCACTGCGCTTCCCGTGCTGGCCGTGGGCGGCCTCGGTACGACGAAGCACACTTAGCAGGGGCGGCGAAAATTTTCATATCGCCTCACGGTTCTCAGCTGCGCAATGATCGACGATGAGTCGCGAACCGCGCTGGCCGGTGACGAACAACCAAGCCCATTGCAAAAACACGCCGATGCGAAGACTTGGCTGAGCTAGAAAAGCGATATGAATAAACGCCCAGGCAAACCACGCGATAAGCCCATGCAATCGAATTCTACGGCTTTGCAGAATCGCATAGCCTTTACCGACAACGGCCATGTTGCCCTTGTCGAAATAACGAAAAGGCTTGAGGCCGTTCTTGCCGGCCACTTGCCGGGAAATCAATTTTCCGACGTAACGCCCCTGTTGCATCGCTACTTGGGCAACGCCAGGCAGGGGCTTGCCGTCCTGATCAAGCGAGGCGGTATCGCCAATCACAAAAATTTCGGAATGCTCAGGAATCCTGAGATCTTTCTGAACTCGGACTCGGCCAGCCCTATCTATCGCAGTGGCTAACCATTTTCCTACTGGGGAAGGAGCGACTCCAGCAGTCCAGATGACTGCCTTACTTGCGATGCGCTCACCCGCTACGACGACGCCTTCGTTGTCAATTTTGTCCACGGCGTGGCCCAACCGGACTTCAACGCCGAGTTTCTCTAAGCGCTTCTGCGCCGCGGCCGACAGATCTGGCGCAAAGGTTCGGAGCACCTTTGGCCCAGCATCAATTAGGACGATCCGTGCGTTGGTTGGATCGATTCGGCGGAAATCCGAACGCAGCGTGGTGCGAACGAGCACCGCCAACGCCGCAGCCATTTCGACACCGGTTGGACCAGCGCCGACCAGTACGAACGTGAGTAGATCCTGATGAAGCTTTGGATCCTCTTCAGCTTCAGCTTGCTCAAAAGCCTTAAGAACTTTGTTTCGAGTCGCAACCGCATCGACAAGGCTCTTTAAACCTGGAGCAAACTTCTCGAACTCGTCGTGACCGAAGTAACTGTGTCGAGCGCCGGTGGCAAGGATGAGATAGTCGTAATGCACCGGCACGTGCTCGCGATCCGGTGAATTAACGAACACGCAATGCTGTTCCTTGTCCACGCCGGTGACTTCACCCATGAGCACTGTCGTGTTCTTCTGGTTACGCAAGATTTCACGTATGGGAGAACTGATCTGCGAGGGGCTGAGCACTGATGTTGCCACCTGATAAAGCAACGGCTGAAACAGGTGGTGGTTCGTTCGATCAATAAGAATAACCTGAACGGGCGTTTTACGAAGAGCCTTGGTCGCAGCAAGACCGCCGAAACCTGCGCCAACGATTACGACGCGCGGGGCGGACGGGTTTCGTGAATTGGCTTCGCTTATCGCAGTAGGGTTTGTATTCACCATTCGTAAGCTTTCTCAGTGAAGTTCCCGTTCACCGATGCCATTCCCTTGTTGCGGCCGTCTTTGAGGAAGCGGTGTCAGCTTGCTGTTCTTGCCGACGAAATGGACGTCTGCGTGTTTCCAAAAAGGCAACTAGCGCATCGAGCTCGCCTGGCTTGAGAGTAGGGCCGAACGCCGGCATGTTGGTGCCGCCGTTGACGATGCGGATGACCAAGTTGTCGTGCGTAAGCTTATCCGCTATGTAGGTTAGGTCGGGGCCGCGGCGGCCGCCGTCGCCCTGGATAAGATGGCAGTTCAGACAGCCTTTGTCGTGAAAGAGTTGAGCACCTGTGAAGATTGGGCCGCTACTAGCTCCTACTACTTTCTCGCTTAGCGGCTGAGCCTCGAAGTTAGGCGACCAGGGTGAATGCTCGCCTTCCCACCAAAGCGCACCAATCATGATCACGGAGAGACACACGGAGGCAATCGCCCAGGGGCGTCGTGATGCCGCGCGCTCTCCTTTGTGATTCCAAATAGGAACAAAGAGGAGGAGAAGGCCGATCAGGATTGGAAATCCGATCAAGACATAGCCTTCGATTCTGTCGGGAATGAGCGAAAGCAGCCCAAAGTACCAAAGAAGGTACCAATCTGGTCTTGGATTGGCAGTCAGAATGCTTGGATCCGGCGGTTTATCCAATACCGGCGGCCCAACAAAAAATGCAGCTACGGCAATGGCGACGATTAAAAGAGTAGAGATAATCACATCGCGCCACGCGAGGTCCGGCCAAAATGGTTTGCCACTTTTTTTGAGCAGCTCTTCATATTCGGCGCGATAGGTGGCCGGGTTCACCGGTTTGCCGGCAACCGGCGGATCCGAAATACCATGGCGAAAAACAAGCCAGAGATGCAGGCCGATAAAGGCAAACATGATTCCAGGCAGAACGAACACGTGGATTGCGAAGAACCGAGTAAGGGTCGCGCCGCCAATGGTGTTGCCGCCAAGAATGAAGCGCGCTACCCAGTCGCCGATAAAAGGAATGCGACCTGCCTGTTCCGCCGCGACGACAACCGACCATGCCGCGGTTGAGTCCCATCGGAGCAACTGACCGGTGAATCCCATTCCCAGAGTAAACGTCAGTAACAGGATTCCAGTGGTCCACGTCATCTCGCGTGGAAACTTGTAGGCGCCAAACAGAAACGTCTGCGCCATATGCGCGCCAATCATCAACACCATTGCGGATGCGCCGTAGTAATGAAGTCCGCGGAGAAAGCGACCGAATGGTGCGCTGTTAGTTATGAATAACAGCGTCTCGTAAGCTTGTGACGACGAAGAGATGTAGGAAAACGCCAGCGCAACACCGGTCGCGACCTGGACCATAAAAGCACAGAGCGTGGCGCTGCCAAAGACATACCACCATTTCGCGTCCTGTGGCGCAATATGTTTCGCCGGCGAGAGCAAGACGCTGATTCCGATGCGATCGTCAAGCCAGTTCCAAATCGTTTTGAACAACTTGATCACAGCTTGGTGGAAATCGGCACGATCGCCTGTTTCATTTGCACTTCGCCGTTTGCTACCCGCACGTCATAGCGAAAAAGTGGAAGCGGCGGTGGACCGGCGGCGACTTTGCCATCACTATAATAGACGCCGCCGTGACACGGACACATGAATAGGTCGGCGTCGGGAAGCCACCGCACCGGGCACCCGAGATGCGTGCAGTTAGCGGAGAAGGCGATGAAGCTGTCTTCCGTTACGCGTCGCAGCCAGACGCCGGTCTTCGCAGTAACTCCAGCCCAGGGCAACGGGGAAGGATCATTTACCGTAACCGCGACCGTCTTGCCAATTTGAAAATCATCTGGTTTGCCGATTGTCACCCATTCCTCCGGCACCTTTCGAAAAAACGGCGCGACGATGAATCCGATCAAGGGCACGCCGACAATCGCACTGCAAAGACCTATCAATCCGATTGAAAGCTTTTCAAAGAAACGCCGCCGGCTGATTTCCTCCGGAGTTTCGGTTGACGGCGCAGTTGAGGACTCAGTGAGACTTGTATTCATGACGAAGTTCGGTGATCCAACCAGCGAGCGCCGCGACGAAGAGTGCAATGCCGACCAATAAAACTACCCAAGTGGTGATTAATCCCCAGAAGAGAAACGCAGCACCCATGGCTACGCCGGCCGGGAAATAGGTTGGGTGCGGCAGCGGCGTATCGGGTAACCGCTGCCAACCCGGTGGAATCGCGTCGCGATGTTGTGATTGTTCGTTAGGCATTTGATCGCTCCGGTTGAGATGGTGAATGCCAGCGCGCCATCTGGGCTAGAATAGCCGTCGCGTAAATCGCGCACATGGGAACCCACATGAGCAGCCCACCGATCTGTTGATCGCGGTCGCTGGTTAGCCCCCAATCGCCGCGAATGGTACTGAGGATCCCCAATTGATCGACCGGCTGTTGATAAACCGGACAAATGGAAACCGGCGAAAAGGTCAGAATGATGCCGAGCACACTGCAGGCGGTGCAGGCGGTAAAAAGGTAAACGATGGCCGCCGGCGGTGAAAGGCGTTGCTCTTCGCGCGGCGCGATCACCTGCCACCAAAACAGGCTTCCCATCAATAGAAGCGAAGTGGTTTGGATCGCTGAAACAGTCCGTGACGTCGCCGCAGCGTTACAGAGTGCCGGTGCGTGCCAGAGCCACATCGCTCCGACGCCCGCAGCCCATCCGAGAAGTGGGTAAGTAAGATACGTGAGGGGAGAACTAAGTGAGAACGATCGGGGCAGGCTTAAGAGAAGCAGCGCGGGGACAATCAGCACCAGCAGGATGTGCTGAACCATGTGCGCGCTGAACACATACCCATTAGCGAGAGCGCCGAGCGGTGAGACCAACGCCAGTAGAAAAACGACAATTGCACCGGCGAAAAAGAGCGGTCTCCCTCGTCGCCCGAAGGCGAGCCAATAGCCCAAGGAGGAAAGAATAACCAAGCCCAGAACAATCGAGTTCCATGTCCAGGCGGTGGTAAAGAATCGGTAGGTAGTCATCGGAGAAGTGGAAGTAGGTAAACAGTGAATAGAACAAAGACCCAAACGACATCGACAAAGTGCCAGTAATAGCCGACACACTTAAAAGCGGCATGGAATTTGGCAGAGACGGAATCACCTTCCCACGCCATCCAAAGAAAGATGAGCAGCGTGATCAGGCCAATGAGCACGTGCAAACCATGAAACCCGGTCAGGGTAAAGAACGTGGTCGAAAACATGTTGGTGCTGAGGTCGACCCCTGTCTGGAAGAGTTTCCAGTATTCGTTCGCCTGGCCGCCCAAGAAAACCGCGCCGAGCGCAATCGTTAAGGCAAGCCAACCAAGCATTGATCCACGACGTTGTTTGTGCAGGGCTATCTCCGATCGCCAGAACGTGAAGCTGCTCGCGAAGAGGCACACGCTGAAAACCAGTGTTCGCTGAACATCCAGCTCTTTCGGTCCGGGACCGGCTTGGGGGTGGGCGTAGAAATATAAATAGGCGAGGATAAGGACGCCGAAGAACCCCACGTCGGAGAAAAGGAACGCGAGAATGCCCGTCTTATTGTGATCGGGAAGGACGACCTGATCGTCGCCAACGACTGGATCCGGCCGATCCGGATTGGCGATGTCCCACAGTGGCCGGCGACTATGGATCGGTGGCAGCGCGAGAAAATTTTCATGCGGCGGCGGTGAAGTAGTTGCCCATTCCAGCGTCCACGCGTCCCATGGATTGTCGCCCGCTGCTTTTCCGCGGAAAAACGACACGGCGAGGTTCCAAATCATGACGAGCGATCCGGCGCCCATGAAAAACACGCCGATGGTAGAAAGCATGTTCATCCAACCCCAGCCGGGTATATCCGGGTAGGTAAAGATGCGACGCGGCATGCCATAAAGACCGAGCACATGCTGGATGATGAAGGTCATGTTGAAGCCGATGACCCAGAGCCAGAAGGTCCATTTGCCTAACGACTCCGACATCATCCGGCCGCTCATTTTTGGAAACCAATATGGCAGCGCACCGAGCATCGCGAAGACGATGGCGCCGACGAAAACGAAGTGGAAATGCGCGACGAGGAAGTAGCTGTTCTTAGTTTGCCAATCGAGCGCGGCGCTGGCGTGGCTAATGCCGGTTATGCCAGCAAATGTGAATTGAATAAGGAACGCGATGCAAAAGAGCATGGGCACACCAAACCGGATCCGGCCGCCGATCGTGGTTGCGCTCCAGTTCAAAACTTTCACGCCCGTCGGGATGGCTATCAGCATGGATGTGATAATGAAGAACAGGTCCAAGGCCCGACCCATGCCGACGGTGAACATATGATGGCCCCAGACCAGCGAACTCAGCACCACGATGGCGACAGTGGAGGCAGCAACAGACTCGTAACCGAAGATCGGTTTCCGGGAAAAAACCGGAATCATCTCCGAGATCATGCCGAATGCAGGAACAGCCACGATGTAAACTTCCGGATGGCCAAAGGCCCAGAAGATGTGCTGCCAGAGAACCGCTGAACCGCCGCGAAATGGCAGGAAAAAATGTCCGTCGAGCCGGCGATCGATCAAGATCATCGCCAGCCCGGCATTCAAGACCGGCAGCGCAATCAGGATAAGGAAAGAGTTAATGAAATTCATCCAGGTAAAGAGCGGCAGCCGGCGCATCGTCATGCCCGGGGCGCGACAGGAGATCACGGTGGCGATGGTATTGACCGCGAAGCTAATCGTACCAAGACCGAGAACGAAAAGCGCGATCGCCCAGTAATCGACGCCGGGCGATGAGGAGTAAGGCGTCTCGCTCAGCGGCGCATAAGAGAACCAGCCGACCGCCGGTGCGCCGCCTGCGAGGATGCTAAAGTGCAAAAGAATTCCCCCAAACGGCTGGCACCAATAGCCAAAAGCGTTCAGGCGCGGGAACGCCATGTCGCGCGCACCGATCTGCAACGGCAGGATGTAATTTACGAACCCAAATAGCAACGGCATAGCAACGAGGAAAATCATCGTTGTGCCGTGCAAGGTGAAAAGCTGGTTGAACGTGTCCGGCGCAACCAAGTGATTGTTAGGCACGGCCAGCTGCAGTCGGATAACAAGCGCTTCGATTCCACCGACGATGAGAAAGAAGAGGCCGGTCAGCATGTAGAGAACGCCGATGCGCTTGTGATCCACCGTTGAAAGCCAGGCGAGCTCATAGTGTCTGCGCTTGGCGGGATCCAGAACGACGTCCTTGAGATAAGCTATGGTGTTAGTGCCGTTCATTGTAGCGATGAGAGATATCCCGCCAGTTGATCAAGCTGCTCGTCGGTGAGAGTAAAGTCCGGCATTAGCGCGCCCGGTTTAATGTGCTGCGGGCTTTTCAGCCAAAGGCGCATGTTAGCCGGCGTATTATCGATCATGCCGGAAGCCAGTTGTTTGCGGCTCCCGACATGAGTTAGGTCCGGTGCAACTCGCAAATTCGCACCAGCTACACCGTTAATCGCGTGACAGTTGATGCAGCTCATTGTTCGAAACAACTCCTGACCTTTTAATGCGGCGTTGGTGGTCGGAGATTGACCTGGTCTGAGTTGCGCCTGTTGCCACTGCTCGAATTGCGCCGGTTCATCGGCGACGACTAAAATGCGCATCCAGGCATGTTGGGTTCCGCAGAATTCCGAGCACTGGCCGATGTAATTGCCCGGCCTGTCCGCTTGTATCCAGATGTGGTTAGGTTGACCCGGCACATTCGACTCTTTGCGAGTCAACTGCGGTACCCAAAACTCGTGTAAGACATCCTTTGATTCCAACCGGACCGACAAACGCTTACCCGTGGGAATGTGAATTTCGTTAGCCGTGATCACTTTCGAACCGGGATACTCGACCTCCCACCAAAACTGATGACCCGTTATCACTAAGTCGGGCGCAGGCGCCGGGGGCGGATCAGCGCGATTCATCGCGCTGAGTGTTATGACGAAAAGGAAGATGACGATCAGAAACGGAACGATCGTCCAGGCGATTACCACCTTCCGGTTACCCTGGATCTGTCCCGGGTCGGGTTCACCGGCGCGCGAGCGAAAGCGAAAAATCGAGAAAGTTATCGCGCCGGTAACGATGACGAAAATTAGGGCGAAGACGATGCTTGAAACAATGCCGAGGTCGTAGATCGCCCGGGCGAGCGGCGACTGGGGATCAAGCGCGTTTGACGTATTCATCTGCCCAATCTTTCTTCTTGCGCTTTGCCGTTATAACAAGGCCGTTGGTATTTGTAAATCTGTTGCAAATCGGACTGCATTCGCTGTTTTAGGATTTGAGCCATTCTGATTTGCTCGAGCCTCGCGGGACAAGCACGGTCCGGAAGGATCCGGGTGTGCGCGACAACACGATCTGGTCGGTCATCCCCTGATAAATTCCGAGCGGTGTTTCGGCTGTGAAGAGATCAGGAGCAACGTAGGTGTGCTCGTCTGTCGAGCCGGATGTCGCTTTGGCGTACGCCTTGTCGAAGATGCCTAGCGACATTAACCACAGCACGATCCTCGTTAACGAAACAACCACAAGAAAGAATAAGCGGCCGCGCGCACCCTTGTTGTCGGGTGCATCTTTTGCCTTGGGAGGTTGTGTGGAGTTCGTGGTTTTCATTTGATATCGGACGCTCTGACCCACTCAACCCGGGCCAGAAACTCACCACGTGAAGTAGGTCCACCCGCCAGTAACGTTTCGTATCGAATATCCGGACTGGCTGCTAAGAAAAATACCGACTGAAGTGTGCTTCCGGAGCCCACGGGGATGACGCCTCGGCGCTGGAGAACGGTTCTGGCGCAATCCTCCCGCGTCCAAATGATGCATGGTTTTGCGGTGCCATGGCGGCAGCAGCGCTTGGTTAGACGGTCAGTTCCGCCTAACGAGAAAGAGATAAGCCACGATCCGACTTCGGCGAAATTTCGATTCCACAGAATATTTCCGCCGATGCATCTGGCGAGCTGGCCCGGTTACGATTCCTTTGTAAATGAGCGCCCTGCTTCACCCGAAGAAAATCACGGTTGACGGACTGTCAGTCCGCTATGCCGAAGGCGGCCAAGGCGGTCCCGACGCGATCCTGATGAGCCCGTGGCCTGAAAGCGTATACGCCTTCGAGCCAGCCTGGCCGCACCTCGCGGCTGCCGCGCACCTAGTCGCCATCGATCCCCCCGGCTTCGGCGGATCGGACTACCGCCAAATGCTGATGAACCCGAAGGCAATGGGGCATTTCATCCTTAACGTCGCTGACGCCCTTGGCCTGGATAACCCCCACATCGTCGGCCCCGACATCGGGACCTCCTCAGTACTGTTTGCTGCCGCCGCCGACCAGGACAGATTCCGCAGCATCGTCGTCGGCAGTGGCGGAGCCGCGGTACCGCTAGATGTCACCGGCGTTCTCAAGGAGTGGATCGAAGCACCCGACCTGAAGCCCTACCGCCAGATCGGCGGGCGCAAGATCGTCGAGATCGCCCTGGGCACCATCGCGGGTTACACCCCGTCAGACGAGATCCGCGAAGACTACATGTCTTGCTACGAAGGCGATCGCTTCGCCGACACCATCCCGTACGCCCAGAG
>Ga0310913_10001945_pt1 | contig 10876 bp, 10 predicted proteins | sample GREbulkMGOX082_FD_203447 | JGI IMG/M metagenome (GOLD analysis project Ga0310913, IMG submission 203447) | Lab enrichment of tropical soil microbial communities from Luquillo Experimental Forest, Puerto Rico - GRE.bulkMG.OX082 | ecosystem: Environmental > Terrestrial > Soil > Tropical forest >...
CTTCCTGTTCATGATCTTCATTGCTGAAGTTTCGTATACGGCAACGACTTTCAACAATCCGATGTATAACGACGAAATGCGAGTTGCCGACTTTCTCGAGGAGCCGCACGTTGCCATCGTCAAGGCGCTTCTACTCGAATTTCAGCCGACCTTCCTAGATATCCTACCCCTCTACATCCTGCTTTTGGTCATTTTCCCGGTAATCCTGCTCGGGCTGTGGGTACAGCCGCTATTGGTGCTGGTCCCATCGTTTCTCTTGTACGCCATCGTGCAGGCCACTGACGTGTCTGTGCCGGCCTATCCGGAGGGGCATGTCTGGTATTTCAACCCGCTCGCCTGGCAATTCCTGTTCACGGCGGGAGCAGCTCTCGGGCTTGGGGAGGCTCGGGCGAGACAATTTTCGCGCCCCGAGGGCGCGCCTCTGCTGATGGCGATCGTGATTGCCGCAATGGCGCTTATTGTAAAGCTCAGCTGGACGATCCACGGGGTCTGGGACCCCTTTCCTGGCCTCTTTTTAAAAGAAATATGGCCAGTTAACAAGAACAACCTGGCGCCTATCCGAGTTATATCTTTCTTTGCCGCAGTTGTTGTTGTTGGAACTTTAATAAAACCTGACGAGAAATTTTTGTATTCTTCGACATTGAGACCAATTGTATTGTGTGGGCAACAATCGTTAGAGATCTTCTGTTTTGGAATTTTGTTATCTGCGCTCGGTCACTTTCTTCTGTCCGAGTATGACTCGGCGATCGTGACCCAGCTCGCCGTCAATGTCGTTGGCGTTCTTGTGTTGTGTTCTACCGCGAAAATGATTGACTGGTATAAAAGCATGGGTAGAGCACCGCAGCCGATCAGAGCGGTGCGCAATCGTGGAGCGGGATGAGCCCATGACGAGGCGCCACCTGACCGGCGGCTTAATGCAGCGGGCGCTTTACCTGGCGGGCTGCCTGGGCGCCGCAGCAATGTTGTCCTTGCCGTCCGCTTTTGGAGACGACGCTCGGTGCGATGTTCCCTCAGAGTTGACGCGAGTCGAGGTCACTTTGCCGCATCTGAGCGAGACGCTGCGGGCAGGGAACCTGGTCAAGATCGTCGCCATTGGTGGAGCCTCAACCACCGGCGCGGCGGCCGGATCCCCCAACCTTGCCTATCCGCATCGGTTACAAGAGATACTTAACCACTGGTACCCGGCTGTCCCGATCACAGTGGTAAATAAGGGGGTGCCGCGACAAACCGCGCAGCAGATGCTGGAGCGGTTTCCAAGCGACGTCCTCGCTGAGGATCCGATCTTGGTGATTTGGGAGACCGGCACCACCGATGCCGTCCGCGGAGTCGAAATCGATGATTTCGCGGCCGCGCTTCAAGGTGGGATTGACCAACTCAAGACACGCAAGATCGACATTATTCTTGTAGATATGCAATTCTCTCGCAGCACAGTGACCGTCATAGACTTTGAACGTTATTTGACCACCCTTCATCGGGTCGGGGAGGTTAACGAGTTGTATGTCTTTCCGCGCTTCGACATGATGCGGTATTGGAGCGAGCAGAACGTGTTTAATTTCGACCGGGTAGCTAAGAACGAGCGGGCGAGCCTAGCGGCCAGCGTCTACGAATGTATCGGCGGCAAGCTGGCGGAAGCGATCCGCCTGGCGCTCCAGTGATGCGGCGTCTCTCGGTCGGATGGCTTGGTGTCGGTTTTGCCAGCATGGTGGCGTCGCTGGGCTCGACCTTCGCCGAGCCATCAGAGCTCGCCGCCATCCCGAGCTGTGCGGTGCCGCCGGCACTATCCGAGATAGGGCTGGGACTCGATCGCAGCGCCAGTCGAATTGATCAGGGAAGCTCATTGACCATCGTCGCGATGGGCTCTTCCTCGACGCAGGGCGTCGGCGCGAGCGCCCCGTCCATGAGTTACCCCAGCCGCCTCCAGGGAGAGCTGAGGGATCGTTTCCCGGCTATCGGGGTCCGAGTTCTAAACCACGGCATCGGCGGCCAGGACGTGGGTGAAGAGCTGAACCGTCTCGACCGTGACGTCGTCGCGGAGCATCCCGATCTGGTGATCTGGCAGGTTGGCACGAATGCTGTCCTGAGACGCGAAGATCTAGCAGCCGACGAAGAGTTAATCCGGCGCGGCGTCTCCTTGATGAAGGAGTACGGAATCGACATCGTCTTGATGGATCTGCAATACGCGCGACGGGTACTCGCGCGCCCAGCTTGGGGCGAGATGGAGCGGATTATCAGAGAGATCGCGCGAAGCAATCACGTAGGCCTATTTCGCCGATTCGAGATCATGCAGGAATGGGAACGCACCCAGCAGCTGGCTCCTGCGCCGATGATCGGCCCCGACGGGCTCCACATGACGGATGCGAGCTATGGCTGTCTTGCTAGCCAGCTGGCGGAGGCGCTAGCGTGGAATTGGTGGTCGCACGGTAAGATTGCGAAGTCGTTGCACCAAAACCCCGACACCGTGTCGAGGCTTTCCCAACCCGCGAACGCACCGCTCTCCACTGCGGTAAAACCGCACTAAATCCCGGGAGGTAAATCCAAGCGCGATCGGTGGAACGGCGCCTCTCTTGAGTTGCGGGTTCTTCCGTAGAGGGCAACGCAACTCCACTGGCGGAAGAAAATCCTTGCATGAGAAAGGCCTCGGTCCGAAATTGACGGGAGGCTGGGGTGCCGTCAGCCCGCGGTGAAGACCGCGGCAACGGCGGCTGAGATTAAACCCACTGAACCTGGTCGGGCGAGCCCGGCGAAGGGAGTCCGTTATCATCCCGACGATCACCGTTTCGTCGTCTCTCCCGAAGACTGTCGTCATTGGCGCCGGCGTGATGGGGCTCGGCATCGCGTGGCGTCTCGCGCAGTCCGGCTGTCCGGTCACCGTCTATGATCGCGGCGAGGCCGGGCGGGGCGCGAGCTGGGCGGCTGCCGGCATGCTGGCCGCCGCGGTCGAGACCGAGCCCGGCGAGGAGAGGCTACTGGCGCTGACGCTCGAAAGTCAGAGGCTGTGGCCCGCTTTTGCGCGCGAACTCGAAGCCGCGTCCGGGATCTCGATCGGCTACCGCGGTGAGGGCACGATGGTCGTCGCCTTGACGCACGACGACGTCGAGCAGCTCCGCTTCACCTATCAGTTCCAGAAGAGCCTAGGCCTTGAGCTCGATTGGCTGTCGGGGCCCGACGCGCGGCGCCGAGAGCCGCATTTGCGCTCCGGGATCCCGGGGGCGGTGCTGAGCCTCCGCGATCATCAGGTGGAAAATCGTCTTCTCGGCACTGCCCTTGCCGAAGCGGCGCGCCGGGCCGGTGTGGTGCTCCACGAACACTGCCCGGTTCGCGAAGTGGCGCTCGCGTGCGGGCGGGCTTGCGGCGTAGTGACCGATCGCGGGAGAGATCGCGCGGATGTCGTCGTTCTGGCGGCAGGCGCCTGGTCGCGCGAGATCGGCGGCATTCCTAGCTCGCACCTGCCTCCTGTTCGCCCGATCAAGGGGCAAATGCTGGCGGTGCGCATGGACCCGGAAACGCCATTGCTGCGTCACGTGATGTGGTTGCCGCGCGGCGGATATCTGGTCCCTCGTCTGGATGGACGGCTCCTGGTCGGTGGCACTGTCGAAGAACGTGGCTTCGACGACTCGCTCACCGCAGGTGGTCTGCTCGCGCTGATCGAAGGCGCGTGGCGCGCGGTGCCGGCGATCGAGGAGCTGCCAGTCGCCGAAACCTGGGTAGGCTTCCGCCCAGGTTCGCGGGACGACGCGCCGATGCTCGGTCCCAGCGGGATAGACCGGCTCATACTGGCTACCGGGCACCACCGCAACGGTATCTTGCTGACACCGGTGACTGCCCGGTCGATCAGCGCCTATGTTTTGACCGGCCGATTGCCGGAGAGCGTGCAGCCGTTTACACCGGAGCGTTTTTTGAGCACACGGCTTCAGACCACCGAGAAACCGGACCCGGAGGCACGATGACGCGGATGCGGATTAATGGCGTTGAGGAGGAAGTCGCAGCGACAACTGTTACGGAGCTGCTCGTGACCCGCGGCGTCGATCCGACAGCACGTTTTCTCGCCATCGCGGTCAACGGTGGGGTCGTGCGCCGAGCGGAATGGCCCTCCAGAGAGCTTTCGCCCGGCGATACTGTCGAGATCGTCCGTCCACTCCAGGGCGGCTGATGCAACCGTTCCAGGATATAGCTCATGACTGATCCACTCGTTATAGCTGGTACGACGCTGAAATCGCGGCTCTTCGTCGGAACTGCGGGCTACCCGAACCAGCAGGTGTTGCTCGACTGCCTCGAGGCGAGCGGGGTGGAGATCGTGACAGTCTCGATCCGGCGGATCAGCCTAGAAGGCTACTCCGAGAGTCTGGTGGATCTACTCGGCGGGCGATATCGGCTGCTGCCGAATACGGCAGGCTGCGCTACCGTACGAGATGCGGTTCTCACCGCCGAGCTCGCCCGCGAGGCGCTCGATACGGAGTGGCTGAAGCTTGAGCTGATCGGTGATCGCGAAACGCTTTATCCCGATGTCGAGCAGCTCGTTCGCGCGGCCGAGGAACTGGTACGCAGCGGGTTCACGGTGCTTCCCTATTGCAACGAGGATCCGGTGACCTGCCAAAAGCTCGCGGACGTCGGATGCGCCGCGGTGATGCCGCTGGGGTCGCTGATCGGCTCCGGGATGGGTATCGCAAACCCGGCCGCGATCGAGTTGATCTGCTCGCGCAGCCCGGTTCCGGTGGTGCTCGATGCAGGCATCGGGACGGCTTCGGATGCGGCACTCGCGATGGAGCTCGGCTGCGATGCGGTGCTGGCCAACACCGCGATCGCCAAGTCGCACGATCCGCTGCGCATGGCGGCGGCAATCCGTGCCGGGGTTGAAGGAGGGCGGCTCGCGCGGCTCGCCGGACGAATTCCGAAACGGCGCTTCGCCGAGCCGTCAAGCCCGCAACTAGGCCTGGTCGGCACCTGAAGGGGCCGCTCGGTTTGGTTTCCCGCGCGGCGAGGCGTTATCTCGGTCACTCGATATGATTTTTGCCGTCCCGCTCTATGACGATAATCCGACCGCCCGCGACCCGATCGTCACCTATATGCTAATCGGCCTGTGCGTCGGCGCCTTCCTTTGGCAGCTTGGGCAAGACGAGCGCGCGATCCTCTACGGATACGGCATGGTCCCGGCCCGTTTGTTCGGCCTGTGGCATCTGCGGCGCGCCCACGAGGTCGTGCCGGCATGGACGACGCTGGTGACCAGCATGTTCCTGCACGGCGGCTGGTTCCACCTGATCGGCAACATGCTGTTCCTGTGGATCTTCGGTAACAATATCGAAGATCTGCTCGGCCGCGGGCGCTTTCTTTTTTTCTATCTCTGTTGTGGTGTCGTGGCGGCGGTGATCCAGGCCTTTTCAAGCTACGGATCGCACGTGCCGATGGTCGGGGCGAGCGGCGCCATCGCGGGGATTCTCGGTGCCTATCTGCTGCTCTACCCCAATGCCAATGTTCACGTTTTCGTCTGGATCATAATCTTCTTTCGCATTGTCAACATACCGGCCTGGATATTGCTCGGCTTGTGGTTCGCGACGCAGCTCTTGAGCGGGCTCGCGAGGGCGCCCGGAACCCCCGGGGTGGCATTCTGGGCTCATGTCGGGGGTTTCGTCAGTGGAATAATCCTCATTACATTGTTGCGTCCGCGGGGCTTGGCGCTGTTGCAGCCGCCTCGCAGTCGTGTCTTCGCCGCGGTACCTCCGAGGGCATTCGCCGGTCGTCGCACCTTTCACCACGGTTCGGTCCCATCGGTCGGCCGCCCATATCGACACGAGCGGGGGCTGTCGGATTGAGCCGACCGGCTCTTACCGAGCTCGAGCTTGGCTAGGCGCCGCCGGTCGAGCGACTTTCTGCAACAGGAAAAGCCATCTTTCGACCCGCTTCCGGTTTTTTGCGAAATCGTATTCGCCGTACCGAGCGCGGCTGTACAAGGCGATACTAGAACGGGCCGGCCCGAGAGGAATCAGCTCTACTGTTACAATGTCAGGGAACCGAAATACTGGGGAATGCTGGATGTAAACGTAGCTCCGTGGCCCGAGATCGGTGGCGGCCCGCACGACACGAGGCTCCCCTGAGATCATCTCTACCCAATACTCGCGCAACCGGTCCCATGGCAGGTCGAAACCCGGGCTGGTGATGGCGGCAGCCGCCGAGCAATAATCCAACGGACAGGCGAGAAAGCCGTTTTTCGGTAGCGGCGAGCGTAGCTCGGAGATGCTCACGACCTCTTGCGGAGCAAGCCGGTCCTCCGCCCCACTGCCCATATAGATCCGCAATGCGAGCCCCGGCAGCAAGATCGCGAGCCCAAGTGCGAGCAGCGCCATCCTAATCAGTCGACCGACGTGCACCCTCCTCCCTCTCGCCGAGTACAGAGCTTGGCGCGAGACTCGACCCAGTATGCCATAAGATCTCAGGCTTCAAAGGGGCAGAATATGAATCGACGATCGCGGTCCCACGAGTCTCGTTCCGCCAGCAGGGCAGAAAATGGGGTATGTGTACCGGTCTATGCGCCAGAAGGCCTAGCCGAGGGGATTGACATACTTTCCGTCGAACCGGTTTTCGCAGAAATTTTGGGGGGTGCCGGGCAGCCCCGATTTCGGCGCCGCCGCAATGGGTTCGGCACGCTGCTGCACATCATCCTCGAGCAGCAGGTGTCGATCGACGCCGCGGCGGCGATGCACAGAAAGCTAGTCGGGCTCTGTCACCCGTTGACGCCGGAAGCCTTTCTTGCGCTAGACGATGCGACCCTTCGTTCGTGCGGCTTCAGTCGGCAGAAGATGGGGTATGCCCGTCACCTCGCCGAGATGGTCGGCAGCGGCAAATTCGATTTAGGCCGGCTTAGCGCTACCGACGACGAGGCGGCTCTTGCCGAATTGCTGTCCATCAAGGGAATCGGACGCTGGAGCGCCGAAATCTATCTGCTCTTCGCACTCGGACGACCGGACATCTGGCCAGCCGGTGATCTCGGTCTGCAGGTCGCGATCGGCGATCATTTGTGCTTCGGCGCGCGACCGGACGAGGTCGAGATGCGCCGTCTCGGCGAGGCGTGGCGTCCTTGGCGCTCGGTCGCCGCTTGTCTTTTCTGGCAGTCCTATCTCCATGCCCGGGGGAGGACGGCGCCACGCCTTCCGCCTGAACTCTATGCCTGAGGTTTAAGCCCTGGCATCATGGGCCAGAACTGCGATCCGCGGGATAGTGCTATGGCGACCAGTTTTCCCGATGGCTTTTTGTGGGGTGCCTCGACGGCGGCCTATCAAATCGAGGGCGCTGTCGCCGAGGATGGACGCGGGCCGTCGATCTGGGATACGTTCAGCCATCTCCCCGGGAGGATCCTCGGCGGCGACAACGGGGACATCGCTTGCGACCACTACCATCGCTGGCCGCAAGATTTGGCGCTGATGAGCGAACTCGGCATCAGCGCCTATCGTCTGTCCACGGCTTGGCCGCGCATTCTCCCCGAGGGAAGGGGTCGATCAAATGAAAAGGGGCTGGAGTTCTACGACCGTCTGGTCGACGCGGTCATGGCGGCCGGTATCGAGCCCTGGATCTGTTTATATCACTGGGACCTGCCGCAGGCGCTCGAGGATCGCGGCGGCTGGCAGAACCGGGATATTGCTTCGTGGTTCGCCGATTACGCGTATTTGACTGTGCGCCGGCTCGGCGACCGGGTGAAGCACTGGGCGACGTTCAACGAGCCGAACGCCGCGAGCATCAAGGGCTATTGCGACGGCGACCACGCCCCGGGCATCCGTGGACGGGGGAGCGCACTCAGGGCAATACACGTCATGAACCTCGCGCATGGGCTGGGTGTCGAAGCGATGCGGTCGGAGCGTCCTGATCTCCTGATCGGAAATATCTACAACTTCCATCCTAGGGAGCCGGCCAGCGAACGTGAGCAAGACGAGGCCGCCGCACAGATGCTTGACGCACTATGGAACCGCTCGTCCCCTGATCCGCAGATCCATGGGCATTATCCCGAGCCGCTCGCCGCGGAAATGGAGGAACTCATAGAGCCCGGCGACCTCGACATAATCAGACGCAAGCTGGATTATTTTGCGATCAACCACTACACGAGAACGCGAGTGCGTCATGACCCAGACCATCCCTTTGAGGTCGCGGTCGTGGCGCCATCGCCTGGAACGCGGGTTACGGAAATGGGTTGGGAGATTGTTCCCGACTCCTTTCGTTCCGCGCTGATCGAGGTCAAGGACCGCTACAGCAGCGATTTGCCGATTTACATCCTCGAGAATGGGGCTGCGTTCGCCGATCGAGTCGAAGCGGACGAACGGATCCGCGACGAGCCGCGCATCACGTATTTGCGCGACTATCTCGGGGCGGTACTCGACGCCATCGAAGCTGGAGTGCCGGTGCGCGGCTATTTCGTTTGGTCGCTACTTGACAATTTCGAGTGGGGGTTCGGCTACAGCAGACGGTTTGGCCTTGTCCATGTCGACTTTGCCACACTTGAGCGGCGGCCCAAGGACTCTTTCCATTTCTATTCCGAACTCGCCAGCGGCGCCGCGCTCGACAGGGAATAGAGGCGAGTGGCAACCACAGCACGCTCGCCCGGTCGATATGTACAGAGCGGCGACCTCGGTTCCGAGGTGCAATCAAACGTTGTTTCGTTGATCGATCGTCACTGCACCTGCAGCAAATCTGCAGCAAATGTCTTCTTAAGGTTGTAACGCTCGCGCAGCTCGATGGCCGCCGGGACCGGTCGTTTCGATATGATTAAGGCAATTTTCATGATGGTGATTGCCGCCGTGCAGGGGTTCGCTTTGTGTTCTTTTCTAGATGCCTAGCGGCTGTCGTCCGCGCAGCAGCTCAGCGTGGCGGCGACGATGGTCGCGATCAACGCGTTGGAAGTCGAGTACATACAAAAAGCTGAGGGTTGGTAGAAATTTCGCACGGACCTTGCCTTGCCCCGATCCGATAGCCACGGCCCGTCGTCAAAGTCCTGCCCTATTACGTTCTTGTTATGTTCGGATATTGGTAACGCGCTTTCCCTAATTTTCGGACCCCTCTCGCCCGGCCCAAATTTCCCCGAGTAGGCCGGCGCCTCGAGGACGATCTCGAATTTTTGATGCTACGGATCTCTCAGCTGCCGACCGCCGCGTATCTCTGGCGGGCGCGCGTGAATAGTCCAGAGGTGGGCGAGTTGGGAGAACCCACCGTAACATGCGAAGCTAGTGTACAGAATGGCACATTTAGGTGTTCGCGTTTCTCTTTTTTCGTTATGGTTAATCTGCATGCGCAAGAACGCCATCGCGGTTCTAGATGGCCGTGACGCCAGACAATAAGGGAGACGCGCCGGTGAGTGAGAAAGTTTTTGAACTTGGCCGGCGAGAACTGCTTGCGTCGGCTGGGGTGCTCGGCCTTACCCTGGCGACAGGGGGCTGCGAGCAGCTCCTGGAGGCCATTGCCAACCGGCCTACCAGGCGCAACATTGCCAATCTGGCACCGAACGATCCGATCTTGCAGAACTATCGCGCTGCAATCTCGGCAATGAAGGCGTTGCCCAACAGCGACCAGCGAAACTGGATGAACCAAGCCGATATACATTTTAACCACTGTTCGCACGGCAATTGGTTTATTCTACCCTGGCACCGTCCCTATCTGCTCTGTTTCGAACGGATTTGCCAGAAGCTGAGCGGCAATGCTCAATTCGCCATCCCATATTGGAACTGGGCAGAGCATCCCACTGTGCCTGATGTATTTTACGCGAGTGGAGACGTCCTGAACGATACGACCAAAACCTTGCCACAAGGGACGCCAATCGCCGCCGAGTTTGTATCCCATTCGGTTCTCGAAGGTATCCTTGACGAGACGAATTTCCAGGTGTTCGGGTCTTACAAGTCGACTACGCAGCAAGGACCCGGCGGCATCGGCCGCATAGAGGGTACACCGCACAACAACGTGCATACCTCGATCGGGGGCCATATGGGCGCGTTCCATTCGCCTCTCGATCCGATTTTCTGGACGCATCACGCGATGCTTGACTTCTGCTGGGTGGACTGGAATTTCAACCGGCAGAACCAGAACCCGAACGACCCGGCGTGGTACAATTTACATTTCACCGACTTTGTTGATGAGAATAACAACTCGGTGGATGTCAGTGTGGCGATCACCCAGCTGTTTCCAATCTTCAGCTATCATTATGGACCCTCGCAGATCGGTACTTCGATCGCCCAGTTACAGGTGCGCACGCAGGCGGAGGCGGACGCATTGAAAGCCTTCGTCCAGCGCGGCGGCAATGCCGAGATCCCAATCCAGGCGCGGTTCCGCTTCGCGCAGCCAACGGCAGTCACCGTGGGCCGCGCGGCACCGGTCCAATTGAAGATCGAGCGCGGCGTGCTTGAGAGGGCCTTGGCGGCCGCAGGCACGGGGCGGGTTCTGCTTACGCTGCAGCAAGTGGAGCCTCCGGCAGCGGCCGATTTTTTTGTGCGTGTCTTTGTCAACGCGCCGGGCCCGGTTTCTGCCGACACGCCGATCAGCGATCCCCACTACGCCGGGAGCTTCGCTTTTTTCCTTGACGCGACCGCACATCAGGCAATGGCTATGGGAAGACCGGGCTTTGTGGTGGATGTCAGTGAGACGCTGCGGCGGATCGGCCCAAGCGATAAGCTCACTCTACAGTTCGTGGCGGTCCCGTATCCCGGCCGGGTAGTGCAGGCGCGCAGCTTTTCGATCACCGGATTGGAGCTTGCAGTTACACAACCCCAAAATCCGCCGAGTTGACCGCAGGGGTTTCTTGCTAGGCCTTGCCGGGCTGGCGGCGGCACCGGCCGAGGAGTGCCGGCTTCTTCTCACGCCGGCATCGCCGCGTGGGACATGTCCGACACCGGTCGGTTTACCCCGCTTG
>Ga0310913_10001950_pt1 | contig 10854 bp, 11 predicted proteins | sample GREbulkMGOX082_FD_203447 | JGI IMG/M metagenome (GOLD analysis project Ga0310913, IMG submission 203447) | Lab enrichment of tropical soil microbial communities from Luquillo Experimental Forest, Puerto Rico - GRE.bulkMG.OX082 | ecosystem: Environmental > Terrestrial > Soil > Tropical forest >...
CACGGTCGAGCCGATGATCAATCTCGGCCGCCCGCACGTGAAGGTGCTTTCCGACGGTTGGACCGCGGTGACGCGCGACCGCTCGCTCTCCGCCCAGTTCGAGCACACCGTGGCGGTGACCGAGGCCGGCGTCGAGATCTTCACGCTGTCGCCGCAAGGGCTCGATCGCCCGCGCCCCTCCGCCGCGCCGCGCGCGTAGCGCCGCGCCGCCATTGCAAAATCGGACGGAGCGGGCATCCTTGCGCGCGGCGCCGACGCGATCGAGCGCGCGGCGCGGATGATGGTCCGATGCCCGAGCGCGACAAAACGACGACATCGCCCGCCGACAAGGCGGCGCATTACCACGGCCATCGCCAACGCCTGCGGCAACGATTTCTCGCGGCCGGAAGCGAAGCGATCAGCGATTACGAAATGCTCGAGCTCATCCTGTTTCGCGCCATCCCGCAGCGCGACGTGAAGCCGCTCGCAAAGAATCTGCTCGCCGCGTTCGGCTCCTTCTCCGAGGTGATCGCTGCGCCAGCGGAACGACTCAAGGAGGTCGACGGTCTGGGAGAGGCCGCGATCACCGAGCTCAAGATCGTGCAGGCGGCGGCCAATCGCCTCGTGCGCGGCGAGGTCAAACAGCGCCAGGTGCTCTCATCGTGGTCGAACGTGCTCGACTATTGCCGCGCCGCCATGGCCTTCGAGAACAAGGAGCACTTCCGCATTTTATTCCTCGACAAGGGCAACCACCTGATCGCCGACGAGCAGCATCAGACCGGCACCGTCGATCACACCCCGGTCTATCCGCGCGAGGTGGTCAAGCGCGCGCTCGAACTCTCCGCCACCGCCGTCATCCTGGTGCACAACCATCCCTCGGGCGATCCCACTCCCTCGCGCGCCGACATCGACATGACGCGAGCGATCGTCGAGGTCGCGCGGCCATTGGGCATTGCCGTGCACGACCACCTCATCGTCGGCAAGGACGGCCACGCGAGTCTCAAGGCGCTGAAGCTGATGTGACTCGAGATCGCGGAGAACGCCCGGCGCCTCCGGCGCGCCTAAGCGCGACACGTTGAAGTCGCGCCGCTCACCGGGTCATAAACGCGACACATTTACTTATTATCGTAGTACGATAATATATCTACGCACAAATTGAACTTATTCGCATCGTCAGGGGAGAGACACAATGTCGGAAGCTACGAGCCACGGCCAGGCATCACCATTCAACGCGACGCCGCTGCGGACGGGCTTGCGCGCGCGCATTGCTTGGATTTGCCACGCGCTGCGCCTTGCGGCCGTGATTTGGGTCGTCTGGGACTTGGTCTTTGTCGTCCTCCATTGGAGCGACAAGGCAGCGGTGCTGCAGAGCTATGAACGGGTGTTCTCGAGTACTCTCACTGTATCGACGGCGCGCTACGCGGTTGCCTTTGCTGTGGTCATGGTCAGCATGGCCGTCATCTTCGTCATCGCCTTCTGCATTTGGCGGCTCGCTGGGACCTATCTGGCCGGGCGCGTGTTTACGGTCGATGCCGCGCTGTGGCTTCGCCGTGGGGGCATTGCAGGTCTCGCCGGCATCATCATCAGCGTGATCGCTCGCGTCGTGGTCGCGAGCATTCTGACGGGTCGATGGGTGCCGATGTCGCCGCTCGGGTTCTTCTACATCCTGCCGCAGGATGTCCTTCACCTGACCTTCGTCATTTTCGTCTTAGCGCTCGCCCACATCTTCAAGGCGGCGGCCGAGATGGCCGATGATCAGGCGCAGATCGTCTAGGAGACCACATGCCCATCATCGTCAACCTCGATGTCATGCTGGCGCGACGCAAGACGCGCTCAAAGGAGCTGGCCGAGCAAATCGGCATCAGCGAGCAGAACGTATCGCTGTTGAAGTCGGGCAAGGTCAAAGGCGTCCGCTTCGAGACGCTCGAACGGATTTGCGCTGCGCTCGACTGCCAGCCCGGCGATATTCTGGAATATCGACCCGAGGCCGAAGGCGAGAAATGAATCATCTCGGTGCACGGCCACCTCGTCGTCGGCAAGGACGGGCACGCGAGTCTCAAGGCGCTGAAGCCGATGTGACTCGAGTCGCGGAGAAACGCGCTGCCGCCGTGGGAAGCGAGACTTACTCCGCAATTGGTAATTGCACTTCAACAAAATACGCCTAGTCTAAAGCAGAAAAGTGGACGGCTCCCTTCCGCAGTAATCTCCACAGATCAGACCGATGCCTAAGAATGTCGTCGTCTGCTGTGATGGAACCGCGAACGAGTTCGCGCGGGACAGAACCAACGTCGTCAAACTCTTTTACACACTTATTCACGATCCGTCGCGACAGACAGCGTTTTATCACCCCGGCTTGGGCACAATGGAGGCTGCGGGCGCGCTCACCACTTTCAGCCGCAAGCTCACCAAATTGGCCGGGCTGGCAATCGGTTACGGCCTCGAAACGGATATTCGAGACGCGTATGTCTTCCTTATGAACTATTTTCAGGAAGGCGATCGGCTCTTCCTGTTCGGCTTCAGCAGAGGCGCGTACACGGCACGCGCCGTTGCCTCGCTCCTTCACATGTACGGCCTGATCCGAAAAGGAGACGAACCGCTTGTGCCGTATGCCATCCGCATGCTGATGGCCATAAACCGAGCTCAAGGGAGAACAAAGGCCAACCAACCTTCGCAGGTGCGTGCTCTCTTCAAACTGGCTGATGAATTCAACGCGCATTTTTCCGGTACGCCGTGTAAGCCATATTTCGTCGGCGTATGGGACACCGTGAGTTCCGTAGGCTGGATCGAGAACCCGCTCCGGCTACCCTACACCGCAAACAACCTGGATATTCAAATTGGCCGGCATGCGATAGCGATCGACGAACGACGCGCGTTCTTCCGGCCAAATCTCTGGCGCCCGACCGCAACCGGGGGACCACGAGACCTTAAGCAGGTTTGGTTCCCTGGCGTGCATTGCGACGTCGGTGGCGGTTATCCAGAGACCGAAAGCGGCTTGTCGAAAGTCCCGCTCGAATGGATGCTGCGAGAGGCGGCCTCAGCCGGCCTGCTGACCGACCCAGCCAAGGTGAACAGGGTGCTGGGACGCTCGGACGGCGGATACGTTCCACCCGATCCCAAAGCGGCCATGCACGAGCCGCTGACTCCGGCCTGGTGGGTCGCCGAGTTCATCCCAAAACGACACTACAATTGGGATCGTCATAAGGAAGAACGGCGCATGAATCTGTTTCGTCGGCGCACGATTCCCGATGGTTCGATGATCCATGACGCCGCATATCAACGCGGGGCGGACTACCAGAAGCTCTTGCCCGCGAATGCCGTCCGCGTGAGTTAGGTCGAAACCGCACTGTCATGATTAAAGTTTGAAACGGGGGTCCACATCGACGCCTTGCGAAGGTCGGTCAATTTGCTCGATCGGCCCGGCGGCGATCTGGGTCGCGCTCGCGCCGCGCGCGCAGGCTAACTCCGGGAGGCCAAGACGAACCGCCGTGCATCATCGAAATGCCGGCACCGTTATGGACTGGCGGCGCCGGCCCCATGTCCCGTGCCCGGCGTCGAACACGCCGGCGCAGGCCGCGCCGCAGTCGACGCAGCGGCCGTCGGCTGAGAGATTCCACGCCGTGAGATCGTACCAGTCGCGGCCGATGAGGGTCGCGCCGCAGCCGTGGCAATACGTGCTCTGGCCCGCGCCATCGTGGATATTGCCGGTATAGACGTAATGCAGACCCGCCTCGAGCGCGATGCGCCGCGCCATCTTCAGCGTCGCTGGCGGCGTCGCAGGCGTATCCATCATCTTCCAGTCCGGATGAAAGGCGGTGAAGTGCAGCGGCACGTCGGGGCCGAGATGCTCCATCACCCAGCGGCTCTCCGCCTCGATTTCCTCGGGCGAGTCGTTCTCGCCGGGAATGAGCAACGTCGTGATCTCGAACCAAACGTCGGTCTCGTGCTCGAGGTATTCGAGCGTCTCGAGCACGGGGTCGAGCTTGCCCGAGCACAACGTCTTGTAGAACCCCTCGGTGAATCCCTTGAGATCGATGTTGGCGGCGTCCATGTGGCGGAAGAATTCGGTCCGCGGCTCACGCGCGATGTAGCCGGCGCTTACCGCCACCGTCTTGATCCCGCGCGCGCGGCAGGCCTGCGCCACGTCCACCGCGTATTCCAGAAAGATCACCGGGTCGTTGTAGGTGAATGCGACCGAGCGGCAGCCGCTTCGCACCGCCGCTTGCGCGATCGCCTCCGGCGAGGCGCGATCCTGAACGCGATCGAGCGCGCGCGCTTTCGAAATGTCCCAGTTCTGGCAGAACTTGCAGGTCAGGTTGCAGCCGGCCGTGCCGAAGGACAGCACCGGCGTGCCGGGGAGAAAGTGATTGAGCGGTTTCTTTTCGATCGGATCGATGCAAAAGCCGGAGGAGCGGCCATACGTGGTGAGCAAGATCTGGTCGTTCTGGCGCGCACGCACGAAGCATAGGCCGCGCTGGCCTTCATGCAGCTTGCAGTAGCGCGGGCACAGGTCGCACTGGACGCGCCCGTCCTCCAGTCGATGCCAGTAGCGGCCCGGCACGCCCTCGATGACCGATTGATCCATGTTCAAGCCGGCGTAAATTCGGGCACCATATTATATCCGAAGATGTGGATAGCGGGCGAGGTCGAGGCAACGGTGGAGAAAGCTTCGCAACGCACGAAAATCCGGCCGCCAGCGGCGGCGGGCCTGTTCTATGCCGGGCATCGGCAGCAGCTGCAGACGACCGTTGCGGAATTGCTCGGCGAGGTCGCACCATCCGCCAACGTGCTCCCCAAGGCGCTGATCGCGCCACACGCGGGCTACGTCTATTCGGGCCGCGTGGCGGCCGAGGCCTTTGCGACGCTGCGTGCGAGCGCGCAATCGATCGCGCGCGTGGTGCTGATCGGGCCGCCGCACTTCGTTCGCCTGCGCGGGATCGCCGCCCCGACGGTCGACGCCTTCGAAACGCCGCTCGGTTGCGTGCCGGTCGACCGCGATGCGCTCGCCGCCATCGCCGATCTGCCGTACGTCGTCGCGGCTGATGCCCCGCACGCGCCCGAGCATTCGCTCGAGGTCGAGCTCCCCTTCCTGCAAGCGCTCTTGCCCAACTTCGCGGTGGTGCCGCTGGTGATCGGCGACGCCGCGCCGCGAGATGTCGCCGAGGCGCTGCGGCGGCTCTGGGGCGGGCCGGAGACGCTGATCGTGGTCAGCTCCGACCTGTCGCACTATCACGACTATGACACGGCGCGCCGCCTCGATGCCGCCACCGCCGCAGCGATCGAACGCGGCGAGTGGGAACGCCTCGGGCCCAACCAAGCCTGCGGCTTTCTCGCGGTGGCGGGCCTTCTGGTGGAGGCGAGCCGCCGCCGCCTCACCCCGCGGCGGCTGTCATTGTGCAACTCGGGAGACACCGCGGGACCGCGCGATCGCGTGGTCGGCTACGGCGCCTGGGTGGTCGAACAGCCGGATGCAGCGGCCTGAGCGACGCCGCTCACGCTCGCCGCCGTGATGTTTGTTACTCGGGCTTGAGCTTTGCCGCTTTGACGATATCGCGGAAGCGCTCGTAGTCGCGGCGCATGCGAACGCCGAACTGCTGCGGACTTTCCTTCAAGGGCTCCAAACCACTCTCGGCCAGGCTGCGCTGGACCTCCGGATCGTCCTGCATCGCATGGATGTGCCGCGCCAGCGTGGCGATCACGGGCGCCGGCGTCCCTTTCGGAGCGACGATCCCAAACCATGTGGCGAATTCATACTCCGGCAGACCGGCCTCGGCCGACGTTGGCAGCCAAGGAACCGCCTTGAGCCGTTGTGACTGAGCCACCGCCAAGACCTTGGCAAGGCCGGCTTCGACTGGGCCGCGCACCGCGCCCCAGCCGGCAAACGTGAGCTGAATGTGCCCGCCGACAAGGTCGTTCACAGCCGGTCCGACCCCGCGATAGGGCACGTGCAGGATGTCGACCCCGGCCAATTGCTTGAACATTTCGCCCGCAAGATGCGGCGCTGTTCCCGGCCCCCCGGATCCGTAGCTCAGCTTGCCCGGGCTTTGCTTGGCGAGCGCAATCAGCTCCCGCAAGTCGTCGGCCGCGACCTTGGCGTTGGCGACGACGAGAATGGGGGAGCTCGTGACCGGGGCGACCGCCACGAGATCGTTCAACGGATCGAACGTCAGGTCCGCGTATATGTGCGGATTGATCGCGACGTTGCCGAGCTGAATGAGTCCGATCGTGTAGCCGTCCGGCGGGGCTTTCGCGATCGCCTCCGCGCCAAGATTGCCGCCGCCGCCGGGGCGATTTTCAATCACGATACTCTGCCCCAAGGCTTTGCCGACATGCTCGGCGGTGACGCGCGCGGCGATGTCCATGAGCCCGCCGGCAGCCGTCACGACTAGGAGACGGATGGGTCGTGTCGGATAGTCTTCAGCCAAAGCGCTCGGCGCGCCGAACGTCCCAGCTGCTGCGACCGCGGCGACGACGCATCCATAACCCAGCCAACTCACGCTCACTCTCCCGGGCAAAGGCACGATCTCGACCACGCATCACTTCGGCAGAACGCGATCGGCCGGAAGCTCTCGCGGTTTCGGCCCCGGACTAAAACTCCGGAATCGTCGCGAGCTCGAGCCCACCGGGGCGGTGCGTGCCCGCCGTTGCGCCGCGGCTACTTGCTGCCGATGACGGCGTAGCCCTGGATTTCGACCTTGGCTTCGGGGATGGCCAAGGCGGTGACGGTGATGAGGGCGCTGCCGGGGAAATTGTCGCCGAATATTTCGCGCCGAAGCTGGGTGAGGCGGTCGCCGTAGCGCACGTCGGTGATGAACACCGTCATCTGCACCATGTCGCTGAGCTTGCCGCCCGCCTTTTCCAGCGTGGCATTGAGGAGCTTGAAGATCTGCCGCACCTGTCCGTCGAGATCGCCGGCGAGTGACTTGCCGGAGTCGTCGACGACCGCGAGCTGCCCCGCCAGCCACACGATCTTGCCGCCCTCGGTGATCACCGCCTGCGAGTAGCCGCGCGTCTGCGGACGCTCGCCTTTGAGGAACTCCTTGGCGTGGAGCGGAGCCGCGAAGCCAGCGAGCAGTGCCGCCGCGATGAGGCCGATGAAAGCGCGAGAGAATGCCGTCGAAACCATGTTCATCTCCCTAAGATTGCGCGGGCTTTGCCGCGGGTATCACTTCGTGCGTCGAGCTCATTTGCCGATGCGGTCAGGACCTTGCGCCAGCGTGTCCAAACGATAGAGACCTTCGCGCGCGGTGATGTAGAGCACGCGCTTGTCCGGTCCGGCAAAGCCCACATTGGCCGGCTGCCGCGCCACTTTGATCGTGCCGAGATACTTGCCGGCGGCGTCGAACACCTGAACGCCGGTGAGGGTGGTGATGTAGACTCGATCCTCGCGATCGAGCGCCATGCCGTCGGCACCGCTCTCCTTGCCTTCGGGGATGTCGCGCAGCTGCGCGAAGGTGCGCTTGTTCTTCACGCTGCCATCGGGCTCGACGTCATAGGCGTAGACGGTAGGGTTCAGCGTGTCGTCGACGATGAGGGTCTTGCCGTCGCGGGTCAGCGTGAGCCCATTGGGCCTGGCGATCTTGTCGTCGATCACGATCGGCTGCCTGGCGCCGGGCGGCAGGTAATAGACGTAGGCGGTGCGGCCGGGCACCACCGGCCGCGGGCCGGGATCGGTGAAGTAGATGCCGCCCTTGGCATCGAGGATGAGATCGTTTGGCGCCAGGAACGGCTTGCCTTCGCTGCCCTCGGTGACGGTCGCGACGGTGCCGTCGCGGCTGCGTTTGCTGATCCGTTTGCCGTCGCCTTCCGCCGCCAGCAAATCTCCCTCGCGCGTCACCGCGAGGCCGTTGGCGCCGTTGCTCTGCTCGCGAACGAGGCTGATCTCCCCGTTCGTATCGAGGCGGTAGATGCGATTGGGACGGATGTCGGAGAAATAAAGGCCGCCGTCCGGCGTGCCGACCGGCCCTTCCGTGAACACGAACCCTTCCTGCACCAGGCCCGGCTCGACGCCCGGCGCCACCACGCCCGCTATGCCGCTCGGCGTTTGCGCCGAAACCGGCAAGGCGAGGAGCCCGACCAACGCCATCGCGCGAGCGGCAGCGCTCCTTCGCGTCACGGCACTCTCGAGATGCCTCTTGGTTTGCATGGCTTCCTCCCGACGGTTGACGAGCAGCGCCTATCGATCTTCGAGCATGCTGGCACGAAGCGCAAATGCCATTTTCGAAACTCTGACGCGCCTTGCTGGGAGAGCAGGTCCGGGTCGAGATCGTTGTAGCGTCGGTACGTAAGCTCTAGCATTCTTCGGCGAAGCTTCAGCCAGTGAAAAGAATCTGCAGCCGGCCTCGGCAGTTGGATGCCGGCTGCAATAGGCGGGAGGAAAGGCTATGCGGCGGTTCGTGTTTTTGATTGTGGCGGGCATCATCCTTCTTCTTCCGCACACGCTCTCGGCGCAGCAGGGCGCGACATGGGTCGAAAGCTGGGTCGCCTCCGCGCATGGGCCCTACCCCGTCGGCAATCCATCGGCGCAGCCGGATCAGCGGTTCGCATTTCCCTCCGCGCAAGCCGGGGCGAACGACCAGACGTTTCGCCTGATCGTGCGACCCGACATTTGGGGGCGGCAAGCGCGGCTGCGGCTGAGCAACGTATTCGGCACGAAGGCCGTCACCTTCGACGACATGTTCGTGGGCTTGCAAATGGGCGGGGCCGCGCTGGTCAAGGGGACCAATCAGCCGGTCACCTTCGGCGGCAAAGCAAGCGTGACGGTGGCGCCGGGGAGCGCGGTCTGGAGCGATGCCGTCCAACTCGCTTTCGTGCGCGATCCGGCCGAGCTTGCCGGGCGCAAGCTCGCCGTCAGCTTCCACGTTGCGGGCGAGAGCGGCCCGATGACGTGGCACGCGAAAGCACTCACCACGTCCTACGTCACTGCGCCGGGTGCGGGATCGAAAGGCAAGTCGGAAGACGAAGCGGCATTTCCCTACAGCACGGCGTCGTGGTTCTTCGTCGACGCCATCGAGATGATGGCGCCGGCGAACAGCTTCGCGATCGTGGCTTTTGGCGATTCGATCACCGACGGAACGGCGTCGACCATGAACGGCGACGACCGTTGGCCGGACGTGCTGTCACGGCGGCTGCACGCCGCGCACGGCAACCGCATCGCGGTGGTCAATGCCGGCATCGGCGGCAATCAGATCGCAGGGCCGGCGGAATACAGCCCACAGAAACCGTTCCCGGGCGGGCCGTCGGCGATGCAACGCATCGAGCGCGACGTGCTCGAGCTCTCCGGCGTGACCGCCATGATCTGGCTCGAAGGAATCAACGATTTCAGCCGCAACGGCAACGCATCGGTGGAGACGGCGCAGAACGGCATGAAGGAGGTCGTCGGCCGCATCCGCGCGCGGCAGCCGCAGATGCGCGTGATCGGCGCCACGGTGGTCAGCGCGCTCGGCTCCTCGAATGGGGCGCACGGCTTCCCCGAACAGGATGACAAGCGCAAGGCGCTCAACGAATTCATCCGCGCGTCGGGCTTGTTCGACGGCGTGATCGACTTCGACAAGGCAACGCTCGATCCGCAGACCGGCGGCCTCAAGGCGCAGTTCGTGCCCGAAAGCACAACCGGGGGGCCGGGCGACAAGCTCCACCCCAACCGCGCCGGCTATCTCGCCATGGGAATGGCGATCGACCTCGACCTGTTCACGCCCAAAGCGCAGGGCCGCAGATAGGCGCGACGCCATGCACAAGGTAGAGATCAGGCCGGGCATATGGATCGCTTATGAGGACGATTGGTTCGGCAAACCGTGGAGCGTTCCCGAGACCATCGTGATGGTGCATGGCAACTCCGAATCCTCGCGCGCCTGGGTCTCGTGGGTGACGCATCTGGCGGACGAGTACCGTGTCGTTCGTCTCGACCTGCCGGGCTTCGGCGCCTCGACTGAGCCGCCGGAGTACGGCTGGAGCGCCGGCGAACTCGCCGCCGACGTCGCTCGCTTCTTGGATGCGTTGAAAATTCAAACCTGTCATCTGATCGGGGCCAAATACGGCGGATCGGTTTGCATGCAGCTCGCAAGCGAGCACCCGCATCGAGTCAACTCGCTTTGCCTGTTCGGATCGCCCGTGCGCGGCAGCGGCAGCGCCAACGCGGACAGCATCCGCACCAAAGGCGTCCGGCAATGGGCCGCGGAGACCATGCGCGCGCGGCTCGGCAGCTCCGCATCCGCGGCACAGATCCGATGGTGGACCGAGGAACTGATGGGAAAGGCCAACCCGCGCGCTGCTCTGGGCGCTTCCTCCGCGCGCATCGACATGGAGCTCGAGGACAAGCTATCGCGCATTACCGCGCCGACGCTGATCGTAACCACGAAAGAAAGCGGCCTGCAGTCGGTCGAGGCGGTCGAACGCTATGCCGCGCGCATTCCGAGCGCGCGCGTGATCGTGCTTCCCGGCGACAGTTTTCACATCGCGGCGGTCGAGCCCGATTTGTGCGCGCAACATGCGCTGCGGTTCATGGCGGAGGTTTCGCAGCCCGAACAGACCGATGCGTCGAGAGAAGCCGGATGAAGCCGTTCGACGGGGAGCAACGATCGAAGATCAGCCGCGCATTCCCGACCACGGTTGGATCCGTCGATGTCACGGGCTTGCTCACGCGCCGCGCTTTCGTCGGCGGCTTCTGCAGCGGCCTGGCGGGCGTCGGGACGATGTTGCCGATCGCTACCGCGCGCGCCACCTATCCGGACCGACCGGTCCGGATCGTGGTTCCGTTCCTGCCGGGCGGCGGCGCCGACCTGATCGCGCGCCTGCTGTCACCGCACCTCCAGCACAGCCTCGGCCAGCCCTTCGTGGTCGAGAACCGCGCCGGCGCAGCGGGACGCATCGGCACCGCTG
>Ga0310913_10001951_pt1 | contig 10854 bp, 10 predicted proteins | sample GREbulkMGOX082_FD_203447 | JGI IMG/M metagenome (GOLD analysis project Ga0310913, IMG submission 203447) | Lab enrichment of tropical soil microbial communities from Luquillo Experimental Forest, Puerto Rico - GRE.bulkMG.OX082 | ecosystem: Environmental > Terrestrial > Soil > Tropical forest >...
GGTGCGCGAGGCGCAGGCGGGTGCAATCCGCGACGAGATCGCCACAGCTCACGAGGGGGTGGTCGACGCGGGCGGGCTCTTTGTCGTCGGCAGCGAGCGGCACGAAAGCCGGCGCATCGACAATCAGCTGCGCGGCCGCTCGGGTCGCCAGGGCGACCCCGGCGCCTCGAAATTTTTTGTCTCGCTCGAAGACGATTTGATGCGGATCTTCGGCTCCGAGCGGATGGATGGGATGCTGCAGCGCCTCGGCCTCAAGGAGGGCGAGGCGATCATCCATCCCTGGGTCAACAAGGCGCTCGCCAAGGCGCAGCAGAAGGTCGAAGCGCGCAACTACGACATCAGGAAGCAGCTTCTCAAATTCGACGACGTGATGAACGACCAGCGCAAGGTGGTCTACGAGCAGCGCCGCGAAATCATGAGCGCGCGCGACGTCGCCGATACAGTCAGCGATATGCGCGCCGAGACGGTCGCTGAGATCGTGGCACGGGCGATCGCCGAGAATTCGCTGGCCGAGCAATGGGACATCCAGGGGCTGCACGCCGAATGTCTGCGGCTTCTGGCACTCGACCTGCCGTTTGCCGACTGGGCCAAGGAGGAGGGGATCGGCAGCGACGAGATCCAAGAGCGGATCGGCACCGCGGCCGACCGCAAGATGGCCGAGAAATCGGCCAATTACGGGCCCGATTTGATGCGCATGGCCGAGAAGAGCCTGCTGCTGCAGCTATTGGACCAAACCTGGAAGGACCACCTCCTAACCCTCGACCATCTGCGGCAGGGCATCAATCTGCGCGCCTATGGCCAGCGCGATCCGCTGAACGAATACAAGCGCGAGGCCTTCGAGTTGTTCGAGACGATGCTCGCCAATCTGCGCCAGCACGTCACCTCGGTGTTGAGCCATGTCGAGCTGCGCGTGCAGCCGCAGCCGGTGTTTGCGCCGGTGGGAGCCGAGCCTGAAATGGCGATGGCCGAAGAAGCGCGCGCCACCGGCACCACCGGCAGACCCTTTGAGCCGTCGTCCCGCGCCCCGCGCCGGCCGGGCTCTGGAAACGGGGCCGACCGCACCGGACCGCGCCTGGCCGGCCCACGCCCGCCCTGGGCCGGCACGCCGCGCAACGCCCCCTGCCCCTGCGGCTCGGGCAAAAAATTCAAGCACTGTCACGGCCGGGTCTGACGACCCGACCCGCTATCGACAAGCCTGGGCCGCCTTGCTATAGAGCGCGCCCGCGGGTGCATAGCTCAGTTGGTAGAGCAGCTGACTCTTAATCAGCGGGTCGCAGGTTCGAGTCCTGCTGCACCCACCATTACTCAATGGGTTACGGCCTGCAATCATGGTCAAAAGTTTTTGCAAATTTTGCAAACGGTTGCAGCGGTCAGCAGGTCATATGGCTTCCATATGAAGTACTCCGCCAAAGAGACGTGCGCAATATCTAGCGCTTGGAGTTGGGCAGTTTCTCGGCACAAGTCAGGGTCTGAGTGATCGCCGCTAATCTCGCCTGAGCTTTTCGCGGCAGGCGGCGACGACCGATGCTGAGGGTGTCGTCACCGCCAAGTGTTGAGAAATAACATATTATTACTGTATAGTAGGCGAAGGGAGGATCGAAAATGGTTTGGTGGATTCAGCCTTTAGAAATAGCAGGCGCGGACCGTAAAGGAACTGGACGCTGGCGATAGACCGCGAAAAGCGACGAGCGGGGTGGCGATTTTTATGGAGATATCAGCCACGATCACGGTTCTGCGGAGGAAGCCGAGGCCTGCGATCAATGCGATGATTTTTGCTCCCGTATGGTCGGATTTCCGTCAAGAAAACGCCTGGCCGAGGATTCAACGATCCGCGAAAAGCAGAGTATGAGCGGCTTAAAGCCAAATATGATCCGCCCGCTGACGTGCAGGTGGGAGAATGAATATGCTGGGTGGCATCAAAATCATTGAAAGCCCTCATGTGACGGAAGAGGTTTAAAACTTCCCGCTGTCGAATAATAGATCAAAGCGGTCCCACAAAAAGCTATGATTTTTGGCAATTTTTATGCACATACTGAAATCATCAAGAAAATGGCAGAAGACAACCGAGTTGTAAAACTGCCAGGATTTTCGTTATGACCTCCGCCCGAATTCCTGCCGATGGTCGAGAACGCGGATGACGCTGCCCGAGTCTCCGACAATGATCGCAGTGCGATGTCGTGTGCGTAGAGAATTAGGGTTCCCGAGGCAGACGAAAATACTCGCCTACTAAGGTTTGCGGAAGAGGAGGAGATGGCAACGAATAACCTTGGGCGAGTAAAAGTACCTCCGGACTGAGGCCAGCGGCGACGTTCTCAATATGCCGCCTTGCCAATCGCTTTATAGTCGGACCGTGCGGATCAACGCGGCCATCTACAACACCTCCAGCTACCTTCTGAAATGACTGGATGGCAGCAATCGTCTTTGGCCCCACAATTCCATCGACCGCGAGTGGCTCTTGGCCAGCCGGTGTCGCTTCATTGAGTAAGCGCTGGATGATTCGAACATCAGATTTGTTGTTGTAACCGCCCCGTCCTACCGAGGCCCTGATTATAGCTGTCACAGCCCACCTGTCTTTGCTCTTTCACACTGCCAGCAGCCCTGCAAGTGCCGGAATAAGAACACCGTCAGAAGCAATTGCAGCCAGTACAGCTATCAGAACAATCGCGATTATTGCCGCGACCTCCGCATTGGTCAATGAGCGGCTCTTCCCATCAGCACAAACCTCATAAACGACAAGGCCAGGGTCTCGTCTGAAGATGTGTAAGAATACATCCACCTTAATACCAAGAATGCTACCGGAGAACAATATAAATCGAAAATTCAGAGTCCAGCGCATACCTGGCACATACGGAAGACCGAAGCGAGCGTAAAGCGCGGACACTGCCGCAATCTTTGCTGCGCCTGCAGTTAATCCTGAGGGTGAATTTGGCTCGATCTCATAAAACTCTGTTTGTGTCCCGGGCAAAAATGTCGTTAGATCAGGTATTTTTACCAGTTTGTTGTCGGATAACTCAAGGATACGGCTAGGCGACAGGGCCGGATGTTTGTCTACGAGGAAGGCGGCATACAGTGATGTATTACCAAAACCGTGCGAGATATCAAAGAAATCAACACCAGGAGGTGCAGAGAAGAAGCCGGCTTTGCCACCGCCAAGCGGCACAGTACGGCCCATATCGAATTTATATTTTTCAGCGGCTACGGCCTCGGCCACTAAGCCAAGTTCTCTCGCGGCGTCTGGGGTTAATACGAGTAGGCGCAATGCAGGCCATTTCTCTCTATCCGAACGCTTTACCCGAGATTCGCCCGATTGAGAGCAGGATCGCGCGTTTTAATGGCTTGAGCAAGGCATATTGCCCGTCGTAGGCAAGACTTGGAAGTCGCTGGCTGACGGCGGCGAAACATTGATTTCCTGTATCGAGGCGTACTTCCGGTCGTGCCCTGCTGCATTTGGCGGGGATAACCTCCATCTAGGGATAGCCGAGGGTACGTAGGTGATAGATGGAAGCGGCTTCGGTCGTCGAGTGCTCGCGGAATGGCAATGGAACACGAGAGGCGGCGCTTTCTACCCGGCGGCTGTCTCTTGACCGGCTGCAAACCCCCGCGCCCCTATTCGGCTCCTATCGGTCTCTACCGGCCTGACGTGCAACTCTCCATTGATTTCATTAAAAAACGACACAACTCTTAATCAGCGGGTCGCAGGTTCGACTCCTGCTGCACCCAGCAACGAAATCACCGATTAGCGGCCCCGCCGTGATTGTTCGCACCGCCGAGCGGATCGAAGGGGGAAATCAAAAATTCGGAAAGGGCGCTCGCCCAAGCATCTGATTTTTATAATTTCGCGGCTTTGGCTCAGTCCGGCGGCGATCCGAGCGGCAGCAGAATACCGCGCAGCACGATGGCGTGCCCCTTGATACGGCCGACCGCGATCTCGTCCTCGATCCTTGCCCAAGCGATCGGCCCGGCCTGCATCGCCTCGGCCCAACCCTCGGCCTCGATCCGTGCCCCGTCAAAGCTCCAGTGCAGCCGCGGGCTGCCGCGCACCGCTCCAAACACGTCGGCTTGCCCGGTCGCGAACAAGATCGCCGCCCAGACGCGGCGCTCAGCATCGCCTGTCGTCTTCATCCAACGTCGTCTTTCGTAACTGCAATTATGGTTACCACGACGATGCGAGCCTGTCTCGCGCTTCGTGCGGCCGTCCCGCTACCTGCTGACAATGATTGGGCAGCCGCAAATCGGGCAGGTCTCCGATATCGACCGGGCAGAGGGATCGTTGGCGAGCAGCGCTTGTAGCCGGGTGATCAACGCCGCGTGCTCAGAAGAGCCGTCGCAACGGCCGGCATAGACGCGGCCGATCGCGCTCGCCGGCGGCATTTCTTCGACGCCGCGCGGACCGGGTCACGGCGACAGCGGCCAGGTCTCCGACCCGCGCAGCGGTCGACAGCAGCAGGCGGCGGCGCTCGTGCATGATCTCGCTCACCGCGGTTCGCCCTCGACTTCGATCCGGTCCACCTTGTCGGGATAGAAACACAGGTAGCCGGCGATCCGCGGGCAGTCGGGCAGCGGATCGAGATAGGCCCAGGCAACGTCTTCCACCGCCCGGTCGCCGACTCTGGCCGACCAGTAGGACGCCGTACCCTTGTAAGGGCACACCGTGCTGCTGTCCGTGCGGGTCAGGAATTCCATCCGCACGTCCTGTTGCGGAATGTAATAGCGGGTTGGGTGTCCGGTTTCGAACAGGAACAAGCCGCGCCGCGTGTTCGCGACAATCTCGCCGTTGAGCGTGACCTGCGCCTCTCGCGAGCTCGGCCGCACATCGACACGGGAATAAGGGTCGCGGGCATGACCAAAGATCTCTTCGTCCTCCTCGATCCAGTGGTCGACTTTATTCCAGTAGAAGGCGAGATAGTCCTTAATCGCTGCGATCTCCGCCAACGGCTGCTCATAGCTCCACACTGCATTTTCGATCCGGCGGTCGCCGACCTTGATCGTCCAGTAGGACGCATCGCCCTTGTAGGGACAATGCGTGCGGTGCTCGGTGCGTTCGAGCAAATCCATGCGTACGTCTTGCCGCGGAAAATAATAGATCGGCCGATGCCCGGTCTCGAACATCAGACCCGGTCCGACCGTGTCGGCGATGGTCGTGTCCTCGACAATGACCCGCATCCGTTTCGGGCTTTTCTCGAAGGCGACGCGGTGATCGGGCTTGCCGATCGCTTTCGGCAGTTCCATGGCTTTCTCCTCCGGCTCCCTCACGCGGGCTTGCCGGCGTAGCTTGTCAAATCGATGAATTCGAGCACCGTGCCGTCGGGGTCGTGGAAATAGGCACGCGGCCCGTTGACGACGCCACCTTGCCGGTCCTCCTCGAAGGTAATCTCGACGCCATTTGCGCGCAGATGGTCGAGAGCGGCCCGATAGTCGTCATGGGCGACGACGAAGGAATGATGCACGCCGCCGTGGTCGTCGAGCACCGGGTTGATCGGCGGCTCGCGCTTGACCAGGATCAGGCAGGTCCCGGCGGCATCGAGAAAGGCCATCTCGCCACGCCGCACGGTCTCCAAATGTCGGCAGCCGACGACCTCGGTGTAAAACCGCGTGCTCTTAGCGACGTCGCTGACGGGAATGCTGAAATGGGCAACGCCCTGGATTGCGACCATTGTGTCCTCCTGGGTGGGCCAGCCGCCAGCGCTGGTTTTAATCGAAATTCGTTGCCGCGCCAGCCGAAAAGACGGACCCTGGCCTCGTCCGTCGCCAAGCGGGAGTGCCGTGTGAAGCCTGCGAAGTTCGAATACCACGCCCCCACCTCGGTCGGCGAGGCGTTGGCGATCCTTGAGCGCTATGACGGCGAGGCTCGGCTCCTGGCCGGTGGGCAGAGCCTCGTGCCGATGATGAATTTTCGGCTCGCGCAACCCAGAGCCATCGTCGACCTCAATCGGATCCCGGAGCTCGCCTTTATCGAGGAAGAAGGCGAGGTCGTCAGGATCGGGCCGATGACCCGTCAGCGCAGGCTCGAATTCGAACCGCGGATCGCGGCGAAGCTGCCGCTGCTGCGCGAGGCTCTGCGCTGGGTGGGTCATCTGCCGACCCGTTCGCGGGGGACGATCGGCGGCTCGATCGCCCACGCCGACCCTTCGGCGGAGATCCCGATGGTATTGCAGACCGTCGAGGGCGAAATCGTCGCCCGCGGGCCGCAAGGCGAGCGGCGGATCCCGGCGCGGGATCTTTTTCATGCGGCGCTGACCACCAGCCTCGCTCCGCTGGAGATCATCACCGAGGTGCGGTTTCCGGCAATGCCGCCGCAATCGGCACATGCGATCGAGGAGTTCGCCAGACGGAAGGGGGATTTTGCGATCGCAGCGGTGGCGGTGATGCTGACGCACGACGGCGAGCGGTGCGCCAAGGCGCGGCTGGCGACGGCGGGTGTCGGGCCCGCATCCATCCGGTTAAGCGATGCCGAGGCCGTCCTCGAACAGCATGGGTTGGGCGAGGCGGCGATTGCCGAGGCTGCAGACAAGGCCGCGGCGCAAGTCGACCCGGTCTCCGACCTGAACGGTTCGGTGGAATATCGCCGTCATCTGACGGGCGTCTTAACCCGCCGCGCCATCCTGAAGGCCATGGCGCCCGCTACTTGAAAGGTTGACCCGATGTCCGAGGTTCGCGAGATCAGACTGACCGTCAACGGCAAGAGCTATCAGGGCCGCTGCGAGCCGCGCAAATTACTGGTCGACTTTGTGCGCGAAGATCTCGGGCTAACCGGCACGCATATTGGCTGCGAGCACGGCATCTGCGGCGCCTGCACGATCTTGTTCAACGGTGAGGCGGCGCGCTCTTGTCTAATGTTTGCCGTGCAGGCGGAGGGCGCCGAGCTGCTGACCGTTGAGGGGCTGGCCAAGGGCGACGAGTGGCATCCACTGCAACAGGCCTTCCACGAGCACCATGCGCTTCAATGCGGCTACTGTACGCCCGGGATGCTGATTGCGGCCCTCGATTTCCTCGCGACCAACCCCTCTCCGACCGAAGACGAGATCCGCGAAGGTATCTCCTCGGTGCTGTGCCGCTGCACCGGCTATGTCAACATAGTCAAGGCGGTCGCCGCCGCCGCGGAGGTGATGCGAGGTGCGCGTCAGCCCAACCTCGCCAATGACTGAACACGGCATGCCCTATATCGGCCGCTCGTTATTGCGGCGCGAGGACCGCCGGCTGTTGACCGGCCGCGGGCAATTCATTGCCGACCTCGAACTGCCGCGCATGCTGCATGCTGCCTTTATCCGCAGCCCGCTGGCTCATGCGCATATCCGCTCGGTCGATCTGTCGCAGGCTGCAGCGGCTCCCGGTGTGGCAATGACTCTGAGCGGCGTCGAGCTGGCGCGGCTGCTGCCACCGCTGCCCGACACCCAGCTGTCATTGCCGAGCAAATGGACGAGCCGGGTGGAGCACGAGTTTCACAACCCGCAGCAGCCCGGGCTGGCGCACGACAAAGTGCGTCACGTCGGCGAGGCGGTCGCGGTCGTCGTCGCGGACAGCCGCTACGCTGCAGAAGACGCAGCCGAATTGGTCAGGCTTGACCTCGACCCGCTGCCGGCCGTCGTCAGCGGTGAAGCAGCGCTCGCTGCCAACGCGCCGCTGATCCATGACCACCTGAAGACCAATCTGTTTGGCGCATTTTCTATGGGCAAAGGCAATGTCACCGCGGCGATGGCCGGTGCGCCCCACAAATTTCAGCGTCGGTTCTACCATCACCGTTACGCGGCAATGCCGATGGAATGCCGCGGGGTCGCCGCCATTCACGACTCGCGAACCGATTCAATAACAATCTGGTCGGCGACCCAAGTCGTGCATTGGGTGCGCCGCGAGGTCGCGACAATCCTGGGTATGCCGGAAGCACGAGTACGCTGTCTGGCGCTCGATGTCGGCGGCGGCTTCGGGCTCAAGGGTCATGTTTACCCCGAGGATCTGGTCATCCCGTTTCTGGCGCGCCGGCTCGGTCGGCCGGTAAGCTGGATCGAGGACAGGCACGAGCACCTTCAGTGCTCGGCCCATTCGCGCGACCAGCTGCACGAGGTCGAAGTCGGCTTTGACGATGACGGAAAGATCCTGGCGCTCCGCGACAACTTTATCCTCGATTGCGGCGCATGGAACCCGATCGGCGGGGGTGTGCCCTATAATACTGCCGCGCATTTGACCGGCCCCTACAAGATCGACCACCTCGCGGTCTCGGCGCGCACCGCTGCAACCAACAAGGTCCCGAACACGGCCTACCGCGGCGCCGGGCGTCCGGAGGCGGTGTTCGCCATGGAGCGGATTACCGACCTCGTCGCCGGGAGTCTGGGACTGGAGCCGGCGGAGGTGCGCCGGCGCAACATGATCCGTGCCGAGGAGATGCCCTATCGCCCTGGCATCCTCTATCGCGACGGCGAAGAGATCGTCTACGACAGCGGCGATTACCCGGGTGCATTGCAGAAAGCGCTCGATGCAATCGGCGGTGTCGGAGTGTTCCGCCGGCGCCAGCATGAAGCGCGGCAGGACGGCCGACATCTTGGACTTGGCATCGGCTTTTATGTCGAGGGGACGGGGGTCGGCCCGTTCGAGGGCGCGACCGTGCGGATCGACGGTTCAGGCAAAATCTATGTCTCCTCGGGTGCCAGCTCGCAGGGCCAGGGGATGGAGACGATCTTCGCCCAGATCGTCGCCGATGCGTGGCAGGTCGCTCCCGACGACGTGATCATTTCGTTCGCCGATACGGCGGGGATCGCGAGCGGATCGGGCACCTTCGCCAGCCGCAGCACGGTGAACGTGTCGGCGGCCCTCCACCATGCCAATGAGCGCCTGCGACAGAAGGCCTTTGCGATCGCCGCCAATCTGTTGGAATGCGCCGCGGCCGACCTCGAATTGCGCGACGGTGGCATCGGCATCGTCGGCGTGCCGGGGGCCGGGGTGAGCCTCGCGCGGGTGGCGCATGCGGCGCGCCCGGGCTGGGACCACGCCCGCCCGCAAGGTATCGACGCCGGGCTCGAGGAGACCTATTACTGGGAGCCGCCGACCGTCACCTGGAGCTACGCTGCACATGCCGCGATCGTCGAAGTCGACCGCGAGGTCGGCAGCGTCAAGATCGACAAATACGCGATCGCCCACGATTGCGGGCTCGTCGTCAACCCCTTGCTCGTCGAAGGACAGATTGCCGGCGGCACCGCCCAAGGTCTCGGCGGCGTCCTACTCGAGAACATAGCCTACGATGCGGATGGCCAGCTGTTAGCCGGCTCGCTGGCGGACTACCTGGTGCCGACCGCCGGCGACATGCCCGAGATGGTGATGGTCCACCAGCATACGCCGTCGCCGCTCAACCCGCTCGGTGTCAAGGGGGTGGGTGAAGGCGGTGCGGTCGCACCCCCGGCGGCGATCGCCAACGCCATCGCCGACGCGCTGGCACCATTCGGCGCCGAGTTCAACGCGACCCCGATCAAGCCGGAGCAGATCGTCACGGCCGTCCATTCGGCGCCGCCGGCGACTTAGTTCGACTCAGCAGATCGCCTGACGAGTCCCCGGGTGGACTTTCCATTGACGGCTTTTTTGTAAAATTGCCTTCGAAACGGAAGGGCCGGCCAATCGCTTAACGATTGATCTCACACGGGCTATATAGCCCGGAATGGCGAGGATCATTTGGAATCATCCAGCAAATCCGCCGAAGTACGTCAGCGATCGCCTCGGCATCGAGCATTGGCAGCTCGGCGGGGCGATTCATGAAATTAAGGCCGCGGGCAATCTTCGCGCGGCGGATCGCGTGATCATATATGATGATGGGACGGTCACGGATGAGCACGGCGAGCACCTCGGCAACATCTATGACGAACTCTGAGAGCGCCAGCCAGGTGTTTGCTACGCTGCGATTTGCCGGCGACGCGCTCGACCCCGACGAGATTTCGCGCGTTGTTGGGCAACAGCCCACACGGGCCTACCGGCGGGGTCAAAGGTACAAGCCGGGTCCACGTAGCCCCGAGGTAACGGGCAAGACCGGGGTTTGGTACTTAAGCACGAAGCGCAATGTTGCGAGCAAAGATCTCCGTGATCATCTCGACGCATTGCTGAGTCTCGTCCTTCCCTCCGTCGATCAGGATAAGCGGCTGAGAGAACTCCACGACATTATGGAGCGCCGGAACCTGCAGGCGCACGTGACGTGCTTCTGGCGCGGGCCCCCCGGTGTTGATCAACCCTCTATCCCAGTTGTGGTGAGCAGGGCGCTCGGTCGGCTGCCGGCAGACATCGAGGCGGATTTCGCAAACGAGCCGCCCTAAATCTCGCTGATCGGGGCCGAACCCCCATCCGCAGCTTAAGGGCGGGAACTAAGTCACGCCGAGATGGACGACGCCGCGCGCCATTACGAAGGCCACGCGCTGGAGCACAGACACGTCGTCGAGCGGCTCGAATCCACAGCGATCACATCGGCCGATTTGCCTGACGCGATCGTTCCGACTTCGTCGGAAAGGTCGAGCAGCTTGGCGGCGTTGACCGTCGCTGCTTTGATCGCTTCGCGGGAACGCATTCCGGCTTCGACCATGAAGCCGAACTCACGTGCGTTCTGTCCGTGGGGTCCCACACCCATGTCGCTGCCGAAGGGTATAGTCACGCCAGCGAGCGGGCCGGGCCTTGTCGACCTTCACGCCGACGGCATTAACGCGGCGCTCGAAGCGGGGGTGCCGGCGTCACCGTGTTGGAGATGGCGCAGGGTGACGGCCTGTTGACGGCGGCGCAAATCGAGGAGGCGATGATCGCCGGCAGCGCCATGCGCATGGGCAGCGACGCGGCGGCCCAGGCGATGGGCCGTTTCGATGATCGAGCGGATTTCGTCCTCGGCGAATTGCT